>Ga0307374_10015371_pt1 | contig 10306 bp, 14 predicted proteins | sample OX3MG_FD_202532 | JGI IMG/M metagenome (GOLD analysis project Ga0307374, IMG submission 202532) | Soil microbial communities from Risofladan, Vaasa, Finland - OX-3 | ecosystem: Environmental > Terrestrial > Soil > Coastal area > Acid sulfate soil | place: Finland: Risofladan, Vaasa | collected...
ATTTGCTCGCGAGTTTATTGTTTCGCAATTATTTTGTTGCGACTGTCTCTCGAAGCGGAGTTTTTTTACGCAGTGGCCGCCCGGTAGCCGGCGCGGGATGCTTTCTTGAGCGCCTCGACCGCTTCGGCGGTGGACATCAGCGGCGTGGTCTTTACGGACTTGCACGCGCCGCCGCCAGCAAACGCGATGGCAATAGCCGCGGCGGCTACGTTGTCAGGCATTTCGGCAATGCAGACGTGTCGTAGTCGCCGAAAGCGAACCATCCTTCTTGTAATTTCCCGCCGAGATTTTCAACCGCCGGGCGAACTGCGTCGATGCGGTTCACGGGATTTTTAATTAGCGCCTTCCAAGCGTGCTCGTTGTACGCCACCTGAATAAGATAGTGGGGCACGGTGCCTCCTTTGTGAGACAAATGTGAGGGATCGATTGCCGGGGATGTTGGCACCAGCGCCTGCGTAAGCCAATCAAATGCGTTTCCGTTGTAGGCGCGCGACGAGACCGCTAGAATCGAAGGTCCGAATGACCAAGAAATTCCAACGCATTGTGTCTCTTGCGCCAAGCGTTACTTCGATTTTGGTGGCGATTGGCGCGCGACGGCAGATCGTCGCCGTCAGCCGCTGGTGCAAACATGTGGCCCAGGTTGATGGATTGCCGGAGTTGGGCGACTGCTGGGAGATGGATACCGCGCCGTTGGTGGAGGCGCGGTCGACGCTGATTATCGGCTCGGTACCTTTCAAAACTGAGACTGTGCAGAAAATTCTGACGCTGCCGGTACCCTTCCTCGCATTGAATCCGCGCACGCTTGCCGACGTGGAAGGCGATATTCGCGCTCTCGGCGCTTTGGCCGGCGCTGACGCTCGGGCGGGGGTGCTGATTCGCGAGATGCGCGACAAATTCGCAGGCATTCGCAAGATTGCGAAGCGAGCGAAAACGCGACCGCGCGTTTATTGCGAGGCGTGGCCCAATCCGCGCATCAGTTCGCCGCCGTGGGCCGCGGAGCTGGTCGAAATTGCTGGCGGAGAAATGGTCGTACCGGCGGGAGAACGAGTTTCTGATGCTGACGTCGCGCGCGCGAGTCCCGATGTGATTGTATTGGCGTGGACCGCGACAGGAGGAAAGTCTAAGCCGGAGCAAGCGCTTGCGAATCCGGCGTGGCAGAAAGTGCCGGCCGTGCGCGGCCGCCGCGTCTTTGCCATGCGCGACGAATTGCTGAATACGCCGGGGCCGCCGCTGGTTCACGGAGCGGAAGAATTGCTGCGGCTTTTGCACCCCGAACTGATGAGTGATGCGAGACACTACGAAACGACAAAAGCAGCGAAGGGGCGTACGGGAACATGAATTCGTTAACTGGAAGTGTAAATGGAAATTGAAAAGGGCAAAGTCCACGCACCGGAGATCAGCGTGACGTGGCTGAATTCGGAACCAGTCGAATTGCGGTCTTTGCGCGGGCGCGTGGTGCTGGTGGATTTCTGGGATTACACGTGCGTGAACTGCCTGCGGACTTTGCCCTATCTTGTCGAGTGGCACAAACGCTACGCGGATAAGGGCCTGACGATCATCGGCGTGCACACGCCGGAATTTTCGTTCGCCGCGAATGAGAAATTCGTGCGCGCGGCCGTGGAACGCTTTGGAATCCGCTATCCGGTCGTGCTCGACAACGGGTACGCGATCTGGCACGCGTATGCAAATCGCTACTGGCCCGCGAAATATTTGATCGACGCCGAAGGGTATATTCGATTTTTCCATTTCGGCGAAGGCGATTACGGCGCCACCGAAGAAGCGATTCACACCCTGCTGCGCGAAGTGAATCCGCAGGCGGAATTGCCTCCGGTGATGGAGCCGGTACGCGATACGGATCAGCCCGGCGCGGCCTGCTATCGCATTACGCCGGAACTTTATTTAGGCAGCAAACGCGGCACGCTGGGGAACGCTTCAGGATTTCTGAATGAAAATGAAAATCGCGCGGGAGACTATAAATTGCCCGAGCAGGTGAATGCGGACGCGGTCTATCTTTCCGGGCAGTGGATCAGCCGGGACGAATGCGCGCGTTCCGCACCGACAGCGGAAACTCCTTCGTCTGTGGTTTTGTATTATACGGGTAAGGAAGCGAATCTGGTGATGGCACCGGAGGGCGAGCCGCAAATTCTCGAACTTTTGCACGAAGGCAATCCGCTGACAGACGACGAGATGGGGGCGGATGTCATTCGGGATGATGGGGGTCGAACGGTTATCCATGTGAATTCACCGCGAATGTACAATCTGGTGCGCAATCCAGCGATGAAGCAGCGGCTGCTGCAACTGGTTTCACGCCATGCGGGCCTGGAATGCTACGCCTTCACGTTTACCACGTGCTTGGCGCAGGACGATCCGCCGTGGTGATCCCGCGCCAACTTTTCCTGGATGCGCCGTGCTAGTTGTCGCGGCGGTGATTGTGCGCGACGGGCGCGCGCTTGTGTGCCAGCGCAATCGTTCCGGTAAATTTCCTTTAAAATGGGAGTTCCCGGGCGGCAAAGTGCAGAGCGGAGAGTCGCCGGAAGCGGCGCTCGTACGCGAGTTGCGCGAGGAATTGCGGGTCAACGCGAACGTGGGCGAGGAGATTTGTCGCACGAGGCACAAATATCCGGAAATGCCGTCGGCGGTTGAATTGATTTTTTTCTTCGCAGCAATTGAATCGGGCGAAATTGAGAATCGCGTGTTTGAAACAATGGAATGGGTCGAACCGCAAGAATTGCCGAAGATGGATTTTCTTGATGCGGATCGAGAGCTGATCTCAAAACTGGCAACAGGCGCCATCCGGTTGTTGCGCGTAACCGGCGCGAAGCAGCGCGCCTCTTCATAAAATTATTCGCGAATATTTCTGCTATTCTCTCCGCGTGCGACGCGCACTAACTATTGCTTGCTTCCTGTTTGTTGCCGGCGTTTGCGCTGCGCTTGCGGCGCAGAATCCGCAACAAACGCAACCGCCGCCCGTTACGCCCCCCGCTCAACAGGCCACTCCGCCCGGACAAATGACTTCCCCTGCACAAACGCGTCCAGCGCAAATTCCCGGGGCGGCGGAAACGCCTGCAACACCCCAAGCGCCGGTGGCACCGCCGCATAGCTTGCGCATAGTGGTTCTCAATCCCGCGCACGGCGGAGCTGACACGGGCGCGCGCGGGCCCAGCGGAACCGCGGAGAAGGAATTGGTGCTTGAATTTGCGCGAATCACCAGCGACGTTTTGCGGGCGCAGGGCTTTCAAGTGGTGTTGACGCGGCAAGGGGACACCGATCCGTCGTTCGACGATCGCGCCGCAACTGCGAACGCCCAGAGCGACGCAATTTTTATCAGTTTGCATATTGGCTCCATCGGACCGGCAGGGACGGTGCGCACGTACACGTATTTATTTCCGTCTGCCCGCGCCGCAGCGACGCTGAGTGCGACGGCCGCCGGAGGAAGACCGAGCGTGAATGCTGCCGTACAGTCCCCTGCCCCGCCCTCGGGATTTTTGCCGTGGAGAGAGGCTCAAAAGCCGTACGAGCAGCAGAGTCGAAAGTTGGGTGATCTGCTACAGGTGGAGCTTGCGCAGAAATTCAAAGGCTCGCCGGAAATTTCCTCGAGCGTGCCGGTATATGAATTGCGCTCCGTTGCGACGCCAGCGGTAGCCGTGGAAATTTCGAACATCGCGACTGATCCGCAGCAACTGGAAGCGATGGCGCCCGGACTCGCCGATGCGATTGCCCGCGCGGTCACGGCGTACAAGACGATCTATCCCGCGGAAGGCAAATAATGCAGCGCCACGTGAAAATCGCGATCGTCGTGCTGGTGGTTGCGGTGCTGGCGGGAATGATTTACTTGCGCGTTCTGCATCAGCGCGTCGCGCGCCTCGCACAGACGCAAGCGACCGAGGAGCAAGAACGCCGCGAAGTGGTGGCGCCGCCGATTTCGACGCCGACGGACGTGCTTGCCAATGCGCAACTGTTTTGGCTTTCCGCAACGCAGCCGGATCAACTGGCGCCAGTCACCGTGCAGTTGCCGCTATCGGCCGATCCGGTCGAGCGCGCCAAACAGCTGATCGGCGCGCTGATCGCGAACACCCCGACTACCGAGCAGCGAACGCTCCCCGTTGGCGGGACGCTGCTGAGTTTTTATATTTTGCCCGACGGAACAGCGATTGCGGATTTCTCGGACGAGTTCGCGTCGGAAATGCCTTCAGGAATTTTGAGCGAGTGGATGGCGGTAAGTTCGATTGTGCAGACGCTCGCGGCGAATGTGCCCGGGATTACACGGCTGAAAATTCTGATTCACGGACAGGAAACCGAGACGCTCGCGGGCCACGTCGACATCTCCGGCTTTTTTGATGTGCATGTCGCGCCTGCGCCGGCGGTGCCTGTGGGCACCGCGCAGCCGGTTAAACCAATCGCACCGTCGGGTTGACACTCTCTGCGCCGACCGTCAAACTAATATGCGGTCCGCGAATTGGTGATGTCAGGAGGATTTGTGCGACCGGATAATCGCGCGGCGAACGAACTGCGGCCGATCAAGCTGACGCCGGATTTCGTGTCCACGGCCGAAGGAAGCGTGCTGATTGAAGCGGGCCGCACGCGCGTGGTGGCGACGGCGACCATCGAAGACGGCGTGCCGCACTTTTTGAGGAATCAGGGAAAAGGATGGGTGACGAGCGAGTACGGAATGTTGCCGCGCGCCACGGACAAACGCACGCCTCGCGAGGCCGCGCGTGGCAAACAGTCGGGCCGCACGCAGGAAATTCAGCGCTTGATAGGACGCGCCCTGCGCGGCGTGACGGACCTCAATGCATTGGGCGAGCGAACCGTGTGGATCGATTGCGACGTGATCGAAGCGGACGGCGGCACGCGCACGGCGTCGATTTCTGGCGCGTTTGTGGCGTTGGCGCTGGCGTTTGAGCGCATGAAGGCAGCCGGAATTTTGCGCGCGATTCCGCTGCACGATTCCGTGGCGGCGATCAGCGTCGGCATCGTGAAGGATGAATTGTTGCTCGATCTCGCGTACGAGGAAGATTCTCAGGCGCAGGTCGATATGAACGTGGTGATGACCGGCTCGGGAAAACTGGTCGAAGTGCAGGCAACGGCGGAGGGGCGGCCTTTTACCGAGACCGAGATGCAAGCGCTGTTGCGACTGGCCGCGGCGGGAATACGGCAATTGACCAACGTCCAGCAGGAGCTGCTGCGCATGGAATTTCGTGCTCGCGCGCGTTAAGTTGCTGCTCGCATCCTCGAATGCGAACAAGCTGCGCGAGTATCGCGCCATGGCGGAAGGCCGGGCGATAGAACTGGATTTGCTGCCGCGATTCCGCGAATTGCCCCCGTTTCCTGAAGACGCTCCCACGTTCGCCGAAAATGCCGCAGGAAAAGCCCTGCATTACAGCGGAAGAAGCGAGGAAATAGTTTTTGCCGACGATTCAGGACTGGTCGTGCCGGCGCTGGGCGGCGCACCCGGAGTGCACTCGGCTCGGTACGCCGGAGCGAACGCTACCGACGCGGCGCGCATTGCGAAACTGCTTGGCGAAATGCGTGGAATGAAGGGCGATGCGCGGCGCGCGCGGTTTATTTGCGTGATTGCCGCGGCCCGCACCGGAAAAATGCTGGCAGTGGTGTCCGATTCAGCGGAAGGCTTTATCGCGGATGAGCCGCGCGGACGTGAAGGGTTCGGCTACGATCCGATTTTTTATTTCCCCGCGCGCTCGAAAACATTTGCCGAGTCGCATGAAGCGGAAAAGAACGATGCGAGCCACAGAGGCAAAGCGTTTCGCAAATTGCTTGCGGATCTTTCTCGGTGAAGAATTCGATCGGTTACATCTTCGCTGAGCCGCAGTAAATGCCGTAAATCCTTTATGAATCGCCCGCCGAGAATTCGAATCTAAAAATAGTTGTGGAATGCACGGCAAAGGAGTAGAAAGAAACCTTCTGTCCGCGAGGACTTTCCCATGGCCACTCCCAAACTCATGAAGGAGTCTCTCTATCGACTGCAAGAGCGGGTGGAGCAGGCGCGCGCGCAAACAGATTCACTGTTTGCGCTGCTGCGAAGCGATGCGATTTATGAGCGTCCGATTCCGGAACGGCACCGGCTAATTTTTTATCTTGGACACCTGGAAGCGTTCGATTGGAATTTGCTGGGGCGCGACACGTTTGGGCTCGCGAGCGTCCACCCGGGATTCGATAAACTTTTTGCATTCGGAATCGATCCGGTCGATGGGCAACTGCCAAGCGACCGGCCAGCGGACTGGCCAACGGTGAAGGAAATTCAGGCGTACAACACGAAGCTGCGCGAAACAATCGACGCCGCATTGCGCGCCCCGTCGAGCAAGCTTGCCGCGGAAGTCTCCGGCACGTCTTTGGACACATTGCTGAATGTGGCCGTTGAGCACCGGCTGATGCACGCCGAGACGCTCGCCTATTTGCTGCAGCAGTTGGCCATTGATAAGAAGGATAAGAAAATTGATAAGAAGGTTGCGCCAGAGAATTCGGCGTCAGCTGTAACGGGCGCGGCGTCTTCACGAAATGACTTTCAGCGAATGGCGGCGATTTCGGAAGGCGAAGCGACGCTCGGCATGCGGCGCGAGGGCGGCGAATTTGGCTGGGACAACGAATTCGAAGAAAACAAGGTACGCGTACCTGCGTTTCACATCGGAGCTTATCCTGTACGCAATGGCGAGTTCCTGGAATTTGTGCGCGCTGGCGGGTACGAAGACGAATCGCTGTGGAGCGCGGAGGCGCGCGAGTGGATTACGTCCACAGGAATCTCGCATCCGCTATTTTGGGAACGCAGCGGCAATGACGCGCGCAATAGTGACAGCTGGGAATATCGCGGAATGTTCGCACAGATTCCATTACCTCTCGACTGGCCAGTTTCTGTGAGCCACGCGGAAGCGTCGGCATACGCGCGATGGACGAAGCGCGCTTTGCCAAGTGAAGGGCAATGGCATCGCGCGGCGTATGGCACTCCGACGGGAAGGGAATGCCTGTACCCGTGGGGCGACGCCGGGCCGAGCGCGCAACGCGGCAATTTCGATTTTGCTCACTGGGATCCTACGCCTGTGAATGCGCATCCGGACGGGCAAAGCGCGTTCGGCGTGCATGATCTGCTTGGCAATGGATGGGAATGGACGTCGACGCCGTTTGCACCGCTCCCCGGCTTCCGACCCTTTGCGTTCTATCCCGGATATTCGGCGAACTTTTTTGATGGGAAGCACTTCGTGATGAAGGGCGGCTCGCAACGCACAGCCGCGTGCATGCTGCGACGCTCGTTTCGCAATTGGTTTCAGCCGCATTATCCCTACGTCTACGCGAAGTTCCGCACAGTGGAGGAATGATTCATGGCGACTGCAATGCGCATCTATACGCATGACGTTTCTGGAACGCCTGCGGGAGATTTGGCCGCGGACGTTCGCGCGGGTCTCAACAAAACGAGTCAGAAGGAATTGCCATCGAAATATTTGTATGACGAGGTGGGCTCGGCGCTCTTTGAAGTGATCTGCCTGCTGCCGGAGTACGGGCTGTCGCGCGCCGGTGCGCGTTTGCTGAAGCGCCACGCGGACGAAATGATAGACCGCCTCCCGTCGCCGGTTGCGGTGGCGGAACTGGGAAGCGGAAGCGGGACGAAAACGCGCTGGATTTTGGAAGCGCTCTCCCGCCGCCAGCCGGTGACTTATTATCCGATCGACATTTCGCGCACGGCGCTTTCGCGCTGCTGGCAGGAACTGGGACGAATCGATTCCGTCAGTGTGGTGGGATTCGAGCGCGCGTACTTGGATGGATTGCTCGATGTGGCGTCGCGGCGCAATGCAGGCGAGCGATTGCTGGTGCTTTTTCTGGGAAGCACAATCGGCAACTTCGATCGGCCCGCCGGAGAACAATTCCTGCGCGAAGTGCGGCAGATTCTGCATCCCGGAGATGCGCTGCTGCTGTCCACTGATCTGGAGAAGTCCGTCAGCCAGTTATTGCTTGCTTATGACGACCCCGCCGGCGTGACCGCTGCGTTCAACTCCAACCTGCTGGCGCGCATCAATCGCGAGCTGGATGCGGATTTCGATTTGAATTATTTCAGGCACGAAGCGCGATGGAACGAAACGGAACGGCGAATCGAAATGCATCTGCGCTCTACTCGAACGCAGACCGTTGATATACGCGGCGCCGGACTCAAAGTTAATTTCATCGAAGGCGAAACAATCTGGACGGAAAGCTCGCACAAGTATCGTTGCGACGAAGCGGCAGGCATGGGCGAGCGCGCAGGATTTCGCTGCGACGCGCAGTGGGTTGATGCGGAGTGGCCCTTCGCGCAAAGCCTGTTCCTGGCGGAATAGCAGAAGCTCGCGAACGATCTCCAGCTAGAAGAAGACTTCGGGCAAAACGTGAAAACGCGCGCTTAGGCGCTTGATGTGATCTTTATTTAACTCGCGCTTACCGCTGAGAACTTCGGAAACGAGGCTTGGAGCGCCGAACACGTCGGCCAAATCTTTTTGTTTTAAGCCATGCTGTTGCATCAAACAACGTAACGCCCCAAGCGGCTGTGCGCGCGGCAAACGATAACGCTTTTCCTCGAAATCCTCGATCAACAAAGTGAGCAGCTCCGATCGGCGCGGCAAGACACTCACACCTGCCGAGAAGAAGATGGTCGAAATCGTAAAGAATTCCGGTATACATTTCGTTTTCCCGCTCGGTGCGAATCACCTTTGGTGGAACCCTCTTCAGCAACGCGCTGTACTCGGGGCTAACGGCCGGGGGGCTCATTCATTCCATGCTCGGTGAGATCGCTGTGCTTCCTCGCGGCATCGAGCAACTTCTTGCGGCTGATCACGTGCAATCCAAGCCTCAATCCTTGTTGAATTCGCAAAATGCGAATTTGTCAAATCGAATGTGCCAGAGTGCCTGATTGCATTTTCGGGTGCTGACGGCAGGGCAAAAAAAACCGGGCTCGCTGGGGGGAACGAGCCCGGGTGGGGCATTGAGGGGAAGCAAAAATCGAATTGAGTGGCGCTCTAGATTAGTAGCCCAGCTGCCGCGCGAACATCAAAAGCCGTAGCGCTTCGCGATGAGTTAGGATCACCAGACCCCCGCACGCGGCCGAAAACCAGGGGCGAACGTTCGCGGCGAACCACCCTGCCGGGATTTGCACCGCTCGTGTTTCGCTTGCCGAAGTGTCACGCAAAGGGTTCATATCGATCTCCCAGCTAGTGAACCACTGTAAAAGGACTATCGTGCTCGACGGCCACAACCATGGATTTGAAAACATCGACGTCCCAGTTATCGGCGATGCGCAGCCGCAACACGTCGTTCGTTTCGCTGACTAGGCGTCCGCGCAATGGAACACGCAAGTTGCCTGCAACCACTCGAAGAATGACCGGCTGCCCCATCCAGACTGCGTAGCCACCTTCCATATGCTCGCCCCTCCAGACTAGGTCTTGCTCCAACACGGACATTGTGAGGTGAAGGACTGTTTGGGCAAATGGTACGGCAGAGTCGAATCGCTGGGAGCAAAGTACTAGACCGATACCGACGCGCGGAACGCTCGACCGAGGAGCCTCCTTTTCTGCTATCGTGATGGTGCAGCTTCAATAGACCCTGCAAGTTACGGGAAGGATCATCAGGATACATGGCAGTTCCCTGGCGCGATTTAATCCATCAGCTCTATAACGTTCAAGGCCTGATTCACTGGGGCGGGACGCTGCTGGTCTGCGTGATCGTGTTTGTGGAAACGGGTCTGTTTGTGGGCTTTTTTCTGCCCGGCGATTCCCTGCTGGTGACTGCAGGCGTGTTTGCGGCGACGGGCCAGTTGAAGCTGGCCTGGTTGCTGGCGATTGTCCCGTTCTGCGCCGTCGCAGGCGACCAGCTCGGCTACTGGATTGGACGCAAGGCTGGCGACAACCTTTACCGCCGGGAAGATTCGCGATTTTTCCGCAAGAAACACCTGGAACAGGCGAGGGACTTCTACGAGAGACACGGCCGCAAGACGATTATCATCGCGCGGTTTGTGCCGATCATCCGAACTTTCTGTCCGCCGGTGGCCGGCGCCGCGCGGATGCGCTATTCACGGTATTTGGCGTTCGACGTCGTCGGAGGTTTTCTGTGGGTCGGCGTAATGGTGATCATCGGCTACTCGCTCGGGCAAATCCCCAATGTGGATAAGGAAATTCACTGGGTGATCGCCGGGGTGATTTTTGTGTCGCTCTTGCCTGCGATTATTCAGGCGCTGAAGATGCGCGCACAGAAGCGCAGCGCGAAAACACCGGCGAAATCTTTATGAGTTTGCCGTTTGCGGGTCGTTAACGCAGCCGGCGGAAACTTCTCCTAA
>Ga0307374_10015372_pt1 | contig 10306 bp, 6 predicted proteins | sample OX3MG_FD_202532 | JGI IMG/M metagenome (GOLD analysis project Ga0307374, IMG submission 202532) | Soil microbial communities from Risofladan, Vaasa, Finland - OX-3 | ecosystem: Environmental > Terrestrial > Soil > Coastal area > Acid sulfate soil | place: Finland: Risofladan, Vaasa | collected...
GAAGACCCGATTTCCGGCGGACGCCACAAAGTTTGGGGATCAGTGCCCCTGTGGGTGCCGCCCCAGACCAGCACCATCGCCAGTCACTTGCCGAAGGCCGTGGGCACGGCGGTGGCGATTGCACAGGCGCAGCGCATCGGCGCAAAGCTGCCGATCCCCGGGGACAGCATCGTAGTGTGCAGCTTCGGCGACGCCAGCGCCAATCATGCCACCGCCCTGGGCGCCATCAATGCCGCGGCTTGGACGGCCTTTCAGAAGCTGCCGTGTCCGATACTGTTCGTGTGCGAGGACAACGACATCGGCATTTCCGTGAAGTCACCGGCGGGCTGGATCGCCGCCAACTACAGCGACCGTGCGGGTCTTGAGTACATCGCCGCAGATGGCACCGATGTGGTGGCCACCTTTGCGAAAACACTGGAAGCGGTGGATTACTGTCGCCGCCGGCGCAGCCCGGTGTTCCTGCATCTCAAACTTGTGCGCCTCCTGGGCCACGCCGGCACGGATGCCGAAACCGAATACCGCGCGAGTGTAGAACTGGAAACCACAGAGGCGCGTGATCCGCTGCTGGTGTCCGCGCGTATCGCCTTGGAAAGCGGCATTTACACACCCGCGGAATTATTGGGCGCTTACGAAGCTGCGCGCCGGCGCGTGCAGGCAGCATCGAAAAAAGCCGCACTGCGGCCCAAGCTGACTACCGCGGAGCAAGTGATGACACCGCTGGCGCCGTACCATCCGGACAGGGTGAATGCGGAAGCCTTACGCAGTCCATCCAGGCAAGTTCGCATCGCCGCATTTGGCAGCGAAGCGGCGCTGCCCGAAAAACAGCCGCCGCGACACCTCTCCATCCAAATCAACCGCGCACTGTTCGATCTGATGGCCAAGTATCCGCAGATGACTGTGTTCGGGGAAGACGTGGCCCAGAAAGGTGGCGTCTATACCGTGACCTCGGGTCTCTACAAAACCTTCAAGGGTCAGCGGGTGTTCAACACGCTGCTGGATGAGCAGACTATTCTCGGCATGGCCCAGGGCGCGGCCGGCATGGGGTTGCTGCCGTTCCCGGAAATCCAGTACCTCGCCTATTTCCACAATGCCTGTGACCAGATCCGCGGCGAGGCCGCGTCATTGCAATTCTTCTCCAATGCGCAATATCAGAACGGCATGGTGGTGCGCATCGCCGCGCTGGGCTATCAGAAAGGTTTCGGCGGCCACTTCCATAACGATAACAGCTTCACCGCACTGCGCGATATTCCCGGCATCGTGGTGGCCTGTCCTTCCCGAGGCGATGACGCCGCCATGATACTGCGCACTTGTGCGGCGCTTGCGAAAGTGGACGGGCGTGTGGTGGTGTTTCTGGAACCCATCGCCCTCTATATGACCAAGGATTTGCACGAGCCCAAGGACAACCAGTGGCTGTTCGACTATCCGGCGCCGGAGCGTACCGTTCCCCTGGGTGAAGGCCGCATCTATAACCCGAATGCCAAAGATCTGCTCATCATCACCTTCGGCAATGGCGTGCCTATGTCCCTGCGGGTGGCGAAAGAACTCGAAACAGAAACCGGCAAAAAAATCCGCGTGCTGGACCTGCGCTGGCTCAAACCGTTGAATGCGGAACTCATCGCCAGACACGCGAAAGAATGCGGCAAGGTGCTGGTGGTGGACGAGGGCCGGCAAACCGGCGGTATTTCAGAAGAGATATTCACGGCCATTGACGAGCACTCCGGATCTGGCATCGTGAAGAAACGTGTGACGGGGAAAGATTCATACATACCGCTGGCAGCGGCCGCTAATTCGGTTTTAGTGAGCGAAGCGGAAATATATGCCGCGGCCAAGGGCATGGTTTGAATCCTCCTGATAGTTTCCATGAAGAATAATCGGGGACAGACCACGGTTTAACTTCTAAAAACTATGAATTACCGTAGTACGGACTACTTAAAATCCTATTACCTCATCCACCATCCAGAAAAACGCCAACATCGCAGCGAAGGCCGTGCCGATACCCCAAAGCAACCAGCGCCATCTCTGCCAAGCGGCACGGAATGCCGAGGGCTGCACCGGGACGTCCGCGGTATAGGCAGCGGTGTAGCAGATGTTCGCGATAACCGCGAGCACGAAGAGCGGCAGCAGGCTTGAGAATCTAACCAGGTTGCGAGAGTGCGGCCAGGCGAGAATAACTGACTCTATGACGACCACGACAAGCACCAGGTTATACGGGATGCGGCGTGGCTCCCAGTAATGGAGCGCGTCGGTAAGGATGTTCCGGAGCGAAGCGGCTGATCCCTGTATGTTCATGCCTACCCCTCTGAATGACCCACGATAGTTATAGACCCGTCAGGCTCCGCTTGCGAGCCGGGAACGCTGCGGCTAGATTTTTCGCGGCCTGAGTGTCAGGAATTCCACGCCCTCCACCTTGCTGGAAGACAGATCGAACCGCGACAGGGTTTTCTCACCCAGCAATAACTGACAACTGGGGCACTCGAGGGCCGAGACGTTCTTTAGATAGAAAGCTCCGAGCCTCATAGAATCGATGTTGATTAGATGCGCCCGTATATGCCGGCCGTCGGCGGTGGTGGCCTCCACCGAGGTTCGCAGCACTTCGTATCTGGCTTTCGACTTCTTCAGGAATGCATCGCTCACGACGGAAATGGTCGCGCCGGTATCCACCATGAAGGCGGTCACGCGCGACTGGCTGAGGATCACTGGCGCGTAAAAATTCCCATAGGTCTTGGACAGTCTGAGCTGGGATTTTTCCTCGAACTGCTTCGGGTCCGCCTGTCGCATGTCTGATTCGATGGCGATGCGCTGACCTGTGAAATAAGGCTGCTGCCCGATGGCGACCAGGTGGTGGTCGAACGCGGCCAGCAGCGCCAGCGCCTCGAAGTAGCGCTTCTTCTGCACCAGCAGCTTGGCCAGGTTGCCGCGCGCATCCACCAGGGAGGGCACCACGTCCAGCGTTTTGTAGTACCAGTCTATGGCCGCGTCGGTCTTGCCGAGATTGGCGAGGCTGTTCGCGTAATAGTAAAAAAGATCGTAGGTGCCCTCGCCGAGGGCGATGGCTTTCTGGAATTGCCCCACAGCTTGCGCATCCTCACCACGCTGGTTCTGCACGATGCCGAGACGGGCGAACGCAACTCCGTCGTTCGGACGCATCCGCACATAGGCCCGCCAGTCCTGTTCCGCGCATTTCAGATCCTGGCTGCGCATGCAGGCGATCGCGGATTTCTGCAGCTCGGCCGGCGTCTTCGGAGTTTGTGTACAGCCAAATAGTGCCAATGCAACGAGGGTTACGGGGAGGGTCAGAACGATCAGTCGCTTTGCATGCAAGCTTGTTGTCATGTGGGTTTCACCCTTTTTTTGTAGACGCGCACTCGCTCATCAAACTGCTTGTTTCAGATACGTCTGTCCCTGGTCAAATACAAACCTGGAACCGTAATCTTAGCAGTGAATACGCAGTCATCCATGTTTCATGCTGATATACACCCAAGCGTCCAAGCCGGACTTCAGCTTCACCCGCACACGTTTGTAGGCGTCGGTCTCATACTCATCGGCAGCGCGCAGTTCCGCCGGCGTGATGGCAAACACCACGCCTTCCACCATTTCCGCCGGATCGTCGCCGGGCATCAGTATCTTGTGCACTTCGAGTCCGCTCTCGGCTACCACCTCCGGGTCAGTGATCTTTACTGTTGAAAGTCTGTAGCCCATGACGGCATCGGGAAGGCCCTGGAGTTTGCGGCCGAAATTGGCGCGCTGCACGGCTTCGTCCCGGAGCGTGCCGTAGGAAAAAAGCCGCTCGCTGCAGGCATCAGCCATCGGAAGAACCCTGTTTAGGACTTTTAGCAAGATAGCGTAATCCCCTTGCTCACCCCGGCCCCTAGGAGAGAGGGGTGGTTGGGGTCCTTTGCAGTGGACCTAGAAGCGGACTTTTAAGCGGACTTATAAACCCGTTTAATTCATATAACTATTTGATATACAATGCGCTATGGCTAATAAAGAAGCGGACTCGAAAGAGGACATTAAAGCGGTCAAAGACCGGGGTGAAGCGGTCTCCATGATGGAGCCGCTGCTGATCGGCGATGGCTCGCGCCGGCGCGCCGGTCTGACCGATCTGGCCCTCGAGCTGGCGCAGAAGAGCGCCGGGTTCCGCCGCTCCCTGCCCGAAAGCCTGCTGGCCTCGCTGGCCGATCTCGTGCGCTCCATGAACTGCTACTACAGCAACCTGATCGAAGGGCACGACACGCACCCGATTGATATCGAGCGCGCCCTCAAAGGCGATTACAGCAAGGACGCCGGGAAGCGCGACCTGCAACTCGAAGCCAAGGCGCACATCGCGGTCCAGCAATGGATTGATACGGGCGCTCTCAAAGGCCGCGCGCTCACCGCTGACTCCCTCCGCGAGATCCATCGCCGCTTCTGCGAACTACTGCCGGAAGAGCTTCTCTGGATCGAAGACCCAACGACGAAACAACGCATCAAAGTGATCCCCGGCGAACTGCGCGGCCGCAATGTCGTGGTCGGCAATCACGTCGCCATCAGCCCCGGCGCGCTGCCGCGTTTCCTGCAACGTTTCGAGGAGGGCTACGGCAAGCTCGGCAAAACCGAAATCATTCTGGCGGCGGCGGCGGCACATCACCGCCTCGTGTGGATTCACCCGTTCCTCGACGGCAACGGCCGCGTCGCGCGGCTAATGTCGCACGCCACGATGCTGGAAGCACTCGATACCGGGGGCGTATGGTCGATCGCCCGCGGCCTCGCCCGCAATGTCGCTGCTTATAAGACGCAGCTTGCCGCCTGCGATCTGCCGCGCCGCAACGACCTTGACGGCCGCGGCCATCTCAGCGAAGAAAACCTGGCGGAATTCACGCGATTCTTTCTCAGCACCTGCATAGACCAAGTCACCTTCATGGAACACCTGCTGCAGCCGGATCAATTGCGCGTGCGCATCCTGCTGTGGACCGAAGAAGAAATCCGCCGCAACCATCTGCCGCCGAAATCCGGTGCCATCCTCGAAGCGGTGCTGTATCGCGGAGAACTGCCGCGTGCCGACGCCGCCGGCATCGTCGGCACCGGCGACCGTCAGGCCCGCCGCGTGGTCTCGGCGCTGCTCGAACAGGGCGTGCTCAGGTCGGAAAGCACACGCGCACATCTGCGCCTGGCCTTCCCCGCGACGCTTGCCGCGCGCTGGATGCCGGGATTGTTTCCCGGGAAGGCGGCCTGACATGCGCTCGATTTCCTGGATTCAAGTCTCTGATATTAATATGCGCCTTGGAGATTCCTGGGCGCGGGACGTTGTGCGGTTATAGCGATTGAGGCAACGAATGAACGAAATCACCTCGGATCCCAATGAATTCAATTCGGATGAGTGGCTGAACACCCTCACCCATTTCCTGGGCTTCCTGCTGGCAGTGGGCGGCGTGCCGGTGCTCATCACCCTGGCGGCGCTCCTGGGCACGCCGCGCGAGCTCGTGACCTTCAGCATCTTCGGCGCGGCGCTGATCTTCACCTACATGAGTTCCACGCTCTATCACTACGTGCAGCCCGGCACACTCAAACGCTGGCTGCGACGCCTCGACCATCTCTCCATCTATCTGTTGATCGCCGGCACCTACACGCCCTTCGTATTGGTGGGCCTGGGCGGCGTCTGGGGCTGGAGCCTGTTCGGCACTCTCTGGGGACTGGCGGCCATCGGCATCGTCGCGAAACTCGGCCTCGGGCATCGCTTCGACGTAGTCTCGGTAGTGGCTTACGTGCTGATGGGCTGGATCGGGCTGGTGGCCATCGTGCCGCTGGTGCACGACCTGCCCACGCCGTCATTGATATTGGTGCTGGCCGGCGGCGTGTCCTACACCATCGGTGCGCTGTTCTATGCGTTGGACAAGCTGCGTTTCAATCACGCCATCTGGCATCTGTTCTGCCTGGGCGGCAGCGTGTCGCAATTCATCGCGGTGTTCTTTTTGCTGGGTCGCTGAACAAGACCGTATCAGAAGCAGCCAGCCGCATCCCTCACAACCGGCCTGCGTTCAGCACAGCCGTGCCAAAGATACCTCAGGCGCAGAATCGCCAGCCGCCGTGCGGCGCGTTATCATCCGCTGAAGTCCGCCGGGCGCCCCACTCCGGCCGTACCCATCCCGAGGAGATTTCCATGCACCCCCGTGCCTTCCGCACCGCTGTCTGCCTTTGTGCCGGTCTCATGCTCGCTGCCCTGCTGCCCACGGCGGCGGCGGCGGCCCCGCTCGCGGGGCTCAAGTGGCGCTCCATCGGACCGTCCCGCGGCAGCCGGGTGCTGGCGGTGGCCGGCGTCGTGCAGCAGCCGGACGTTTTCTATTTCGGCGCCGTGGTGGGCGGCGTGTGGAAGACCACCGATGCCGGCGCCAGCTGGCAGCCCCTCTTCGACAAGCAGCCCATCGCCTCCATCGGCGCGATTGCGGTGGCGCCATCGGATCCCAACGTCATTTATGTAGGCACCGGCGAATCGGCGCTGCGGGGCGACATCTCCTTCGGCGACGGCGTCTATAAGTCCACCGATGCCGGCAAGACCTGGAAGCACCTGGGTCTCACCGACACCCGCCACATCGGCAAGATCCTCGTGGACCCGCGGGATCCCGACACCCTGCTGGTGGCGGCGGTGGGTCACGCCTACGCTCCCAACGCAGAACGCGGCGTGTTCCGCTCCACCGACGGCGGCAGGACCTGGAAGAAGGTGCTGTACTTCAACGACCACACCGGCGCCATTGATCTCAGCTTCGACAAGGACAATCCGCGCATCGTTTACGCCGCCCTCTGGCAGGTGCAGCGCACGCCCTGGCATCTGGAAAGCGGCGGACTCGGCAGCGGTCTCTACAAGTCCAGCGACGAGGGCAGGACCTGGACGCGCCTCACCGGCCACGGCCTGCCGGCCGGAGTCTGGGGGCGGATCGGCGTGTCCGCGGCCCGCGGCGGCCGCGTTTACTGCATCATCGACGCCAAGGCGGGCGGACTCTACCGCTCCGACGACGACGGCGGGAACTGGGAGCGCGTGAGCAGCGACCCGCGGCTGCTGGAGCGGCCGTGGTATTTCATGCGCGTGCACGCCGACCCGGTTGATCCCAATGTCGTGTACGCGGAGAACACCGGCTTCTACAAATCCCTCGACGGCGGCGTGAGCTTCCACATGCTGCGCGCGCCACACGGCGACAACCACGGACTATGGATTGATCCCGCCGACCCGCGGCGCATGATCATCGGCAATGACGGCGGCGCCAGCGTGAGCGTGAACAGCGGCGTCACCTGGTCCACCCAACTCAACCAGCCCACCGGCCAGTTCTATCACGTGGCCACCGATAACCGCTTTCCGTATTACATCTACGGCGCACAGCAGGACAACGAGAGCGTGGCCGTGGCCAGCCGCAGCGACCACGGCCCCATTGACGAGCACGACTGGCACGTGGTGGGCGACAACGAGTCCGGCTACGTGCTGCCGGATCCCACGGACCCGGACATCGTCTATTCCGGTTCCTACATGGGCATCCTCACCCGGGCTAATCTGCACACCGGCCAGTTCCAGGACGTCTCGCCCTGGCCCAATGATCCCGATGGACGTCCGGCCTCCCAGCAGGCCTACCGCTTCACCTGGACCATGCCGTTGGTGTTTTCGCCGCAGGACCCGAAGGTCATGTACTTCGGTTCCCAGTATCTGCTGCGCTCCGACGACGCGGGCATGAGCTGGACCGCCATCAGCCCAGACCTGACCCGCAACGACATCAGTAAGCAGGGCACCTCCGGCGGCCCCGTGAGCCAGGACAATTCCACCGCCGAGTATTACGACGTGATCTATAGCATCGCGCCCTCGTCGCTGGCGGCCGGCGAGATCTGGGTGGGCACCGACGACGGCCTTATCCAGCTCACCCGCAACGGCGGCAAGAGCTGGCACAACGTGACCCCCAAGGGTCTGCCGGAATGGGCCAAGGTCAGCACCATCGAGGCCTCGCGCTTCGACGCCGGCACGGCCTACGTGGCGGTGGATGCCCACAAGCTCGGCAATGACCAGCCGTACATCTTCCAGACCCACGACTACGGGCGCACCTGGATGCGCAGCGACGATGGCATCCGCGCTCCGTCCTATGTACACGTGGTGTGCGAGGACCCGAAGCAGAAGAACCTGCTGTACGCCGGCACCGAACTCGGTGCCTACGTGTCCTTCGATGACGGCAAACACTGGCAGCCGCTGCAGCTCAACCTGCCGGTGACCTCGGTACGCGATCTGGCCATCAAGGACGGCGATCTGGTGGCCGCCACTCACGGACGCGGCTTCTGGATTCTGGACGACATCTATCCGCTACGCGACATCGCGGCTGGCGCCAACCCCGGCACGGACCACCTGTACGCCGCACGCACCGCGGTGCGCTTGCACTCAGAGGAAAGCGGCGGCCTGCCGTATGAGTCTGTCGGGGAAAATCCGCCCAACGGCGCGATCCTGTATTACTCGCTGGCGGGTAACACCAGTGGCCCCGTGACGCTCACCATCCGCAACGCCGGAGGCGCGCTGCTCAGGACTTTTTCGAGCGTGCCGACAGCGCCTGAGAACGACCATCCGCTGGAATTCCCCAACGAGAAGCATCCCAAACCCCAGGCACTCAAGACCACCCCCGGCCTGCACCGGGTGGTGTGGAACCTGAGGCTCAAGGGGCCACCAGCCATCCCGGGTGCTTACTACGACATGGGCGGCCCGGTATCGCCCATGGTCCTGCCGGGCCAATATTCCGTGACCCTCACGGTGGGCGGCCGTCACTACACCCGGCCCCTCACCGTGATCACCGATCCACGGGTGCAGGTCACGCGCGCGGCGCTCGCGGCCCAGTACGCGCTCATGCTGAAACTCAACCAGGCGCTCGCCAACGATCACGCGGCGGCTAACGCCATCCGCGACGTGCGCGCGCAGCTGGCCGGCATCCAACAGCGATTCGCCGGGCGTCCCGAAAATCCGGCGCTGGTGCAGGCGGCGGCGCTGGACGCGAAACTCGGACCCCTGCTTCAGACTTTCTACCAGTACCGGGCGCATGCGGAAGAAGCCATGCTCAATTACCCGAGCGAACTCAACAGCCAGCTCGCCTATCTCGAGCTGGGGGTGGACAGCGCCGACAGCGCACCCACGGCCCAGCAGCAGAGCATGTACACCACGCTGCGGGCGCAACTCGACGCGGCCCTGGCGCAATGGACGGCGCTGCGCGACGGCGAGATCACGCGCTTCAACGAGCGCATGCAGCAAGCCGGCTTCGGAGCGGTGAATGCGGCGCGCAGCTCGCCGTAACCCGGGACGGCCTGCGGCGCACGAAATCCGTTGCGCCCGACGATACGCCTAGGCGTTGAAGGCGCGCTTGCGCGGGGTAATGCGCAGAAACCGGAGCGCCGCCATGCTCTGCGGCTTGAATGTGGTTTGCAGCGCGGGGCCCGAGAAACCACCGACAGCGTTTACACACATGCCCAGCCGGTGGAGGGTGACGTGCAGTCCAGCAACCCTGCGCATTGGCGGCGGCGTGTGGCTGCGCCCGCTCAAACGACCTATTATTGTCATGGGTCTGAAACACTACGGTCTTAGTCTGCGTGCGCATGGATACCACGGATCTCAAACGCCCGGAGCTTTACATCAACCGCGAGTTGAGCGTGCTGGCGTTCGATCACCGCGTGCTGGATCTGGCCAAGGATATTTCCATTCCGTTGCTGGAACGTTTGCGGTTCCTGTGCATCTCATCCCTGAATCTCGATGAATTTTTCGAAATCCGCGTGGCCGGCCTGCAGCAGCGCCTGGAACTGGCGGCCGCGCCGTTGTCGCCCGACGATATGGCGGTGGGCGACACCCTGCGCGCGATCCGCGAGCAGTCCACCACCCTCATCACCGAACAGTACCGGGTGCTCAATGATCTGCTGTTCCCGGCGCTGGCCGCCGAGCGCATCCACATCGTGCGCCGCGACCGCTGGAGTGCCGCTCAGGAAACCTGGCTGAAGCGCTATTTCAACGACGAGCTGCTGGCGATCCTAAGCCCCCTGGGCCTGGATCCGGCGCATCCGTTCCCGCGCATCCTCAACAAGAGCCTGAATTTCATCGTGCCGCTGCAGGGTAAGGACGCCTTCGGCCGTCACAGCGGCATGGCCATCGTGCAGGCGCCGCGCTCCCTGCCGCGGGTGATCCAGGTGCCGGCCAGTGATGCCCGCAACCATGAGTTTGTGCTGCTGTCGTCGGTAATCCATGCCTACGTGGATGAACTGTTCCCGGGCATGAAGGTGTTGGGCTGTTATCAGTTCCGGGTCACGCGTAACAGCGATCTGTACGTGGACG
>Ga0307374_10015373_pt1 | contig 10305 bp, 13 predicted proteins | sample OX3MG_FD_202532 | JGI IMG/M metagenome (GOLD analysis project Ga0307374, IMG submission 202532) | Soil microbial communities from Risofladan, Vaasa, Finland - OX-3 | ecosystem: Environmental > Terrestrial > Soil > Coastal area > Acid sulfate soil | place: Finland: Risofladan, Vaasa | collected...
AGCATCGGAAGAAGATGTACGACGGAGCTCTCATGGTCGCGCGGGATTCTCGCGTTCCATGGGGCTCCACCCCCTCGTACCAAAGAGGTTCCGTTGCTCGTGAAACGTTTACCGGTGTTCGCATGCCTGCTCGCTTTAGCGCTCGCCGGCTGCGGGGGTGGCGGCGGCGGCTCGCTGATGCCGAGCGGTCCCGCAGCCGCCTCCCAGGGCGCGCGCGCCGTTCCAACGCCTTCCAGTGGAACGCCCGTGGGATCGACTCCGGCACCTCCGGTCGGATCGACTCCGGCACCTCCGGTCGGATCGACTCCGGCACCTCCGGTCGGATCGACTCCGGCGCCTCCGGTCGGATCGACTCCGGCGCCTCCGGTGAGCAGTCAGCCCGCTCCGGTGGCGGGAGCGGGCAACGCGACCTACGACGGATGCCCCTACTTCACTGACGGAACCTTCACGTCCAACGTGAGCTCCATTGGCGCCGTCCCCACGAGCGCATCCGAGATCGCGGCGACCGCGGCGGTCAGCAACACGGCCTTCAATTTCTACGCTCCAGCGGACGAGCAGCTCAACGTCGCCACGATTGCAACCCCTCTCCATACGGTCAATCAGAAGGTGTCGTACCACTCGTTCAACTTCCAGGTGCCGTGGCAATCCGGTTACTATGTCGAGCCGGCGTCGGATGGCCATGCCTCGGTCCTGCAGCGGGATACCTGCACCGTCTACGCCTTCTTCCAGGCGTCGTGGAGCGGGTCGTCCTTCTCGGCCTATAGCGGCGCCAAGTACAACCTGAACGGTGCCTTCGTGCCGCAGGGCAACGCCGACACGGCCTCCGGGATCCCTCTCTATGCCATGGCGGTCAAGCCGGAAGAGATCCAGGCACTCTCGATTCACCACGCCCTCGGATTCTCGGCGCCGGCCCATTCTCCAGCGAACCGTTACGTCTTCCCGGCGTCGAGCACCGATGGCTTGAGCGGCCCGTCGGGCGGGCTCCCCTACGGTGCCCGCTTGCGGCTGAACGCCTCGTTCTCGACGGCCGGCCTCGGGCCGCAGGCCACGGCCATCGCCAACGCCCTCAAGACCTACGGTATGTACCTGTACGATACCGGATGCTGCTACAATATCGTCCACTACGATGCCGTCGGTGGCCAAGCCTCGCCCTTCAATGCCGCCGACATCAACGGTCTGATGAGCAGACTGCACATCACAGACTTCCAGGTCATCAACTAGCAAGGAGCCCTCTCCGAACCGCGGCACGAACGAAGGCGCGGATCCGCAACGGATCCGCGCCTTCTCTATTTTCGCGAACATATTCTTTCGACTATCGGCAGAACCGGCCGCGTTACGCATTCGGATCGATGAACTGTGATTGGACTCGCCTGCGCGTGTGACTGCAAACGCACGCGGCGCGCATCCCGCGCACAGGTTCGCTTCGGAGTGATGCGCGTCGTCCCGTCGGTGGGATGACGCACCGTAGAGTCTTCAGAGACATCACTACGCCACACTCGGAAAGTCGTTCGGTGCACGTCAAACCTCTTGCCGCTCTCGCAACTCTGCTGGTCATCTCGCTCACCGCCTGCGGAGGCGGAGGAGGCGGCGGGAGCAGCGCGCTGGGGAGTATCCTTCCGCCGGCGAATGCCTCCGCGGGAAGCGCGGTTGCGTCACCGGCTCCGGGAGCCTCGAGCGCGCCGCATCCCAGTCCCTCGACGGCTCCGAGCACGGCGCCGGGGCTCGGCGCACCGCCGGCCGCGCAGCCTCCGGGCTCGGGTGCGGCATCGCCGCGGCCGACGGTTACGAGCACGCCGCGCCCAGCGCCCTCTTCCGGCGCGACGCCCGTGCCGATCGTCAGCGGTCCGGTGGCCGTTGCGTCGACGCCGAAGCCGACGACGGCGCCGACTGCCGCCCCGACGCCGAAGCCGACTGCCGCCCCGACGCCGAAGCCGACCACCGCCCCGACGCCGAAGCCGACTGCCGCCCCGACGACGGCGCCGACTGCCGCCCCGACGCCGAAGCCGACTGCCGCCCCGACGCCGAAGCCGACCACCGCGCCAACACCCAAGCCGACACCCGTTCCCACACCGGTGCCGACGCCGGTCGCCACGCCCATTCCCGTGGTCGCTTCCGGCAGCGGCGCGACCTACGACGGATGCCCCTACTTCACCGACGGCACCTTCACGTCCAACGTGAGCTCCGTTGCCGCCGTCTCCGCGAGCGGGTCCGAGATCGCGGCGACCGCGGCCGTCAGCAATACGGCCTTCAACTTCTACGTTCCAGCAGACGAGCAGGTCAACGTCGCCACGAATTCAACCCCGCTCTACACGGTCAATCAAAAGGTATCGTACCATTCGTTCAACTTCCAGGTGCCGTGGCAATCCGGTTACTTCATCGAGCCTCTCAGCGATGGCCACGCCACTGTCCTGCAGCGGAATACCTGCACCCTGTACGCCTTCTACCAGGCGTCGTGGAGCGGGTCGTCCTTCTCGGCCTATAGCGGCGCCAAGTACAACTTGAGCGGTGCCTTCGTGCCGCAGGGCAACGCCGACACGGCCTCCGGGATCCCCGTCTACGCCGTGGCGGTCAAGCCGGAGGAGATCCAGGCACTCTCGATTCAGCACGCCCTCGGCTTCTCGGCGCCGGCTCATTCTCCAGCGAACCGCTACGTCTTCCCGGCGTCGAGCACCGATGGCTTGAGCGGCCCGTCGGGCGGGCTCCCCTACGGTGCCCGCTTGCGGCTGAACGCCTCGTTCTCGACGGCCGGCCTCGGGCCGCAGGCCACGGCCATCGCCAACGCCCTCAAGACCTACGGCATGTACCTGTACGATACCGGATGCTGCTATAACATCGTCCACGACGATGCCGTGGGTGGCCAAGCGAGTCCCTTCAACAGCTCCGACATCAACGGCCTGATGAGCAAGTTGCACATCACCGACTTCCAGGTGGTGCAGTGACGGCCATCCGGTAGCCTCGGCTCAGCGCAGCCGCTCCCGTCCGTGCGGGGCACGGAGGTCCTGGAGCGGGCCGATCGGGACGATGCGCGTGGGATTGATGTCGCCGTGGGTGACGTAGTAGTGCCGCTTGATGTGGTCGAAGTCCACGGTCCCCGCGACCTCGCCGACTTGGTAGAGGTCGCGGAGGTATCCGAAGAGGTTCGGGTAGTCCGCGATGCGGCGGAGGTTGCACTTGAAGTGGCCGTGGTAGACGGCATCGAACCGGACCAACGTCACGAAGAGGCGCCAATCCGTCTCGACGGGGGCGGAGCCGAACAGGTAGCGCCGATCGGATAGGCGCCGCTCCAGCGCATCGAGCGTCTCGAAGACACGGTAGGCGGCGCCTTCGTAGGCGCGCTGCGTCGTGGCGAAGCCGGCGCGATAGACGCCGTCGTTGACCGTCTCGTAGATCAGGGCATTGAGCCGCTCGATCTCGGCGCGCAGCGGTTGCGGGTAGAGATCGAGGCCGGCGTCGCCGAAGGCGTCGAACTCCGTTTCGAACATGCGCATGATATCGTCGTCGGAGTTGCTGACGATCCGTCGCGTCTGCTGGTCCCACAGGACCGGCACGGTCACGCGCCCGCGGTATCCCGGATCCGTCGCGCGATAGGCCTCGCTGAGGAACGCGAAGCCGTTGACCGGGTCCTTGGAGTATCCGAGGCCTTCGCGGAACGCCCAGCCGCGCTCGTCGCGGATTGGGTCGACCACGGTCATGCCGACGACCGGCTCCAAACGCTTGAGCGAGCGCACGATGATCGTGCGATGCGCCCAAGGACAGGCGTACGAGACGTACAGGTGGTAGCGCCCGGAGGCTGCGGGGTACCCCGTGTGCCCGTCGGCCGAGACCCACCCGCGGAAGGCGTCTTGCTGCCGGACGAAGCGGCCGTCCTCCGATTGCTCGGCGGGAAACTGAGCCTTTGCTTGCATTGCGGAACCCTCTCGTGGCGTACTCCCCCGGTGCTTCGCCGGGCGTGCCTGAGATGCTCCGCACATTCGCTCGGCGGCGGCTCCGCTACGTGAAATTCATCGCGGCTCGAGCCGATACAAGGGAGAAGTCACATCCGGCCGACCAGTGCGCGGGAAGGAGGATGCCGGGATGTTGCCTTCTAGAACTGCGGCCACCCGCCTCGGAATGCTGCTCGTCGGCATCTTCCTCGTGGGCTCCGTGTGCGTGGGAGTCATGATGCCGGCGTTCTCGGGGACCGCGCTCGGCGAGGCACTCGTGCTCTCCTGGTTCGCGGGGCTGTGCGTCTCCCTCTTCGGCGTAGCCCTGATCGGCGCGGCGCCGTTCTTCAGGTCGTAGCGGCTCGCTCGTCTTCGGTCCGGCCGGCGATCTCGGCGCACCAGTGAGCGACGCGCGCGCGGATGGCATCGCGCACCCCCCGCGTCTGCTCCAGACGCTCCTCCCACGATCCCTGGAACGACGAGGGATCCGGAAAGCTCCAGTGGAGCCGGTTCGCCACGCCGGGAAAGACGGGGCAGCGCTCGGCGCTGGCCTCGTCGCAGACGGTGACGACGTCGTCGAAGCGCTCGCCGCGCTTGTAGACGTCGAAGACCGCCCGCGTCTCCTTCCCGGAGAGGTCAATGCCGATCTCGCGCATGACCTCCACGACCAGTGGGTTCAGCACACCGGGCTCCAGGCCGGCGCTTCGCGCCAGCGCGTGGTCGCCGCAGAGCGCGTTGGTGAACGCCTCGGCCATCTGGCTCCGCGCGCTGTTGTGGATGCAGACGAAGAGCACCTTGCGCATCATGTCAGGCAGCCTCCTGAGCGGCGAGCCGCTCGCGTGGATCGAGCAGGCGCGCCACGTTGACCAAGGCGAGCAGGACCGGCACCTCGACCAACGGACCGATGACCGCGGCGAACGCCTCTCCCGAGCCGATGCCGAAGACGGCGATGCAAACGGCGATGGCGAGCTCGAAGTTGTTGCTGGCGGCGGTCAGGGCCAGCGACGCGGCGCGCTCGTACGGGGCCCCGACGCGCCGCCCCATCCAGAACGAGAGCGCGAACATGATCGCGAAGTAGGCGACCAGCGGGAGCGCCACCGCGAGCACGTCGAGCGGATGCGCCACGATGCGCGCCCCTTGGAGCGCGAACATGGCGACGATCGTGATCAGGAGCGCCACGAGGGTAATGGGAGAGATCGCCGGCACGAAGCCGCGATCGTAGCGCTCGGCCCCCATGCGCGGCCGAAGCACGTAGCGCGTGAGCGCGCCGGCGGCGGCGGGAATGCCCAGGTAGATCAGCACGCTCGCGGCCACGTCGGCGATCGAAAGATGGACGGTGAGACTCGGGAGGCCCACCAGCGGCGGGAGCACCGTCACGAAGAGATAGGCGAACGCGGCGTACGCGAAGACCTGGAAGATCGAGTTGAGCGCCACCAGGGCCGCGGTGTATTCGCGATCGGCGCGTGCCAGCTCGCTCCAGACCACCACCATCGCGATGCAGCGAGCGAGTCCCACCATCACCAGTCCGGCGAAGAGATCGGGGCGGTTGTGGAGCGCCAGCGCCGCCAGCGCGAACATCACCACGGGGGCGATCACCCAGTTCTGCACGATGGAGAGCCCCAGGAGCCGGAGATCGCGAACCACGGCGGGCAGCGCCTCGTACCGGACGCGTGCAAAGGGCGGGTACATCATCGCGATCAGCCCGAGCGGCACGAGCGCCGGGGGCAGGTGCGTCCCGGCCGCGCCAAGGCCCACGCCGGCGACCATCGCCAGCACGATCCACAGCGTGAGGTACCGGTCGAGGAACGAGAGGCGGGGCGTGCTCACGACACGCAACAGGGCGTGCTCTCGTCGTCGCGCTCCGCGGTCTCTTCGAGGACCGTGTAGACTTCCCAGCGGCGGCCGTCGGGATCGCTCGCCCACACTTTGGTCTGCTTCGCGTAGCAGCAGGTCTCCTCGACTTCGACGTCCACCGGCTGTCCGGCGCCGCGCAGCCGCTCGATGGCGGCCTCGACGCCCGCGGGGGTGGGCACGGTGATGCCGTAGTGCGCCGACTCGCCGACCGCGACGTCGGCATCGAGGTCGAGCGCCAACTCCAGACCCGGGTCGTCGGTGAGGAAGAGGGCGTAGTCGCCGTATTCCTTCGCCGGCGCGGCGTCGAGCAGGGTGCGATAGAACGCGACGCTAGCCTCGAGGTCTCGGGTGCGCAAGTTGAGGTGGGTCTTCATGCCGGTACGGCCTCCTGGAGAACGTGATGGAGCGCTGAAGCGAGACGCGCTCTTGCATCGGGAGCGAGCGCGTAGTAGACCCACGTGCCCCGGCGCTCGGGGACGACGAGCCCGGCCTCTCTGAGAACCCTGAGGTGGTGCGAGACCGTGGGCTGGTTGAGCGGGAGCCCCGCGGTGAAGTCGCAGACGCACACCTCCGTCTGGGAGCGCGCGAGCGTGGCCAAGATCGTCAGGCGATGGGGATCGGCCAGGGTCTTGAAGAGCTCTGCCCGGGCGGCGAAGTCATCGGTCGCGACCTCCGCGGGAGGGCAGCAACGTGGTATCGACATAGGTCGATACTAGATGTTGCATCGACTCTTGTCAATGCCAATTCTCCGGAGCCGCGGCCCCGCGAATCCGGCACCGCGGAACCGCGGGATGCAACCGAGCGTTGTTGGCCCAGGAGGAGTGAGGAATGCATCGACGTTCGAGCGTGGTCGCGATCGCATCCATCGTGCTGATGGCGGTCGTGGCTCTCGTGTTCATCGCCCGCGTGGCACCGTGGCGCGCTGCCGCCGCGGAATCCCCGGTCTACGTCCATATGAATGGCGCCAACGACTTCCTCGAGCCGGTCGTCGCCGTCCGTCCCGGGCAGGCGGTCGTCTTCGTCAATCAGGACACCGGCATCCACACGATCATCGGCTACGATCCCGCCACGGGCAAGGTGCTCTCGAACATCGACGGGGACGTGAAAGGGACCCCGGGAGCGGGCCACCCGGTGGCCGCCTATACGGTCAAGCTGACCAAGCCGGGGATCTACAGCTACTACTGCTCGGTGCACGCCCAACTGGTGAAGACCTTTGGGGGCGCCGTCCAGGCCGCGCCGCGCAAAGGCGTCGACGGCTTCGGCGGGGCGATGGCGGGCGTCATCATCGTGACCTCCGACCCGCACCTGTTGGGGGCCAACCCTAAGACCTCGGCGCGCAAGATCCTCCCCGGATTTTACGGCGGCTAGCCCGGCCAAGCGGGGAACAATGCTCTTGAGATGAGCAGAGCATTCGTGAAGGACGACGACCGGGCTCTCGAACGAGAGCTCGGTCGCCCGGAGAGCAAGCATCCGAATTACGTGACGCCCTCCGGTCTGCGCGAACTGCGGCGACGCTTGACGCAAGCCGAGGCGTCATCCGATGCCCGCAATGCCGCCTACCTAGCCAAGCGCATCGAGAGCGCGATCCTCGTGGAGCCCTCGTCACAGCCTCGCGATCGCGTGGCGTTCGGAGCCACCGTCACCGTCGACGAGCCGAACGCCGCGCGGCGCGCGTTTACGATCGTGGGCGAGGACGACGCCGACCCCGCGCACGGACGCATCAGTTGGATCTCGCCGCTGGCGGAGGCCCTGCTGGGCGGGCGTGTCGGCGATCGCGTGCTGTGGAGGCGGCCCGCCGGCGACCTCCCGTTGCGAATCGTCGAGATCGCGTACCGCGACGGCTGACCCACTTCGCTGCGGCCCTTCTTTCCGAGCCGTTCACAGGCTCGGAATGAGGGTACGTTACACTCATACGCGAGATACGCCGTGCGCGAGGAGTCGGATCCATGGTGGTGGCGAGCATGACCCGCTTACGGACGAACTTACCCGTCAACGGACCGCTTCCGGAGGTCGAGGCGATCTTGCGCCGGTATGCGCACCAGCTGTGCGGCGAAGCGGGATCGGCGACCATGACGCTGCGCGTTCCGCTGGACGAGCTGGGCATCCCCGGAGGTCTCGCGCTGGAGCGCAACGTGGTGCTGCAGATCTCGACCACGCGCGATGACGCCGGGCTGAACGACATCCTCGCCATCGCGTGGTCGCCGGTCGGCGGCGGCCCCTTTCCATCGTTCTCCGGCACGCTGATGGCGTGGGAGGAGGACGAGCGCACGTCGAGCATCGGGCTCGACGGCTCGTACGAGCCGCCGTTGGGAGCCGCCGGACGTCTCTTCGACGCCGCTGCGGGGCGGCGCATCGCGCGCGCGACCGCGCTCGAGTTTCTGGGCAAGATTCGCGAGGTCGTGGAGACCGATCCGGCGATTCGCCGCGATCCCAGCCGCATCGATCCAGAGGACGTGCGTCGTCAGATCGAAGAGCAGCTCAAGCGCGCCGCGGTGTTCGAGGCGCAGCTCATCGAGATCGAGGCGCGCGAAGGCACCGTCACGCTGAAGGGACGCGTGGGATCGTGGGGGGAGCGCGACGCCGTGGCCCGCGCCGCATGGGCGATTCCCGGCGTGCAACGCGTCGAGAACTTGATCGTGGTCCGCTAGCAGGGGTTTTTCCGCACCCTGCTAGGGTTCCGTGGATAACGTGCGGATAACGTGGATAGTCGCGCGGCGCGAGAGCGTCACGAACCGTTGCCGGTGACGCCCGCGTCTTCGAGCAGCACGCGCAATCGCTCCACGAAGCGGCGTACCGTGACCTGTGCCACCACGTGTCCGCCGACCGCGTCGATCACGGACCCGACGATCCCCATCGGCGGGGTGTAGTCGCCGAGGATCGCGAGCTGCGTCCGCGTGGACGACAACGGCACAGCCTCGATCCACCCCGTGAACTCGGGGAACGCCTTGCTGTCCTCGACGCGCCACGAGATGGGGAGCAGCATTGCGTACTTGCGCCGTTCCGGCGTGCCGATGTGCATCAGCACCTTGCGGGAGAAGCGCCCGATCTTTGGCAGGTGGAGGTCCTCGAACGGCACCTCCAGCTCGTACCAAATATCGGCCTCGCCGCGCGCCTGCGGAGCCAAACGCGCCTTCAGCCGCTCCACGATACCCTCGGGAGCGCAGGCGACCTCGTCTTCGTAGAATACGTGGGCCATGGGCCGATGATGCCGTCCCGCCGAGAATCGGAGCGGAAGGAATCGGGAAGACCCGGTTCATCACCCTTTCCGACCGCGAAGAGATGATCGGCCCATGAGCGATATCCGCGAGCGTGTCTTCGTAGCCTGCCCCCTGGCTCACGCCCGGCGCTACCTGGCGCGCGTTCTGCCCGTGGACTCGCCGGCGCCCCAGAGGCTGGAGCTGCGCCTGCCGGTCCCGGTGCCCGGAGCCGCGGGAGCCGGCCTGGAGCACGAGGTGATCGCCACGTGGTCTCCCGCTCAGGATCCGACCCACGAGAGCGAGCCCTGGCACCTGAGCTGGGCGCCCCGCAATCGCCGGCTCTATCCCAGCTTCGACGGCACGCTTGCCATCATGGCCGGCGAGGACTACGAGAGTTGCCGGTTGGTGCTGGAGGGGTCGTACGTGCCGCCGCTGGGGGTGGCGGGCGAGGTCTTCGATGCCGCGGTAGGGCGCCGCATCGCCGAGGCGACGGGCAGAGAGCTGCTGCGCACCATCGCCAGCCGCATGGAGGAAGCCTACCGCGCCGACGCGGCTCAGAAGCAGGCTCCCGGGGGAGAGCCCTCGGATTGAGGCCGGCATGGTCGCCGAGCCCCAAGACCGCGCAGGGCTGACCGCCGCCGAGGCCGCCTCGCTCCTGGCCCTCCACGGCCCCAACGAGCTCACCGCCGCGCGGCGCCCGCCCCTGATCCTGCGCCTGCTGAAGCCGCTGGCCGACCCGATGGCCGTGCTGCTGGTGGTCGCCAGCGTCACCTACGCGCTGCTGGGAGACCGCTTCGACGCCACGGTCACCGGCGTGGCGCTCGTCCCCATCGTGCTGGTCACCGTGATCCTCGAGGGTCGCGCTGAGCGCGCGCTGGAGCGGCTGAAGCGGCTCACCTCGCCGACCGCCACCGTGATCCGCGACGGTGTCCGCGCCACGATCCCCTCAGCGGAGGTCGTCCCCGGAGACCTGCTGGTGGTGCAGGAGGGAGACCTTCTGCCCGCCGACGGCACGCTGGTCGATGGCTCGCAGCTGATGGTGGACGAGTCGCTCTTGACGGGCGAGTCGCAGCCCGTGACCAAGGACGCCGACGACTCCAACGGCGAGCGCGCGGTCTATGCCGGGACCACGCTTCTCTCCGGGCGCGGCCTCGTCGCGGTCACGGCCACCGGCATGCGTACCCGCCATGGAGCCATCGGAGCCTTGCTCTCCGAGATCGAGCAGCCTCGCACGCCCCTGCAGCGCGTCGTCGAGCGCTTCGTCAAGCAATTGGGCGTCGTGGCGCTCGTCTTCTGCACCGTCGTGGTGGCGGTCGACGTACTGCGCGGAC
>Ga0307374_10015376_pt1 | contig 10303 bp, 9 predicted proteins | sample OX3MG_FD_202532 | JGI IMG/M metagenome (GOLD analysis project Ga0307374, IMG submission 202532) | Soil microbial communities from Risofladan, Vaasa, Finland - OX-3 | ecosystem: Environmental > Terrestrial > Soil > Coastal area > Acid sulfate soil | place: Finland: Risofladan, Vaasa | collected...
AGACGCATGCGCATTCTCGGACGCACCTTGAATGGTGCAATGCGTCATCGCCGTGCAAATCGCACCGCTTCCTCGGCGGCGCGGAAAAGGGCGCGAGCCTTGTCGAGGATTTCCTGGTGTTCGGCGGCAGGGTTGCTGTCGGCGACGACCCCGCATCCGGCCTGCACCTGCATCAGCCCGTCCTTGACGATCGCGGTGCGCAGCACGATGCAGGTGTCCATGCTGCCGTCGCCGGCGAAATAGCCGATGGCGCCGCCATAGAGGTTGCGCCGTTCGGGCTCCAATTCGTCGATGATCTCCATCGCCCGGACCTTGGGCGCGCCCGAGAGCGTGCCGGCGGGAAACCCGGCGCAGAGTGCGTCCATCGCCGTGAATCGCGGGGCCAGCCGGCCTTCGACATGCGAGCAGATATGCATGACGTGGCTGTAGCGCTCGATCACCATCTGCTCGGTCACGCGCACCGTACCGGTGGCGGCGACGCGGCCGACATCGTTGCGGGCGAGGTCGAGGAGCATCAGATGCTCGGCGCGCTCCTTCGGATCGGCCAGGAGTTCCGCCGCGAGCTTCTCGTCCTCTTCGAAGGTGGCGCCGCGCCGGCGCGTCCCCGCGAGCGGGCGGATGCTGACGACCCCGTCGCGCAACCGCACCAGGATCTCGGGACTCGAGCCGACCACGGCGAAGCTGCCAAAATCGAGGAAGAATAGGAACGGCGATGGATTGAGCCGCCGCAGCGCACGGTAGAGTGCGAAAGGCGGCAGCCGGAACGGCACCGAAAAGCGCATCGACGGCACCACCTGGAAGATCTCGCCGGCGCGGATGTATTCTTTCGCCGTCTCGACCATCGCCATGCATTGCGCGCGCGTCATGTTGGCGGCGGGGGGCGGCAGCTCCTGCGCCGCCTCGGCCGTCTCGCGCCGGTAGGGCAGGTTGCGCTCGAGATCGCCGAGGACGTCGGCCAATCGCTCGCGCGCGAGATCATAGGCGACCGCCGCCGGTATCGCCCTGCCGGGCCACACCGGCGTTACCACCGTGATGGTGTCGGCGATATTGTCGAAGATCGCCACCACCGTCGGCCGCAGGAACAGCCCGTCGGGGATGCCGAGTCGGTCGGGATTGGCGTCAGGCAGGCGCTCCATCAGCCCGACCATGCCATAGCCCATGTAGCCGAACAGCCCGGCGGCCATGGGCGGCAGCGGCTTGGGCGCCTCGATGCGGCACTCGTCGACGAGCGCGCGCAGCGAGGCGAGGGCGCCGTCCTTCGCCGACGCAAAGGCGTCGGGATCGACGCGCGCATTGCGGTTGATCTCGGCGCAGTCGCCGAAGCAGCGCCAGATCAGATCCGGCTTGATGCCGATGATCGAGTAGCGGCCGATCCGCTCGCCGCCCTCGACCGATTCGAGGAGAAAGCTGTTGGCGCGCCCATCGGCCAGCTTAAGCATGGCCGAGACCGGCGTCTCGAGATCCGCGACGAGCGTCGTCCATACCAGCACCGCGCGGCCGTCGTCGTATTGGCGCTGGAACTCATCGAAGCTCGGCGCGACCTGCATCACATCAGCCGGTCGACATTCTCTTGGTTGATCTCTACGGGGAACGTCTTGCGCAAGCCGGCGGCGTATTCCTGGACCAGATCGGATTGGATCGATGTTGCCAACTGCGTCAGCACTTGCTGCACGGCCGGCAGCTCCTTGCCGGGATCGGCGGCGACGATCGAGTTGAGCTGGGCGACCATGACGTTGTCGGCCGAAATGCCCGCTATCGCCTTGCCGGGTTTCGTCTCGAACAGCTTGGCGACGAGCGATGCCGGCACTCGGGCGTCGCCGCCGGTCCGGAGGAACGGCGTCGATGTCCGCGCCACGAGCCCGTGCGCGGCGGCGACGTCCTTGAGGCTCTTGCCCGCATCGACCTGGTCCGCCATCGTCTGCGCGAGCTTCTGCAGCGCGGCCTGCCGCTGCGCGTCCTGCCAGTCTTGCACGACCTGGTCGTGAACCTCGGCGAGAGGCTTGGCTGCCGCCGGCGTCACCTTGTCCACGTGGACGAGGAAATAGCCGTCATTACCGAGGTCGTCGAGGGAGCTCATCTGCCCGGCGTTGGTGCGGAACGCGGCGTGCACGATGGCGTCCGGCGGCTTCGGCAGGTCCACCGGCTTGCCGTCGGCTCCGTTGCCCTTGTCGTCGATGTCGGCGATCGTCGTCGTCTTGAGGCCGAACTTGCTGACGACGCTCGCGAACGAGGCGCCGCCGGCGATCGCGTCGTCGATATGGTTGGCGAGATCGGCAATGCGGTCGCCGGCGCGGTCCTGCACGACCTCCTTCTTGAGTTGGTCCTTGGCCTGCGCGAAGGTCTTCTGGGTCGCCGCCTTGACGCCTTCGAGCCGCAGAATGTGCCAGCCGAACGCGCTCTTGATCGGCTTGGTCGTGCCGCCCTCCTTGAGCGCGAAAGCGGCATCGCCCAGTTCCTGCGGCAATTCCTCGTTGCTGACCCAGCCGAGATCGAGCGTGCTCGGGTCTTGAACCTTGGCCACGTCCTTGGCGACGGTGGCAAAATCCTTGCCCGCGGCGAGTTCGGCTTCGGCTTTCTTGGCCGTCGCCTCGTCGGGCAGCAGCATCTGCTCGAGATGGCGCTGCTCGGGCGTGCGGAACTCGTCCTGACGGTCCTTGAAGGCCCGTTCCAGCACGTCGTCCGTCACGGTGACGGAGGCGGCGACGTCCTTGAGCGTGAGCGTGGCAAGGGTGAAGTTGCGCCGCTCAGGCGCGCGAAATTGCTCGTCATGCGCCTTGTAGTAGGCCTCGATCTGCTGGTCGCTCGGCGTGCCGATGGTCCCGGCGGCGGACGCCGGTAGCAGCACGAAATCGGCAACCCGCCGCTCGTTGCGGTAGCGGTAGAGGGCGATCGCAAGCGCCTGCGGCGCGGCCACGCCGTCGGTTATCGCGGAGAGAAGCTGTGCCTGCAGCAGGCTGGAACGCGTATCCTCTTCGAATTGCGATTCGGTGAGGTGGTTGGCAGCCAGGAGTTGGTTGTAGAGGTTGCGGTCGAACTGGCCTTGCGCGTTATGGAAGCTGGAATTGGAAATGATCGCGTCGCGCACCGCGGTATCGCCGATCCTGAGACCGAGCCGCTCCATCTCGAGGCTCAGGATGTCGGTGCTGATCATGTCCTGCAGGGACGTGGTGACCACGCCCATCTTCTTGGCCTGCGCGGCGTCGACATTATGGCCCAATTGGGCACTCAGGCGCTGGATCGAGGCCTGGACCGCCTGACCCAACTGGTCGGCGGTGATGTCGCGGTCGCCCACTGTCGCCACCGTGGTGTCGGGACCGCGATTGAGGAAGATATCGCCGATGCCCCAGACGCCGAAGGTGAAGATCAGCAGGCTGAACAGGATCTTGACGACGAACGAGGAGGCTTTGGAACGAATCGCTTGCAGCATGATCGCGCCGGACTGGGGACGGTCGCGGATGATAGTAGCGCCCCTTCGCGCCAGCAATGGTTAAAACCGCAACATGTTGAGCCCGCGCTGCCGCGCGGGCGGACCGATGGCGTCAGCGGCCACGGTCGTTGGCGCGATGCCACGCCACCATGTCGCGAATTGCCGCCTCGATGCCGAATTGCGGCGCGTAGCCGAGCGTCTCGCGGGCGAGCGCGAGATCGCTGGCGTGCCGCATGTTCATGAGCGACGCCCCGGCAGCGGCCGGCGTTTCGATTCGCACCCGCGCCCCCGGCAGCACCGCCCGAAGCGCCGCGGCGAATTCCTCCGGCGCGGTGACGCTGCCCATGGTGATATTGAAAACGCGCGATTTGAGGTCGCCGGCCTTGAGCGCCAGCACCGTCCCCTGCGCCGCGTCCTTGACATAGACCCATTCCATCGCGCCCGCGGGCACCGCGGCCTCGGCCCCGCGCAGCGCGTTCACCACGGCGTCGCGGAAGACGTTGCTCGGCCCGCCGCCGCCGCGGCCGCTCCACGGGCCTGCGACCGCGCCGTAACGGACCGCCGCGAACTCGACGCCGCACCAGCGCGCGTAATTGAGACCGAGATTCTCGATCGCCTGCTTGGTCGTGGCATAGAAGGTGACGGGGCGGGGCAGCGCCTCCTCGCGGGCGAGGTCGCCCTTGCCCTCGCCGCCGGCGAGATAATGGCTTAGCACGTTCGAACTCGACACCACCACGCGGCGCAGCTTCATGACCCGGGCCGCCTCGAGCACGTTTACCGTGCCCATGATGTTGAGTTGGATCGCGGCGAAGGGATCGCGCTGCGCACCCTGCGTCAGCAGCGGATTGGCAGCGGTGTGGATGATCTCGGTGATGCCGTGCTCGCGGATCGCCTGGACCACCGCATAAGGGCGCAGCACGTCGCCCTCGACGAGCCGCACCGCGGCAAGATCGACGATCTCGCCGAGCGCCTCGCGCTGCAGCGCGGCATCCATGAGCACGGGAACTTGTCCCTCCGCCACGAGCAGGCGTGCGATCTGCGAGCCGACCAGCCCCGCGCCGATGATGAGCGTCGTCATGGTTCCTCCCTCGCCGCGATCCAAGCCCCTTTGCCCTGTCCTGGCAAGTCTACCGTGACGCGACAGGCGGCCCGATCTGTGCCAAGCTCCGCGCCTGGCACGCGGGACACGAGGAGTGGCGATGGTGAAGCTCGCAGCCGGCAACTGGAAGATGAACGGGCTCCGGCAGGACGGGCTGGCGCTGGCGCGCGAATTGGCGCGGCGCGCAGCCGCGAAGGTGCCCGGATGCGCGCTGCTCGTCTGTCCGCCGGCGACGCTCGTGATGGCGGTAGCCGACGCGCTCGCCGGCAGCGCGATCGCCGTGGGCGGTCAGGATTGCCACGAAGCGGCAAAGGGCGCGCATACCGGCGATTTGAGCGCCGTCATGCTCAAGGACGCGGGCTGCCGCTTCGTCATCCTTGGGCATTCCGAGCGCCGGCTCGGCCATGGCGAGAGCGACGCCCGCGTGCGGGCCAAGGTCGAGACGGCGCGGGCGGCGGGACTTGCCGTCATTCTTTGTATTGGCGAGACGTTCGCCGAGCGCGATTCGGGTGCGACGCTCACCGTGCTCTCGCGCCAGATCGCCGGATCATTGCCCAACGGGCTCGCCGCCGCCGAGGTGGCGATCGCCTACGAACCGGTCTGGGCGATCGGCACCGGCCGCACCCCGACGCTGGAGCAGGTCGCCGAGGCCCACGCCCATATCCGCGCCGCACTCGCAGCGAAACTGGACGATGCGGCGGCGATTCGCATTCTCTATGGCGGCTCGGTCAAGGCCGACAACGCCAGCGCGCTGATGGCGGTGGCCAACGTCGATGGCGCGCTGGTCGGCGGCGCCAGCCTCGATGCCGGCGAATTCTGGGCGATCGCCCACGCTTGCGGCGCCTAGCGCTGGCATTCGGTCGCCGGACCCGCTACAACCCGACGCCATGCTCGCGGTCGTTCTTACTGTTCATCTGCTGCTCGCCGTGTCGCTCATCGGCGTCGTCCTGCTGCAAAAGAGCGAAGGCGGCGCGCTCGGCATGGGCGGCGGCGGCATGTCGGGATTCATGACCGGCCGCAGCACCGCCAATCTGCTGACGCGCACCACCGCGGTACTGGCGGCGCTGTTCTTCGCGACCAGCATCGCCCTGGCCGTCCTCGCGGCGCGGCAGCGCGCGTCGCACTCGGTCATCGACCTGCCGGCCCAAACGGCGCCGACGCCGGCAAAGCCTGCGCCCGCCCCGTCGCCAGCCAAGCCGGCGCAGGCGCCGTCGCCGGCCGAGCCTGGCCAGGCGCCTCCCATCCATATACAGCTACCGCCGAATCTTCCCGGCGCACCGGCGGCACCAGCCGCGCCCGCGGGGCCGGCCGAGCCCAACGCGCCGCTCGCGAAATAGAACGCGTGCCCGCCGCGCCGCCCGCCCTCGCCATGGTTGTCTGGCGCGGCGGTGATCCTGTAGACTGAAGGTCCATGGCGCGGTTCATCTTCATCACCGGCGGCGTGGCATCCTCACTCGGCAAGGGTCTATCGGCGGCGGCGCTGGGCGCGCTGTTGCAGGCGCGCGGTTTTCGCGTCCGCTTGCGGAAGCTCGATCCCTACCTCAATGTCGATCCCGGGACGATGAGCCCCTATCAGCACGGCGAGGTCTACGTCACCGACGACGGCGCCGAGACCGATCTCGATCTCGGCCATTACGAGCGCTTCACCGGCGTCGCCGCGCGGCGCAGCGACAGCGTCACTACCGGGCGCATCTATTCGACCGTGATCGGCCGCGAGCGCCGTGGCGAGTATCTGGGCGCGACCGTGCAGGTGATTCCCCATGTCACCGATGCGATCAAGGAATTCATCGCGGCCGATCTCGACGGCGAGGATTTCGTGCTGTGCGAGATCGGCGGCACGGTCGGCGACATCGAAAGCCTGCCCTTCCTCGAGGCGATCCGCCAGCTCGGCAACGACCTCGGGCGCGAGCGCACGCTCTATGTGCATTTGACGCTGGTGCCGTGGATTGCATCGGCAGGCGAACTCAAGACCAAGCCGACGCAGCACTCGGTCAAGGAACTGCTCGGCCTCGGCATTCAGCCGGACATCCTGCTATGCCGCTGCGACCGGCCGATTCCAGTGGGGGCGCGGCGCAAGATCGCACTGTTCTGCAATCTGCGCGAGTCGCGGGTGATCCCGGCGCTCGACGTCGACACCATCTACGGCGTCCCCGGCTCTTATCACGTCGAGGGTTTCGATCGCGAGGTGTGCGACCATTTCGGGCTCAAGGCGCCCGAGCCGGATCTCGGCCGCTGGGACGAGATCGTCAACCGCATCCGCAAGCCCGAGGGCGAGGTTTCGATCGCCGTCGTCGGCAAATACACGCATCTTCCCGACAGCTACAAATCGCTCGCCGAGGCGCTCGCGCATGGCGGGATCGCCAATCACGTTCGGGTCAATCTCGATTGGCTCGATTCGGAGATCTTCGAGCAGCCCGACGCGGTGCAGCGGCTCGAGGGTGTGGACGGCATCCTCGTGCCCGGCGGCTTCGGCGAGCGCGGCGCCGAGGGCAAGATCGAGGCGGCGCGCTTCGCCCGCGAGCGCCTGGTGCCCTATTTCGGCATCTGCTTCGGCATGCAGATGGCGGTGATCGAGGCGGCGCGGCATCTCGCCGGGCTCAACGGCGCGGGCTCGACCGAGTTCGGGCCCTGCGCCGAGCCGGTGATCGGGCTGATGACCGAGTGGATGCACGGCAACACACTGGAGCGGCGCGCGGCGGGCGGCGATATTGGCGGCACGATGCGGCTCGGCGCCTACGAGGCCATGCTCGAGGAGGGGAGCCGCGTCGCCGAGATCTATGGCGTCCGATGCATCAGCGAACGCCACCGCCACCGCTACGAGGTCAACGTCAACTACAAGGAGCGCCTGGAGCGCGCGGGGTTGCGCTTCTCCGGCATGTCGCCCGACGGCGAACTGCCTGAGATCGTCGAGATTCCCGGCCACCCCTGGTTCATCGGCGTGCAATATCATCCTGAGCTGAAGTCGCGGCCGTTCGAGCCGCACCCGCTCTTCACCTCGTTCATCAAGGCCGCGCTCGACCAGGCGCGGCTGGTGTGAGCGCAACGACAGGCATGTCCATGCGCCACGTCCATATCGGCAATCTCACCATCGGCAACGACCGGCCGTTGGCGCTCATCGCCGGCCCGTGCGCGCTCGAGAGCCGTCAGCACGCGCTCGAGATGAGTCACGCACTCGTCGAGCTGACGGCGAAACTCGGCATCGGCCTTATCTACAAGACCTCGTTCGACAAGGCGAACCGCACGTCGCTTTCGAGTTCGCGCGGCATCGGGCTCGAAGCCGGGCTTCCCGTGCTCGCCGAAGTGCGCGAGACTTATGGCTGCCCGGTGCTGACCGACGTGCATCTGCCCGAGCAATGCGCCCCCGTCGCCGCGGCGGTCGACGTGCTGCAGATTCCGGCCTTCCTCTGCCGCCAGACCGATCTGCTGCTTGCCGCCGCCGCCACCGGCCGCGCCATCAACATCAAGAAGGGTCAGTTCCTCGCGCCCTGGGACATGAAGAACGTGGCGCAGAAAGTGGCCGGTGCGGGCAACAGCAACATTCTTTTGTGCGAGCGCGGCGTGAGCTTCGGCTACAACACGCTCGTCTCGGACATGCGGGCGCTGCCGGTGCTGCGGGCGACGGGCTATCCCGTCGTGTTCGATGCCACCCACTCGGTGCAGCAACCGGGCGGCGAGGGCGAGCGCAGCGGCGGCGAGCGCCGTTTCGTGCCGGTGCTGGCGCGCGCCGCGGTCGCGGTCGGCGTTGCCGCGGTGTTCATGGAGACGCACCAGGACCCCGACCGCGCCCCCTCCGACGGTCCCAACATGGTACGGCTTGCCGACATGCCGGACCTCATCGCGACGCTCATGGCGTTCGACCGGATCGCCAAGGAACGACCCATCGCTTCCGAGGAAACGGCATGACGGCGATCACCGATATCCATGCGCGCGAAATTCTCGACAGCCGCGGCAACCCCACGGTCGAGGTCGAGGTGAGGCTCGAGAGCGGCGCCATCGGCCGCGCCGCAGTGCCCTCGGGCGCTTCGACCGGCGCGCACGAGGCGGTGGAACTGCGCGACGGCGATGCCGCGCGCTTCGGCGGCAAGGGCGTGCGCCGCGCGGTCGCGGCGGTGAACGGCGAGATCTTCGATGCACTCTCGGGCTTCGAGGTGGAGGCGCAGGCGGCGCTCGACCGCGCGTTGATCGAGCTCGACGGCACGCCCAACAAGGCGAGGCTCGGCGCCAACGCGATCCTGGGCGTGAGCCTTGCCGCTGCGCGCGCCGCAGCGTCCGATCTCGGCCTGCCGCTCTACCGCTATATCGGCGGCGCCGGCGCGCGCACGCTGCCCATGCCGATGATGAACATCCTCAATGGCGGCGTTCACGCCGACAACCCGATCGACATCCAGGAATTCATGATCGTGCCGGTCGGCGCCTCGAGCCTGGCCGAGGCGGTGCGGATCGGCGCCGAGGTCTTTCACACGCTGCGCCGGCAGCTTAAGGACGCGGGCCACAACACCAATGTCGGCGACGAAGGAGGTTTCGCGCCGAACCTCGCTTCGGCCGACGCGGCGCTTGCCTTCCTGACCGGCGCGATCGAGGCGGCGGGATACCGGCCGGGCGAGCAGGTCGCTCTGGCGCTCGATCCCGCAGCGACGGAATTCTACCGCAGCGGAGGCTACGTGCTGACGGGCGAGGGACGGACGCTCGACGCGTCCGGCATGGTCGGCTATTACAGCGATCTCATCGCGCGCTATCCGATCGTCTCGCTCGAGGACGGCATGGCCGAGGACGATTGGGCCGGCTGGGCCGAGCTGACGCAGGCACTGGGCAATAAGGTTCAGCTCGTCGGCGACGACATCTTCGTCACCAACCCCGAGCGCATCGCCCGCGGCATCGACCAGGGCATCGCCAACGCCGTCCTGATCAAGCTCAACCAGATCGGCACGCTCAGCGAGACGCTCGATGCGATCGCGCTGACGCACCGCGCTGGCTACCGCAGCGTGATCTCGCACCGCTCGGGCGAGACCGAGGACACCACCATCGCCGATCTCGCGGTCGCGACCGATTGCGGCCAGATCAAGACCGGGTCGCTGGCGCGTTCCGACCGGCTCGCCAAATACAACCAGCTCATCCGAATCGAGGAGCAGCTCGGCCGCGCCGCCCGCTTCCCCGGCCGCGCCGCGCTCCGCCGCTGAACGGACGCGCCCCGATGCAGCGCAAGAACCGCGCGTTCGGCGCCTTCGGCATATTCCGTTTGACGGCATGACTCTGTCGTGATTCTCTGGTGGCGTGGTGCTGATCGGAGAGATACGCCGGCGCGCGCGGCTTATCGTCGGTCCCGTTTGCGGGATCAGCCTGTTCACGTATTTCGCCTATCACCTGATCCAGGGCGACCGCGGCCTCGTCGCGTGGCTGCGGCTGTCGGAGCAGATCAAGGTGGCGCAGGCGACGCGCGATGAGGTCGAGGCCGAGCGGCGTGCCCTCGATCAGCACGTGAGCCTGCTGCGGCCCAACCATCTCGACCGCGACATGCTCGACGAGCGGGCGCGCGCGGCCTTGAACCTCATCGCGCCCGACGAGCGCGTGATCTTCAACGACACGCTGCCGCAAAAGCTGCGCTGAAAACGCCTGATGCGGCGCTGTCTCGCACCTGCGTTACCGCCGGTGCGCATGCCTTATCAGGCCACTTAACCGAATTCAGGTTAAGTTCCGTTTCGTATTGCAAAACAATGATTTGGCAATAGATCGCTTGCAATATGCCGAGCGTGTCGCCATGCTGTGGCCAATCACGCCAC
>Ga0307374_10015377_pt1 | contig 10303 bp, 4 predicted proteins | sample OX3MG_FD_202532 | JGI IMG/M metagenome (GOLD analysis project Ga0307374, IMG submission 202532) | Soil microbial communities from Risofladan, Vaasa, Finland - OX-3 | ecosystem: Environmental > Terrestrial > Soil > Coastal area > Acid sulfate soil | place: Finland: Risofladan, Vaasa | collected...
GGGAGCTTGCGCCTCGGTAAAAGTAACAGCAAAGGCCAACCCGGCGGCCATCACGAGAACGCGCCGGAAACGGAAAGTCATGAAGACGGCTCCAGTAATGCTCCCGCTGATTGTACCATTTAGGATGGAGGCCAACCTCGCATGGATTCAAAAACTCACTCGGCGGACCAACGCGATGCACTCGCCCATCCGCTCGTCGCCCGCGGCGAGACCCTGGGCGTCATTGGCGCCGGCGTCATGGGCCGCACCCTGCTGCGCGGACTGCTCGACAGCGGCGCCATCGCGCGCGTGGATGCTTGGGCCGCGGCCCGATCCGACAGCAGTTGTACCGCCGCGGCGGCGGAGTTGGGCGTCCCCGTGGTCCAGGATTTTGGCGAGCGGCTGCGGCAGACGGGCATGGTCCTGGTCTGCGTCAAGCCCAAGCAGGCGGCGCAGGTCCTCACCGCGCTGCGCGCGGGCGGCCTGCGTCCGGACACACTGCTGATTTCGATCATGGCGGGCGTGACCACGGCGCAGCTCGAGGCCGCGCTCGGCACCCAGAACCCCTGGGTCCGCGCCATGCCCAATACCCCCTGCGTGGTGCGCGAAGGCATGACCGTCATCTGCCCCGGCCGCCAGGCCAAGCCTGAACATCTCGCCCGCGCCGAGCGCGTGTTTTCCGCGGTGGGGCGGTGCGTCGCCACCGAGGAGCACCATTTCAACGCCATCACCGCGCTCAGCGGCAGCGGCCCGGCCTACCAGTACCTCATCATGGAGTCATTCGCCGACGCCGCCGTGCGCGTGGGCTTGCCGCGTGATCTGGCGCTGACGCTCGTGGCACAGACGGCGGTGGGCGCCGGCAAAATGGTGCAGCAGACGGGCCGCCATCCGGCGGCGCTGCGCGACGACGTCACCACCCCCGCGGGCTGCACCATCGGCGGCCTGCTCATGCTGGAGGACGGCAAGATCCGCTCCGTGCTGGCGCGCGCCGTCGAGGAGGCCACGCACATCGCCTCGCAATTGGGCAGCGTGCCCTCCCTCGGCGCTCCCGATCTCAGCAAAGGCGCCGCCAAGCCCGGCCGCTAGTGGCTCGCCACTTTTCGCTGGGTCGCTCCCGCTGGTCGCTTGTGGGTGGGCTTCGACTGGCGGCAGGGGCTGCCCGCTCTGCTCGTGGCATCTCCAAGCTGCCTCCAATGGATCTTCAAGTTGTCTGCCGCGCCCAGCGGCAGACGGGAGCGATAGACTGGAGCGATGCGCCCCGAGCCGCCCACGCCTTCCCTCGCCCCGCCCGCGGCCGAACGCCGCCAGCACACCGACACCTATCACGGCGAGACCATCACAGACCCCTACTTCTGGCTGCGGGAGCGGAACGATCCCGCCGCGCGCGCCTACATGGAGGCGGAAAACGCCTACACCGCCGCCGCCACGGCCGCGCTGGAGCCGCGGGCGCAGGCGATCTATGAAGAAATGCTGGGGCGCATCCAGCAAACCGACCTGAGCGTGCCGGTGCGGCGCGGCGCCTTCCTCTATTACTCGCGCACCCAGGAGGGCCTGCAGTATCCCATCCACTGCCGCCGTGGGGACAACACCACGCCCGAGGAGATTCTGCTCGACCAGAACCAGCTCGCCGCCGGCCACCCCTTCTGCAGCCTTGGGGCCTTCGAGATCAGCGACGACGCCCGGCGCCTGGCCTACACGGTGGATCACACCGGGATGCGCCGCTACCAGCTTGGCGTCAAGGAGCTGGCCACCGGCGCCGTCACCGCCATCGCCGAGCGCGTCACCTCGGTCGCCTGGGCCGCCGATTCCCAAACGCTGTTCTATACCACCGAGGACGAGGTCACCAAGCGCAGCCACCGCCTCTGGCGCCATCGTTTGGGGGCCGATCAACATGACGAGGTCTACTTCGAGCCCGACGAGCTCTATCACATCGGCGTGGACCGCACCCGCGATCTGCACTACATCCTGCTGGGCATCGCCGCCACCGACTCCACCGAGTTCCGCTACCTGGCCGCGGATACTCCCGCTGCGCCGCTGCGCTTATTCCACCCGCGGCAGCGCGACCACAAGTACGATATCGATCACCGCGCCGGGCTGTTTTATATCCGCACCAACCTCGGCGCCAAGAATTTCCGCGTGCTCACCGTACCGGCGGCGGCGCCGGATTGGAAGGCCGCGCGCGAATTCCTGCCCCATGATCCCGCGGTCTTGATCGAGGGCCTGGATCTATTCGACGATTTCGCGGTCGCGCAGGAGACGGTGGCGGCGCTTACCCGGCTGCGCGTGTACCGCTTCGCCGAACCGCTTGCCCCCGGCGCCTGGACCACGGTTCCCTTCCCCGAGCCGGTATACGCGGCCGCTGCCGGCGCCAATCCCGAGCCTGGCGCGCAGCGCTATCGCTACCATTACCAGAGCCCGGTCACGCCAGCGAGTGTTTTCGAATACGACATGGCCACGGGAGCGGCCGCGTTGCTCAAGCAGCAGCCGGTGCTGGGCGGCTTCGATGCGGCGGCCTACGAGACGGCGCGGCTGTGGGCCACGGCGCGCGACGGCACGCGCGTGCCGCTGTCGGTGGTATGGAAAAAGGGGGCGGCCCGCCCCGGCCCGTTGCTGCTCTACGGCTACGGCAGCTACGGCTACGGCCTCGAAGCCGGCTTTTCCAGCGCCCGCCTCAGTTTATTAGACCGCGGCGTGACCTACGTCATCGCCCACGTGCGCGGCGGCAACGAGATGGGCGAAGCCTGGCACGATGCCGGCATGCTGCTGCACAAGAAGAACACCTTCTTCGATTTCATCGACTGCGCCGAGCACCTCATCGCCCAAGGCTGGACTACACCCGAAAAACTCGCCGTCGAGGGCGGCAGCGCTGGCGGGCTGCTCATCGGCGCGGTGCTGAACCTGCGGCCGGAGCTGTTCCGCGCGGCGCATCTGGCGGTGCCGTTCGTCGATGTGATCCACACCATGATGGACGAGACCTTGCCGCTCACGGTGGGCGAGTACCTGGAGTGGGGCGACCCGCATGACGCCGCGGCGTATGCCTACATGCGCTCCTATAGCCCCTACGATAACCTCGCGCCACAGGCGTACCCGGCGATGCTGGTCACCACCAGCCTCAACGACAGCCAGGTCATGTACTGGGAGCCGGCCAAATACGTTGCCCGTCTGCGGCAGTTGAAAACCAACGCCAGTCCTCTCCTGCTGAAGACCAACCTTGCCGCCGGCCACGGCGGCGCCTCCGGCCGCTACGACCGGCTGCGGGAAGTCGCCTTCGAGTACACCTGGCTGCTTGCTGCATTGGGAGCGGAAGCGTGAGCCCCATCACCCCCGAGGCGGCGTGGGCCTCGCTCGCCGCCGGCGCCACGCTGCTCACCGCCCAAGCCCGGCTGGCACGGGAGCTGCGCCGCGCCTACGATAAGCGCCAGAAGCGGGCTGGCGCGCGCGCCTGGGAGGCGCCGGCGATCGTCCCGCTCTCGGTCTGGCTGGAGCAGGTGTGGCGTGAGCACGGCGACCGGGTGTTGCTTAATCCAGCGCAGGAGCAGTGGCTGTGGGAGGAGGCGATCCGCGGCCCCGCCGGGCCGGGGGGGATGGACAGGATGGACACCGCGCTGCTGGATGTGGAAGCCACGGCGGCGGCGGCGGCCGCGGCTTGGGAACTGGCGCAAGCATGGGCGCTGCCCTGGAACGACCCAGCTTGGGAACAGAACCAGGAGACGGCGGCCTTTCACCACTGGGTGGAACTGGTGCGCGAGCGCTGCCGCCGCGGTGTCTGGATCACCGCCGCCGAACTGCCCCAAGCCGTGGCCGCGCTGCTGCAAGGCGGAGAAGTGTCGATAGCCAAGACGGTCTGGATGGCGGGTTTCGACGAGGTCGCACTACCGCGGCAGCGAGAGCTGATGGAGGCGATGGCAGCGGCGGGCACGGCCCTCGACCGCTGGCCGCAGCCCGAGCGCCGCGGCTCCCTCACGCACGCGCACCCGGCGCCGGATACGGCGCAGGAGATGGCGGCGGCGGCGCGCTGGGCGCATCAATTGTGGATGGCCGATCCGAGCCAGAGCATCGCCGTGGTCGCGCCGGGGCTGGATGGCATCCGCGTGCTCGCCACGCACGCGTTCGCGGCGGAATTTCACCCCGAGCGGGCCCCATGGGCGGCAGTGCCACCCGTGTTTCATCTCTCGCTGGGCCGGCCGCTCACGACTTGGCCGGTGGTGGCGGCGGCCTTGGAGTTGCTCGAGTGGGCGCTCACCCCTGCAGGTGCATGGCTCGCGCCCGCCTGCGCCGCCGCCATCGTCAGCTCGCCGTTTCTAGCAGGCGCGGAGCGGGAAGCCGGCCCCCGTGCGCGCCTGCGCTCTACTTGGGCGTGCCAAGGACGGTCGCAAATCGCCGCTGGAACGCTGGGCGGCGCGGAAACGGCGCGCTCCTGCCCGGAGCTGGCGCGGACACTCGGCGCGGGCCGTACCGCGCTCCGCGGCGCTGGCGCCGCGCCCTGGGCAAGCTGGATGCAGCGCTTCGCGGCCGCACTCGCGGCGATGGGATGGCCGGGCGAGCACGGACTCTCCAGCACCGAACATCAAGCCTGCGAGGCCTGGCAGCAAGCGCTCAACGGTTGCGCCAGCCTCGCCGTGGTTCGCACTTCCGTCGAGGCCGCGGCGGCGCTGCGGCGCTTGCGCGCCATCGCCGCCGCGCGGCTGTTTCAGCCCGAGCAGGCTGGTGGCGGCGTACAGATTATGGGCTGGCTGGAGGCCGCTGGACTGGAGTTCGACCATCTTTGGATCGCCGGCTTGGACGACACCGCCGTGCCCGCTCCGGCAGCGCCGCATCCGTTTCTGCCGCGCCGCTGGCAGGCCGAGCTCGGCCTGCCCCGCGCCACGCCCGCGCAGGCATCCGATTTTGCCCAGCGCCAGCTCGATCGGCTGCGCCGCAGCGCCGATGCCATCGCCATCAGCTACGCCGCCAACGACGGCGAGCGCCCGCTGCAACCCAGTCCGCTGCTGCCCTGGGAGCCGATCGCCTGGACGCCGGCGGAAAACTCCATGGAAAATAGGGACGCTCGGCAGGCGGCTGACATGGCCGCCCTTGACGACACGCACGCTCCCCCAGCCACGGGCGCGGACGCCGCCGGTGGCACCGGCATCTTCAAAGAGCAAGCGGCCTGCCCGTTTCGCGCCTTCGTGCATCGGCGCTTGCACGCCGAAGCGGCGGACGCGCCGCCAGCGGGCCTCGCCCACACCACCCGCGGGACGCTGCTGCACGCCGTCTTGCAGCGCGTGTTCGAGCAACTTGGCAGCCAAGCCCGGCTCCTGGCCATGAGCGCGGACGCACGCCGCGACCTCGCCGCCCAGGCCGCGGCGGAGGTGACCGGCGCCGAACCCCTGCTGCACGCCCGCCCGGGATTGGCCGATGCCGAAACGCACCGGCTCACCGATCTGGTCACCGCGTGGCTGGAGTTCGAGCTCACGCGCCCTCCCTTTCTCGTCGAGGCCCTGGAACATGAGCGCCAACTCGATTGGGGCGGCCTCAAGCTCAAGCTGCGCCTCGACCGGATTGATCAACTCGACAGCGGCGGCCGCGTGTTGCTGGATTACAAATCGGGCCAAGTGTCGCGCGGCATGTGGGACATGCCGCGGCCCGAGGAGCCGCAATTACCGGTCTACGCGGTCACCGATGCCGCGCGGGACAGCATCGCCGGGATTGCCTTCGTGCAACTCCGCCCCGGCGATGTGGCATTGAAAAAGGCAGATTGCACGCCCGGCTTGCTGGTGGCATGGGAACAGGCGTTGCTCGATCTCGCCGCGGCGTATCTGGCGGGTGGGGCCGAGATCGACCCAAAGGTACGCCGCGAAACCTGCAAATATTGCGACCTGCCCATGTTGTGCCGGATCGGCGAGTGGGAGATGGAACACGCGCCCGCGGAGTTTATGGAGATGGGCGATGACGCCTGAGGCCGCCGCCCCGGCGCCCGGCTTTCAGGGTGCCGCGCCTGCGCGGCATGACGATGACGCGCAAGCGCGGCATGCCGCGCTCCATGCCGCCGGTTCGGTGCTGGTGCGCGCGCCCGCCGGATCGGGGAAAACCGGGCTCCTCGTCCAGCGCTTCTTGCGGCTGCTGGCGGAGGTCGAGGCTCCGGAAGCGATTCTGGCGCTGACGTTCACGCGCAAAGCCGCCGGCGAGATGCGGCAGCGGGTACTGCAAGCGATCGCCAGCGCCGCCGGCGCGCCCCCCGCAGCCGCGCATGATCGGCTGACGTGGGAGCTGGCGAGGGCGGCACGCGACCAGGACGCCCGGCACAACTGGCAACTCGCGCGTTCGCCCTCGCGGTTGCAGATCATGACCCTCGACAGCCTGGCGCTGAAGCTGGCGGGGCGGATGCCATGGCTGACCCGCCTGGGCCCGGCGCCGCGCCCCACCGAGGACGCCGATCGGCTCTACCGCGCCGCCAGCCGCGCGACCATGTCCCGCATCGATCTTGCCGGCGATGACCCCAGCCCGGGCGGCGCGGCGGCGCGCGCCCTGCTGCGCCATCTGAACGCCGACCTCGAGGCGGCCGAGACGCTGCTGGCCGAATTGCTCGCCCGGCGCGATGCCTGGCTGCCGCTGGTCATGAGCGGCGCCAGCCAGGAACAGTTGGAGGACAACCTCCGCCAGGTGCTGCAATCCCAGCTCGACGATGGGCGCGAGAAACTGCGCGCGGAAGGCATCCCGGTCACCGTGGCCAGACTGGATGTCGCGGGCTGGCAAGCCCTGGCCGCACAACTGCTCACGAAGGACGGGACGGCACGCAAAAAGGGGCCGCACCCTCGCCTCGGCGACGCGGCCTGCGCCGCGTTGCATCGCACGCGGTCGCTGCCCGAGCCCGCGTATTCCGAGTACGAATGGAGCATCGTCGCCACCTTGGTGCACCTGTTGCCGGTGGCCGCGGCCGAACTGCGCGTCGTGTTTGCGGAACACGGGGAGTGTGATTTCACCGAGATCACCCTCGCCGCCCGGGCGGCGCTCGGCACGCTCGAAGCTCCCAGCGCCCTCGCCTATGGCCTCGATGCGCGGTTGCAGCACATCTTCATCGACGAATTCCAGGACACCTCCCGCGCCCAGTACGGCTTGATCTGCGGCCTCATTTCGGATTGGACCGCGGGCGACGGCCGCACGCTGTTTCTCGTAGGCGACCCGATGCAATCCATCTTTGGATTCCGCGACGCCGAGGTGGAACTGTTCGAGCAGGCCGAGGCGCGCGGACATTTGGGCGGGCAGCCGCTGCAGCGCCTGCAACTACGCCGGAACTTCCGCTCCGGCCGGGCGCTGGCCGCCTGGGTCGGGGGCCATTTCGAGATCGCCAGCGAGGGCGTCAACAGCGGTGGCGAAGCCTTCGTCGACGCCATTGCCAGCCGGAACCCACGGGCCGAAGCGGCCGAGGTTGCGCGCCTGGTGCAACAGGAGATTGCCGCTGGAGCCGGCACAGTCGCCATCCTGGTGCAATCGCGCACGCATGTGGCGCCCCTCCACCACGCACTCCGGCGGGCTGGGATTCCCTACTCGGGCAGCAAGCTGATGAAGCTGGCAGACAGCCCGGTGGTGCTGGACTTGATGGCGCTCACCCGGGCGCTCCACGATCCGGCGGACCGGGTGGCGTGGCTGGCCGTGCTGCGGGCGCCCTGGTGCGGCCTCACGCTGGCCGATTTGCACGCGCTCTGCGGCGGTGACCGGGAGACGGCTGTCCCAGACTTGTGGCGGCAGCGGCGTGCCCACCTGTCCGGGGATGGCGGCGCGCGCGCGGCACGAACCATGACTGTGCTGGAGGCGGCGGCGCAGCAGCGGGGGCGCTGGCCCCCGCGCGCCTTGGTGGAGTGGTGCTGGCGCGAGTTGGATGGCGCCGGCTGCACCGCCCACCCCGCCGGCGCCGCGGCATTTTTTGAACGCTTGGATCACGCTTCCGGGTCGGACGCGGCGGCGCTCAGGGCCGCACTCGAGGGCCTTTTTGCCCCCGATGAGCACGCGCCGCAGGGAAGGGTACAGATCATGACCGTGCACCAAGCCAAAGGGTTGGAATTTGACGCGGTGATCCTGCCGGGCTTGGGGAGGAGACTGCGCCCGGATAAGGATGGTCTGCTGCGCTGGGCGGAGTTCCCCCTGGATGGCGATTTCGCATGGCTCATGGCGCCGCAACCGGCCAAAGGCACGGAGGAGCGCACCGTTTACGGGCTCATCAAGCAACGCGACCTGGAGAAAAAGCGGCAAGAGCAGCGGCGCTTGCTCTACGTCGGCATGACGCGGGCGCGGCGTCGGCTGCACGTGGTGGCGGCCCTGCCGGTGAACCCCAGCACCGGCCAACTGCGGGCGCCAGATGGGGGCTCACCGTTGGCGTGCGTGTGGGCGACGCTCCAACCCGAGTTCGAGCGGCAGTTCCAGCAGCATCGCAGCCAGGCTGGGCTCGCCGCGCAGGAGACGAGCGGCCAAGCGCTGGCGCCGGAGACCGGGGTGCCGCGCCTGCGGCGCGTACGCACCATCCCAGCCTTGGCGCCGGCGCCCCCGGCCGCCACCGTAAGTATCCAGAATATCCAGGGCGCCCTGGCGCCGAGCGGCTGGGAGCGGGCCACCGGCATCGCGGTGCACGCCCTGCTGCGGCGCCTGGCCGAGAGCGGCATCCTGAGTTGGAGCGCGGCGCAACTGGATCATCAGCTCCGCTCCGCAGGCGTGCTGCCCGCCGACCTGCCCCAGGCGCGGGAACGCGCCGGGCGCGCGCTGCGCCTTACCCTCGACGACGCCCGCGGCCGCTGGATCCTCGATCGCCATCGGGACGCACGCTGTGAGTGGGCGATCGCCTCTGCCACGCCCGCGGGCGCACAACAGCGCGTGCTCGACCGCAGCTTCATCGCCGCCGACGGCACGCGCTGGGTCATCGATTACAAAATCACCGAACCCGGCCCCGCCGGCGACGCCGCCGCGGCTGCGGCCGCCTGGCTCGACGCCGAGCTTAAGCTGTATCAGCCTCAGCTCGCCGCCTACGCCCAGCTGGTGGCCGCTCTCGAGGCCGAGCCGCACCCGTGCCGCTGCGGCCTCTACTTCCCCCTCACCGGCGCCTGGCTGGAGTGGGGGGCTAATTAGAAGCTGGTCGACAGGCGCACGGAGACGCTGCGCGACGGGCCAATGGCGTTGCCGGAGAACAGGCCGCCGAAGTCGATCACGTCGAGCACGTTGGTGAGGTTTTGGCCGTCGGCCTGCAGGTTCACCGTGTAGCGGTCGCTGGACCAGAGTTGGGCGCCGAAGGAGGCGTTGACCAGCGTGGTGGGATACAGGCGTCCGCGGTCGAAGTTGACCCGGCTGATTACCTGTGGGCCATACTCCGCCAACGCCGTCGTGGCATCGCCATTGAAAGCAAACGGCAGGCCAGAGTTGTACTCCGCCCCGCCGGCCAACCAGAGGCGGGACGTCAACTGGTAACGCAGCCGCCCACGGAACGTATTGCGCTGGTCCTGGCTATCGGGAAATTCGCCCGTGGACGTACTGAGGCCGGAGGCGTCGGCGCCCAGGAAAAGTCCGCCCGTCACCGGCAGCCACGTCGTGCCCACCATATACGAGTAGCTCAGGTCACCGGACCAGCGGTGGCCGGCGGGCAGGGTGAGTTGGGCCTCGGCGCCGTAGATCACCGCCCTGTCAAAGGCGATGGGGAAACTGATCGAGGTGTTGTTGAGCTGGTTGTCATCGGCAAAGTTTTTCTCGGCGCGCCGGTAGTAGTTCAGGTTGAGCCGCATTTTGCCGTACAGCCCCTTGCTCATTCCACCTTCGTAATAGTTGCCCAGCGAGGGCTCGACCGGCAACCGGAAAAAGGCGCCGGGAGCGATCGATTCCACCTGGCTCGATGCGGAAAGCAGAATGTTATCCGACGACGGCGTCTGAAAAATGCGGTCGTAGGAGAAGTGCAGCGTCATGTCGGCCTCGGGGAAATAGCGCGCGATCGAGAGCCGCGGGCTGACCGCCTGGCGCTTCACCAGCAAGTCGTAGTGATCCCAGCGCAATCCAGCGTTGACCGTCCAGTTGCCCAGGTGGATCAGGTCCTGCGCGTAGGCGGATTGTTCCAGATCCGGGTGCCGGCCGGCGAAGGCAAAAAGCACGGGCGTGCCGGGGTCGTACTGGCTGGGGTCGGTGATGTGATAGGCGAGGTTTTCATGCAGAAAGGTGTTGTCGGTCTCGCCGCCCACCATCCACTCCTGGTGCCCCAGATCGAAGGTCAGCGAGGCATTGGCATAGCCCTCGCGCTGGGCATTGTGCTGCGTGATCATGACCGGCGTCGATTGCGGATTGGAGAAGAAATCGTTGCTGCCGTCACGCCACA
>Ga0307374_10015379_pt1 | contig 10303 bp, 8 predicted proteins | sample OX3MG_FD_202532 | JGI IMG/M metagenome (GOLD analysis project Ga0307374, IMG submission 202532) | Soil microbial communities from Risofladan, Vaasa, Finland - OX-3 | ecosystem: Environmental > Terrestrial > Soil > Coastal area > Acid sulfate soil | place: Finland: Risofladan, Vaasa | collected...
GTGCGCATTCTTACACCATCACATAATTGGGCCGCCGAGGGAATCGGAGCATGGCTTCCCTAAAAGCGATACCGCAAGTTGCGTCACGCAGATTGCGGTATTGGCGGGGCATCGTAGATACTTTTCGAACTCTGTTATCTGCGCCATCCGCTGACCTCAGGTTCACGCGGCAGGCGTTGGCTCAATGACCTACGGAGGCCCGACGCCTCCTGTCCGCGGGCCGCGCGAGCAGGTCTGGGGAGTTTCAGACGAGCGCCGCCACCGTGGCGCGACGGGTGCGGCGCAGGCGTTCTCGGGCTGTTTGCCGCCGGCTGACCTGATGGCCCCCTAGCGGCCGATACGTTGAGCCGTTAGGCTGCCGAGATGAGCGACCCACCGCCGCCGCGGGGATATCGCTTGCTCCTCGTGTTTATCTGCATCCTGGTCGTGGCGTCCTGTTCGGACTCAGCGACCAGCCCGACTTCAGCGGAGACGAGCCCTACTGTGGCGGCGTCGAGCGCCGACCCGGAGGCTGACCCAAACGCCTCAACGCCAACCACAACTACGAGTCTCCCTCCCGCCCCGAGCTCGCCCGTTACTTGCGGAGATCCCAAGGCTCACGTCTATAGTCCCGACCGTCTCCAACTTCTTGCGCCCTGCGTAACGGTCACCGGCACCGTCGCCGTAATTAGATCGGAGAGGGATGGCGACCTACATGTGCTGCTGGGCCTTGACTCCGGCCAGGAGAAGTACATCAATGCGAAGAACGTCTCTTCCGAGAACGGAGACCTCGTGCTGGAGCCGGTCTGCGTGAGACCACCCACTCAGCCAGACGCCATCCCCGCGTGCGCCGCCTATACCAACCCACTGCCGATTCCCGCTGTCGGCACGCACATATCGGTGACTGGAGCCTGGGTCCTCGATCTCGATCACGGCTGGATGGAGATTCATCCTGTGTTCGCTTTCAATGGATTTGGCGCGCCGCCGACTCAGGCACCCGTGGCTGCGACGCCTACTCCGACGGCGCCTCCCGCGACGTCGCCCGCAGCCAACCTATGCGGTGCGCCTCCAAACCCATGGAACTACACCTTCTGCGGCGAGAACCTAATCACGAGTCCGGCGGCGGGCTTCTGCTCCTATTTCACCTGCATCAGCAGCTTCTCCGGCGGCACGGGGTACGTGGTCCAATGTGGAGACCGGACCTATAGCAAATCAGGCGGTCACACTGGCGTCTGCTCGCAACACGGAGGCTTCCAACGGAACCTTTACTCATCATGAAGTCGCCGACTCTCCACTGGACGACGTTTGGCAGCGCCGTGTTGGCCCGACTCGATGTTGCCGTCATCTTTGCAGCACTGATCTCCGTGCCGTTGACGATCGTCGAGGTCAACGGCCAGAACGGCGTTTCATTCCGGGTGGCGGACTGGACCATCTGGGCGGTATTCGCGATCGAATACGTCCTTGCCTTGACGCTGGCCGAGAACCGGCGCCGTTACGTTGTGACCGCCTGGCTACCGCTACTCGTGGTCGCTGTCTCGTTCCCACTGCTGCCCTCGCTCTTTGCTGTGGTCCGGCTAGCCCGCCTGGCCAGACTCCTACGACTGGTTCGGCTGATCGCGTTCGGTGCGCGCCTCCTGCCGGCATTGAAATCGACCCTCGGGCGACGGGGGCTGGTGTATGTGTTGGCTCTGTTTGTGCTGCTCATCGTGATGGCCGGCGCGGTCATGAGCATGGTCGAGCCGCAAACGGTCAAGGGCAACATGTGGGATGGAATGTGGTGGGCGGTCGTAACGGCGACCACCGTCGGCTATGGCGATATCGCACCAACCAGCCCGGCGGGACGGCTTGTCGCGGTCGCACTCATGTTGTTCGGCATCGGCCTCACGGCGACTCTCGCGGCCTCGGTAGCCGCCTACTTCGTGAAGGCCGACCAGGGCGGTGCCGACCTCAATGAGGTCGTTGCTCGTCTTCAGCGTGTGGAGGGTCTTCTGGTCGACCTGAAGGCGCAGGGAAAGACGGACCTCCGGGAACCCCTGGAGCCAGCTCTTTCCATGTCAGAAGCAATCGCCCTCGACAAGGAGTGACATGGTGGATCCCTACGGAGGTCGAGGTGGAGAGGTCGATGTATCCAGTGAATCCATCGATCGCCGTCCCACCGTGAACGGCCAATCACCGGAGTCGCTCGGATTCCGCTCCTTGCCGTTCCACCACCATTTGCTGGCGACAGAGAACTGAGGCGAAGCGTTCCCAAACTCTAACTGAGGCTGGGCGGCTGACCAGGGGCACCGGGGGAAATCCCGGAGTCTGCCATCGGTGGAGCGCTATTATCCGATTCGGACACAGATTGCCCGAGGCCTTCAACTGACGCGGCTTTTCGCGTTGGCGGATCATTCGCTGTCGCCCACTGCGTACCAGTCCACGACCACATTCCGTCCGGCGACAGAGTGCCGGCAGCAATCTCCTCCGGGTGCCCGTCTCGGACTTCCTCGACTGGGGGGCCTTCACGCAACTCAACTTCAGCGGGATACCACGTGGGTCGAGCAAGGGGTACTTCTATCTGAAATGTCCCATCGGACATTCTCTGTTTGATTTCGGAAACCTGTGTGAAGTTCGGGTTGACGGCGTAGAGGCGCTCGAGATCTGCAATTGCCTTTGGCCGCTGTCCAAGCATGTATTCGGCAAAGGCGCGAGCGAGGAGTGCTTTCTGCAGACCGTCATCAAGTTCGTGTTGTTGGAGTGGCGCTTGCTTTGCGATCGCCAGAGCCTGGCCTGCGTCGCCCTTAAGAAGGAAAGCACCTGCCAGCTCTGAGAGCAACGGACCAGGTATGTGGTCGTAGCCTGCAGCCAAACTTTGGAATTCCGATATTGCTTCGTCGATATGCCCGGCAGCCAGCAAGGAGGCCGCGTAATTGTGTTCGACGTTAAGGTCTCTCGCTAAGTGAAGGTACCCGGCGTATGCGTCAGCGGCATCAGACCAGCACGAATGCTGGTAGAACCAATCACCAGCACTTCTTAGAGTCGCCGCTCCGGTCGGATCTGCGTCGATGGCCTGGTGGTAGAGGTGCACCGCTTCGGGTAGCGGTGCAACAGCGGCTTTCTTGATTAGCTGACTGGCGATGTACTCCGGCTGCTGATGACGGTGGTGAACCCACCACCAGATTCCGAGCCCGATCGGAATGAGCACGATACCGTAGGTAACCACGACGAGGGTCAGGCCTACGATCACACCGATTACCCAAAGGCATCCGATTAGGGTTCGACGATTTGCTTGCGCCGTTGGTTGAGGACGCAAAGCAGGCGGAGGCGCCCCTCTAATCGGCCGACTGGCGACACGGCGAGTCTGCCGTTGCCCTGTTCTCATTACCGAGGTCCAATACATTCCTGTTCCGGGGAGGCCTACCGTCCGGCGAATTTGCCCATGGCCAAACGTCACCCCGGCGCCCCGCCCACCAACCCGAAGACTCGGTCCAGATTTGGACAGGTTCATGGTCAGGCCCGGAGCTATCCGGACTCGGCGAAATAGACGAAAACCCACGGCCGGATTATCTCGCCTAAGCAACGGACTGGGGCGATCCTCGCGCGATACCCGAGGTCTGCCGAATGGGGACTCCACGCGCCTCCTTCGCCTCGCTTAGGATGCCTCTGGATGCGATCACGGTTTTTGCTCGGTGCGCTTCTGATGATGACCGCATGTAACACTTCGCCGACGGTCGCCGCGCCCGCAACTCCGCGAACCCCTGCGTCCGTGGCGTCACTCGCACCGACAGCGACACCTCCGCCAAGTCAGGCGACGGACTTTGGTGTCCACCTCCACTTCTCCGGTTACCTCACCGGAACCATGGTTGCCCTCAACCGGGGCGGAGGAATGATCTCCTCTCGGCCAAGCAGTGCTGGATTCGAGTTTCCAACGAAGACTCGGTGCGGCGAGTGGAGCGACGAGTACGGCTCTTATTGGCAAGCAGACATTGTTGGCGATGTTGCCGGAGGACATTGGGCGCTCTCGCTGAGCTATCAGACGAACAACGCCAAGCCTGGTATTTTTCACATATACGGCAAGCCGGGCTCTAACGATGCCGATGCCGACACGTGGCTCGTGCCGTCGACATTTCCGAACGACACAACGTCGTGGTATGCGACCTTCGGCGCCTCTGGTACCTTCACCGTGGAGCCAGACAAACAGCACGGAAGCATCGATCTGATCCTTCCCGAGGGGCCCACGGGTCTCGTCCATGACATTCACGTCACTGGTTTATGGCGCTGCAACTAAATGGTCGATCGCGCAACCCTCGCTCGTCGATAGCGTGCTTTCAGTTCATCCGAGAAGCGCAGATTTGGATCCATAGGGGATTGCTCCGACAACGGTCTGCCTTAACCCACGTGCAAATCCGCGAGCCGCGATCACCTGCCCGCCCGTGTCACTAACGACGAAGACGCGCTGGTCCCGACCGCCCGCGATGCACGCGCAAGCTCTCGGTCGGGTCTGCGGTGACCGACACATAGCCCCGCTTGATTGCGTCACTGCACATCCGTGATGAATCGCCTGGGCCTCGGAACCCGACAAGGTCACAGTGGCGTTGTGGTTTGGATACCCCCCAGAACACGAAGACGGATCGGTGGCAGCAATGACCGACCTTTCTGCTCTCACCTTGCTGTCGAACGCGTCAATATTGGGCAGCGTTAGCGAGATCCACTGCAGGCCTCAGGGTAAACGGAGTTGGATACGTCGTGATCACGCAAGGGCAACTGAAGCGCAACTACTCCGCCGCTAGTAGACGGTCCTTCTGGGCCTGAAACTCCTCCTCCGTCAAAACGCCGGTCTCGCGGAGTTTTCCGAGTCGCTCAAGCTGCGTCAGCAGGTCCGTGGCAGCGGGTGCCGGCCCAGCCGCTGGCTGTGCCATCGTCGGACCGCCAGTGCTCTGCTCACGCGCCCACGTGACGGTGAGTGGATCGCCCTGTCGTGACGGACGCATGACAGCCCAGGGAAGGAACAGGCCAGCCTTGACGAGGGTCCGGCCCATGTTCACCTTGCCTCGACCGGAGGTGACGGTTTGCGGCCTCCATCCGGCGGAAATCCGTGACCGCGCGTCACGTTCGTAGTCGTGCTCGCTGTGATACGTCTTGACCTCTACTCCCAGGGACAAGGTCGCCACACCCGCTTGAGCAGGCGGAGCTACGGCCGTTACCTTCTGCGCGATTTCCTCAAGAGTTGCGATCGGCTGACAGGCCTCGAGTGTCTCGACCAGGTCGGTCCTGTCGTAAACCCAAGCGTTGCCGAATTTGTCGGTGCGGAGCTGAGCCCTGCCCAGGGGAATCGCCACGGTTCGCTCGGGACGGGGTTTGCTGAACATCCCTCCCTTGTCGGCTGCGGTGGTGAGCACGAGCTGGTCGCCAACGAGCGCAAGTTTCGAGCCTGCCTTAGAAGTCGCCGCGGCACCGTCGGGCGCCGAGTCGCTTGCAGCCCCGCCCAGAAGTGCTTGCTCGGCTGTCTGCACGCTACCGTGACGAAACACGAGCTGCATGAGTTCCTCTCCGGCGTCTCGCACCTTACCCATCTCCATCAGGCCGCGACCCCTTAGAAGGTGCGCGACGTCTCGCCGATCCTTGCCGAGCACCGCGCCAGGTTGCTTAGAGGTTGGATTCGTCAACAACGCCTTCCAAGTGTTGCCTGTCCAGTACCACTGACCCGAGTCATCAACAATCGCGCCGTTCGAGAGCATGCGAGCCATGCATGAGAGTCTGCCATGAACTCGAGTTTGAGTTGCCAAGAGGTTCCGCACGATCGTCCATCCCCAAACGGACGTTCGTAGCAGCCTTGGCCGCCCGAGGCACTCTTCGCTGCCGTGTTGAAGGCGAGCAAGGAGCGCCCGGCGATTCACGGACAGAAGCACCTGTAGCGGCCCGGAGCACCTGGACATCGCTGCCGATCGTAGCTTTAGGCGTCGCGCGGGATAACGTGAAGCCAAGTCCGCGGCGCGGATCCACGGTCGCTGTCCGATAGGGTGGGGCGGCTGTCTGAAATGCCCATACTAATAACCGTGCCGCCAGCTCTTGTGATGGTTGGATGCAAGACTTGCGGCAAAGACTTTCCGACCGGCCAGATCATTCCTGATCCGCGCAAGACGAAGCCGAGTGGACCAACCCATTGCGGTGGTCACCGACCCGCATTGTGGGCACCAGGACTCATACGGTCCCGGCGACTTCAGGCTGGCTCCGGTTTAGTGCCAACGCCTCGGGCTTCGGGTTATCTTCTGAGCGCACTGTTCATCCCACTTCTGTTCGCCTGCGGTTCGAGCACGGCAGGCTCCGGAACACCGACTCCCACCGCAACCACGGTACCGACCGCTTCCGCAAGACCGGCCATCATCGGCTTTGGGGCAACGGACGCCTCCTGGAATGCCCATCACACCGCGGATTCGGATTTCGCGCCGGGTGCCGCGTACGACCCTGACACGAATTTGCCCAAAATCAATGGGCACACTGGCGCCCGCTACGTCGCCACGAATCACTCGAACGGGCGCGTTCTCGGCTACATGATGAACTTGATGCCGGGCACCGCCGTAGACGGAGCCAAGGCTTCTGTGTTGCAGGAGTTTCCGTCTGATGCGTTAGTCATGTGGTTCGCGGTCAAAGATTCGTGCGCTCAACTCGAAGTCAAAAGCGCGATCCTGGGCGCGGTCTTGAGCGATCCGAAAATCGGTGACCCAGACGGCATGGCGCTCGTTGAGCTGGACACCGTGCACAGCGACGGCTCTGCCAGCTATGACCCGAACAACATCAACGAGGCGATCTTGCTGCTGGGCAGCGAAACGACGACATCAGACGCCCCGGCCTGTTAGTCGCGAGTCGGCGTTCAGCCGTCAGTCGCTCGATTGCGTTGCCGAGTGAGGATCTGAATCCCTCCCGCTCAGCTGTTGTTCATGCCGACGGGCTCGAGCGCTGATGCGGCCTCAACGAGAGTCGTCACAGCGCTCCACTTAGACGTCCTCGCTTTCGGCGGCTACGTCGGCGCCCCCAAGGTGTTCCGGTTGCAACTGCGGTCGGCTGGCACAGGTTCATCGAGTGCCGAGCAACAGTAGTTGGTTGAGCTCGTCAGATCCGATTCCGACTACTGTGATTGCCCAAATCTGCTGATCTGACAACCCGGCGCGTTTCAGCCCCATTACCTCGTCGCGGTTAAGCGTCGTAACAATGAATGCCGGCCGAGGACGATCAGGGTGGACGGGTGGCCCGCCCGAGCCTGAACTTCGATGGAACCGAAAGCCCTCGACAGCAAGCTGACGGCGCAGCTCTGCCACCAGGCGTTTCGCCTCGCGCGTCACCCAGCGCCGCGCCGCACGGAAGACTGCGTCACCGATTTCTCGCCTATGCGCGAGCCTTCGCGCCTGACGCTGTGACACGCCCAGTACGGGAGCGATTTGCTTTGCGCGAAAGCCCAACGCACTAAGCCCTTGTCCAAGCAGCAGCCGATAGGCCACAGGATGGATCTTCGGGTCCTTCTTCAGAGCGTCGAGGAAAACCACAAGCATTTGCAGCTCGGGCGGCTGGTGCACCTGACGGCGAGGCGCGCGATAGGTTCGAATCGAACGCGCGGAGTAGCGGCGCTCGGGCCGCGAATAGCGCTGATCGTCACCGGCCTCGGATTCTCCGAGTTCCTGTCCAGCGCGGAGACGCGCTTTTCGCCAAGCCTCGTTGAGATCTGTTTGCGTGGGTGCTAGCGGTGCCGGCAGATTAGCGACCAGCTTTAGCAACGAAACGATTCCGATGAAATAGGCGCCGTGCGGTCCGCGGTGAGCCTTTAGCTCTCCACGGCGAATACGGAGCCGCAACGTCTCAACGTGACAGCCCAGACGCCGAGCTGCCTTGTCGAGCTTGACCAGCCTGATGTCAGACGCCGGGCGGCTTTGGGTCTTTTTCATTCGACTCGACACCGTCAACGATGCTCGATTGGCGCCACAGCTTCAAGGATGCGGTCAGAAAGTTGCACAGTGGAAGTATTAGAAGCTTTTTGCGCTGAACGTGCCTTTCCAGGGTTTGGCGCGAAAGACGGCTTCTACGAAATTTTCAGATGAATAGCCATTCGGATCCAGCGCCCAAGGTCCGCCTCGCCGAGAGCGAGTCGGAAGACAGGGGTCGGCCGAAGGCGAGTTTTGGGAGCCTCGATCCAGCGTTCTTCAATGCGCCGTTGGCCGCTCAGCTGCGTCGGTCTTTCCCGCTTATCAGTGGCTGGGTTTCGACTCAGCTCGTCAGGAGGTCTGCATGAATACAGTTGCCCTTCACTGTCTGCTGTCTGGGTTGACTGCCCTGGGCGTTACGTCTCCGACGCCAACACCTAGTCCAGTCGACTCCGCAACCCAGGGCGAGCGACAGCTTGAGCGGTTCCAACAACTCGGCAGCTCGATCAACCTGGCGATCCAGCACGCGGTCGTATTCCTCATCCACGCGCTCATGTTGATTGCGGAGCTGGCAGTCGCCGCGGCGATAGTGGGATCGGCGGCCTGGTTAGGCGTTCGGTTCGCTACTCCCCGTCTGCAGCGAGCGATGCGGCGACCACGTCTGATCGCGCTACGCGTGGTGCCGGCGCTCGACTCCCGCTACCAGCCCGAGGCCTGGGTCGCCTGTTTCAGGACGCTCTACGCGATCGCCGCGCCATGGTGGAAGCGCTGGTTGCTGGGTCAGAGCTCGATCACGTTTGAGTACCGCGCCCAGGCCGGCCGGGTGAGCGCTCGTTGCTGGTTTCCGGCAGATCTCGAAACCACCGTGAGCAGCGCGCTCAGCGCGGCCATGCCGGGCCTCGAGCTGATCCCTGAAGAGAATGTCGAGCTGCCGCGGGTGCCAGCGGCGCGAGCGCGCCTGCGACTCTGGCGCGAGCCTCTCTACCCGCTCGGCGCGCCGCGCCACGATGCACTCGCAGCAGCGGTGGCGGCACTCGCCGAGAACTCCGATGGTCTGCTCCAAATCAGCATCGCACCTGACACGGGCTGGGAGCGTCGCGCCTCCCACAGGCTGGAGCACCAGTCGGACGATCGGCCAACGATGCCGCTGGCGGTCAGGATTCTGCTCAAGCTCGCGATCTTGCCGTTCGACCTCTTCTTCGAGTTCTTCTGGAGCTCCTCGACCTCGACCTCATATCAGCCGGCGCCGCATCCGCGGCCCAAGCCGATCAAGCCACTGCCGCCCCAGGAGAAGGCCTACCAGGCCTGCTGGCGGGCGGAGGTGCGGATCTGCTGTTGGGCCGAGCAGCGCTCGATCGCGCGTCAGAACCTGCGCCCGGTGGCGGGCGCATTCCAGGCCCTGGACGGCGAGAACCGTCTCCGCGTCAAGCGCGTCTGGTGGAGCCGCGGCTTCGATGCCGCGCTTGAGCGGCGACTCGGCCCGACGGCCGGCAACCTTGTCCTCTCGGCCGAAGAGCTGGCCCAGCTTTGCCACCTGCCGCTGGCGGGCGTGGCCATGGATTCCGCGCATGTACGGATCGCGCCCGCGCGTCCGCTCGGCGGCGAGGGAAGCCTGCTCTGCCGGCTTGAGGACGACCGGAGGACTCCGGTTCAGATCGCCCAGCGCGAGCGGCGCCAGCACCTCTGGATGGTGGGTCCGACCGGTTGCGGCAAGAGCACGCTGCTGCTCAACCTCGCTCTCCAGGACATCGAGGCCGGGATCGGAGTCGGGGTCGTCGATCCCAAGGGCGACCTCATCCGCGACCTATTGGAACGCATCCCCAAAGAGCACCAGGATCGCCTGGTGCTCTTCGATCCCGCCCAGCGCGAGCGCCCACTGGGACTCAACGTGCTCGACTGCGAGGACGAGAGCGAGCGCGAGCTGGTCACCGACGGCGTGGTCAGCATCTTCCGCAAAAACTTCGAGCGCTTCTGGGGTCCGAGGACGGACGACATCCTCCGGGTGTCGCTGCTCACCCTGCTCCGCCATCCCAGCACCACGCTGTGCGAGGTCCCGCTCCTACTCCTCAACCGCGAGGTGCGTGCCCGCCTGACCAAGCAGCTCGACGACCCCATCGGGCTGCGACCCTTCTGGCAGGAGTACGAGGCTTTCGGAGACGGACAGCGGGCCCAGATGGTGGGACCGGTCCTTAACAAGCTCCGTAGCTTCCTGCTCCGGCCCACCGTGCGCAACGTGCTCGGCCAGAGCCGCTCCACCCTCGAGCTGGCCCAGGTCATGGACAAGGGCGGCATCCTGCTCGTCAACCTGAGCAAGGGCGCGCTGGGCGAGGATTCGAGCCGGCTCCTGGGCGCCTTCATCGTCTCCCGGCTCTGGCAGACGGCGCTTCGCCGCGCCCAGCGGCCGGAGAGCTGGCGGCCGGACTTCAACCTCT
>Ga0307374_10015382_pt1 | contig 10300 bp, 10 predicted proteins | sample OX3MG_FD_202532 | JGI IMG/M metagenome (GOLD analysis project Ga0307374, IMG submission 202532) | Soil microbial communities from Risofladan, Vaasa, Finland - OX-3 | ecosystem: Environmental > Terrestrial > Soil > Coastal area > Acid sulfate soil | place: Finland: Risofladan, Vaasa | collected...
GAGCGCGAATACGCGATCAAACCGGACGAAATCCTGACCGAGATTACCGTGCCCGCTTCCCGCGGCGCCAAAACGGCCACCTATGAAATCCGCGAAAAGGAAGGCCTGGACTGGCCCCTGGTGGCGGCCGCCGTGGCGCTGGAGATGGACGGCAATACTGTGAAGCGGGCCCGCGTGGTTCTGGGACATGTGGCGCCCGTGCCCTGGCCCTCGCCCGAAGCTGAGCAGGCCCTTCAGGGGAAGACCCTTTCCGAGGAGGTCGCCGACGCGGCCGGCAAGGCCGCGGTGAGCAAAGCAACACCCTTAAGCCAGAACGGTTACAAGGTGCAATTGACCCGCGTAGCCGTGAAGCGCGCCCTGATGCGCGCTGTGAAAGGAGAAGCGTGATGCCTGAACCCTTGACGCTGGAGACCATCAGCCACTCCGCATGCCGTTGCCTTCATTCGAAGGAGATGTTTGTTCACGCTGAACCCGACCCCAGGATTCCCAGCATGAGCAGCGGCATCCACTGGTGTGTTCACACCCACAACTGCCTGGGCCCGGACGGCCAGGTCGCTGAACCCGCGAGCTGCAAGCCCGGACGCGGCTGCTACGATCCTCTTTAGGCCGACGGCGGTCCGTCCGCGGCATCAGCAAGGTGGGAGTGTGTGCGCGGGAGCGCGCGCCGCGCCCGTCCATTCAGACAACTTTCCACGTAACCTGGCGGGCGGTTGGGGCATCATACGTATTGATGGCCTTTATGTTTGTGGGCTAAAATAACCCTGTTGGGGCGGGGCAAAGTCGTTTAGGAGGTCAAACATGCGCAAGCTGCTTGGGGCAAGCTTGGCCAGCCTGTTTTTTGTGGGGCTGGCGGTTCTTCCGGGTAAAGCCGCCGTTACCGGCGATTACCTGGAAGTCAGGAACGCTGACGTGTGGACGGGTCCTTGCTTTGCGAGTTCGCAGGTGGACCTGACCGGAAAACGGGCCATTCTGGCCTGGAAAATCAACAAAGGAAGCTGGGAGGGAACCGACTTAAGCGGTCTGACGGTGGTTGCCGTGGTCAAAGCCAGCGCAACCCTGGGCGATCCTTACCGCGATCCTCTGCCGAGCGAGTCCGTGATGATTCTCGACCGAAAGGCGACCCCTCAGCAGCAGAAGGCGCTGTTGAGCTTTGCGAAGTCGCGGGCCGGCAAGTTGATGGGTCATGTCGTTCGAGTGGAGGCGGCACCCGTCAGCCTGGAAGTGGGCAAAGGGGCGGACCACGGAATGGACGTGCTGAAGGCGGGTAGCCTGGCGGTGGTGAAGACGAGGGCTCTTTGCCATGGCGACATCATGTGCGGCAACGAGACGGTCTATTATCCGCCGCTGACCCGGGTTGAGAATCCCATGCCTGCCTTTGCCCATGAAGACGCTTTTAACGGCAAAGGGCTGGGCGTTGTGTGGAACAACCGGGACGGCCGCAGCGCTTTCGTCGGGACCTTCTCGGACTGAAGTGATCAGGAATGCAGAATGCTTGAAAACGGGAAGTGGGGGAGGCGCCTGCTTCCCGTTTTGTTTGTCTGAAATTCTGGTGTGCATACCACGGAGGTTTAAAATGCGACGGCTCGTAGCTTTTTCACTGGCTTCATGCCTTGCGGTCAGTGTTGCTGCATTTGCGCAAGGCACTTATAAGATCCAGGCGACCCAAGGACTGCCGGGCGGCGACGTCAGCCAGGCGATTCAGAGCACCCTGCAGCCCCAGGGCGAGAGCCTGCTGGACGGAAGCGGCAAGGTGTTGAGTGAGGTGTGGCTGAGCAAAGACCTCACTGCCGCCGCCAGTCCCGATACTTCGGCGAATGTCCTCTACGGCAAGATTGCGCAGGGGTCTGTGGTGGGCGTCATCCATTTTCCTGATGCCACGAAAGATTACCGGGGCCAGGGGGTCAAGGCGGGCTATTACACCTTGCGGTATGAATTGGTTCCGGAAGACGGCAACCATATGGGCGTCAGCCAGTACCGCGATTTCCTTTTGCTGGTGCCCGTGGCAAAGGATACGGATCTGACCAAGGCGCTATCGTTTACCGACGCCGTTAAGCTCAGCCGGGACTCGACCGATACCGGGCATCCCGGCGTCATGCTGCTCGACTCGGTCAGCGATTCGGATAAGACGTTTCCGGCCGTGTTTCAGGATTATTCCCAGAACTGGGCGCTCCAGATGGGGACTCAACTGGGAGCCGGCGGCCCGAAATTGCCCCTGGCCATCGTTCTGGTCGGACAGTACCAGGGCTAGAACCGGCCGGATGGACGACTGGAAGACAGAAGGCAGTATGCAGTGCATAGGACCATTGACAGTTGACTGGCCGGGATTGCTAACCTTCCGGCTGCGCCGTGCGGGCCTTGCGGCACTCTTGTTGTGCGGGGTGGCGCTCGGTTTTGGCGCGGCGCCGGCGCAGGCCGCGGAGCCGACGGGTGAGCACGTTCTACAGGGGCAGCTCCTCTTCATCCAGGGAACCGGGCCGGTGGTGAAAACCGCCGCGAAGGAATATCCTCTTGCCGGCCGCTATCACTACATTTTCCAGACGCTCGGGGACAAGCGGCTTCGCAATGATGAAGTCCGCCTGGAAGGCTCGTTTCAGGCGGATGGGAATTTCCGGGTGGACAACATCTACACCCTCCATCACGGAGAGGTCTATCGCGTCCGCTATTTTTGCGAAACCTGTAACATCGTGGGGCTGGGCCCCGGGAAATGCGTCTGCTGCCAGCAGCCGACCGAACTTCAGGAAGTTCCAGTCAACAAGAAAGACAAGAAAATCCTGATCACCCATTGAAAGCGGCACGCGCTCCTGGGCGCGGCGGCAATTGGATCGGGGCCTTCGCTCTTCGATTGCCGCGACTGTTGTTCGGGCCTGAAAAGTCCCTGCGGGTATTGTATCTCCGCGTTCTCCGTGGCTGGAAAAGCCTCAACACAGAGGTCACAGAGATATTCCGTGCGCTCTGTGTTAAAGCTTGTAAGACATAGAGTTCACAAAGGCTCTTGGGCCGAGGCGGGGAGGTGCGACCTTGCGCGATGCTTTTTAGCGTTGTGGCCTTATCCCGCGGTTCCTCAGAAAGCGGCTTTACATTGACACTTTTGCCGTCTCAATGCTTAGATAAGATGAGGCGGTAAAGTTTAACCAGCTTGTGGTGAGCGTAGCTCAGCCGGTAGAGCGCCAGACTGTGGCTCTGGATGTCGCGGGTTCGAACCCCGTCGCTCACCCCATCCTTTATCCCCCGAATAGTCCCGTTCGCTTCGAGGCTCCACCTTCCGCCGGGTGCGCCCTTGGCCGCTATCCTCAGCGATAGCCCGGTATCGACTTCTTCAGGATCTCCGCGCCGGCGGTGTATTGCAGGTTGGCGATGGGAGCCATCTGGTAGACATTCACGCGAAAATCGGGGTTGACGCCGATCAGCAGGTAGGCCATGCGCTCGGAGCAGCCGTAATCTTCCATCAGCCATTCCATCAACTGGATGCTGGCGCGCCACACAGCCTCTTCGAGCGGTTTGGCGCAGGCCAGTGAAATCAGGGTCTCTTCCTTTTCAAGCCGCACAAAGGGCTTGCTCTTTCCTCTCAACACTTCGCAGCGCAGCGTAACGGCGCTCCGGGTTTCCATGGCGGTCCCATAAAATTCCGTGTCGCCCTGGCAGGCGTGGACGTCGCCCACATAAAGCAGAGCCCCTTTGTGGTAGCAGGGGATCAGGATGCGCGTGCCCGGCCGGATATCTCGAACGTCCATGTTGCCGCCCCAGCTTCCCTGGCCCAGGCCCGGAGTTGCGATTTCGCGTTCCGGCGCCACCGCCATCGTCCCGATAAAGGGCGACTGGGGAAACCGTAGCCGCAGCGGATGCCGCCGAACCTCGCCCTCCTCCAAGGTAACTGCCTCGTCAAGAATCACTTCGCCGTGGTCGTGGCGTCCGATTGCAAACGTCGGCGTGCTCAGCTCTTTCCAGCGGGCGGAATCCCCCAGGGGTTTGTGGCCGGGGCGCCAGTAGGTGACGCTCTGTTCGTCCAACTCCAGTTTTTCGATCTCCACCACCAGGGTATCGCCGGGCTCGGCGCCTCGAATGTGGACGGGCCCGGTTACCGGGTTGGCCATGGTGGGTGAGTAGTTCAGGTACCAGGCATCCAGCAGGTGGGCGGCGTCTTCCGGGCGGCGATAGGTCCCGGAGGGCGCGTCTTCGGTCTCCAGGACGAAGAGTTCGCCGGGCTCAACCTCCAGAACGGGAGAGTGCCGGTGATCCAGTGTATATTTCAGAGAGTCGTGACTACGTTCAACTCGTTTCATCGGCGTGCAGGCTCCTTTCGGATCTTCCGTTGAGTTTAAACAGGTGACCTGCGGCTGTCCATGCTTGAATCGTCTGCCTCACTGTGGAAGACATAACTGGATTTGTTGTGCGCCTTGTACGGTATCAATCCCAGGTGCACCCATGGGGGCAAGCTGGGCACGTAGTGAGCGCCGGACGCGGGCGGACAGCGCAGCGGGAAGGGAATTGCTTTGACAAATGGAAGGAAAGGCATTAAAACAAAGCCACTGCAATCTCAAGGAATGGAAAGGTAACGAGCTATGTTGGCCGAAGAACGGCGACGGGCAATCCTGGATATTGTGGCGCGGGAAGGCCGCGTGCTGGTTCGTGAGCTGGCGGACAGGTTCAAGACCTCTCACGTTACCATTCGCAATGATCTGAAGATATTGCACACCGGGGGGCTGATCCAGCGGGCACACGGTGGCGGGCTGCCGGCCGGGGGCGGGACGCTGATCGATCCCAGCCTCAAAGAGAAGGAAAACCTGCATCAGGACGAGAAGCGGCGGATCGGTGAGGCTGCGGCGGCGATGGTCAAGGAAGGGCAATCCGTCCTGCTGGATTCCGGGACCACCACTACGGCGGTGGCGCGGGCCTTGCGCCAACACCGGGACCTGACCATCATCACCAACGCCGTCAACATAGCGGCGGAGCTGGCTCCCGCGCCGATGGAATTGATTTTGACCGGCGGGATTCTGCGCGAAAGGTCGTTTTCTCTGGTGGGCCCGCTGGCGGAAGAGACGCTGCGCCAGTTGCAGGCGGACATCCTGTTTCTCGGGGTGGATGGCTTTGACGTTGAATACGGCTTGACCACGCCGAACTTGCTGGAGGCGAAGGTGAACCGCGTGATGGTGGAGATCGCGCGGCGCGTGGTGATGGTCTGTGATTCCAGCAAGTTTGGCCGGCGGAGTCTGTGCCTGATCGTTCCTCCTTCGTCGATCGACGAGGTGATCACGGACGCCGGCATTGGCAAGAGCGAAATGCGGGCGCTGGAGAAGGCGGGGATCAGGGTCAGCATCGTGTAAGAGGGCTCCTCGCAACCCGCCATCCTCTCTGCCTTTCGGGCCGGCGGGGTTCAACCCGGCCTCGCACGGCTGGAATGTTCCTGACCTTTCGCGGTTGCAGCTTTCACGACTGAACCCGGCAAGCATTGCGCGCCTTCGCCGGAACCCACGAGCCGCTCCTCAGGCGGAAGCTACTTTCCTCTGAGTCTTCGTGCTCCCTGTCATCTGCGAACCCAAAGCAACCGCGCCGCCCCTCCTCTCGTTGCCGCTGGCGGCGCTTCAACTCGAAGGCCTGCGGGGCGGGCCGGATGCGGCAAGGGATAAAGCCGGTCCGAACGCGCGAAGTTGGGCTGACGCCGGGATGGGCCCGGAACCCGCTTTCTTGACGGGGGTGCGGCGCGCCGATAAAATGTAAGGTTCCTCTGTCCCTAGCGAAAGAAATACGATGGCTCTGCGCTTCTACAACACGCTGGCGGGCAAGGTGGAAGACTTCCAACCTTTAGAAGACAAAAAGGTTCGGATCTACACCTGCGGCCTGACGGTCTATGGGTACGCCCACATCGGCAACTACCGTACCTTCGTTTTCCAGGACATCCTGAGACGCTTCCTGCAATATCAGGGTTACGAAGTCGTGCAGGTGATGAACCTGACGGACGTGGATGACAAGACCATCCGCAACGCCAAAGCCGCCGGGCTCAGCCTGCGGGACTACACGGACCAGTATATTGAAGCTTTTGAGATTGACCGGCAGCTTCTAAACCTGGAAAGACCGGAGATGCTGGTTCGAGCCACGGACCATATTGACGAGATGGTGAAGCTGATCCAGACGCTTGAGCAGAAAGGCTACGCTTACCAGAGCGAAGGATCGTACTACTTCCGGGTTGAGAAGTTTCAGGATTACGGCAAACTCTCGAAGATCGATCTCTCGGGCATGCGGGCCGGAGCGCGGGTGGACGCCGACGAGTATGACAAGGCCAACGTGCGCGACTTTGTGCTGTGGAAAGCTGCCAAGGAAGGCGAACCCTCATGGGACACACCGCTGGGCCGGGGGCGCCCGGGCTGGCACATTGAGTGCTCGGTGATGTCGATGCGGTACCTGGGCGAGACGTTTGATATTCACTCGGGCGGGATCGATCTGGTTTTTCCTCATCACGAAAATGAGATTGCGCAGAGTGAAGCCGCGACGGGCAAGCCCTTTGTGCGGTACTGGCTGCACGGCGAGCACCTGGTGGTGAATGGCGAGAAGATGTCCAAGTCGCTGGGCAACGTTTACACCCTGCGCGATCTGATCCGCGAAGGCTACCGGCCGACGGCCATCCGCTACCTGCTGGCGGCGGTCCCTTTCCGCAGGCTACTGAATTTCACCTTCGACGGTCTGCACCAGGCCAAACAATCCGTGGAACGGCTGAGGAATTTTCAATATCGGCTGGCGAAGGAGGAGTTCCCGGCCGGCAAGAGCGTGGAGCTTGAGGAAGTGGCCGCCGCCGCGCGGCGCAATTTTGAAAGCGCGCTGGAAGATAACCTGAACACGGCTGAGGCCCTGGCCGCCATTTTCGAGATGGTTCGCGAAGGCAACACGGCCATGGATCAGGGCAAGTTTCTGGACGGCAACCGGGCGGCTTTTCTGGATACCCTGGCTCGCTGGGACCGCGTCTTTGCCGTGCTGGAAGACCATGACCAGTCCAGGCTCCGCCAGTTTGGATTGATCCGGAGCGAGCCGGAATCGGCGTCCGCTGAAAGTTCCGGCGCGGCCGGGCAAAGCCAGGGAGTGCTGGTCGAGACACTGGCCGAAGAGGACATTGAAAGGTGCCTTTCCGAACGCGAAGATGCCCGCCGGAGTGGAAACTTTGCGCGCGCCGATCAGATCCGTGACGAGCTGCTGAAAGGCGGAGTGCTGGTGGAGGACACGAAAGCGGGCACACGCTGGAAGCGCACCTGACGCATTTCCCCAGCCGTTGTTGATCTCAGCCTTTATTCTGTGAATCGATTTCTCTTTCACGCACCCCGCATGAACGTTGATGAGGGCGAGGGTGCTGGCAAGGACACTTTATGAAAAACGGGTTACCTGAAATCAAGACCCCGCTGCCGGGGCCGGAAGCGCAGAAAATTCTGGACCTGGATCATCGCCTGGTCTCGCCCTCGTATGGCCGCGACTATCCGATGGTGGCGAAGCGCGGCAGCGGCATGATGGTGGAGGATGTGGACGGGAACACCTTTCTGGACTTCAGCGCCGGAATCGCATCGGTTTCCACCGGCCACTGCCACCCCGATGTTGTCCGGGCGATCCAGCAGCAGGCGGAAACGCTGATTCACATGTCGGGCACGGATTTTTATTACCCGCTGCTGACCCAGGTTGCGGAGAAAATCACCGCTATCACGCCAGGTGATTTCCCCAAGCGCGTTCACTTTGCCAACTCCGGCACCGAGGGCATTGAGGCGGCCATGAAGCTCGCCCGCTATCATACGCGGCGGCATCGTTTTCTCGCCTTCCTGGGATGCTTCCATGGGCGCACGTTCGGCTCGCTCTCGCTGACGGCCAGCAAGGCGGTGCAGCGCAACGGTTTTGGGCCGCTGCTTCCCGGCGTCAGCCACGTTCCCTATCCCAACCCCTACCGTTGCGCCAACCGGCACCCGGCCGGCGAGTGCGATTGCAGCGGGGTGGAGGCGATCAAGAAACTTTTTAAAACCTCGGTTCCTCCGGAAGAGGTTGCGGCTGTGGTGGTTGAGCCGATCCAGGGCGAGGGCGGTTATGTGGTGCCGCCGCCCAACTTTCTTCCCGAGCTGCGCGAGCTGACCGAGCGTTACGGCATTCTGCTCATTGTTGACGAAATTCAGAGCGGCATGGGACGGACCGGCCGGATGTGGGCCTGCGATCACTCCGGGGTGGTTCCGGACATTCTGGTGACGGCCAAGGGCATTGCCTCCGGGATGCCGCTGGGCTTGACGGTTGCGCGGGCGGACATCATGAACTGGCCGCCGGGAGCCCACGCTTCCACGTTTGGCGGAAACCCCGTGGCGTGCGCCGCGGCGCTCGAAACCATCCGCCTGCTGGAAGAGAAGTACATTGCGAACGCCGAGCGGATGGGCGAGTACATTCTGAATCGCCTGCGGGACTGGCCCGCCAGGCACCGCGCGGTGGGCGACGTCCGGGGCCAGGGGCTGATGATTGGCATTGAGCTGGTCAAGGACCAGGCGAGTCGCGAGCCGAATCCGGAGATGCGCAAGCAAGTGATCGAGCGCGCCTTTGAATCAGGCCTTCTGGTGCTCGGTTGCGGAACCAGCACCATCCGGCTGATGCCTCCCCTGATCGTGGAACAACAGCATGCCGACTTTGCTCTGGACGTTCTGGAGCGCCTGATCGCGGAGGCGGAGAGGTAGGGTTTGGAGCCTTGGACTGGACTGCCCGTCTGGTATACGGCGCGCTGGTTTGGAGAGAGAAGAGGCGTGCAAAGACGGCTGGGCGTGGCGGGCAGGCCGGCGATTCGGGTTCCCGCAGTCAGCACTTGAAAGTGGGGGCGCATGGTGAGACGCTAGCTTATTGGCACCTGCGTCGCGAGGGGTATGTGATGGTTGCGCGTAACCGGCGGCCCCGTCAGCGGTCGGGTGAACTGGATCTGGTGGGATGGGATGGGCCGGTGCTGGCGTTCATTGAGGTCAAGACGCGGACCGGAGATGAGGCGGGGCCTCCCGAATCGGCCGTCAGCTTGCGCCAGCAGAAACGGATTGTCAAGAGCGCCCAGGAATATATGAAGCGGTTGAAACCCAGGCCGGCGGGATACAGGTTCGATATCGCAAGTGTCCTATGGAACCCTGCCGCGGGCTACCAGGTTCGTGTGGTCAAGGATGCGTTCAAAGGATAGCGTGCTCTGCGCCTTTTGCGGCAGGGCAACTTGAAGCCTAAGGAGTGACAACCTTGCCTGAACTCAGAAAAGATCCGATTACCGGCCGATGGGTGATTATCGCCACGGAGCGTGCCAAGAGGCCTTCGGACTTTGTTCGCGACAAAGTCGAGATCCATGGTTCCGGATTCTGCCCGTTTTGTTATGGGAACGAGGCCAAAACTCCTCCGGAAATCATCGCCTACCGCAGCGACGGCAGCATGCGCAATTCGCCCGGCTGGTCCCTGCGGGTGGTGGCCAACAAGTTTCCGGCACTGGGCATTGAGGGTGGGTTGAACCGCCAGGGCGAAGGCCTGTTTGACAAAATGAACGGCGTCGGCGCGCACGAGGTCATCATCGAGACCCCGGACCATCAGAAGACCCTGGCCATGCTTTCACAGCGCGAGATTGAAGACGTGCTGTGGGCCTACCGCGATCGAATTCTGGATCTCAAGAAGGACCGGCGCTTCAAGTACATCATGATCTTCAAGAACCATGGCGAAGCCGCCGGCGCTTCCCTAGAGCACACCCATTCGCAGTTGATTGCGTTACCGGTGGTTCCGAAGCGGGTGCGGGAGGAAACCGACGGCGCGCGCGAGTACTTTAATTTCAAGGAGCGCTGCATCTTCTGCGACATCATCCGGCAGGAATCGGAGAGCGGCATCCGGGTGATCGCCGACACGCCGGCCTTTATTGCTGTCGCTCCGTTTGCCCCGCGCTTCCCGTTTGAAATCTGGATTATGCCGCGCGTCCACCAGTCGGCTTTTGAGGATTCGCAGAAGCAGGAATTTGAGCAACTGGCCCTGATTTTGAAGGATATGCTGACGCGGCTGGACAAGGTCCTGGACTATCCTGCCTACAACTACATCATTCACACTTCCCCTATTCCCGAGAGCCCCAACGAGCATTACCACTGGCACCTGGAAATCATGCCCAAGCTGACCAAGATTGCCGGATTTGAATGGGGCACGGGCTTCCACATCAATCCGACCCCACCCGAGGAATCAGCCAAATTCCTGCGGGAAGCCGCCGTGCCGGTGGTGTCCTGAGAGTTTGCCGGCCGGCAGGGCAGCCCCGCCGGCCAGCAATGGTTTTGAGTTGTGGAATTGAGGGTGCCGCCTA
>Ga0307374_10015385_pt1 | contig 10298 bp, 10 predicted proteins | sample OX3MG_FD_202532 | JGI IMG/M metagenome (GOLD analysis project Ga0307374, IMG submission 202532) | Soil microbial communities from Risofladan, Vaasa, Finland - OX-3 | ecosystem: Environmental > Terrestrial > Soil > Coastal area > Acid sulfate soil | place: Finland: Risofladan, Vaasa | collected...
TGCTGGCCGACGAGGAGGAGCACGCAGACGACCTGCGGTCCCTGCTGGCGCGAGTTTCCGGAAAGTGAGGTGCCGAGGCGGAAGGTGGAGGGTTGCGGGCGACTTATTAGCTCCAAGATCGGCTCCACCGCGGGTACTGTCGGCGTACCGCGAATCGATAAATAAACCGGCCAAGACGTCAGATTCATGGATGCGATCGGCGTCGTAGCCGAGCCGACGGCTCACTATCCCGCTCACGAAGCGCTCCTCTACCAGGGCGAGTCCGGCTTCCTGGCCGAGGCCGTGCCCTTTATCAGGGAGGGTCTAGCTGCCGGCGAGCCGGTCATGGTAGCCGTTTCGTCAGTTCCGATCCGCGCCCTAAGTGGTCCGCGACAGAAGTTCCTCAGGGGTCACGCGGCAAGCTCGTGAAGGCGGCGCTCGAAGTCAGCACGGGTGAAGCGCCAAGCGAAAAGGCAGGCCCGTGCGCGTGAGTGCGCTTCGAAGGCGAGCACTTGTTTAATTCGCTAAACGAAGCAATTCGTCGACCACCTGGTTGAGAGGCTGGGTAGCGTCTATGTCAATCGCTCCGGCCGGTTTTTCGTCGCTCCGATTCAGCTCGAGCATGAGTTCGATTGCCTCGGGCCCGAGTTCCCAGTCATCAGCGGTGCGCTCTTGGAGGCGGCGACGCATGGTGTCATCGTCGATGCGGAGGTTGACGATCTTGGTGAAATAGGGCAGAAAGGGGTCGCGATTACGGCTGCTCCCACAGACGAACAACACTTCTGGTTCCGGGCTTTCGAGTTCGCTGACAGCCTTTTGGCGGTCCCACATCCAGTTGTCGTGATGAATGGGCCCACCCGGGAGGCCGGTGTCGGGGTCGAGATGATAGGCCCAGGCACGGTCGGTGCTGATCGCCTTGTAGCCGCGCCGGATCAGCTCCTCGGAAACCGAGGATTTACCCGCACCAGATGAGCCCTCCACTAAATAGTTTCGTTTAGCCATGGCGACAGTCCGGGTTTATTAATCGAAAGCGGCGGATCACCACCACTACATTGGCCACGGAGTCGGCCCTCGCGACTCCAGGTGGGCGGCGCATGCTCTGACCGTGCCCGCGCTGATCGAAGGCAACCTTGCGCGTCTCCGTGGTGATGCGGGCAGCTACGTCAGTCCACTCACCTGCGTGCCCGGCTAGCCCATGGAGAAAAAGGGTCAGCTGCCCCGCTCCGTCATAGTCGAACACGGAGGGGGACGTGCCATCCCCCGAACGAAAGCGAGTCCGGGTCGGCTGCGCCAGAGCTTGGTCGGGCATGCCCCGAGTCTCGCACCGATCTCGCTTACGAGTAAACGGCTCGGTCCAGAAGTGCCTCGAAAGCCGCCCTCGACGCTTACCTCGCCTGGTCAGTTTCAGCGATCATCTCTGGTCAGATTCAACGATCTCCGTCATTGAGGCAAAAACGGCGCGAGCGTCGGCTGATTTTAGAGCACAAAAACGGCCCGAACTGGACTAGGAGACTACTCCAGGGCGCGTTACAGCTACAGCAGAGAGAACGCCCGAGGCTGGCGGTCTAGCTAGTGCAACACGGCGGAAATAGCTTGGTGGTTCGGACGAGCTAGTATCTGGTCCGCGGTCTTGACCCAGACGAAGGGATGCTTCTTGGCGTTCCAGGCGTCGATGAAGCGTTGGATGGCATCCTTCAGGTGGGGCACGCTGCGGAACACGCCGCGGCGGATGGCCTTGCGGTGGATGATCGAGAACCAGGTCTCCACCTGGTTCATCCAGCTGGCGCTGGTGGGCGTGAAGTGGAGGTGCACGCGGGGGTGCTTCTGCAGCCACTGCTGGACCTCCGGATGTTTGTGGGTGCGGTAGTTGTCCAGCACCAGATGCAGGGGACCGCGGGGATAACGCCGGACCACCAGTCGAAGAAAGGCCAGGAATTCCTGATGCCGGTGGCGGGCGCAGCTGCGGCCGCTCACCTCCCCGGTGGCCACGTCCAGAGCGGCGAACAGGGTGGCGGTTCCGTGCCGGACATAGTCGTGTGTCCGGCGCTCGACTTGGCTGGGCCGCATCGGCAAGAGCGGTTGGGTGCGGTCCAGCGCCTGAATCTGGGACTTCTCATCGACGCACAGCACCACCGCTTTTTCCGGCGGGTGCAGGTAGAGACCCACCACGTCGCTAACCTTGGCGACCAGCTGGGGGTCCTGGCTGAACTTGAAGTTGCGGCTGCGAAAGGGCTGGATCTTGTTGTCACGCCAGACCCGCAGCACCGTGCTGGGACTCACCCCCACCTCACGCGCCACCGCCGGCGCGGTCCAGTAGGTCTCGCCTTTGGGCGGACGGCCCAGGGTGACACTGATGATCTTGGCGACCGTGCCTTCGCCATACACCCGGGGCCGACCCCGGCCCGGCGCATCCTGCTCCAGCCCAGTGACCCCGGCTTCGGCAAACCGCTGCCGCCACAACTGAACTGTGGGAAGCGAGCACCCGAGTTGGGTGGCGATCCGCAAATTGGCTTCCCCGGCTGCACCCAGCAGGATGATCCGGGCTCGCATGACTCGCCGGTGAGAGAGGACCCGGCTGTGCGCCCAGGTAGTCAGGACGGCGCGCTGGTCGGACGAGAGAACGGTCGCTGGGACGGGGTGATTTGGTATGCCTCCATAATCTTCTCACCACCCTTGAATGTGCAACCTATTTCCGCCGTGATGCACTAGCTTGGGAGAGGCTAGGGTGCCCGCGCCAGCTCGATTGCTGAGGCCGAACCAACCTGGAGCTCGGGAGCGACTACAAACGGCACCTGGTTGCGCCGCCTATGCTTCCGCCTTGCCCTCTCCCCCACCAGCACGGCCTTGGCCAGATCAGCCTGAGCCTTCATCCGCAAGTAGAGGTTGTGGGCGATCCACATGCAGGTAACCAAGAGCGAGAAGTTCGGCAAGCCCCTCATGTGGAAGAGCCCCTTGTTGAGGCCGATCACATCGGGATTCTTGATGGTGGAATAACCACGCTCCACGTTGGTGCGCTTGGCATACTTCGCCTCCCACTCCGGAGTGCCCCAGATCGGAGTCTGGTAGCTGTGGGCAAACAAAACCTGTCAGAAACGAGGCGCCCGGGAAGTAATTGCCAGGGCGTTTCCCTGTACATTTAGAACTCTCGCGCTAGGTGATGCCGTCATGACCGGCTCCACCTGATCGGTCGTGCTGGACACCGATGCTGTCGCTCTCCGGTGCCTCGACCGCAGGTTACTCAGAGGATATTTCGCCAACAGCCGGTATGTCTGCCTTCGCAGGAAACATTTCTTGGACTAGGAATATAGTGCGCGGCAAGAGCAAGTTTGGTGGGTATAAGCGTTCTACCACTTGAAGGATTTCAGTACTCGTCTCTAGATTTAGCAGCTTGGCCAAATAAGCGATATCTTCACGATCCTGCTCGGGGCGAGCGGCCAGGAGCTTCATTCCCAACATGAATTCTGGAGACGCCGCAGTGACGCGCAGACCCGGAACAGTCATGACGGGAACGGCATTGCGATCCACTCCTGGCACGTAGCCTTTGGCCGCATCATTGAGCCACCCGTAAGGTAAATCCAAATTATCTTGAACCTCCTTGGCGGCCTTATATATCTCGGCACTAGGGGCGAATACCGCGTCAATGTCACGGCTCATTTCTCTTGACCTATAGGCAAGCACCATCGCTGCTCCACCAACTAGGTAAACATCTCCTACAATTCCTTTGGCCTCTAGCTTAGCTCCTAGTTCAGTTAATGCTTCTATAAACTCATCACGAGTTAGGAGATCACCGTGCCCCTCCGTCAAAGTCGCTCCAATCCGCTGGCTGTGACAAAGATGCCTCTCGTGGCAAAGGATCTAGGACTCTCTCGAAGGCTAGTTGGAATCCAGGCTGGCGCATCCGCAACAAACCACCAAGGTCGCGAAACGCGTGCTGTGTCCCGAGTCCACCCCGGCGCCAGAATGCCTCGGCGCAGACTCAAATACTCAGCCAGTCCGGCCACGAGAGCATCTGCACCGCTATCACCCGTATAGGCAGGTGGGTCAGCAATTACCAGCTTCGTGTCAGCGGCAGTTCCCTGAGCTTCGTCGTCTAGAACCTCACCCACCAGCCGCCAAGCTGCAGTGCTGCCACTCGCCGCCCTGGCTTTGGCGACCGCTGGCGCTAGAGCGGTCAGAGACGGCCACCGACGGTGCGCCGGAAGACAAGCCCTCGTCAAGCGATTGAGAGTGGCCATATTGGGAACTAAGCCTCCGGATTCGTAACGGCTTATGGCGGCGGACGACGTTCCGGCGCGCCTGGCTAGCTCACGCTGAGAAAACCCAGCCCGAGTCCGCAGCAGTCGTAGGTGGGAGCTTGCGTCTATCATGCTATCTAATATGATAGCACTAGCGAGGTGATTTGGAAAGACTCGAGGACAAATCAGGTCAAATGCCTAGCCCATGAATAGGAGCGCCTCTCGGTCCCCAGTAACGAGCACGCGAGCTCCGCTAGGACATTTGCGTAAGAAGCCGCTCAACCTATTCCAATGAGGCTGGAACTGGCATTAGATCTCGCCGGCAGAGGCGTCTGAGATCAGATTGTGTACAAATCGGCAAAGGGGGCGGTAAAAGTCCTCCGAGTCGCGTCAGAATGTGCCCAACCCTACGGGTGTTTGGCAACTCGCAAATGGCTCAGGACTGAAGCATTTGCGAGTTTCGCCTAAATTGTTGGCGAGTTAATTCGCAAGCCGGAATGGAAGCGCTCGGGAAGAGATTCCCGGGCGTTTTCTTATGTTTGCGGCCCTTTTGTTGCACCAGAATCGATTCGGCGCGATCCCGGTATCGGGGTGTCGAAGGCGTGATGCGCTCCCCAGCCGCCCTCGGCCAAGACGACTGATCGGGGTGGCAACCTTGAAAGGCGGCCAGGCAACCGCACTCAACATCCCCACACCGACGAAGATTAATAGGGTTCCGAGCAACTGAAGTAATCGCATCGGCATGGATGACCTAAGCGAGAAAACCGTTCTCTGTACGAAATCTATGAGATCCCGATGCTGTCCACTTCCGGATATTCGGCGACTGGGGGCACTAGACGTGGGAAGTCGGAAGTGATATCTAGTTCCGGGGCTTGTGGTCGCGCTCCCCACGATTCAATCAGACTCAAGAGATCACCCGCGCTCCACCATTGGCGCGGTCGTCCGGGACCAGCCGCTGGCAACGACTTGGATGGGCTAACCACCCCTCTTTGCTCAAGTTGATGAAATGCGAGCCTAGCCGCTCTCTCCCCGACTCCAAGTTGTCTTGCCGCTATATCCGAGGCCAGCACTGGGGACTCCAACAGCAGGTCCGCCAACCGCCGGGCTGTGGCATCACTATGGAGACCATGCATGGCGGCCTGCCAGTGACTGCGGACCTTAGCTACCCCGTGGGTCATGTCAATGCACGCCTCGGCGGAGCGCTTGACGACAATGGCCATCCAGTCTACCCATTCATCCGTGGGTCCGGTTCCTACCCTCATTAGTCCCGAGCGATAACCCCCGATGTCTCTGGCCATAAACATGCTTACTGGCGGCGGGACGTCGATGTTCAGTCGCTGGGCTAAAACCCACGCGATCAAAAGTCGGCCAAGACGCCCGTTGCCATCTCCGTATGGATGAATGATTTCAAATTGAGCGTGAACCACCGCCGCTTGAGTAATGGCATCCAAGTCTTCCCGATTGGCAAATTCGACCAGATCTGTCATCAGCGGCTCGACATCCTCTGCCGGGGGAGGCACAAACGTAGCCCGGGTGGGAATGTCACCTCCGACCCAACCCTGCCGGTCGCGAAAGGCCCCTATCAGATCATCCGGGAGCTGGCTCCCATGACTCATGAGCCGGCGATGCCAGCTGTGCAAACTGCTTACTTGGAGTGGTTGGTTGGCAGTTGCAAGCGCCTCTCTGACTGCAACCAAGTTGTCCGATACCGAAGCGCTGGATGGGCTAGGTGCCGCTCCCAGGCCAGCAGCTACTACGTCTTCCGTGGGCGCTTCAATCCCCTCTATGAATGACGAGGCGATGCCTTCGTTGCGCAACAGCAGCCCGGCAAGGTATCTAAGCTGTCCGGATGTCAGTTCGTTGGCTCTAAGTACTGCCGCTATCGCTTGTTCTGTGTGGCGAGCTATAGTGGCGTTGACCTCGAATGCCTGGCTTTTCAAATGGTCCGGCAACCATGCCTGGATCGGGCGTCCACGCCAGTCCGTGTCGACATAGTGACCATTCATTCCTTTATTGCCCCCATTGCGGAAGCATACCACGTTTTCATTCCTTACGCTAGAGAAACAGTCAGATCGGCCTTAGGGCGAGCTTGATCCACGGGGCTTGGGTCTTGATGGTGGAAGGAAATCAGACCAGCATCTTGAATACGGGGCGAGCCTTCGACCACTGGTGGTTCTCGCGAGATCAACAGAGTTAGTCCCACCCAAGCATCCGCTCCCAATTCGACTCCGACGAGGCGAAACGCCCGTTCACTACCGCAGTCGCCATGCTCTGCCCACCTTGACGGAGATCGCCTACCACCCCATCGCACTCTTGACTAGAGGGCGGGCGGTTCCGGCGGAGTGGCAAAGCCGGCGCGAACTGCTGATAGGTAGAGACTGACCAGGCGGTTGGGGTGTAGCCGAATGAGCTGTGGTAGCTCTTTGACTGCACACTGATAGAGGCGCACTACACCCAACCGGAAAGTCCCGCACCGTTCTCCCAGATATACAGGAGAGGTCATAGCTAGTCTGATCTGGTGCTCGCTCAGTCACCTCTATTCTGATCTCGACCGCAAGGGCACCTGAAATCACAAATTGGAATAATTAGACTTAGTTGCTGGAACAACTTCTATTTAGGTGCCCCGAAGCGCTGTTCTCGAAGTCGTCCAAAAACTCGCTAATGGCTCCGTGAGAGGCATTTGCGAGTTTCGCGTGATTCGTTGGCGAGTTAATTCGCAGGCCAGAATGGAAGCGCTCGGGAAGAGATTCCCGGGCGTTTTCTTATGTTTTAAAAGATCTGAGGACTCGATTAACGTCAATCTGAGGAAAATCGCCTAGTCGGACGATCCATCGCGCCTGATGCGTTCGAGCCATTTGGCGAAGAATGGATCCACCAGTCCCCATCGCCTATCGCGACGCGTGATCAGTTCCGCCTTCTCCAAGGCTTCAAGAGTCCGGTGCACTGATGTTGCTGTGGCCAGTCCCACCTCCCGGGCAAAGCGAGCCGAACCCACTGACGCATGAGACCCACCAGCCAAAGCCCGCAACACCCTTTCCTGGCTCGCGGTCAGTCGCTGCAGACGCTCTTCAAACAAATGCGACTCATGATCCACGATCACTTGCCTCGCCGAGTCCACCGTACCTCCATCAATCGTTCTATCCGCCAGCTCAAAGGCTTGGTATGCCATTCGCTGAATGTCATTGGGGACCGGTCCAGCGATGTCGACGATCAATTGCGCAGCTTCAAGAGTTAGACGCTTCTTCCCGGTTGCCGCTCTTTCGACCAGGTACGGGATCATCTCGTCTGTCGGAATTGGTCGTAGACCGATCCTTTCCGTCATACCGTAGAGCGGCGCGTGTTCAGAGATCACCAGCCTACTCATAAGATGTTGCTGACTGCCAGCGACTATCAGACAGACATCAGGATTTTGATCAGAAAGTGCTTTCAGTACGTAGGGGAGACGGTCATTGAAGCGCAAAACATCTTGAAACTCATCAATGATGAGCACTGCGGGTCTAGTGGCCGCAGCCTCATTTAGTAGTTGATAGACATCCTCAACGACTTGAACGCCGTCCTTGGCGGCAAGAGAAGGCGTCAAGCTGAAGGCAAGACGGTTAAGGTGGTCTACCGTGAAGGTGGGCTGCACTCGAAATCGCTTCATGAATTCCTCAGCAGACTGCCGCATACGCCGCCACTGCATACCAGGCATGTGATATGCCTCCGTCACCACCTTGCTCGCAAACGCAACGAAATCGACACACTCCAAGGCGTTAACAGCAATTACCGCAGGCTTTGGTGTAGCTCGCTCTAAAGCGATAACCGCCTCTTCCAGCAACGAGGTCTTACCATAACGGCGCGGCGAGATCAAAGCAACATTGATGGAGCTCTGCATCAATCCCACGATGGCCTGAAGCTCCTGCTCCCTTCCGGTGAACTCATCGCCTGTAACTGGACTACCATAGTGAAAAGGGTTCCGATCTGCCATACCCCACATTATAGCACTGAGTGCACATACCTGCGCTGCGCAACCTTGCGCACGCGCGGCCGTGGCGATAGCGCCTGAGGTCGACGAAGCTGCAGCTCTGGAGCCGCGACAGCCTGCGCCACTGGCTCCATACACTGAGAGACGCTAGGCCATTTGGGGATGGGCCCGGGCCGCGGCGGAGAGGGAGAGTCTCCTCCCCCTGTGGTGAGGGATTCTAGCGGGCGGCGGAGGGAGTCCCTAGGCATCTGAGCCATGCCGACCTCGCCACGCTCCTCCACATGATGCGACCCCATACGAGCCGGAGTTCGAAGGGTGGTCTGGGCAACCGGAAGGTACCGACCGGCCCTTCAAGCACCGACAGGCTGGACCCACTCCAAAGTGAGATGCGCCAACCAATATCACTGCGGATGAACACAGCTGTGAGCCGGTATGGCTTGGCCGCAGCACCCGTTGGTTCGACGACGGTGCCCTCAGCAACCATCCATGCCACGTCCCCGTGGGTTGCCAACACTCGATTCGGCAGGTCGAATTGATACGCGCCGGAACTGCCGCAAATGCGCTCGAAGAAGGCCTCAACAGCCTCTTGCCCACGGGCCAGTTCTCCTCTCTCCGAACCAAGGACCGCGGGGTCCGCTTGAAGAGCGAAACAGACAAGCGTGGCGGGAAGGCTGCGAGCTTTGATCGCCTGCAGCAGAGCATCCAGGACAGCGCTGGGCGAAGGGTAATTCGCGCACGGCACGACCACCGGCCTCACGCCGAAGAGCCGTTCGATCGCTTCATTTCGCGGCTCCGGGGCGTCGTATTCGGCAGCGCGGCCCGGCAGCGTTCGCCAAGTTGTCGTCCCCGGTGACGAGATCGGTATTCAACCATTCGGCCAGGGCGACGTACCGTGCGTCATACACCGTCAGGTTGTCTTTTAGCTGCCATGCCCGTGGTGTGAACGGATCGAAGGGATACTGGACCGTCCTTACACGACGGACTTGTTCGAGCGCCGCCGTGGCACATATCGAACTGAGCTCACTGCGAATGACGAGTCCGCGAAGCGCAGATGCCGCCTCGGCACCGAAGATGGCCGGCACTTGCAACGTCGCTTGGCCTCCTAACTCTTCGTGCGCCAACTCGCCATGACTGCCGACACCCACAAGGGCGTCAACGAAGACAGAGGCGTCAAGGACACTCATCACCGGCTCCGTCAGTGAGCCGATCGCTCGGCTCGTACCAGTTGCGCGGTCGGCATCCGGGCGAAGCCTTCTGGACCCTCGGCCAGCAATCGATCCTCGGTCTCGGCCACGAGCTCGGCCGGGGTCCTTAGGGTCGCGTTCAGCTCCAACTCGGACAGCAGGAACTCCTGGAGGCTCATCCCGGCGGCAGACGCGCGGGTTTGGTAGATGCGGTGGACCCGTTCCGGGACGTTCCGGAATTGGATGGTCGCCATGACGCTGGTATAGCGCTTTGAGCGCTAAAGTGCAGGCCTGATGGCCGCGGGCGCGTAACTGTCCGTGGGTGCGAGAGGAAGCGCCCGGCTTCCGCCCGCCAATCCCGATTCGCTCCCCCGCAACACTGGGGCGGCGGTTCGTATCCGGAGGCACCTCCTCCTCCAGAGACCACATCTCCTTTGGCTTCCGTGACGCCGGGGCCGGTAGCCAGGGAGTTTAAGGACTACCGGGCCGTCCCTTCACCCGTAACTAGGGCGATTTGCTCTGGTCTGGTGCTCTCTCAGTCGCGCTGTCCTCTGATCTCAACCGCACAGGCACCCGAGATCAAAAATTGGAATAATCAGACTTAGTTGCTGGAACAACTTCTTTTAGACTGCCCAGGGAGCCGATTTTCGAAGTGGTCCAAAAACTCGCCAATGGCTTAGTGAGGAGGCATTTGCGAATTTCGTCTAAAACGTTGGCGAATTAGCAGAGCCTGTCGGAATCGAAGCGCCCGGAGAACAATTTCCTGGTGCTTTATTATTTCCAGGCGCGAGGCGGCCTTTTGAGTTCATATGAACCGCAAATCCGCCGACAATAGAAAGTCACTTAGGCAAGGCGGTGCCACCGGGAATGGGGATTAGGCGGAACTGGAAAGGCGGACCGCGCCTAGGGCGCCCGGGCAGTCGCAGTTGGCGCGTT
>Ga0307374_10015386_pt1 | contig 10298 bp, 7 predicted proteins | sample OX3MG_FD_202532 | JGI IMG/M metagenome (GOLD analysis project Ga0307374, IMG submission 202532) | Soil microbial communities from Risofladan, Vaasa, Finland - OX-3 | ecosystem: Environmental > Terrestrial > Soil > Coastal area > Acid sulfate soil | place: Finland: Risofladan, Vaasa | collected...
GTTCGGTGGGCGACCGCCGCCCGAGCCGAGCGGTCGCGTCATGTGCCGACAACGACGGAGTTGCTCGTTGCCCACATGCACCGCACGACGGACGTCCTGCTGGGCGTGGACCCGGGCGGCCGCACGGACTGATCCGGGCTCTCGACTGGCGACCTCCCGCGGCGCGCCGCCGTCCCGTGCGGCGGACCGTGCCGTCCCGCGCGACTGACGGTGCGGCGGACCATGCCGCGTCACATGCCAGCCGGAGTGGCATTCGGGAACGCCGCCAGGTCAGGGGTCGCTCATCGACGCGTTCGAATGTCGCCGTCGTGCGTGCGTCGAGGCGATCCGATCGTCTCGATGGGCGCGCGGGCCCTCGCTGGGTGGACAACGCCACCCGGAGTGGCAGGTGACGCGAGCGTCCTCGCGACTGCTACGGATACGAGAGGACGCAGCCTCCGGTGCCGCTGTTGAAGGCGTTACTCCAGAGCGACTGGACCGGGAAGGTCCCGGTGCTCAACGTGGTGTCCGCGGCGGCGCCCTGACCGCTGCTGATCCAGGCGCACTTGTCGCCATTCTCCGCGCCGCTGCCGTCGAGCCAACCGCCGCTCGGGAAGATGTCCGTCTCCGTCTCGCCGAACTCGTGGCCACCGACGATCGTGATCCCGGCGTTCGCCCCAAGCCCGTTGAAGTTCGCGCCACAGCTCGCGCCGGCGTCCGTGATGTACGGCATGTTCGTGTAGGCGATGGTGTAGCCGCTCCCGTTGTAGGTGAAGCTAGTTGAGCTGTGCCACGCACAGAACCGCGTCCCGAAGCCGGACGAATTGTTACCGCTCGCCGTGTTGATCACGAACTGGACGTGCGAGAGGTCGGCGACGCCGATCGTATTTTTGCTGAGGAGATCCGTTGCAACGTTGACTGCTTCCGCGGCGAGTTGCGACTGCTTCGGGTGCGCCGGCGCGAGACTGGCTGTGTCGGAGATCGAGGCTGCCCACACGCCCGAAGGATTCGACGCGAATGTTTTAGCGTTGCTGCAGTTGCTCGTCCCCGTCGTAATGCCGATGCAGTACTGCGTGACCGAGTTGTTCCAGGAGCTGCCGCCGACGCCGCTGAAGAAAGACTTCTGGATCGCCGCTTCCCCGGAGGGATCGCCGCTATTCCACTGTGAGCCCCAGTAGACCAGATACACCTTGTTGCCGCCCGTGATGACCCCTGGATTCCCACCGTGATACGAGAGCGGAGAGCTGCCGCCCCCGCCGAACGGGCCATGGGAGCCGCGCACCGGCATGAAGATCGCGGTGGGCTCGCCTGCTGATGTTGCATTGCCGGCCGCCGCGGTATCGCCGGCCGCCGTGGCGATCCCGGCGCTGGCCGCCACGAGGGTGGCGCCGAAGACGACGGCGGCGAGACGGCTCGCTGCGATCCGATGCTGGTTGCGGGACATCGATCCCCTCCTGTGCCCGATCGGGGTGGTACGCGTCCGATCCCAGCGCCCGGAGAGCCACGGGGACGGTAACGGGCGCACTCTACTGCGTCCGTTATCGTCCTGCGAGCACGATCTTCACGACGGGCGCGCGATCCCGGTGCGTCGCCGCACCGCGGCAGGGTCAGGCGGCCGTGCGCGCCTGGGCCATGATCGTCCGGGCGGCGTCGATCGGGATCGCGAAGCCGAGACCCTCGGCGTTGCCGGCGGTCGCGGTATCGATGCCGATGACCGTCCCGTTCGCATCGACGAGCGGTCCACCGCTGTTGCCCGGGTTGATCGCCGCATCCGTCTGGAGGAGGTTGGTGAGGCGGCGCGGTTGGCCGGTCAGATCGTCCGCGACCGTGATGGAACGCCCTTCCGCCGAGAGGATGCCACTCGTCACGGTGTCGGTGTATGTCCCGAGCGGGCTTCCGAACGCCACCACGAGCTCGCCGACCCTCAATGTGTTCGAGTCGCCGACGGTCACGGTCGGCAGGCCGGTCGCCGCGACCTTGACCACCGCGAGGTCCGCGGACATGTCCGCGACGACGACCGTCGCGGGAAGCTGGCGACCGTCACTCAGCGTCACGGAGAGCGACGTCGCCCCTTCGACCACGTGGGCATTGGTGAGGATGTACCCATTGGTCGCGTAGATGAAACCGGACCCGACGCCGATGCCCGAGCCACCGAACCGACCGGCCCCCGCGATGTCGGAGGTGATCGTCACCACCGCGGGCGACACGGATGCCGCCACCGCGACGATCGGGTCGGCCGCGGCCGCCACCGCCGACGACGGTCCGCCGGCCACCGAAGCGGCTGCCGTTGCGGTCGTGGAAGCCGCCGTGCCCGTACCGGTCGCGATGCCCGTCGGCGCAGGTGTCGTCGCGACATTCGAGAGCGCGACGAGCGCCGTCGTCGTCGAGGCGAGCCCGGCGGACAGGAGCGCAGCTCCGAGGACGAGCGCGAGGTCGCGACGACCGCGTCGGGCGCGCGGTTCGCGCTGATACTCGGGCGGATGAACGGCGCCTGTGGTATCGCGCGGTTCGGAGATCATCGGATCGGGGCCAAGCTGATCGTCCGCGGTGAAAGGATCCATGACGTGCGCCTCGCTACGATGGCCAGACGGGCCGGGGGTCGATGCGCGCACTGTGGAACCGGAGACCTGTCGAACCGGTTACGGCCATATCAGCTACGCTCGGGCCCTCCGCCGAGCCCCTTCGCCGAACGGAGGTTCCGTCCATGGTCGTGCCCGGCTTCCCCTACTGGATGACCACCGGCGACCCGTCGATCGAGCCGCCGCTCGCGGGACGGACCGATGCCGACGTGGTCATCGTCGGCGGCGGCTTCACGGGGTTGTGGACCGCCATCCAGCTCACCGACACGGATCCGGGCCTCCGGATCGAGCTCCTCGAACAGGAGACGGTCGGCTTCGGGGCAAGCGGACGCAACGGAGGCTTCTGCGAGGCCAGCCTCACCCACGGGCTGGCGAACGGACTCCGCCATTTCCCGGATGAGGTCGAGCTTCTCGAGCGCGAGGGTGTCGCCAATCTCGCCGCGATCGTCGCCTTCACCCGCGACCATGGCATCGACTGCGACCTCGAGGAGACGGGCACGCTGCGGGTGGCCGACCAGCCGTACCAGGTCGACGAGTTCCGGGAGTGGGTGGAGGTCGCCCGCCGCCACGGTCTCGAACTCCGCTTCCTCGATCGCGATGCGATCCAGGGCGAGGTGCACTCGCCGCGTTGGCTCGCCGGGATCGCCGCGCCGCCGAGCGACAACGTCATGGTGAACCCGGCGAAGCTCATCTGGGGCCTCAAGCGAGTGGCGCTCGAGCGCGGCGTGCGGATCCGTGAACGCACCCGGGCGACCGGGATCGAGGAGGCCCACGGCGGCGTGGCGGTCACCACGACGGACGGCCTCGTCCGTGCCGGCCGCGCCGTCATCGCGACATCGGCCTACTCGGGGTGGCGGCGGAACCTGCGCTCGCTCTTCGTGCCGGTCTACGACTACGTCCTCGTCTCCGAGCCGCTCAGCCCCGAGCAGCGTGCCGCGATCGGCTGGGACGGTCGCCAGGGCATGTCCGATTCGAACAACCGCTTCCATTACTTCCGGCTCACCGCGGACGACCGGATCCTGTGGGGCGGCTACGACGCGATCCACTACCCCGGCAGCCGGGTCGGTCCGGCGTACGACACGCGGCCGGCGACCTTCGCGCTCCTGGAGCGGCAGTTCGGCGAGACCTTCCCGCAGCTCGCCGGACTGCCCTTCCCCTATCGCTGGGGCGGTGCGATCGACACGACCACCCGCTTCACCGTGACGGTCGGGACGTCCATGGGCGGGCGGGTCGTCCACGCCCTCGGATACACGGGACTCGGCGTCGGAGCGAGCCGCTGGGCGGCCGGCCTCGTCCGCGACCACATCCTGCGCCCGGATTCGGAGCTGCTCCGGCTCAGGTTCGCCCGTTCACGCCCATTCCCGTTCCCGCCCGAACCGTTGCGCACGCTCGCCGTCGAGGTGATGCGCCACGAACTGGCTCGCGCGGATCGCAACAGCGGCCGGCGTGGCCTCGTGCTGCGGACGCTCGATCATCTGGGGATCGGCTTCGACAGCTGAGCTCGCTGGCCCGCGACGGGCGACCTGCGCGCCATGCCGCTCGATACGATGCATGTTGCCGCCCGTGCTAGTCTCTCCGAAGTTTGTTCAGAACAATCCTCGAGGAGATGAAACATATGCGAACCCGCGCCACCCTGTTTGCCGCAGTAGCGGCCTCTGCGATCGTCGCGTCTGCGTGTAGCAGCGCAGCCACGCCGGCTCCGGCATCCGCGGCCCCTGCATCGGCAGCGGCATCGGGGCTCAGCGTCACGTCGTTCGACAGCGCCTTCTCCGCTATGGCGCAGCTGACCTCCGTGACCGCCGCCGGCAAGGGCCTCGTCGGCGTGATCCTGCCGGACGTCACCACGTCGGCCCGCTACACCAGCTACGACCTGCCGTACCTCACCAAGGCGTTCACGGCCGCCGGGTACGCGAGCACCGACTTCAAGATCGACAACGCCGCCGGGACCACCACCACCCAGCTGGCCATCGCTCAGGCCGACATCGCCGCCGGGGCCAAGGTCCTGCTCGTGGACCCGCTCGACGGGCCAACCGGCAAGTCCATCCAGGCGGCCGCCGCAGCTGCCGGCGTGACGATGATCAGCTACGACCGTGCCACCTTCCAGGGCACGAACACCTACTACGTCAGCTTTGACAACGTCCAGGTGGGCAAGCTCATCGGCCAGGGCTTCATGCAGTGCGTCACCGACTGGGGCGTCACCAGCCCCCAGGTGTTCGAGTTGGACGGCGGCGAGGACACCGATCCCAACGCCATCTCGTTCGCCGCTGGCTACAACAACGTGATCTGGGGCACTCCCCTGACGAACACGACCACCCTCAAGACCGGCACGACCAACAGCGCCGGCTACACCCTCGTTGGCGACCAGATCGCCCCCGGCTGGGACAACGGCAAGGGCGGAACCATCTTCACCCAGGCGTACACCGCAAACCCGAAGATCAACGCCACGGTCGAGGCCAATGATGGGCTGGCCAATGCGGTGATCACGGCACTGAAGGCGGCGGGCGTCCCGGCCAAGAAGATCCCGACGACCGGCCAGGACGCGACGCTTCAGGGCATGGAGAGCATCCTCCAGGGCTATCAGTGTGGTTCGGTGTACAAGCCGATCTATCTCGAGGCCCAGGCTGCGGTCGCACTGGCCACCTACCTGCGGGCCGGTCAGACGCCGCCCGCCGCTCTCGTGAACGGAACCACGACCGATCCGGCGAACCCCGCCACCTCCGAGCCGGCAGTGCTCCTGACTCCGGTCTGGGTCAATGCCGCGAACATGGAAGCCACGGTGATCACCGACAAGTTCGTCGCCGTGACGGATCTCTGCAATGCGGTCGGCGCCGCCGTGTGCACTGCCGCAGGCATCAAGTAGCAGACGAGAGAGCCCTCGCGAGCACGGCGCCCCAACGGGGTATCGTGCTCGCCACGCTTCCTCCGTGTCGCACCCGGTCAGCGGGTGCGACACGGTTGTAATCCGGGTACCTGCAGGAGCGCGGGTGCGGTCATTCCGATGTCCATTTCCATCGTCTGCCCAGATACCTGAAGGACGACCCGTTGGACGTGATGACTGAGCGGAGCGAGCCCTCCAGGGGCGTCCCGGTCACAGCGCAGGCGATCGCGCCCGCACCAAGCGACGCTCAGCCACTCCTGAGGTTGCGGGGCATCAGCAAGCACTTCGGGGCGGTGCAGGCGCTCTACGGGGTCGATCTGGACCTCCCGGCCGGACAGGTGACCGCCCTCGTCGGGGACAACGGCGCCGGCAAGTCGGTGCTGACCAAGTGCATCGCCGGCATCCACGCACCTGACGAAGGCCAGATGTTCTGGGAAGGCCGCGAGGTCCACATCCGGACGCCCAAGGATTCCGCCTCGCTCGGCATCGAGACGGTCTACCAGGATCTGGCCCTGGCCGATAACCTGGATATCGTCCAGAACATGTTCCTCGGCCGCGAGCGCGTGAGCCGCGCCCTCCTCGACGAGGACAGCATGGAGCGGGCCGCGGCGGCGACCCTGGCCAGCCTGCGAGTGACCACGGTGCGGTCCATCCGCCAGCCAGTCGCCACGCTCTCAGGGGGCCAGCGTCAGGCCGTCGCGGTCGCCAAGGCGGTCATGTGGAACTCGAAGCTGGTCATGCTCGACGAACCCACCGCGGCGCTCGGCGTGGCTCAGACCCGGATGGTCCTGGACCTGATCAAACAGCTCAAGGCCCACGGTCTCGCCGTCATGGTGATCTCCCACAACCTCAATGATGTATTCGAGGTCGCCGACCGGGTCGCCATCCTGCGCCTCGGTCGGATGGTGGCGCAGGATTCGCTCGCCGCCTTCGACCGGCAGAGCGTGGTGGATTTCATGACCACCGGTGGGTCGAGCCGCGAGGTGCTCGCAGCCGGCTCCAACCAGGCAAAGGACTGACCGATGACGAGGATCGGAGACCAGCCGGGCGGAATCGCCGCTTCAGCGGCGAATGCGGTAGAGGATGAATCCGCCCCGGACCTGACCGCCGCCGCGGTCGAGGTCATTCCACCCGGAATCGTCGCGCAGTCGCTGGCCGAGTATCTGAAGGCGTGGTCCGCCCGGATCCGGGGCGGCGATGCTGGAGTCCTGCCGGTCGCGGTCGCTCTCCTGGCCGTGGCGATCGTGTTCACGATCGTGAGCCCGAATCACGTGTTCCTCTCGGCGACCAACCTCGTCAACCTGTTCGACCAGAGCGCCGTGTTCATCGTCCTCGCGATGGGCGAGGGCTTCGTGCTGCTACTGGGCGAGATCGACCTCTCGATCGGCTACGTCGCAGCGATCGGCGGGATCGTCGCCGCCAACCTGGTGCAGCCCTCCCCGGACTGGCCATGGTGGGCGGCGATCCTTGCCGCCGTCCTCGTCTGCGGCTGCATCGGGGCCATCCACGGGATCCTCATCACCCGGCTTCGGATGCCGGCATTCGTCGTCACCCTGGCCGGTTACCTGCTGTGGTTCGGGGTCATGATCATCATCCTCGGCAACGCCGGGGGAGTGAGCATCACCAGCACCGTCCTGCCCAACCAGCAGGTCCTCTACGGCATCGTGTACGCCTACATCGATCCACTCGTCGCGTGGATCGGATTGCTCGTGATCGTCGGCCTGCTCGGCGGGGCGATGTGGCTGCGCGACGCCGGTCGGCGTCGCAGCGGTCTGGTGGCTCCGCCCGTGGGCCTCACGGTGGCCAAGATCGCGATGGTTGCGGTCGCCGGGATCGCGGTCGTGGCGATCTCCAATGTGAACCGCGGAAACTTCCTGCCGATCGTCGGCGTGCCGTGGGTGGTGCCCCTCGTCCTCGTCGTGCTCGGGGCCTGGACGATCCTCCTTGAGCGGACCCAGTTCGGACGCCATATGTATGCCGTCGGCGGCAACGCGGAGGCAGCCCGCCGGGCCGGCATCAACGTCTCCCGTGTCCGGACGATGGGGTTCGTCCTCTGCTCGGCCACCGCCGGGATCGCCGGGATCATCTACTGCTCACAGCTTGGTGGCATGACGACCAACATCAACGGCGGCCAGCTGGTGCTGTACGCCGTCGCCGCTGCGGTGATCGGCGGTACGAGCCTCTTCGGCGGCCGTGGCAGGGCGGTTCACGGGCTGCTCGGGGGACTCGTCATCGGGGCCATCTACAACGGCCTGTACCTGCTCGGGTTCCCTATCCAGTGGCAGCTGATCGTCACCGGGCTCGTTCTCCTCGCCGCGGTGAGCATCGATTCGCTGTCCCGCAAGGGAGTCGGATCCGGGAGCGGCGCCCGCGCCTGAGGGGTCCTCAGTGCGGCAGCCCGTCGTAGGGCGCCGACCTGTCCGGCTCCGGTCCCCGCCGAGCGGCGCGATCGCGAACGCGGTACAACCACCGGATGCAGGAGCCGATCGACGTGTACCTCGAGGTCGTCGCGCGGCGCACCTTCGTCTCCGCGCTGGCCTGGCCCGGCCTGACGAGGAGCGGCCGCGACGAGCCTGGCGCGCTTGCCGCGCTCGCTGCGGCCGGCGTCCGCTATCGCGCCGCGATCGGAGCGGCAGCCGACGGGTTCGCGCCGCCGGCGGGATCGAGCGGGTTCCGCGTCGTCGAGCGGGTCCCCGGCAACGCCACGACCGAGTTCGGCGCACCGGGTGTCGCCGCCACCTCCGATAGCCGGGCGATCGACGACCCGGAGCTCGACCGCCTCAGCGGGTTGCTCCGCGCGTGCTGGGCGGCATTCGACGCGATCGCCGTGCTCCATGCGGCCGACGTCCTGCGGACCGGCCCCCGCGGGGGCGGACGCGACCTCGCCGCGATCGTCGCCCATGTCGACGGTGCGGACCGCGCGTATCTCGGGGCGCTGGGCGGAAACCTCGAGCGCATGGCCGGGACGGACTCGACGCTCGCCCTCCGCTCCGCATTCCTCGCCGCCCTCCGCGATCGCGCCCACGGGATGCCCCCGCCGCCGAGTCGGCGCCGGAATCCGGCGTGGGCGCCGCGATATGCGATCCGCCGGTCGGCCTGGCATGCCCTCGACCACGCCTGGGAGATCGAGGACCGCGCGACGGGCTGAGCGCCGCGCGCTCGCTGCCGGCGCTCAGTGCCGGCGCTCGCTGCCGGCGCTCGCTGCCGGCGCTCAGTGCTGCCGATCTGCCGCCGCTCAGCCACCGGCGATCCGCAGCAGCCAGATCCCGGCGACAGGATCGACGAAGACCGGGACGAAGCGGAGCGCGCCGACGGTGGTCGTCTGGCTGACCTCGAGCGTTGCGTAGCGACCACCGCGGCCATCAACCGCCGCGTCGTGGAAGACCCACTGGCCCGGCCGGAGGACGTCGCCCGGGGTGGTCGCCCGGAACGCCAGGAACGAATCCGCGAGCGCCGTCAGCGGGACACCGGTCTCGGCCGCGATCCGCAGCAGGTCCTCGCGCGGCGCGACGAGACGGGCCGCCCCCGGGACGACCATCGGCAGTTCGACGCCGGGCTCGGCGACGACCGCACCCACCGCGCCTGCCAGGATCCGTCCGAGTCGCGGCTCGATGAGGTCGAGGTGGGAGCTCCCGCCGCGCGATGTCGCGAGTGGCGCCTCGATCTCCGCCCGGGCGACCACCGACCAGGCGAGGACGAGCGCAAAGATCACGCCCGTCGCGGCCAGAGCCGGGACACGGAGGCGCGGCGGGACAGGATCCCGATGAAGGATGGCCCGAAGGGCACGGCCTGCGAGGCGGATGAGCCAGCCAGCGCCGATCGCGGCAGCGAACCTGATCGCGACGTCCGCCTCCTCCCAGTAGCGGTCCGAGACGAACACGCCGCGGAGCGAGAGCAGGACGAGGGTCGCGACGACCCCGGCGACGAGGGCGACGATCCCCGTTGCCAGCGTGCGACGGCCGAGGCGGACGAGGGCGACGACACCGACGACCGCGAGGAGGATCGTCGGGACGTCGTCGCGGTAATGAGGGACGACGATCTGGTTCCAGAACTGCCCGAGCCCGATCGGCCGGAGGTCCGGGTCGACGATCGCGGTGTAGCTCGCCGGGACACCGGTCCAGAAGAACGGGTTGCCCGTCAACGCCCAATCGTGGAGGCACATGACCGCCAGCGCGAGCACGCCGCCGACGACGATCGGGCTCAGGCGCCGGATCCCCGCCATCGCGGTAACCGGCCGGCCGGCTCGGCGGGCGGCGAACCCGGCCGCTGCGAGTACGACGATCGCGGCGGTCGCCGCGCCGACGAGCCAGAACGTCTCGACCCGAGCGAGAGCGGCGAGGAAGATCGCGATGCCGGCGATCCACGGGCGCGCCGGACGGCGCTCGAGCGCCCACCCGGCAAGGAACCAGCCAGCCACCGCCCACGGCAGGGAATTCGCATGGGCGACCTCGAGGAGGAGTTCCGGCCAGCCGACGAGGGCGACCACGATGAACCCGGCGGCGGCGGGCAGTCCGGCGGTGAGAGCGAGCCGGGCGGCGAGCGCGACGCCCACCACGAAGACGACGATGGTCTCCCAGGTCAGGGCGGACCAGTCGTGGGTGAGACTCCAGGTGATCCCGTAGACGAGGGTGAGGAGCGGCTTCGGCGTCGTCGTCACCATCGCCTCGAGCCGGTGTCCGCCGATGAGGTGCTGGAAGAAGACGACCGAGGCCGCCGAGTCCGGGTCGTTCATCGCCGGCCCGAACGGGCGGATCACGACGAGGCAGACGGCGAGCGCGGCGAGGGCCGCGATCGCGACGACGATCGAGCCCCGGTGGATCGAGCCGACGTCGAGTCGCGGACGGGGACGCGTGCGCGTCCCG
>Ga0307374_10015388_pt1 | contig 10296 bp, 9 predicted proteins | sample OX3MG_FD_202532 | JGI IMG/M metagenome (GOLD analysis project Ga0307374, IMG submission 202532) | Soil microbial communities from Risofladan, Vaasa, Finland - OX-3 | ecosystem: Environmental > Terrestrial > Soil > Coastal area > Acid sulfate soil | place: Finland: Risofladan, Vaasa | collected...
TTTTCAAAAGCTCTTGCCATCATACCTATCTGTGCTTTTCCAGGGAGTACGAGGTCAGAAGGATGACAAATTACTTCTGCGCCTTCGCGTACGATCTTCCGAGAGGCTTCGGGAAAGAACCAGTCAAAACAAATCAGTACGCCTATTCTGCAATTCAGAGTTGCGAGATTGAATGTCTTGAATCCCGAATTGGACTTGGAGAACCAAAGTTTTTCTCTGAAGAAGAGATGCATCTTTCTATAGGTTCCAAGTATCGTACCTCTTTCAATAACGATTGAGGAATTGTAGGTTCTCTCTCCGTCTTTCTCTGAGAGTCCTGCCACTATCGCGCACCTTTTCTTTTCGCTGAAAGATTGGAATTGTTCGACCGAGTGACCACTTTTTAGAGATTCAGCTAATGTATGGCACTCGCGTTTAGATGTGAAAGCATAGCCAGTATTGCAAAGTTCCGGGAAAACATAGATGTCCGCTTTGACCCTTGAAGCAAGGCGTGTAGCTTCCTCGATGTTTTCTTCGTTTTGCCCAAATTTCGGACGGGTTTGGACAAAAGCGCCGAGAATTATTTTTGAAACCAATCTCTATTTCACGTCCAACTCAATAATTTGCGAGATACCCAAGAAACTAGTGAGCGCCGTAATCGTCACAAAGTACACACCAGGTTTCGATCCATTGTCATGAATTGTTAAAATCTGCGCTGCCTGACTTTGGGAAACTTGGTAAGTGAAACTGCTACTGAAATTGCCGACACTTTCCTTCAACATAGCCTGCCCTGCGGCTGTGCCGCTGACTTGGAGTTGAATAGAGGTTGTGCTATTAGGGCTCAGGACGAGAGGTTGAGTGTAGTTCGTGAGTTTCAAGTGCAAGTCCAGTGGCACTGACGTGTTTATGGTACCCACCTTTCCTGCGAAAAACTCGGTGTACCAGGGCTGGCCACTAGGCGAAAGATTCGAAGTGAGCATGCCACTGATACTTCCAGCATATGCAATCATGGTTGGTACGAAATATTCAATCAGTGAGTCATTTGATGGGATAAATTCTCCTATCGCATTTCCGTAGTGCTCATTGAACCAGACATTCCCGTTATTATCTACATTTGTGAAATACGGAAGTGATGTTCCGAGTACCGTTGGTACCGAGGTGGAGATCGTCTTGAAATAATGCGTTGTTGGATTGAATTCCGAGACAAAGCTAGGGCCGTGCTGTGTCATCCAAATATTCCCCTGACCGTCTACTGATATCCCTACCGGAATCTGCATTTTTCCGGTCAAATTCTGGAAAGCAAATTGTCCGTCAAAAAATGACCCTATTGAATTGACGCCAGGCAACGTGAACCAAACCATACTGTTCTGGTCCGTTGTTATCGCTGTCGCTTCAAGGTTTCCTTGAAGTGGTATCGGTATTTCAGTCAGGTTCCCAGAGGAAGTAATTTCCCCGATGTTGTTTGCAAAGAATTCAGTGAACCAAACGTCACCGTGCCTATCGAGCGCTATTCCAAACGGAAAGGCGTTGGGTGATTTGACTTCATAGCGAGTAAAAATGTGTGTGGAAATCTTGAAACTCCAAACTGAATTCGTCGTTTCCTCGGTGAACCAAATGAGTCCTCTTAAATTGTCGATTGCGATGCCCCATGTTGTTGTTCCTCCTTTTACATGGGTTGGTATTGGAAACTCTTGAATCTTCCCCGATGATGGATTAAGTTCAGCGAGCGCGGATCGGTTTTCCAAAGTGAACCACACATTTCCTTGAGCATCCACAGCGATGGCGTTGGGAACCGTCGTGTTTTGATTTGTCGGATATTCCGTCGTGTACTTTGAAGTTTCAGCGACCGATGTGTAACTAATCATTGTCGCGGTGTTGCTTTCGACCAAATAGTAAGCGAGAGAGCCCACCAGAATCAGAACGACCACGATAACAATTAGGACAATTGCAAATTTCAAATCAAATGATCGCTCTGTGAGTCTTAAGGCAAAACAAGAAAAAGTTCGTAAGAATTCGAGTTTTAATATCTTATTTGCCAATTAAACGTTTGTCGAAGTCGCACCCATTGGCAACCAGCTTGTCATAACGTTGAAAAATGGACTAAAGGTGAAAAGAATTCCCGATCTGCATACAAGATTCAGAAACATCCAAAAGGATGGGTATTGCAAATCCAATTCGCCAATGAACCATGTAGAGTGGGTTTCAGAAACTGAAACCTTTGACTTTGTGGTGTCAATGTCGGAAGATGATTGGAATCTCGAAGATTGGAAAAAGGACGATCTGGAACTTCCCGAAATAATGCAGTTTGATAAACCTAAACCGCAACCAAAAATTGCCGACAAGAAAGAATCGATTGTTGAACCTTCATTAAAGGTGAAAAGTAATCCCGATACATCTTCGGTCAGCGACCAAATCCTGCGCGGAATCGATAACGGATTGAATGCCTTTGGGAAGAACGTTAAGGAGATCTTTTACGCAGAAATGGAGATCTCGAGACAATTGAAACGAGGCCAAATTCTTGACAACATCGAACAATTTCAACTAATGATTGAACAATTTTTCAAAGAGGGGTCACCATTTGTAGAAAGAAGTGTGGGCAAGCAGATTCTTCTGATTTTTGGCGTCACTCCACCGGCCGGAGTGGATTTCAAGACGGCAGTTGAGATTGTAAAGCGGCACCCTCGCCGAGAATCTCTTTAGTAAAGATTGAAAGAAACGTTCTTCCGAATCGAAATCTGCGGATGGGTCCGGGGTCTTTACACATGTGTTTGAATTACCTAATTCCTTGAATGAAGTTACCGAAGCATATTGGCATGTTGAACCGCAGAGCTATTACAATGCAGACAGGATTCTATAGTTGTACTACAATGATTAAATCGAGTACTTGGAATGCGTAAGTAGCTGAATCGCAGCGTTTTGGAAACTGGCTGTCAAAATCCTGCGGTTAGCTTTCATGAGATCGAAGCACAAAAATCCTAGTAATCAGTGAGGCAATATGAAGGCAAGCAAACAACAAGAGCTCAAGAATTCAAAGTCGCAGGCTAGGAAAGCTCTGAAGAATTTCAAGCGGTACATCGGAATCTCACTGCTTGCTTCTTTCGCGTTCGGAGTATACTTGCTCGCAACTGACAAGTCTCTTTGGTTGCTGGCTGTATCACATGCCTACGGTTTAGTTGCAATATCGGTCATAGATCTGATCCTTGGAATATCAATTCTGTTCTTGGATACAAACAAACTCCTCATTCCGTCGGGAGGATGGGCAGTACTTACAATCCTCTTGCAAATAGGAGATATTGCGACAGCTCCACAGTACAAGATGACTCCTCAGTATTTCGCCCATTATCTCTTTAGTCTTTGGGCGTACGACGGACTTCTCATTGCGCAGGGAGTGATTATTGTTGTAGCGCTGTCTGGAAGATCTTACCAAAAGATGCTGGCGAAGAAGAAAGTTCTGACATACTTTGACATGGGCCTGAAGAATTCGCGCAGGGATTTTCTGCAAATAGGAGGAACCATAGGAGCGTTATTTCTCATAGCAGGCGTTCTAGGTGTCTGGACAATTTTTTCGACTCCCCCGCCGAGCGCTTCACAGACTTCTCAAAATGGGCAGGTTGGATCTGGCCAGACAACAAGCAACTTGCCTTCTGGGGCAGTTGCAAACATAAATCAAATGACAGTCGGTACTCCTGTTTACTTTGACTATCCATCCAGCGGATACACTAACATGCTCATGAAGAAAAGTGACGGAACGGTCAGCGCTCTTAGCATGCTGTGCACGCATGTTTGTTGCCAGTGTGAATACGCTAGCGGCGAAATCTACTGCCCTTGCCACGGATCGCTCTTTGACCTAAGTGGCAAAGTCTTGAGAGGCCCTGCACCCGTGGCACTACCTTCGGTGGAACTGTCAATTGATTCGAAGGGAAATATTTTCCCTCTGAAGATGAACGGTTCCAGTGCGTGCGTTTGACAATCAGTTAGACATCTGCAATTTCCTTGCCAACTTTCTTGGCACTGCCACCCCTTTGGGGCTTGATCACTAGTGCTAGGAAGAATAATCCCAGTGTAACGAAATCCATTACCGATGAGAAAAGTTCATCGTGAAGTTCACCTAAGGGTAAAATCTCGATGATAAGTTTGGAAAAGTAGGCTAGGAACGCCAAAGATACTATGAGTAGAGCAGGCTGCCTTTCCCTTCTGGACCAAGCATACAAAGTGACCAAGAATAGGACCAATGAGAAAATGCTTGCAGCCGTTTCCAGCAGGAATTCCAGAGATCCGACCGGATCTCCTAATTGTAGCGTAACGGAGAAATGTGCAATAACCAATAATTGTAGCGACTCGATCATTTCGTTTCACTCCCTTTTTCTGATCTTTCTTCAGTATCCCCATTGGAAGAAAGCTCACTTAGGGCATTCGCAAATCTATCTGCCCAAGTTTCCCAAACGCTTGGATGATAATTATGGAGCAATTCCAATATCTCGTCTGAATTCACATCCAGGCTGTATTTTACAAACTGTCCTTCTCTTCTGATTGAGACCAAGCCCGATTTTCCGAGCCTTTTCATGTGCCAGTTTATTGTTCCGGCAGAAATTTTCGAATATTCAGATACCTGCTTCTGGGTTGCTTTGGGATTTCTTATCAAATAGAGAAGCAAGTCTCTCTCGGTTTCTTGTGAGAGAACGTCCAAAATCTCCTGCTGGTGCTCCCCGAAGACCAAGCTAAGATAGAAGCGCTTGTAGAGTCCTCGTCTCCGTGCTAGGATCTTCTTTTCATTCTCTAGTGAGCGCAGATGATATTGAATTACACCCATCGAAATATCAACCTCTCGCTTGATTTGCCTGAGGTGAGAGCCGGGATGATTCCTAATGTATTCGAAAATTCGTTCCTTGATTGACGGATTTTCGACGAAGCGCGCCTCTCCTCCTTCAAATCATTGATCCATTCACTCTACGATAACAAGCTTCACGCTTTTCAGCTTGTCTTCCTTTTGAAACTGGCGAGTCATCGACCCAACTTTCTTACCGTCACCTTCCAGAAGGAAGAGCTCCACGCAGTTATTCTGACTGATCTTGTTATGGATGTGCGTCCTCACAATTTCTTCAAATTCATGTTTCAGCCTCGTGATCGGCGCTTCGTTTGACTCATCATGAGTTACCACCAGTATCGCGTTCATGCGTCCCGAGAGGGCGTGTTTCTCTTTAGAATCCTCCATCAATAGTCTAATTGCGGCTCTTACAAGTTCAGAACGGCCGGCAAAGCCCCCGGCCTTTTGGATTTGATCGATATCCTTTATCATTTGATCTGGAAAGGATAGGCTGACTATGGGCATTTCGAACGTTGATCTTTTGGGTTAATAACAAATATAAAATATTCTATTATAGATTATTAGCACAATTCGGAAGTAACCAATTATGCATCTGTTTTGATCTCGCCATTTGCGTGAATTCTTGTAGCAGGAACTTTTATTGGTCGAATTCTACCGTAACCAAATCTGACTAGCAAGTAAGTGGCAAAAGAAATGGTTGTTATGAAGAAACTTACGGGATACGGAGTGTAAAATGCAATAAAGAGTCCAGACCATGTTGCAATCAGCGCAATAATTACTGAAATTATGATAACCTGCTGAGGCCGTTTAGCAAGATACTGCGCAGTTGCAGCTGGAGTGACCATTAGTGAAAAAATGAGAAGGACTCCAACAATCTGAACGGAGATGGATACAGCTACGGCGACGAGAAGCATAAAGGCTGTTCCTAGAAAGACCATCGGCATCCCTTTGGCTTCTGCGACCTCTTCATCCAGCGATGCGAACAGGAGCGGTCGGTAAATTGCAGCTATGGCGATCAATATCACCAAGCCGAATGAGAGCGTGAGGAGGACATTACTGCTGCTGATCCCTAGTATTTCTCCAAACAAGATGGAATAAGCCTCGGTTGCATAGCCTGTGTAGAGGTTGATGAAAAGAAGACCCAAACCGAGAGTGAACGCGAGAACGATTCCGATCTGAGTGTCACGATTCGTGACACGCCGCCCTAGCGCGGCTATTGCCAATCCTCCCAAAATCGAACCCATAAGAAGGCCGAAGATAGGGGCGATTCCGATCAGGACTGCCCCTGCCGCTCCCGCGAATCCGATTTCGGAAAAAGCGTGTGCTACGAACGCTGAACGTCGCAACACAACAAAGTAACCTGTAATGCCAGCTACGATTGCTATAATCGTCCCTGCCTCGAATGCGTGTTGCATGAACTGATAGTGCCACATCTGCAGGAAGTCGGCGAAGAGATTGACGTTGACAGTCATTTCATGTCACCGTGGTGCTCTTCGACGCCTATGATCGCGACATTGCCGTGAGGGTCACGCAGAACCTCGACCTGGACCCCATATAATGCCGTTAGGCTTTCTGACGTCAGGACTTCGCTTGGTTTGCCCGTCGCCACCTTTCCGTTCGCGACGTACATGACCTTGTCGAGATGTGGCAAAAGTGGGTTGATGTTGTGGGCAATCAGCAACGCAGTTACGTCTCGCGAGCGGACCACGTCGTTGACGAGATGCAACAGATCTGTTTCGCGCCTCAAATCAAGGTTAGAGAGCGGCTCGTCAAGCAGGAGTATATCCGGCTCGCTCACAAGCGCCTCGGCAAGAAATATCCTCTGCAGTTCTCCACCGGACAAAACACCAAGGGAGCTATGTGCAAGTTCGGCCGCGCCGACACTTTCCAGCGCTGCCATGGCGGCGTCATTTTCCTTTTTGGAAAACGGGTTGAAACCCCATTTTTTCCCCGAGAGTCCAAGTCGCACCAGTTCAAGGCATTCAACATTAGTATCACTGTCTATTACATGGCGTTGAGGAACGTAGCCAATCTGAGGATTTCCGCGCTTTGGCGGCGCATCGAATATCTTTAGGCTGCCGCTGGTAGGTCGCTGCAATCCAAGCAACAAGCGAAATAGAGTTGTCTTGCCAGCTCCGTTAGGGCCGATGACAGCTATGAATTCCCCGCGACCGAACGCAAAGTTGGCGTCACGCCAGACAGTCTTCTCTCGATAGCCAGCCGCCAAGTTGTCAGCGGTTATTAGGTTTGAAGGCACTGAAATCACTACTCTTTTTGAGAGCTATGTGTCAATACGTCAATCATTGGCCAAGTACCTACGCATTCAATGCGTTCTGCAATGAGATCAATTCGGCACCCATCCAGCTTTGGAATGTCGCATCGGGCGGCTGTATTGTCTCTGTTACGGCCACGGTTGGGATATGGTATTGAAGGGCCAGTGCCTTGATGCTTTCCGTGAGTTGTGTTACGGTTTGCGCGTTGTAAACCAGCACATGCACGCTGCTGTTTCCCGCTTCCATGAGCTGCTGCATTGTCGCTACATCCTGCGCTGAGGGATCGTTTCCTTCAGCGACAGCTTGCATGAATCCAGAAGGCGAGACGAGGTCAAGGCCTGTTGCGTTTGCCATATAGGCGAAGATGTCCTCGGTGGCTGCTACATGTGCACCAGCGTATTGCTGCTTAATTTCTACCTCGCGGCTCATGTAAGATTGCCAGAGCGATGCATTCAGATTGACATATTGTTGGTGGTAATACGCAGTGTCGGCCGGATCGATGGAAACTAGGTCGTTGTACATCGCCTTCACAGTATCATTCACGTAGTATGGACTATACCAGAAGTGAGGATTGGCATTAATTGCTTGGCCGATAAGTTGCTGCACATTCAAGATGACTTGACCCTGTGTGTTGCTTGCCGCGATTAGACTTAGAGCCCACGTGTCGTATCCAGCACCGTTGACTATCACAAGGTTTGCGTTTGCAACAGAAATGGCGTTTGAAGGGTTACTTTCGTACTGGTGAGGGTCTGTGTTGGGATCTGAAACAATGCTTGTCACGCTGACATGCGTTCCTCCAAGCTGGGATACCAAACTACCCCAGAAATTTTCGGCTGCAACTACTTGAATTACCCTTGAACTCGAGCCAGTTGTTACCGTAGTAATCGACGTTGAACGTGAGTTGAGATACAATCCCGCCGCAGCCGCAACTACCAAAATTACTATCGCCATAACTGCCGTGGCTAGGTACACGATCTTCATATTTTCATTTCTATCTGAATTAAGATATTCTTCAGATTTGATGGAATACTAATAAAGCTGTTTATATTATTAATATTCATTGTTTACATATATGTCATAATTATTAATTTCAAGCTGCCTCAGCTCATAATTATGCATGAATTATCACGGCCGATCGTATTAAGACGAGCTGAGACTCTCTCTAAAGATCCATTAGCTTTACGAAAGCATGGATCATTGGAGTAGAGTGGTCGTCGATTTAGGCGCTGTCATATTGAAAGGATTGATAGTCGAAGCGCAAAAAAGAAGTATTTTTAGTGAACTCCTTAAGCCATCAGTGCAATAATGGCTCTAAATCTTCTTCTTTCTCTTCCAAAGGAGGAAGAGACTACTGCAAGCCACTATTGCAATAATTACTGCGATCACAACAAGGCCAGACAAGGGAGAAGAGTTCGCGTTTGCAGCGCTGTGCGACGAACTCGCGGAAGAAGTGCTGATCGTTGTAAAAGTCACTGATTGCAAAACATTTCCAGAGTTGACATTGATTGTCCCGCTCTCCGCAGAAGCTATGTAGCCGGATACCACTCCGATGGAGTATGCGTAGGTCCCGTTAGTGGGCACGTTGAACACTATCGTACTGGATGTGGTAGAGTCCGAAGTTCCATTGACGTTCACTGACCAATGGGTGCCAGATGGCAGACCTGATTCGCTGAATGTTATAGAATATCCTGCCGCAGGTAGCACAGAAGCGTTAAAGCCACCGGCAACTTCATCAGATAGAGCTTGAATTGTGAATAGCGTCTGGGTCTGGGAATAATGTTGCAGGCTCAATGAAAAGAGCGAATCGTTGACTCTGTTCATCTGGTAGTCTGTTCCATTCAGAGTTAGGGAAACGCTCGCTGCAGTGGTCAGCGTGCCGTTGCTAAGATACGGTGTTACATACACAGTATAGTTTCCACCGCTCCCGGCCACTGTAATCCTCGGCGTCAGGTACGTTTGCGTTACTGGCGTTCCATCGCTTGTCATATTCAAATCGAATTGCGCGTTTACGCCCTTTCGCAACTCGCCCGAGTACGCAACCCCACCCGCGCTGGAATTGGGGCTGAAGTATTCGACGGTGTACGGTACGGAGACGTTGCTCGGTCCGATGGTGTTCAGCACCTCTGTGTAGTTTTGAATGCTGCCCTGAGATTCGTTATAGAAGTACGCGTAGTAGCTTTCGCCAGTCGAAAGTAAGAATCCGCTGCTGCTGTACTTGACGATCTCTTGCGTGGCTGGGTCGTATCCCAAGACCAGCGACCCCGTGCTGTTGTAGTAGGATGGTATGATCGTCGTTCCGTTCGGGTCGATGAGATTCGTGAGCGAAGTTGACACGCTAGCAATCGCCTTGTACGCGCTACCGCTTCCAATAGACGTAACCAGCCCCAGTCCCTGAATCACCACGTTGATCGCGTCCCAGAGAGATTGAACTACTTTAAGATCGGAATCTGGACATCCAGGTGGCACGCAGCCCAAAAGGACCGAGACAAGCAGCGACGTGCCGTGGCTGAACAGGCCAACTATGGCGGACACAAACGAGACGAGCGATGACGCCGAAATGAGCTTGAAAATAGTGTTGATCTGTGTTAGGTCAATGACGCCATAACCTCCGAGCTTTCCAGCGCTTCCGACGTCAGACCTCATTACTGCCATTCCAAAGTCGGTAAAGTCGTTGAGTACGCTGATGATGTTGCCAATTGCGCTCACTATCTTCGTTGCTTTGTCCTTCAGGGAGACAGCCGCGATTGCAGTGGCAAACTTTGTCAGATCTTCAAAGACTGTTACCGAGTTCACTTTGGCAACCTGACTTGTAATGAGCGCCAGGACCAGATGTCCGGATTGAGTCAGCGTAAAGTTCAACCCGTACCCTATTGGCATGCAGATATTTCCCACACATGTGGGTAATCCGAAAGACCAAGGCTGGCCGCTGTTGTTCTCTGGCAGGTTAAAGTTGGGAATGAAGGATAATTGGCTGTTTATCCACGAAGTAAGAGGTATGTCCACCAGCTCCACTGAGGCATTAGCATAGCCACTTGGAACGATGATATTGAAGAAGTACGTCAGGCTGTAATTGTAGGCTGAATACGAAGCTCCAGCGGCCTGAGAAATGGAGTACATGTTAAGCTGTTGGCTCGCTCCGACCAAACCCGCGGTCGCCGGAACCAGTCCGCAAGTCGTGCCAGTTAGGAGGCAGCCTGCGGCGACACTACCAGCAATAGC
>Ga0307374_10015389_pt1 | contig 10296 bp, 7 predicted proteins | sample OX3MG_FD_202532 | JGI IMG/M metagenome (GOLD analysis project Ga0307374, IMG submission 202532) | Soil microbial communities from Risofladan, Vaasa, Finland - OX-3 | ecosystem: Environmental > Terrestrial > Soil > Coastal area > Acid sulfate soil | place: Finland: Risofladan, Vaasa | collected...
TTCACGCCGGCCGCTGCGAACTCCTGCTCAATGACGAGTTGCTCGACGGCGCCGGCGTTGCGGCCCCACGGCTGGGGCCAGTGCGGCATGACGTAGCCGGTCTCGATCATGGCGTCGCGCTGGGCGGCGGCGTCGAGGCCGTGCACGCGCTCGGCGAAGGCGCGCACCTCGTCGCGCATGGGCTCGGCCTCGGGCGGCAGGTCGATGGTGCGCGTGCGCCGTGCTCCGTCGCGGACCAGGTCGGTGATCGCACGGGCGGCCGCCTCGCCGTCCACGAACGCCTCGAGCGCGGTCGCCCGGCGGAGATACAGGTGCGCATCGTGCTCCCACGTGATCGCGATGCCCCCGTGCACCTGCGTGTTGAGGTTGGCACACTCGTCACCTGCCGCGAGGGCCAGCGCAGCGGCGATGGCTGCGGCGTAGGTGAACTGGTCGGCGCCCTCGCTCGCCGCCCGGGCCGCGTCCCACACGGCGCCGGTCGCCAGCTCGGAGGCAACGAGCATGTTGGCGCAGTGGTGCTTGACGGCCTGGAAGGTCGCGATGGGCCGGCCGAACTGCACGCGCACCTTGGCGTAGGCGGCAGCCTGCTCGGTGCATTCGTTGGCGACGCCGGTCGCTTCGGCCGCCACAATGAGGCGAGCGAGGTCGACCAGCATCCGCCTTCCGCCGGCGATCACCTCGGCCGGTGCGCCGTCGAGGCTGACACGGGCCGAACGCCGCGTGGGGTCGAGGTTGGGTGGCACCTCCACCTGCACGCCGCCGGCCGCGACGTCGACGACGATGACGTCGTGCCCCACCGACAGGACGAGGATGTGGGCGAGGCCACCGCCCAACACCGCCGGCACCGTCCCGGCGGCCCGACCGTCGCGCACGGTGACGTCTCCTTCGAGGGCGACGCCGGCCACCACGGACCCATCGGCCAAGCCGGGCAGCAAACGGGTGGCCAGCTCGTCGGAGCCCGCAGCGTCAATGACGGCGCTGGCGATCACGGTCGGGACGAAGGGCCCGGGCGTCAGGGCGCGCCCGAGCTCCTCGACGACGACGACCAGCTCTGGCAGGCCGAAGCCCGATCCGCCGTGCTCCTCGGGCAGGTGCAGTCCCAGCCACCCCAGCTCGGCGATGTCGCCCCAGAACGAGGGCAAGGTCTCGGTCCCGGCCTCGAGCAGGGCCCGGGCTGCTCCTCGGGAATCGTGCTTGGCCAGGAAGTCCGAGGCCGTCTGGCCCAAGGTCTGGTGGTCTTCGGTGATGGCGATCGGCATGGCAGAAAGAGTATCCTCTATTGTCGGTAGGAACCAGGCCACCCTGCCACCGCAGGGTGGCGTCGCGCCAAAGGTCGCCCGGCCACTCGGCCGCTCAACCGCTCAACCGCTCGCGGGATGCTCTCCTCGCGCCGCCGCACGCTCGGCCTCGTTCTGGGGGTCGTCATTCTCCGCGGTCAGGTCCTCGTCGTCGGGGAACACGCCCGCCCGCAGGTCGGCCGCCGAGCCTGGGATCAGCAGTTGCTCCTGATAGATGGTGGCACCCAGCGCGCCATCACGATCCCGCAGCGAGCCGTGGTACGCCCCGCGCGCGCTGCGGGCCTTCACCGGTCGCAGGTCGACGAGCACCCAGTCGTCGGCGCGGATGTCCTCCTGGAACCAGACGGAGTGGTCGATGGAAGGGCCGCCCCGTCCGATGAGCTTGCGGTCCTGCTGACCGAAGCCCGTCCCGAGGTCGGACAGGTATGTCAGTCCGGCTCTGTGCACGAGCGGATCATCACCCAGGGAGACGGCCGACTTGACCCACAGGCAGTCGGTGAACACGCCCTTCAAGAAGTCGGTCGGCGTCACGGGACGCACGTCGAGGAGCGGGTTCCAGCCACCGAGGGTCGTGTCCTCCGGTGCGGGCACCTCCCGACGCGGCGCGTCGTCGAACCGGGTGCCTTCCTCGGTCTCCACATGGAACGACGTCACCATGGAGAAGATCACCTCGCCGTCCTGAACGGCCACGACGCGGCGGGCCGAGAACGAGCGCCCGTCCCGGTCACGATCGACCTCCAGGATCACGGGGATGTCGCTCCGTCCCGCCCGGAGGAAGTAGCCGTGGAAGGAGTGCGGCAGCCGGCCCGCCTCGACCGTCGCCGCGGCGGCCAGCAGGCACTGCGCCGCCACCTGCCCTCCGAAGAGGTTGCGGCGGGGGCCGTAGTTGGCGTTGCGCCCCCGGAAGAGGTCCTTGTCGACCCGCTCCAGGGTGAGCAGCGAGCGCAGGTCCGCGGCCAAGTCCATGCTCAAGAGTGTGCAGGGCGGCGGCCCCGGGGCAAGTGGACCCGTTTGCGGCCTTCTGCGCTAGACAGGCCGGTGATGCCCAGGGACATCAGGGAGCTGCTCGACGATCCCGAGGCGTACGCGGCCGAGCTCCGGCGCCGGTGGGGCGGCTTGCTGAGCTACCGCTACATCGGGCGCCGCTGGTCGTCGATGGACGTCGGCCCCGCCGACGACACGGTCACGCTGCGCCGCGACATGCGGGCACCGACGGGCGCCATCCTCCTGGCCGTGCTGGGCATCGCCGCGCCGGAGGGCGGCGGCAGGAGCGACCTGGAGGCTGTGCCCAACCCTGTGATCCACTCCTGCCAGGTCCTCGACCCCGGGCGGGACGTCAGGCGCATTGCGGTGGTGTCGGAGGTCCTCAAGCAGGGTCGCCAGATGGGGTTCAGCCGCTCGCGCATTGTCGACGCCGACCAACCGAGCCGGGTGCTGGCGTTGACGCAGGGCCAGGGAGTCAGCATCGGCACGCCGCCGGCCGGGCTCGACAAGATGCCGGTGGACCCGATCGTGGTCGAGGACGGTCCTGACCTGCCGCCGCTGTGGCAGGTCTTCGGGGCCGCTCGCCGCCCTGACGGTCACTGGGCGCTGCCGGTGCTGTCGTCGGAGGTCGCCTCTCCCGACGCCGCCTTGCACCTCGGCCCCCAGTTCGTCTTGTTGGAGACGGCGGCCTTCGACCAGGCCGCCGAGGTGCAAGCCCTCGAGAGGGATCGCCTCGAGGCCCTGTCCTCGCACGTGATGTTCCTCGCCCGGGGCAAGGATGGTCCGTTCCGGGCCGATGCCGAACCGGTTGTGGGGTCCGACGGCACGGTGGCGGTGCGGATCGTCCTGCGCGACGAGGGCGACGGCGATCGCGCCGTGACCGCTGCGTCCTATCAGTTCCGTCTGGCGACCTAGGTCAGGCGCGACGGAGAGCCGGAGCCCGTCAGCTCCTCAACCATTCAGCCAGCCGCACCCCGGTCGGCATCCCGCACGGCACGGACCCATTCGGTCCACGTCTCCAAACGGCGCCAGAACAGCTCGCGTGTCCCTGCGAAGTTGTGCATGTGCGCCATGCGCGGGCAGACGAAGAGGTCGACACTCGCGGCCGACTCGTAGGCACGCGGCTCACCGGGCGGATCGACCAGGACGTCACGTTCGCCCAACGCGACGAGGACGGGTGCCCGGATTGCGGCGGCTTCCGCCAGTGTCGAGCCCGGTGCGAGACACCACAGCACCGCCGTGGCCGGGATGGTGGCCGATCCCCACGGCGGGAGGTCGCCGTGCCGAGCGGGATAGTCCTCCATGTCGCGCCGCACGACCGCCGGATCGACGTCGTCGTAGTGGAAGCCCCACGCCATCGGCAGCGCTTCCGCCGCCTCAGCAAAGGCCGCGGGATCCGCGTTGGGAAGCTCAGCAAGCGCCGGCCCGTTGGTGAAGACGCCGTCGGACAGCTGCGCATCGCGCGGCACCCAGGGGAGCGGGAGCGGTGGCTGTCCGGGACCCGTCGTCGGCTGCGTCCGCAACGGGCTGTAGCCGAGAATGGCGACGCCGTCGTAACCGTGATGCCGCCCCTGCTGCACGATGGTGAAGGCGCCACCCATCGACTGCCCGATCCCGACCGTGAGGAAGTCCCCCACGGGGTCCAACGCGTCCATCAGGGCGCCCGCCGCCAGCCTCTGCCTCACTTCGGCTTCGGCGGCGTCGGCGGCCGCGATGACGGGCGCGAACGTCAGCCGCTCGGGATCGTGCAGCGAGCTGTCGCCCACACCGAGATGGTCGACGGAGACGAAGATCCACCCGCGTTCGGCGTGCCAGGTGGCTTGGGCGCCGCTCCCGGGTCCGGGCAGGTCCTCGGTGTAGTAGCCGCGGCTGTAGCCCGCCCCCGGTTTGGCGAAGCAGACGACGGGATCGGGCGGGAGTGCGTCGGGCGCGCTGACGGTGAGCGCGATGTGTGCCGGCTCACTCAGCCCGGCCGCTTCCGTGACATCGATCCGCAGGTCGACCGACCGCACCGGCGACATTGTGCGACTCGTTCCTTTGCGCGCCTACTTGGGAGCGAAGCGGGTGCCGGCGTCGAGGCGGATGCAGAGCCCGTTGAGCATCGGGTTCTCCACGATCGCCACGGCCAGTTTCCCGTACTCCTCGGGCCTGCCCAGCCGCTTGGGGAATGCGGCGTCCTTGGTCAGGGTCGCCGCGAATTCGTCCGGAATTCCCTCCGTGAGTCCGGTGGCGAAGAGGCTCGGCGCGATGGCCATGGCCCGGATGCCCAGGCTCCCGAGGTCGCGCGCCATGGTGAAGACCATGCCGACGATGCCGGACTTGGCTGCCGCGTAGGCCACCTGCCCGATCTGTCCTTCGTAGGCGGCGATGGAGGCGGTGTCGATCATGACGCCGCGCTCGCCGTCTTCGGGCTCGTTGGTCGACATGTGGAAGGCCTGCAGGCGGTTGAGGTTGAACGTGCCGATCAGGTTCAGCTCAATGGTCTGGCGGAACGTGTCCAGCGGGTGCGGGCCGTCCTTGCTGAGCGTGCGCCTGGCGGCGCCCCCGCCGGCGGTGTTCACAGCGATGTGCAGACCGCCGAGCGCGTCGACGGCGTCGGCCAGTGCCGATTCGGTCTGAGCTTCGTCCAGAATGTTGACCTCGTGGAAGGTGCCCCCGAGCTCCTTGGCGACTTCGGCGCCGGCGGTGTTCGGCAGGTCGAGGATGGCGATGTCGGCACCTTTTTGGCGGAGCAGCTCGGCTGACGCCTTGGCCATGCCCGACGCGCCACCGACGATGACGGCTTTCTTGCCCTGGATCTCCACGAGGTGTTCCTCTCCATTGTTCCGACACAGCTGCCAGCGGCGTCGGGTTGTCTGTGGTCGATTGGTCGTGTGTGATGCTGTCGGCCGCGTGCCCCGGCCGCAAACCGGGCACCGGCGCACAAAGAGGATACTCTTTATTCCTACCGACCACTCCGCCAGGGGGATGCATGGACCGCGAGACCATCCTGTTCGAGGTTGCCGACAACATTGCGACCATCACGCTGAACCGGCCGGACAACCTGAACTCGTTCAACAACGCCATGGCCGCCGACATGCAGTGGGCCTGGGAGACCGTCCGGGAGACGGATGACATCTATTGCGTGGTGCTCCAGGCCAACGGCGACCGCGCCTTCTGCACCGGCGTCGACATCGGGGGCGGTGACCTGTGGTTCATGAAGGAGAACACCTGGAACAGCTTCGACCCCGGCGAAAGCCTCAGCCCGAAGCTGCACCACAAGGTATGGAAGCCGGTGGTGACCGCCGTCCACGGGTTCTGCGCCGGGGGGGCCCAGTACTTCTTGAACGAGTCGGACATCATCATCTGTTCCGAGGACGCCCTGTTCTTCGATCCCCATGCCAACGTCGGGATCGTCAGTTCGCTGGAGCCGGTCGGGATGCTCCACCGCGGGGTGCCGCTCGGCGATGTGCTCCGCTGGGCCCTGATGGGGAACGAGGAGCGCATCACCGCGGAGACGGCGCTCCGTCTCGGTCTCGTAACCGAGATCGTGACGCGCGACGCCCTCCGCGACCGGGCCCGTGAGATCGCGCTGTCGATCGCGCGACGCAACCCCAAGGCGATTCAGGGAACGATCCGGGCCATCTGGGAGTCGCTCGACCTGACCCGGACGGCCGCCTTGCAGAACGGCTTCTCGTACACGCTGATCGGCAACTATCCGCCGAACCCGCCGGCACCGAGGGACAAGTCGGAGACGCAGTACCGCTGACCCGCCCCAAGTGGAGCACGGCTCGCGAGAGGCTCGCCGCGCTCTGAAAGTTGGGTGAGTTTTCTGCAGTGCATCAGAAAACGATCATCACCGTGCCCGGCGGCACCGCAGCGAATCAGACCTCGACGTGCAGGACTTTCACGGCACAGTGCAGTTGGTGTTCGATATACACCAGACTGGTCAGCGCGACGAGGCGGGTCGGTTTTTCGGTCCGTATGCTTCTCGATCAGAAGACAAAGATCGCCAAGCCGGCGAATCGAGCAACAGTTCCTAGGGGGACGAGTGAACATCAACGACATGGTTCTGGTCAGCGTCGACGACCACGTGGTCGAGCCACCCGATCTCTTCAAGGACCGCCTGCCCAAGAAGTACGCCGATCTGGCCCCGCAATTCCTGACCAAGGAGGACGGCACCAACGTCTGGAGCTATGAGGGCACCGAGGTCGGCAACGTCGCATTGAACGCTGTGGCGGGCAGGCCGAAGGACGAGTACGGCATTGAGCCGACCTCGTTCAACGACATCCGTCCCGGCTGTTACGACGTGAACGAGCGCATCAAGGACATGAACGCCAACGGGGTGTTGGGCGCCCTTTGCTTCCCGTCCTTCCCGCAGTTCTGCGGGCAGATGTTCGCGAGGACCGAGGACAAGGACGTGGCCCTGGCCATGCTCCAGGCCTACAACGACTGGCACATCGACGAGTGGTGCGGCTCGCAGCCAGGGCGCTTCATTCCGCTCGCCCTGCCCGCCATCTGGGATCCCGAGACCCTGGCCGCAGAGGTCCGGCGGACGGCGGCGAAGGGCGCCCATGCGGTGACCTTCTCCGAGAACCCCTCCAAGCTGGGCTGGCCCAGCCTGCACTCGGACCACTGGGACCCCTTCTGGAAGGCCTGCAGCGACGAGGGCGTGGTGGCCTGCATGCACATCGGGTCCTCCTCGCAGATGGTCATCACCTCGCCGGACGCGCCGATCGACTGCCTGATCACGCTGACGCCGATCAACATTGTGCAGGCGGCGACCGACCTGATCTGGTCCTCGGTCTTCCGGCGCTTCCCTGATGTGCGGGTGGCGCTGTCCGAGGGCGGGATCGGCTGGATCCCCTACTTCCTCGAGCGCATCGACTACCAGTACAAGCAGCACCACACATGGACCGGTCAGGACTTCGGGGACAAGCTGCCGAGCGAGGTCTTCGACGAGCACGTGCTGACGTGCTTCATCGACGATCGCTTCGGTGTGGCGAGTCGCGACTTCCTGAACATGGAGAACGTCATGTGGGAGTGCGACTACCCGCACTCCGACTCGACCTGGCCCTTCTCGCCAGAGGAGCTGGGTCTCTACCTCGAGGGCGTCAGCGACCACGACATCAATCGCATGACGCACCTCAACGCCATGCGCCACTTCGAGTACGACCCCTTCTCGACCCTCGGCGGCCGCGAGAACTGCACGGTCGGTGCCCTGCGGGCGCAAGCAGTCGGCCATGACGTGTCGGTGCGTTCGACCAAGCCCAAGGAGAAGGTCACGGGCGTCGTCAAGTCATCGGACCTGGGCAAGGCGGTGAAGCGCACGCCCGCCGGCGCCCACTAGGCCTGGTGTCCGAGTCCATGTCGGTCTCCATGCCAGTCCATCGCAACAAGATCTCTCTCGCATGAGCGGGCCACTGAGCGGCATCCGGGTGGTCGAACTCGGGGTCTGGGTCGCCGGTCCGGGGGCTGGAGGGATCCTGGCCGACTGGGGTGCCGACGTGGTGAAGATCGAGCCGCCCGAAGGCGACCCGTGCCGCACGTTCCTCAACGTTCTCGGCGGTGATCTCCCGTCCAACCCGGTGTTCGAGCTGGACAACCGGGGCAAGCGGGCCATCGCTCTCGACCTGTCGAGCGAGCGCGGTCTGGCGTTGGCCCATCAACTGGTGGCCGAAGCGGACGTCTTCTTGACCAACCTGCGTCCCGCTGCCCTCGAGCGCATCGGGCTCGGGCCCGACCAGGTGCACGAGCGCCACCCGGGCCTCGTCTACGCCATCATCACCGGTTACGGCTTGGAGGGCCCCGAAGCGGACCGCGGCGCCTACGACGTCGCCGCCTTCTGGGCCCGGGCCGGCATCGCCGAGTCGCTACGTGGCCCCGGTGGCCCGCTGCCCTTCCAGCGCGGCGGTATGGGCGACCACTCCGCCGCCATGACCGGCGCCGCCATGATCAGCGCCGCCCTGGTGGAGCAGACGCGCACCGGCCGGGGTCAGGTCGTTTCGACCTCTCTGCTCCGCCAAGGCTGTTACACCATCGGCTTCGACCTCAACATCATGCTCATGTGGGGGAGGACGCTGGGCATCGGCGTGCGCGAGACGATGTACAGCCCGGTCGTCAACAACTACACGGCGGGGGACGGTCGGGCCTTCTGGATCGTCGGACTCGAGGGAGACCGCCACTGGCCTGCCTTGGCCCGAGCCGTCGGTCATCCCGAGTGGCTCACCGACGAACGCTTCGCCACGCTCACCGCCCGAGCGATCAATGCCGGCGTGCTGATCGGGCTTCTGGACGAGATCTTCGACTCCCGCCCGCTCGACGAATGGGCGGCGGCCTTCGAAAACGAACCCGAGCTCTTCTGGAGCCCCGTCAACTCGATCGAAGACGTGGTCGCCGACGAGCAGTTCCTGGCGGCCAAGTCGGTGGTCGAGGTCCCCGACGAGCAGAGCACTATGCCCATGCTGGCGACGCCGGCCGACTTCGACGGCGAGCCGCCGCAGCCCCGCTTCCGGGCCCCGCATGTCGGGGAGCACACACGCGAGATCCTGGCCGAGCTCAAGGTGCCATCCGACCAGATCGAGGAGTTGGTGACCTCCGGCGTCGCGGTAGCCGAGACCGCGGGTGGTGCCTGACCAGGGTTTCGGAGCGACTCCTAGCGGGAGTTTCCTGGCTATCTGATCGACCTGATTCTGCGGCGTCGCAGAGTTTCTTTCGAAATCGCGCGTGACCAGCGCGTTTGCATCTACGCGGTGCTCGCGTTGTCGTGTCCCAGGGTGTATTACCTATATATGGCCTCAATCGTCGGGAAGAAGCAGGGCGGCCACACCTATTACTACCTGGTCGAGTCGGCTCGGGTGGCGGGCAAGCCGCGTATCGTTTCTCAGCGCTATTTGGGATCGGCCGAGGAGATCGACCAGCGCCTGAGCGAGTTCGGTCCCGGTGAACCGCAGCGGACTCGCCATCTCGCTTTCGGCGACGTGGCGGCAGTGTGGGCGATGCTGGTGCGCATTGGCGTCGCCGATCTCGTCGACGAGGTAGTTGGGTTGCGCCGCTCGGACGCGTCGGCGTCGGTCGGGACGTACTTCGCGCTGTCGATCCTCAACCGGGTGGCTGCCCCATGCTCGAAGCTTGGCTTCGCAGAGTGGTGGGCGACCACTGCCGGTGACCGTCTCGTCAAGCTCAGTGCGTCGGCTCTCGACCATCGACGCTTTTGGGATGCCATGGACGCCATCTCCGATGAACAGCTCAAGGAGATTGAGCGCCGGGTCGTCACCGCCATGGTGGAGACCTTCGGGCTCGACTGCTCCGGGCTGGTCCTCGACATGACGAACTTCGCCACCTACATCGACTCGGCCAACGACCGGGCCCCGATCGCCCAGCGGGGCCACGCCAAGCAAAAGCGCACCGACTTGCGGCTGGTCGGTCTCGGCCTGGTCGTCTCCTCTGACTTCGGCGTTCCCCTCCTCAGCCACGCCTATGCCGGCAACCGCCACGATGTCAGCCAGTTCGGCGAAGTGCTCGCCGAGCTCGTGGCCAGATTCGGCGCCTTGGGTGCCTCCGACAGCGATCTGACCTTGGTCTATGACGCTGGCCAAGGATCGGCCGTCAACCAAGAACTCATGGAAGACAGCCCCTTGCATTTCGTCGGCTCGGTGCGCCCGACGGATCATCCCGAGCTGTTGGCGGTCAAAAAGACCCGCTACCGCCCGGTCAACGACACGCGGTTCGTCGGTCTAGGAGCCTTCGAGTCCCGGGCAACCGTGTTCGGCCGCGAGCGCCGGGTCGTGGTCACCCACTCGGAGCGTTTGCACGACAAGCAGGCGCAGGGCTTCGCCCAGACTCTGGCCAAGGCCCGCCGCCAGCTGGCAGGGATCGCCGCCCGCCTGGCGAGGGGAAAGGCACGCAAGTCCAAAGAGGCGGTCCAAGCTGAGATTGATTCGGTCCTCGCCACGCGCTGGGTCGGCCGCGTGCTCTCGGTGACGCTCCAAGGTGAAACACCGGGCGAGCTACGCCTCGGGTGGCGCACCAAGCC
>Ga0307374_10015391_pt1 | contig 10294 bp, 7 predicted proteins | sample OX3MG_FD_202532 | JGI IMG/M metagenome (GOLD analysis project Ga0307374, IMG submission 202532) | Soil microbial communities from Risofladan, Vaasa, Finland - OX-3 | ecosystem: Environmental > Terrestrial > Soil > Coastal area > Acid sulfate soil | place: Finland: Risofladan, Vaasa | collected...
GACCTGTCCCGCGTACATGATCATGACGTCGTCGGCCATGTCGGCGATCACCCCGAGATCGTGGGTGATCATGATGATGGCAGTCCCGAATTCGGTCTGCACCTTCTTCATGAGCTCGATGATCTGCGCCTGGACCGTGACATCGAGGGCGGTGGTGGGCTCGTCGGCGATCAACAGCGCCGGGTTGAGCGCCAGCGCCATGGCGATCATGACGCGCTGGCGCATCCCTCCCGAGAACTGATGGGGGTACTCCTCGGCGCGCCGCTTGGGTTGGGGGATGCCCACCATGCCGAGCAGCTCCACGGCGCGCCGGTGGGCCGCGTCCTTCTTCATGTCGGTGTGGGCACGCAGCATCTCCACGATCTGCCACCCGACCCGGTAGTAGGGGTGCAGGCTGGACAAGGGGTCCTGGAAGACCATGCCGATCTTCACGCCGCGAATGGCGCGCAGCTGCTCAGGGGTCATGGTCAGGAGATCGACTCCCTCGAACCTGGCATGACCCGACACGCGGGCCCCCTGGGTCAGGCCCACGATCGTCTGCGTCGCGACGCTCTTTCCCGACCCGGACTCGCCGACGACACCGAGGGTGCGACCCCGGTCGAGCACGAAGCCGACTCCCCGCACGGCGTGCACGACGCCGTCGGGGGTGGGGAACGAAACCCTGAGATCCTCAACCTCCAGCAACGGCATCGACACAGGTCCGCGTCCGTCCTTGGTCGGACCGACGTTAGGCCAAATCGATCGTCGCGGTGGCGATGTCAGACCTCGCCGTGGCGATCAGTGCAGCCACACGTTGGCGATGTCACAGTTCTGGTTGACGAAGTAGAAGTCACAGCCATGCACCCGCGTGGAGTGGTACGTGGCTGTCTTCTGGGCACCGAGCGGGACGACGGCCGCGTCCTTCATGACCTGCTTGGCAGCGTCCTCCCAGTACGTCTTGGCCGTCGCGGTCGACGTGGCGGCCAGCGCCTTGTCGATGTCGGCGTTGACGACCGAGCTGTTGTAGTCGCCGTAGTCCTGGGTGTTCGGCCCGTAGGTCCGTCCGTCGAACAGGGGAGAGATCACGGCGCGGCCGTTGTTGCCCATCCAGTCCGGGATCCAGCCCGCCTCGGCGATGTCCCACTGACCGGCCTTGGATGCCGTCGGGTTCTCCAGGTACTTGGTGTAGAAGGTGTTGGCCGGGGTCACCGGGATGAGCTGCACGTTGAAGCCGGCTGCCTGCAGGGCCGCCTGGTCGGTCTGGGCGACCTGCGGGTGGACGGTGTTCGTCCGGTACACGAGCTTGAGCGTGATCTGGCCCGGGGAGTAGCCCGCCTGCTGCAGCAGCTGCTTCGCCTTGGCGGGGTCACCCTGGTCGCCGTTGGTGGGGTAGGGGTTGTACCCCGCGATGTTGCCGACGCTCCCGCCCGGGATGACCTGATCGAGCGGCTTGGAGATCGCCGCACCGCCGTAGATCTGGCTCACGGCGACCTTGTTGAATGCGTACTCGAGAGCCTGGCGCACGGGCAGCTTGCTGAGCGCCCCTCCGTTGTTCGGGCTCTGCAGGTTGATGGCGACATAGGGGTTGATCGTGATGAAGTTGTTGCCGTCCGGCCCGATCACGAGATTGGGGTCGTGGCTCGCGACCATGCCGGCGAGCTGCGCGGTGGGCACGATCTGGTCCCACAGCATGTCGGCGGTGCCCGCCTGGACCTGCTGGATGGCTGCCGTGGCGGTGGCCACGCCCTCGGTGACCTTGATCTCGTTGACGTAGGCGTGGCGGATCGGGTCCGTCGAGGCCTTCCACGCCGGGTTCCGCACCAGGGCGATCGACGAGGTCGGGACGTAGCTCGAGATCTTGTAGGGGCCGTCGGAGATGGTGTGCTGTGCCTGCTCAGGACCGCCCGGCACGTAGTTCAGGTACTCGACCGGCGTCGGGGAGGAGAAATAGAGGCTGAGGATGTCGATGAAGTCCGAAGCAGGCTGTGTCAAGGTGAACTGGACGGTCCGCTGGCCCGTGGCCTTCACGCCGGCGATGTCATGCGAGTCGATGTAGTTCTTGATGCTCGTGACGTCGGTCCCGACGTTGGCGAAGGCGGTGCAGTAGGCGGCCATCCCCACGATGGTGCTCTCGAAATACCCCGGGGCCCCTGTCGGGCTGGCCGGGTTGCAGAGGCGCTTCATGGCGAGGACCTCGTCGGCAGCGGTCACCTGGCGGGGCGGACTCGTGTCCCACATTGCGCCCTGCCGGATCGTGATGGTGTAGGTCTTCCCGCCGTTGGTCACCGTCGGCATCCCGGTGGCGAGGTCGGGCACCGGAGTGATCTGCTGGGCGAGGGTCGGGGCGGTCGGGAAGGTGTAGAGCTGACGCGTGAACGTGCGCTCGAGCATGTAGGTCACGTCGTAGTACCCGTCGGCGGTGTCCATGAAGTCGACGTCGCCCTGCCCGACGAGGCTGAGCGTTCCGCCCCTGACCGCGCCGGAGGACGACGAGGGCGCGGTGGTGCCGGTGGAGGAACTGCTGGAGGAGCTGCATGCCGCCAGGAGCAGGGCGGCGGCGAGCGCCGCGACGGAAGCGTGTGCCACCTTCGTGAGTCGTCGCATGTTCTGCTTTCTCCCTCGCTCTCGGTCTGTTGCGTGTCCGCCCCTGCTGTGACGGGAACGTTAACGCCGTGACGGGAACGTTACCGCTGTGACGGGAGCGTTACCGCCGTGACGGGAACGTTAACGCCGTGCGTCGGGGTTCGCACTGATCCCCGCGCGCGGGTCCCGCGCCGGGACGTTTCGACATCTCACCGGCGATCGGGCCAGGCGCTCAGGGCGGGGCGGACGACCCGCCGGCGATCGGTATGCTCCCCATGTGCCCCGGGACGCAGCATCGGGCCGTCCCCGGCGACCGGCGGGTTCCCGCAGCGGGCGCCCACAGGCGAGCCGCGGACGAAGCGGCGACGCGTCGAGCGGGGCGGCGCCCGCCCGAATTCCAGGCCGTTCGACCCCCGGAAGACCCCGCAACCCCGGTGCTTCCGGGGGTGAACATGCTGGTCGCGGGGGTGAGCGCCCCGAGCGCGGCAGTGCGCCACGCAGCGACGGGCGTGCCCGGGCACAAGGCGCAGGAAGGCGGTACCCGAGGGACGACGGGACGCCGCCGCGCCAACCGACCCGGCGGTCCGGCGCCCCGTCGATGAGCTCGGGCGCGCCTCGCACGCCGCCGTCCCGGGCCCCCCGCCCGCCGGGCCGCCGGCCCCCGACGTCCGCCACGCCGCCGTCCCGGGCCCCCCGCCCGCCGGGCCGCCGGCCCCCGACGTCCGCCACGCCGCCGTCCCGGGCCCCCCGCCCGCCCGGCCGCCGGCCCCCGACGTCCGCCACGCCGCCGTCCCGGGCCCCCCGCCCGCCCGGCCGCCGGCCCCCGACGTCCCCGGAAGGACCCGCCCGGCGGTGGGGGAGCGTCGCCCGCAAGGGTGTCCGAGTGCTCGGGGAGGATGCCGGGGGTACGCCGGCGGACCGCCGGGACGCCGCCCGAGCCGACAGGGGCCAGCACCCGCGCTCACCATGGATCGAGGAGGTCTGGGTCTTCGACGGTGTGGCGTCGGACGAGCCCGAGCGAGGCGCGCGACCCGGCCGACGACGTCCGGACCGTGTCGCGGCGTCGGCGGGGCGCCCGTCACCGGCGTCCGTGTCGTCTGACGAGGCTATTCCGAGCGACGTCGTGGAGGAGCTCGCCGGTGCCGTCGGGCGCGCCAAGGCCCAGCGGCTGGCGGGGCGCATGGCGGCCGCGGCACGCGCCTACGAGCGCGACCGCTACACCGAAGCGGCGCGGATCACCCGCCCCCTGGCCGACGAGGTGCCCGAGTCGGCCGCCGCCCGCGAGCTGCACGGCCTGGTGTGCTACCGGCTGGGGCGCTGGCGCGAGGCGGTGAAGCACCTCACCGCGGCACGAAGCCTCTCGGGCGACGACCCCGCCCAGCTGCCCGTCCTGATGGACTGCCAACGCGCCATGGGCCACCACCGGCGCGTCGAGGCCCTGTGGAAGGAATTGCGTACCTCGTCCCCGCCGGCCGACGTGCTCGTGGAGGGCCGGCTGGTCATGGCGGCGGACATGGCCGGACAGGGCAGGCTCGACGACGCCATCGTCCTCCTCGCTGCCGCCGGCGCGGCCCGGAACCTGCGCCACCCCGGGGACCGCCACGTCCGGCAGTGGTACCTGCTGGCCGACCTCTACGAGCGCGCCGGCGACGTGCCGCGCGCTCGCGACCTCTTCGCCCGCGTGGTGGCGGTCGACGCCGAGACGGCCGACGCCGCCGAGCGCCTCCTGGCCCTGGGGTCGCCGCGCCGCCCCCGCCCCCGGCGCCGGGGGCCGGCCGCGACCCCTGGGTAGCATCGACCCATGTCCCCGTCGGCCGCGCCCGCTGGAGCCGACGGCCTCGTCGACCTGCGCAGCGACACCGTCACCCGCCCCACCCCGGAGATGCGCCGCGCCATGGCCGACGCCGAGGTGGGCGACGACGGCTACGGGGACGACCCCACCGTCAACGCCCTCGAGGAGGCCTACGCAGCGCGCGTCGGCAAGGACGCCGCGCTCTACGTCCCCTCGGGCACCATGGCCAACCAGGTGGCACTGCGGACCCTGTGCCGGCCGGGCGACCTCGTCGTCGCCGGGCGCCGCCAGCACGTGGTCATCTACGAGGCCGGCGGGGCGGCGGCCAACGCCGGCGTGCAGCTGCACCCCGTCGACGACGCCGACGGGACCCTGGCCGTCACCGACGTGGCCTGGGCGATCGAGGCCGCCTCCCACCACCACCCGCGGCCCGGGCTCGTCTGCGTCGAGAACACCCACATGCCCGCTGGCGGGGTGCCGTGGACCCTGGCCGCGCTCGAGGCCGTGGTCTCCGCCTGCGCCGGGCTCCCGGTGCACATGGACGGCGCTCGGCTGTTCAACGCCGAGGTCGCCACCGGTGTCGACGCGGCGCGCTTGGCGGCGCCGGTGACGACGGTGATGTCGTGCCTCTCCAAGGGCCTGTGCGCTCCGGTGGGCTCATTGCTCGCCGGCCCCGCCGACGTGATCGAGGCGGCGCGCACCGAGCGTCAGCGCCTGGGGGGCGGCATGCGGCAGGCGGGCGTCATCGCTGCCGCCGGGCTCGTGGCCCTGCGCACCATGGTGGCGCGGCTGGCCGACGACCACGCCCGGGCGCAGCGCCTGGCCCACGCCGTGGCGGAGCGCTGGCCCGACTGCGGGTGCGACCCGGCGCACGTTCAAACGAACATCGTGGCCTTCGCCCACCGCGCCCCCGAGCGAGTGGTGGAGCACCTCCGGCGCGAGGGCGTCCTTGCCGGGACCATCGGCCCCGGCGTGGTGCGGCTCGTCACCCACCACGACGTCGACGACGCCGGCCTCGAGCGGGCGCTGAAGGCGCTGGCCGACGCCCCCTAGAGCCGCGGCGGGCCCGAACGGAGGGGTCGGACCGGTGCCAAGGGGCCTTTCGGACCTGGGACCCGGGAATGATGAACGGTAGGCTCCAGGCATCGCCGCTCTTGCCGCGGCGGCATCGCGACGCACCCAGACCCGACTCCCCAGGAGGCGAACGCCCGTGGCCACCGACATCGAGGCACTGCTCGGCGAGGAGGCCAAGGGCCTGCTCTCCCACTCGTGCACGGGGATCACCGCCGAGGAGCTGTCCCTGCCGGGCCCCGACTTCATCGACCGGGTCGTCCTCGGCACCGACCGCCCCATCCCCGTGGTGCGCAACCTGGCCACGCTGTACGGCCACGGGCGCCTCGGCGGGACCGGTTACCTGTCCATCCTCCCCGTCGACCAGGGCATCGAGCACTCGGCGGCCGCCAGCTTCGCCAAGAACCCGGCGTACTTCGACCCCGCCAACCTCGTGGAGCTGGCCCTCGCGGGGGGTTCCTCGGCCATCGCCACCACCCTCGGCGGCCTGGGCGTCGTCGCCCGGCGCTACGCGCACCGCATCCCGTTCATCGTGAAGATCAACCACAACGAGTTCCTGCACTACCCGAGCCAGTACGACCAGGTCATGTTCGGGTCGGTGCGCCAGGCCGCCGACCTCGGCGCCATCGGCGTGGGGGCCACCATCTACTTCGGGTCCGAGGAGAGCGACCGCCAGCTCCAGGAGGTGCGTGTCGCGTTCGCCGAGGCCCACGAGCTCGGCCTGTTCACGGTGCTGTGGTGCTACCTGCGCAACCCGGCCTTCAAGACGGCCGACGCCGACTACCACGTGGCGGCCGACCTCACCGGCCAGGCCAACCACATCGGGGTCACCATCGAGGCCGACCTCATCAAGCAGAAGCAGCCGGAGAACAACGGCGGGTACACGGCGCTCAATTTCGGCAAGACCGACCCGCTCGTCTACGACCGGCTCACGACGGACAACCCCATCGACCTGACGCGCTGGCAGGTCGTCAACTGCTACGCCGGCCGCATCGGGCTCATCAATTCCGGCGGCGAGTCCAAGGGTGCCCACGACCTCGCCCAGGCGGTGCGCACGGCCGTGATCAACAAACGCGCCGGCGGGACGGGGCTGATCGTCGGCCGCAAGGCCTTCCAGCGACCCATGGCCGACGGCGTGGCCCTGCTCCACGCCGTGCAGGACGTCTTCCTCGACCCGGCGGTCACGATCGCATAGAAGCGCCGCCACCGGGGGTCCCGGAGCGGGGCCCCGGTGGCGGTATGCTCGCTTTCGAAGCTTCGACGGCGACGCGCTCCCCGCACCGGATGGACGGTCGGGGGCGCCGGCCGGTCCGCAGAGACGGAGGACGACGTGTCCACCGCGACACACCATCAGACCACCGAGCTCGACCGGGTGGTCATTCGCTTCGCCGGCGACTCCGGCGACGGCATGCAGCTGACGGGCACGCAGTTCACCTCGGTGAGCTCCCTGTTCGGGAACGACACGGCGACCCTTCCGGACTTCCCGGCGGAGATCCGGGCGCCCGCAGGCACCCTGGCCGGCGTGTCGGCCTTCCAGGTCCACATCTCGGACCACGACATCCTCACCCCGGGCGACGCCCCCAACGTCCTGGTGGCCATGAACCCGGCCGCCCTCAAGGCGAACGTGGCGGCGGTCCCCAAGGGCGGCACCCTGATCGTCAACGTCGACGCCTTCGACGAACGCGCCCTCGACAAGGCGGACTACGCCACCAACCCGCTCACCGACGGCACCCTCGCCGCCTACAAGGTCTACGAGGTCCCCATGACGTCGCTGACCATGGAGGTGGCCAAGGCGGCCGGGGTGAAGCCCCGCGACGCCGAGCGTTCCAAGAACTTCTTCGCCCTCGGGCTCGTGAGCTGGCTCTACAGCCGCCCGGTGGAGCCCACTCAGGAGTGGATCGCCACGCGCTTCGCCGCCGACGCCCTGGTGCTCGACGCCAACACGCGGGCCTTCAGGGCGGGGTACAACTTCGGCGAGACCGCCGAGCTGTTCGAGTCGAACTACCAGGTCCGCCCGGCGCTGCTCGAGCCGGGCGTCTACACCAACATCACCGGCAACACCGCCCTGGCGTGGGGCCTGATCGCCGCCGCCCACCAGGCGCACCTGCCCCTGTTCCTCGGCTCGTACCCCATCACCCCGGCGTCCGACATCCTCCACGAGCTCTCCAAGCACAAGCACTTCGGTGTGCGCACCCTGCAGGCCGAGGACGAGATCGCCGGCGTCGGGGCGGCCATCGGGGCCGCCTTCGGTGGCTCCCTCGGCGTCACCACGACCAGCGGCCCCGGCGTGGACCTCAAGTCGGAGTCGATCGGCATGGCCGTGAGCCTCGAGCTCCCGCTCCTCGTCATCGACATCCAGCGGGGCGGGCCGTCGACGGGCCTGCCCACCAAGACCGAGCAGTCCGACCTGCTGCACGCCATGTTCGGCCGCCACGGCGAGGCTCCCGTGCCCATCGTGGCCCCCATGACGCCGTCGCACTGCTTCGAGGTGGCCGTCGAGGCCGTGCGCATCGCCGTGAAGTACCGGACCCCGGTGATCGTGCTGTCCGACGGCTACCTGGCCAACGGCTCCGAGCCGTGGCGCCTGCCCGAGGTCGACGCCCTGCCCGACCTGCACGTGGAGTTCGCCGTCGAGCCCAACCACACCGCCGAGGACGGCACGCCGGTGTTCTGGCCCTATCTCCGCGACGAGACCACCCTGGCCCGGCCCTGGGCCGTGCCGGGCACGCCGGGTCTCGAGCACCGCATCGGCGGCCTCGAGAAGGCGGACGGCTCGGGCAACATCTCGTACGACCCCGTCAACCACGAGCACATGGTCCACCTGCGGGCCCGGAAGGTGGCGGGCATCGCCGCCGACATCCCGCCGGTCGCGGTGGACGACGTGGACGGCCAGGGCGGGGCGCCCGTGCTCGTCCTCGGATGGGGGTCCACCTTCGGGGCCATCGCCGCCGGCGTGCGCCGGGTGCGGGCCCGGGGGCTGTCGGTGGCCCACGCCCACCTCGTGCACCTGAACCCCTTCCCGGCCAACCTCGGTGAGGTGGTGCGGGCCTACGACCACGTGCTCGTGCCCGAGGCCAATCTCGGCCAGCTGGCGAAGCTGGTGCGCGCCGAATTCCTGGTCGACGCCAAGACGCTGTCGAAGGTGCAGGGTGTGCCGTTCCGGGCCGCCGAGATCGAGGAGGCCGTCCTCGAGATGCTCGGCGTCGACACGACGACGACCACCACCACCACCACCACCACCACCACGGCGGCGGCGGCGGCGGAAGAAGACGTGGCGAGCTGATGACCGATACGACGATCCCGGTGACGACCCGCAAGGACTGGACCTCGGACCAGGAGGTCCGCTGGTGCCCGGGCTGCGGGGACTACTCGATCCTGGCCGCGCTGCAGATGCTGCTGCCCGACCTCGGGGTGCGTCGCGAGAACACGGTCTTCGTGTCCGGCATCGGGTGCGCGGCGCGCCTGCCGTACTACATGAGCACCTACGGCATGCACTCCATCCACGGCCGGGCACCCGCCGTCGCCACCGGCCTGGCCGTCACGCGACCCGACCTCGACGTGTGGGTCATCACCGGCGACGGCGACGCGCTGTCGATCGGGGGCAACCACCTCATCCACGCCCTGCGCCGCAACGTGGACATCACCATCCTGCTGTTCAACAACCAGATCTACGGGCTCACCAAGGGCCAGTACTCGCCGACCTCCGAGCAGGGCAAGGTGACGAAGTCCACGCCCTTCGGCTCGCTCGACACCCCCTTCAACCCGGTCAGCCTGGCGCTCGGCGCCGAGGCCAGCTTCGTGGCCCGCACCCACGACATGGACCGCAAGCACATGCAGGAGATGTTCCGGCGCGCCCACGACCACAAGGGCGCTGCCTTCGTCGAGATCTACCAGAACTGCAACGTCTTCAACGACGGCGCCTTCGAGAAGATCACCGGGCGTGACGTCCGCGCCGACAACATGATCCCGCTGGTGCACGGGGAGCCCATCCGGTTCGGCTCTGATCAGCAGCACGGCGTGGTCATGGGCCCCGACGGCCGCCTGCGCATCGCCGAGGTCGCCGACGTGGGCGAGGACGCCCTCCTCGTGCACGACGAGAAGCGCGACGAGCCCGGCCTGGCGTTCCAGCTCAGCCGCCTGGCGCGCGGCCCCTTCGAGCCCACCCCCATCGGGGTCTTCCGTGCCGTGGAGCGCACCGAATACGGCGAGGCCATGTCGGCGCAGCTGCTCGCCGCCCACGAGCGCCGCGGCCCCGGGGACCTGTCCGCCCTCCTGCGCTCGGGCGGGACCTGGACCGTCGAGGGCGCCGCAGCGCAGTAGAGGGCCCCGCCGGGACCGAAAACGGGACCGAGGTCCCACCCCGACATCCTCAACCGCGCTCCGTGTCCGGCCGATACCCCCATGGGCACTCGGAGTCACTGTCCAGGCGGGCGTGATCCTGTGCCTTTCAGGGGGGGCAGGAACAGGGCGCTCGCGGCGTGAGTCGCAGCCGGCCCGCTGCGGCAAGGGGGCACGTCGCGACGCCCTCGTTCCTCGGGCCGTCGGGCCTCCGGGTCACGGGCCGCGCCCCGGGTGGGAGCGCTCAGCCCTCCACCGGCCGGAACACCATGCCGGTCCGCGGCTTGGGGTGGAAGTAGGTGCTCTTCGGTGGCATCCGCTGACGGGCGTGCGCCCAGTCGGAGATCTGGTCGACGGTGACGGCGCGCAGCAGCAGCGCCGCCTGGGCGCCACCGGCGGCCACAGCGGAGACCGCCGCGTGCCAGTCGTGGACGTAGGTGACCGCCGCCTCGGGGATGGCCGCCGTGGCCAGGGCGACCACGCTGGAGTCGAGGTCCGAGCCCGCCTCGGCGTAGGTCTGCTCGCGCGGGG
>Ga0307374_10015392_pt1 | contig 10294 bp, 7 predicted proteins | sample OX3MG_FD_202532 | JGI IMG/M metagenome (GOLD analysis project Ga0307374, IMG submission 202532) | Soil microbial communities from Risofladan, Vaasa, Finland - OX-3 | ecosystem: Environmental > Terrestrial > Soil > Coastal area > Acid sulfate soil | place: Finland: Risofladan, Vaasa | collected...
TCTCACACTATCGCCATGCCGCCGACGCTCGCACGCGCCTCCGCCGCCGCCGCTGTTCCGGCAACCACGCCGGCGGTCGAGCTCTCGGGGCTGACGGTGCGCTACGGGCGCCGCGAGATCCTGCACGCGCTCACCGCCAGCTTCCACGGCCGCGTCATCGGGCTGCTCGGCCCCAACGGCGCCGGCAAGTCCACCTTGATCAACTCCCTGCTGGGGTTTGTCCGCCCCGCCGCCGGCGCCGCCCGCGTGCTCGGCCTCGACGTGGCCCGCCAGCCCCAGGAGATCCGCCGCCAGACCGGCTACATGCCGGAAAATGACGCGCTCATCGCCCCCATGACCGCGGTCTCCTTCGTCCGCCTGATGGCCGAGCTCGCCGGGCTGCCCTCCGAGCCCGCGCTCGAGCGCGCCCATGAGGCCTTGTTCTACGTCGGGCTGGGCGAGGCCCGCTACCGCAAACTGGGTGGCTACTCGCTCGGCATGCGGCAGTTGGCCAAATTGGCGCAGGCGATCGCCCACGGCCCCAAGCTGCTGATCCTCGACGAGCCCACCAACAGCCTCGATCCCCCCGCCCGCGCCCGCATGCTCCGCCTCATCCGCGAGATTCGCGACACCGGCGAGTGCCAGATCCTGCTCTGTTCGCATCTCTTGCACGATGTCGAAGAGACCTGCGACGAGGTGGTCATCCTCAAGCAGGGCAGCATCGTCCACCACGCCGACCTGGCCGCCAACTCGACCGACGCCCGGCGCTCGCAAGAACGCTGGCTGGAGGTTGAGGTGGTCGGGGCCGACGTGCCGGGCTTCGCCGCCGCCGCCGCTGCCCGCGGCTGCCAGCTCGACACGAATGTCGGCGGGCGCTTGCGCCTGCGCCTGCCCGCCCAACTCGAGGTCCGCGACCTCTACCAGCTCGCCGCCACTCGCGGCCTGCAGTTGCGCCGCCTCAGCTTCCGGCGCGACACCCTGGAAGACATCTTTTTGCGCGCCATGGAGGAGGGGAACTAGCCCCGGCAACCCAACATGGCCGTCTACAAGCAAACCTACCGCGGCTACCACGGCGCCTCCACTCCGAGTTGGTCGCGCTTCGCCATTCTCTATCGCTACGCCCGCCGCGCCATCTTCCAGTCGAAGCTCTTGTTGGGGTTCTACATCGTCGGGTTCCTGTTCCCGCTGGTGGACCTTATCGTTCTCTACCTCTCCCACAACCCCACGTTTCTGGCGCGGCTGCGCGTCACCCACTTTTTTGCCATCAACCGCTACTACTTCTTCACTTTCGTTCACTACCAGTGCTTCGTGGCGTTCCTGTTCACCGCCTTCGCCGCTCCGGGGCTGATCGCCCCCGATCTGGCCAACGGCGGGTTGGCGCTCTACCTGGCGCGGCCGTTCAGCCGCGCCGAGTACCTGCTGGGCAAGATCGCGGTGCTCTGGGTGCTGCTCTCGGGCCTCACCTGGGTTCCCGGCCTGCTGCTGTTCGCGGTGCAGTGCGACCTGGGCGGCGCCGCCTGGCGCGCCCAGAACCTCTGGCTCGGCCCCGGCCTGCTGCTGGCCTGCCTGATCTGGATCCTGGTGCTGTCGCTGCTGGCGCTGGCGCTCTCCGCCTGGGTGAAATGGCGCGTGGTCGCCGGCGCCGCCCTGCTGGGGATCTACTTCTTCGGCGCCGGGTTGGGCCAAGCCATCAACTTCGTGCTGCGCACCCAATACGGCTCGCTGCTCGATTTCATGGAACTCCACTTGATCGTGTGGAACGGCCTGTTCCGCCTGGCCCCGCCGCCGCTGGCGCTGGAGTTCGAGGCCTGGGCGGTGCTGGGCGGGCTGGCGCTGGCCTCGCTGGCGCTTATCCTGCGCAAGGTGCGCCCGCTGGAGGTGGTGAAGTGATGCGCGCGACCCCTGCGAGGCGCAGCGCCGGCTTGGGGCCGCGGGGCCCCCAAGCCGGCGTGAGCACAAGCGGGACGCGCGGCGCAGCCGCGCAGGGGCCCGCGCCAACCATTGCCGGGATCGTCTTTAAGAACGTCTCCAAGTTTTATGGCGAGGTGTTGGGGGTCAACCGTGTGAACCTCACCATCCCGCCCGGCATCACCAGCCTGGTGGGACCGAACGGCTCGGGCAAGACCACGCTGATGAACCTGCTCGCCGGGCTGGTTCTGCCCACCCGGGGCGAGATCTCGGTGCTAGGGATTCCGGGGGGCCGGCCCGAGCGCCTGTTCCGGGTGGTCGGCTATTGCACCCAGTTCGACTCCTATCCCGCCGGGGCCACCGGGCGCGAGTTCCTGCTCGCCTATCTCGCCCTGTTCGGCCACAGCCGCTTCGAGGCCATCCGCCGCTCCCAAGCCGCGCTCGACCGGGTCAAGCTGGCCGACGCCGCCGACCGCAAGATCGCCGCCTACAGCAAGGGCATGCGCCAGCGCATCCGCCTGGCGCAGGCGCTCTGCCACGATCCCCAGGTGCTGGTCCTCGACGAGCCCCTCAATGGCCTCGACCCGCTCGCCCGCGCCGAGACCATCGCCCTGTTCCGCTCGCTCGGCGCCGAGGGCCGCTACCTCATTATCTCCAGTCACGTGCTGCACGAGGTGGATGCCATCTCCGACCAAGTCATCATGCTTAGCTACGGTTACGTTGTCGCCGAGGGCAAAATCCACGGCGTGCGCGAGGAGATGAGCGACCACCCCATGCAGTTTCAGGTGCGCTGCAGCCATCCGCGCGAGCTGGCCGCCGCCTTTGTGCGCGAGCCCCACCTGCTGGAGCTGCGCCTGCTCGAGGGCGATGCCTCCGGACCCGCCGCCGCGGCCTCCCTCATGGTCACCACCCGCGACCCCGCCGCTTTTTACCGCGGCCTCAACCGCTTGGCCGCCGGCGACGCCATCCCCGGCCTGGAGATCGCCTCGGTGGCGCCCGCCGACGACGACGCCGGCTCGGTCTACGACTATCTGGTCGGCCACGCCGAGGAGGCGCGATGAAGCCTGCCCTGCGCCAAGTCGGGGTCGTCTTTGGCCGCGAGCTGCGCAAAACCTTTTTCGCCCGCCGCGGCCTGTGGATCTACCTGCTGGCCGCCGCCCCATTCCTGCTGTTTTTCGGCTACACCATTCAGAACAAGATCGAGGCGCGCCAGCGCCTGGCCTGGGCCAGCGAGCAGCAGAAGCCGCTCGCCGCCGCCGACTTCGCCACCATCAAGCGCGGCATGACCGAGAGCGACGTGCAGGCGCGGTTGGGCAACCCCGCCCGGCGCATGATGTTCCTGCGCCGCCGCCGCGCCGCCAACGACCAGATCCAGTTCGTGCAGAACGAGTGGCTGCGCTACTCCGATGGCTCCGGCCTCTACTACATCGTCATCCAAGACGGCAAGGTGGTGCGCGTCCAGACCCGCCCCGCCCCCACCCTGGGCGATTTGAACCTGCTCTTCGCCACCGTCTTCCAGTTCTTCTACCTGCGCCTGGCGGTGTTCTTCGGCTGCCTCGGCATCTTCATGAACCTGTTCCGCGGCGAGCTGCTCGACAAGAGCCTGCACTTCTATTTCCTCGCCCCGGTGCGGCGCGAGCTGGTCCTGGCCGGAAAATTCCTCGCCGGCCTGGCCGCCTCGGTCGTCATCTTCGCCGGCAGCGCCGCGCTGCAACTCGCCCTGCTGGGCCGTGTCGGCGGCCAGGGCCTGGGCCACTTCGGCGCCTACCTCGGCGTCACCGCCCTCGCCTGCCTCGGCTACGGCGCCGTCTTCCTCGCCGCCGGCCTAATGTTCAAAAACCCCATCGCCCCCGCCGTCGCCCTGCTGCTGTGGGAGAGCCTGGCGCCTTTCCTGCCGGCCATGCTCAAAAAGCTGAGCGTGATCTACTACCTCACCCAGCTCTGTCCGGTCAGCGTCGCCTCGGGCCCGGGCACCTCGCCCATCTTCGCCCTGCTGGTCTCCGCTCCCGACCCCATCTCCCGCGCCGCCGCCCTGGTTGGGCTGCTGCTGCTCGCCGCCCTCGTGCTCGCCTACTCCGCCCGCCGCGTCCGCCGCCTGGAGATTGACTACACCTCGGAGTGAGCGAGGTCCGCATCCTTAGAAAATGCGCATGATCCAGGGCTTGATGTCGGGCCAGTACTCGGCTTCCAGGTTGAAGATCACCGTGCCGCCCAGGTCCCAGCCCACGCGGCTCATAGTCAGCCCAAGGCCCCGGTCCTGCTTCGGGTAATAGAGGTTGGAGGTGGCGGCGGCGATCGCGGTGCCCAACAGCGAGCCGGTGGCGAGCGTCCAAGTCCCCTTGTCGGTGCGGGTGATGAACATGCGGGTGAACGAGTACCACGCCCGCGTGCCGAACGAGCCCTCGCCCAGCCGGAAGTAGCGCGGGTCCTGGTGAAACCAGACCGGGAACAGGTAGTCACCCATGAAGCTCGACCAGGTGGAATCAATTAGCGCCGAACCGTAGCACTTGCCGTAATTCTTAAGCCCACTGCCGTAGCCGCAGAAGCCGTCGGTTTTGGAGTGCTCCAGCAGCGCTTCGGTCGCGCCCGCCGCCAGTCCGATCGGGTCGTAGGCGCCGTCCTCCCACTCCTGCAGCTTCTCGTGCGAGGACATTGGCTTCACGTTCTTGAGGTACTCGACGTTGTAGGCCGGGATGATGAAGAAGATGTGTTTGGGCGAGCCATTCAGCGCCCCCTGGCCCTGGCCCGCCTTGGCCTGCGGCTTGGCCGGGACGTTCGCTTGGGCGTTTGTCTGGGCCTGCGCCTGCCTCGCCAGCGTGTCAAAGGGGTTGGGAGAAATCGCCGCCACTCCTTCTGCCATCGTGCGGTTCCAAACCGTTCCATCCGCCGCCCTGGGAGCGCTGGCGTAGGCCAGTGCCGATCCGGCCAGTGCCACAGTAAGGAGAAGCCTCAAAAATTTCATAATGGATATGTCCCGCAGCGCCTGCAACGCCGAATCTCGGCTGCAGCCCGTTGTGCAATATTGTATGACGGATCCAACACCGCCGTGGTTCCAGACTTCGGCCCGCCGACGAGCATCGGAGGCGCAAGCCTGCCGGGCGGAGCGCTGGAAGGTGGCGGCGGGCAAGGGCAGCGCCGGCTGCCACGGCTTGCACCAGTGATCTTCCGGGCTGATGCGGCGGATGCGGTGGCGCTGGAGCAGGCTGCGCGCAGGTGCGCCAGCGACAGAAGCGCGGCCTGGGGAACGGTCGGGGCGAGCCCCAGCAGTCCCCAGATTCAGGGCTCGTCGGAGCCGAAACTCCACAATCTGCGGGCAGGTGATGGTGCTGCCCAGGCAATCCGCCGCTTCTTCTGCCGCCTCCGCAGATCTGGTCCCGTCGGTAAGCGCCCGAGGAAAGTCGGGAAAACTGACCACCCACCGCCCCTCCCGGTCGGGGCGAAGGCGCGCCGGATACCCAAGCGTCAAGATCACACCTCGTCAGATCCTTGGCTATAGCGCAAGTTTGCCGTCGGCTCCATGCGGGCGTGGTCAATCAGGCGGGATGGGGCCGGCGGTCAATGGGCGGCCGTGTAGGGACCCAGGAAGCGCTCGCCGTTGAAATGAATCAGGTGTCCTGGTTCTTCCGCCACCCAGACTTCCGTCTCCCAGGAAATATCCCCGAGGTAGCGCTTCAGCGCCCGGCGGTCGAGGAACGCAGTCACGAAGACCAACCCGGCGGTGGATTTGTCGAAGAGTCGCTTGAGCTCGGCGTGGCGCTTTGCGTTGACCGGGCCGTGGGACGTCACTGCTTCCACCAGTAGCACCCAGTTTCGACGAATGTCGTGAATGACCGCGTCTGGCATTTTGCCATGGCGTTCGAGTTCCATGCCGAGGGCCGCCAGCTGGTCCGGGCGGTCAAATGCCCACTTCTCCCCGGCATCACCCAAGTAGAGGACGACCCCGCCGGGTACAAAGGTCGGCAGGAAAACCTCGACGATTTCCTTGATCAGGGCATTCTGGCCGCCCGGGGAAAGGCGGACGGGCTCGCCGGTGCCAACAGAGACCTCGATCCGTCGGCTCTCTCGCTCCTTGACGTATCTCGTTCTCAGTGACTGTACCCCAGCGAGGTATGCCGCTAATTGCTCTTGCCAGGCTTGGCTCCCGAGGGCGCGGAGGACCGCAAGGGCGCCGCTCTCAATCTGGTAGACGGCCTTGGGGCTATTTACGGGTCGCGAGGGCGAGTCCGGATTTTCAATAAGCAGCCCTGCCTGCACAAATTGGTGCACGGTCTCACGCCGGATCGTTTCCCGCGTGTTTGGCGCATAATTCTTGCCGTAAAAATCCCTGATAAAGCCCATGATCGGCGAAATGCCCCTCATGGGGCTCGATGCGCTCCCCCAGAGGGCGTCGGGCTTGAGGTCGAGCATCGCCAGCAACGTTAGCGCCGAGCGCTCGTTCTGCTGCGCCCGCGGGAGGCGCAGCGCGGTCAAAGCCGTGCACGCCTCAGCGACCTTGCGCTTGGCGAGCGTCGCACTTCGCTTCGGCTTTGTCCCAGCGGTCACAAGATGTCCCTCAAGCAGATCATCCAACTCGTCTTGCCCGGGAAACACTTCCCCGATTCTCGCCCCAAGGGCCTCGAGCTGGCTCCGGTCAGGATAGCGCATGTTCCGCAGGTCGGTAGCGTTCACTTGCGTATGGCCACTGAACTGTCTGAAGTAGTCGTCGGCGAGGGTGGAGTTCAGATACGCAGCCAGCCCACGGGCCAGAGCCGGAGTCAGGCGCCCGTGGATGTAATTCACGTGGTTTTCAATGCCGATCTCCCTCGCGGCAACGCGACCGGGGTCAAAAACCGCCGCCGTCAGGCGCCTGCGCTCTTCCTTGGCGGAAAACCGCTTCACCAGCACATAAAGATCACTCGGGACCAGCAGGTCGCGCGTCTCCTCGCTGGCGACGATCGCGTTGGGCTTGCGCCCCTTCTTCGGCCAGGCCACGTAGCCGGCCTGGAAATGCCCCGGGTAAATGAGCGGCACTGTGTTCGGGGCTGGGTCCGGCTCAATGAAACTCCGTGCCCGAAAATCCACTACCCGCCCGGTCGAGACCCGCAGGCCGAGATCGTTGAGGCTCGCCCCAAGCGCTCGAACCTGCTCGGCCGTCAATGCTGCCTGCCCGTCAGGGGCGATGTGGATGACGGCGCCAGCGTCCCCAGGGCGGATCACCTCGGCCAGCGGCACGCGCCTGATCGTGTTCACCTGGTCTGGCGGGTCATTGCTGGTGGTTACGGACACAGCCCGACCGGCAGGCCCGCCTCGCACCGCGTGAACGATGATGTTTTCTTGCAACACCGCGTCATCGCGGAACGCGTGCTGCCGCGACTCGAATACATGTACCCGACGCAGCCGCATGCCCTCAAGAAGATATCGCCTAAATGGCTCGAAGTAGGGACCGTTGCAGAAGCTGCGGGGCGTGATCGCCACCATCTCTCCACCCGGTTGCAGGAATTCCATGGCCGCCGCCACAAAGCCGGCATAAAGGTTGCTGGCCGCCAGGCCGAGCTGCTCCAGCAGCGCCCGCTCACGCGAGCCTGCCTCGATCTTGCGGTACGGCGGGTTCAGGATGGCGCACTGAAACGAAGTGGCGGCCGCCTCGGCAAACAGGCTGCCATTGCGCCGGAGCACGGCAGCCTCGATGAAATCTTCTCCAATCACCTTCCCCGAGAACTCGATTCCCGCGGTCGCACACCTGGCCGCGCACAGCTCAAGCGTGGCGTTAAGGCCATTTTGCATCGCAGGGTCGATCTCGTAGGCGGTGACCGAGATGCGGCGCGGTGGTTCTGCCCGCCCGATCAACTCGCCTGTCGCTGCCGCAAACAGCGAGCCCACGCCCGCTCCTGGATCCAAAATCGCCACCTCGCGTTGAGGGACCCTGAGCATCGAGGCCATTAACCGGGCGATGGGCGCGGGCGTGAGGAACTGGCCTAGGCGCGCCTTGTGCGCCCTGGCCGTGTCGCGTGCAGCATCCAGGCGGAGCAGATCCACCTGGTCAAGCAAATCGCCAGCGCCCGCCCATGTCGGTTTGGTAGCCATACCTGTTCCAGCGATTATCCCACCTGCAGGGCGAACCGTGACCGCGAGCGCCACAGCCGCCCGGCTACAGCGCGAAGGTGCCGTCGGGCTCGATGTGGGCGTTGTCAATCAGGCGGGTAAGGCCGGCGTAGACGGCCACCGCGAAGAGCGTGCCGGCGGCGGCGCGGTCCACCGCCAGCAGGGTATCGGCGTCCGCCGCGACGAGGTAGTCGAGCCGCAGGCCGGGCTCGGCGGCGATCACCGCCTGGCCGATCTCGACCAGCTCGGCGGTCGCGCGCTCGCCGGCGTCGTAGGCCTCGCCCAGCTTGCGCAGGGCGCGCGCGAGGGCGCGGGCGGCGCGGCGCTGGTCGGGGTTGAGCAGCGCGTTGCGCGAGCTCATCGCCACCCCGTCGGGCTCGCGCACGATGGGGCAGACCACCAGTTCCATAGGGAGAAAGAAGTCCTGGATCATGCGCCGGATCACGGCCACTTGCGCCGCGTCCTTCTGCCCGAAGTAGGCGCGCGTGGGGGCGGCCAACTGGAAGAGCTTGAAGACCACCGTCGCCACCCCGCGGAAATGCCCGGGGCGGCTGGCGCCGTCCAGGCGCTGGCTCAGGCCCTCGACCTCGATCCAAGAGCCGCCGCCGGGGGCATACATCGTCCCGGCGTCGGGCGCGAACACCGCCTGCACGCCTTCCCGCTCCAGCATCTTGCAGTCGGCCTCCAGCGCGCGTGGGTAGCGGTCAAAGTCCTCGCTGGGCCCGAACTGCGTCGGGTTGACGAAAATGCTGACCGCGGTGACCTCGTCCTGCTGGCGCGAGGCGCGCACCAGCTCGAGGTGCCCCCGGTGCAGCGCGCCCATCGTGGGGACAAAGCCCAGCGCTGCGCCGCCGTCGAGCGCGGCGCAGTAGGTCTGAAACCCGTAGGGTTCGCGGAAGATCTCCACTCACGCCTCGTGCGGCCCGCCGGCCTTGGCCGCTTCCCTCGGCATGTGGTAGCTCTCGCTGTCGTTCGGGAACGCCCCGCCCTCGACCTCCTGCCGGAACGCCTCGGCCGCGGCCCGCACCACCGGCGCCAAGTCGGCATAGGCGCGCACAAACTTCGGTCGCGGCCGAAAGCTCAGCCCCAGCAGGTCGTGCAGCACCAGCACCTGGCCGTCGCAGTCGGGTCCGGCGCCAATGCCGATGGTGGGGATGGCGGAAGCCTCGGTGATGCGTGCCGCCAGCTCGCGCGGCATGCCCTCGAGCACCAGGGAAAATGCCCCAGCCTCTTCCAGCGCCCGGGCATCGCGCAGGAGTTGCTCGGCGGCGGCCTCGCTGGTGCCTTGCACCCGGTAGCCGCCCTGGCGGTTCACCGACTGCGGGGTCAAACCAATGTGCCCCATCACCGGCACCTCGGCCTCGACGATGGCGCGCACCACCTCCGCCCGCCGCTCGCCGCCCTCCAGCTTCACCGCCTCGGCGCCAGACTCCTTCACCAGCCGGATGGCGTTGCCCACCGCCTCCGGCACACTGACCTGGTAGGAGCCGTAGGGCATATCCGCCACCACCAGCGCCCGCCGCGTCGCCCGCCGCACCGCCCGCGTGGCGATCAGCATTTCTTCTAGAGTCACCGCCAGCGTGCTCTCTGCGCCGGCCACGGTCATGCCCCAGGAGTCGCCCACGAGCAGCACGTCAATCCCGCTCTCGTCCAGCAGGCGCGCAAAGGGATAGTCGTAGGCGGTGAGGCAGGAGATTTTTTCCCCGCGCCGCTTCTTGGCGAGGCAGCTTCCCGTTGTGACTTTGAGGCCGGCGGCCGCCGACTCGGAGGGATAGAGGCTCATAGGCTGGTACCCGTCCCGCCCCGCGGGATCGAGTCCTCCTGCAATTTTGGATTGGGAGCAAGGTTCAGGAGGCGGCCTTCACCGTGCCCTGCGATATCCGCCCCCCTCCGCAGCCTCGAAGCCGGGGTCGCATTCCGGGCGCCTGCCCTGCCAAGCCCAGTATAGCGCAGCGGTGCAGGGCGGGGCGGGGCGGGGCGGGGCAGAGTTGTCCCAGGGCAATCGCATGAACATCACGCGAGGTCGAGCAATTGAGCGCGGTAGAGGTCGGAGGTGGCGGCGATGAGCCGCCGGGCCTTGATGCCGCCCTTGCGCGGGACGGGGTCGAGCCGAATGAGGTTGAGGGTGATGTGCTTGAGGACGGCCAGGTTGTGCGCGGCGGCCTTGGTGCGAGCGCGCATTTGGTCGTCGTTGAAGGAGACATCCATGCACCAGTGCAAGCGGTTCTCGATGGACCAGTGGGAGCGGACGGCGCGGGCGATGGATGGGGCATCGGCAGCCAGGCTGCTGATGTAGAGGCGCTGCTCGCGGGTGGTTTTGCCGTCG
>Ga0307374_10015393_pt1 | contig 10294 bp, 8 predicted proteins | sample OX3MG_FD_202532 | JGI IMG/M metagenome (GOLD analysis project Ga0307374, IMG submission 202532) | Soil microbial communities from Risofladan, Vaasa, Finland - OX-3 | ecosystem: Environmental > Terrestrial > Soil > Coastal area > Acid sulfate soil | place: Finland: Risofladan, Vaasa | collected...
AAAATGGGGTTGAGACCGGCCCCTTGGGCGAGCGTTACCTCGAGTTCCGCGTCGGCGGCATCCTTTGCTGAACTCCTACAGTCGAGAACTCCGTCGCACGCCGTCAACGCCGTCAACAGCCGCGCGTCGTAGGACGTTAAGCGAATGCGGACGCGGGATGCCGATGCGATCGCCGCCTGGAGCTGCTCCGGGGTCTCGCCCCCTTGGATGTGCCCATCGCGGATGACGCCGATCCGATCGCACGTGCTCCACGCCTCTTCCAGGGAGTTCGTTGCGATGACGATCGTCTTTCCCGCAGCATGGCAGAGCTCATCGCGTACCAAGCTGCGCATCTCCATCGCGTGCGTGGGATCTACGGCGCGGGTCGGCTCGTCGAGGATGAGAATCGGGGCGTCTCCTAGTAACGCACGCGCCATCACCAGACGGTGGCGCATGCCGGTAGAATAGGTCGCATAATGACGATCGATGCTCTCCGCGAGATCGACCCGATCGACCACCGTGTTGATGCGGGCTGCGAGGACGCGCCCTCGCAATCCAGCGAGGTTCCCGAAAAATTCCAGGTTCTGCCGGCCGCTCAAGCGATAGTAAAAGGATCGATCGTCCGCAAGCGCTACGCCGATGAGCCGGCGAACGCGCTGCGGCTCGCGGCGTGCGTCGATCCCGTCGATCAGTATTTCGCCGTGGCTTGGTATCGTTAGGGTTGCCAACATCTTAAGAAGGGTCGTTTTCCCCGCGCCGTTCGCCCCGACGATGCCGAACACGGTCGCTCGTTGCACGGTAAACGTCGCCGATTTTATAATGTTGCTGCGTTTGCCGGCAAAGGTTTTTCCGACCTTGCGTACGACGATCGCGTCGGTTTCCACAACAGCCATACTACCGGACGACGCGGCCGCGACCTAGATGTAACCGGCTCCGCCCGGGTGGGGCCGAAAGCCACCCCTCCCCTCGTAAAATGCCGAAATGCCCGCTCTGCGTAGGCACTCTTCTCGCGGTTTTTGCCCCGATCTACCCATGCGCCCGAAATCGCGCTTGCTTACAATAATGCCATGGGGAATCGGTTGAGCGTTGTCGTTCCGATCTACAATGAGGCGGAGCATCTCGACGCGCACATAACGTCGATCGACGACTACCTGGCTGCATTCTGCGGCGGGCAGCGTTCGTATGAAATTCTCGCGGTCGACGACGGCAGCAACGACGGGACGCCCGATGTCTTGCGTCGTGCGCGGCAAGCCTGCTCTTCCCTGGAGATCGTCACGCATCCGGTTAACCGGGGGCTCGATGCCGCGCTGGCGACCGGGTTCGCGGCAGCTTCGGGGGACGTTATCGTCACTTTCGATGCCGATCTCACCTATACGCCGGCCACGATCGGAGCGCTCGTCGACGCCCTCGAAAGCCATGGGGCTGCCGTCGCCGTCGCCTCGGCATATGCGCAAGCCGGCCGTTCGATCGGCGTCCCCCGGCTGCGATCGTTCTTGAGCCGGAACGCCAACCGCTATCTTTCTCTGGCGGTTCGGGGACGCTTCGCCACGCTCACTTGCATGGTACGCGCGTATAGAGCCGATGTGCTGCGCAGCCTGTACGCACCCGGTATTGTCCATGAGGGAACCTTCGGTCTGCTCTTCGCCGCGCTTAAAAATGGGGCGAACGTCGTCGAAGTTCCGGCGGTGCTCGACTGGTCCGCGCAACCGGATGCCCGCGCGCAGCGGATGCGTCCGATGCGCATAGCGCGCCATATCGCGCGCGTGTTAGAGGCCGGGATCAAGGCCCGGCCGTCCTTGCTTTTCGCGATCCCGGGCCTCATTCCGGGACTGCTTCCTGTGGTTGTCGGCGTCGCGCTCCTGGCCCGAACGCCACCGCAAACGCTCGCACTCGTCACCGCAATAACACTGGTGGTCCAATACGGCAGCCTGCTCATCCTCACGGCTCAATTAGGCGACTTCGCATTCAAACGCCGCTCAACCACGTCACGCTTACGGAGAACTTCATGCACACGATGATCCCAGCACCAGCAATCACATCCCTCGCGTTGCCCAACGACCAGGATGCCTCCGGCAGATCGTTTGGGCCCGAAGAGCGCGAAGCCTTAGACCAGGTTCTCGCGTCGGGCACCTTGACGAGCACGAAAGGAACCTTCGTAGCGCGTCTGGAGAAAGACTTCGCTCGCAGAATCGGGGCAAAACATGCGTTTGCGTGCGCGTCCGGAAGCGCGGCCATACACGTCGCCATCGCCGCCCTCGATTTAGAGCCGGGCGACGAAGTTGTCACCACTCCCATCACCGACATGGGGGCGCTCTCTCCAATTTTGTACCAGGCGGCGATCCCCGTCTTCGCCGATGTCGACCCGCTCACGTGCAATGTGACCGCCGGGACGATTGAGGCGGCGATTTCGGAGCGCACGCGGGCCATCATCGTGACGCATCTCTTCGGGAACCCCTGTGAGATGGAGGCGATCGTCGCGCTCGCACAAGAACGTGGCATCCCGCTCATCGAAGACTGCGCGCAAGCCTATGGGACGACCTATGCGAAGCGTCATGTCGGCACGTTTGGAACGATCGGCTGCTTTAGCCTCCAGCAGGGCAAGCACATCACGTGCGGCGAGGGCGGCATCGTGGTAACCGACGACGACGACGTCGCACGGCGTATGTACCTCTTCATCAATAAAGCATGGGGCTACGGCGATCCGAATCCCGACCATTATTTCCTGGCGCTTAATTATCGCTTATCCGAGTTGCAGGGAGCCGTGGCATACGCCCAGATGCAGAAGCTCGATCGCAACATCGCGGTGCGCCGCGAGCGTGCGGCAGAGCTGACCGAACGACTCCGGCTCGTGCCCGGCATCGGGACCCCGGTCGTGCCGGCGGCAGGCGTTCATACCTACTGGAAATACGCGATCCGCATCGACGAGAAAGTCTATCCCGGCGGGCCGCCCGCATTCGCAAAACTCCTTCGCGACTCCAACGTAACCTCGGCACCGCGCTATATCCAAAAGCCGTCGTTCATGTGTGAAGTCTTCCAAAAACGCCGCACCTTCGGAAAGAGCGAATTCCCGTTTTCGATCGCTCGAGCGGAGGCGGTGGACTATCGTATCGAGCGCTTCCCGGGAACGATCGAAGGGCTCGCCCACGTTCTGGTGCTGCCGATCAACGAGCGTTATACCCAGGAGCACGTGCGTTATGTAGCCGATGCGGTTGCGAGCACCGCACAGGAACTCACGGTTCAACGTGGCTAAGAGCGATCGCATCAGATTGGCGCTCGTCGGGGCGGGGGCGATCGGCGCCACCCACGTCGAAGCCGCAAAAACGTCCGACTGCCTCGACATCGTCGCGGTTTGCGACGAGCGTCCAACTGCGGCTGCGGAGTTCGAGACGCGATACGGGGCGCGCGCGTACAGTTCGGTTCCTGCCTTGATCGCCACGGAGGAACTCGACGGCGTCATCGTGGCGACCCCGCCCAACACGCATCGTCTAATCGCGGAGTTTGCCGCTTCTCGCGGCTTACACGTCCTCTGCGAAAAACCGCTAGCGCTCGACGCAACCTCCGCGCGTGCCATGTTTTCCGCTGCTCAGGATCGCGGCGTCATCCTCAGCATGGCCTCGAAGTTCCGCTTTGTCGACGACATCAGAACTGCTCGACAACTCATAAGCGATGGACGACTCGGCGAGCTTCTGCTCGTCGAGAACGCCTTTACGTCATCCCTCGACATGGGCTCCCGGTGGAACAGCAACCCCGAGATTTCGGGGGGCGGCGTGATCGTGGACAACGGCACGCATGCCCTGGACATGTTTCGCTATCTCTTGGGACCGATCCACGAAGTACGCGCGCAAGAACTACGACGCTACCAAAACCTCGCCGTCGAGGATACGGCGACCCTCATGGTACGCACGCGAAGCGGTGCATTGGCCACCAGCGACCTTTCGTGGAGCATCGACAAAGCTCTCGGGCACTTCTTGCGCATTCACGGCTCGGAGGCAACGCTCGAGATCGGATGGGCTCAGAGCCGCATGCGACTGAAATCCGATCCGCAGTGGCGCGCGATCGGCGCGGGCTATAAGAAGCTCGAATCCTTCACAAAACTGCAGCGTAATTTCGCTCAGGCGATCCGCGGCTCAGAACCGGTCGAAGTTTCGCCGGCGGACGCGATTGCATCGGTTGAAGCCGTGGAATCCGCATACGCGTCGCTTGCCAGCGGTTCGTGGGTTGCCGTGGGTTCCTCACCGCGTCGGGTGGAAGCGCTACGCGCTGCGGTGGCGCAATGAGCGTCGCAACGCTACCGAGCGTTCGCATTCACCCCACCGCCATCATCGAGGAGGATGTGCGGATCGGGGAGGGTACGGCGATTTGGAACGGCGCCCACATCCGCCACGGCACGACCCTGGGCCAAGAGTGCATCGTCGGAGAGAACACCTACATCGCCTACGACGTGCGCATCGGCAACCGTTGCAAACTCAATGCGATGGTCTACGTGTGCACCGCCGTGACGCTCGAGGACGGCGTCATGATCAGCGCGGGAACGGTGTTTACCAACGATCGCTTTCCGCGCGCAACGACGGCGGATCTTCAGTCCTTGCGATCGAGCGACCCCGACGAGGCCACACTCCCGACGCTGGTACGCGATGGTGCGACCATCGGCGCCGGGTGTACGATCGGCAACGACTTGACGGTCGGACGGTTTGCAATGGTCGGCATGGGATCGCTCGTCACCAAGAGCGTCCCGGATTTTCACCTCGTCCTGGGTAGCCCGGCGCGTTCGGTCGGGGTGGTGTGCCGTTGCGGCGAAGTTCTCTGCCGCTTCGGCAAGGAGCCGGCCGACTGCCATGCCGACGTCACCTGTACGTCGTGCGCGCGCAAGTACGCGGTTCGTCGCGGCACGGTCGTCGAACGCTGATGTCGCAGCGCGTCGCAGTCGTAGGTGGCGGGATGCTGGGCATGACGCTGGCCCTGCGTTTGGCTCGCGAAGGCCGCTCGGTCACCATTTTCGAGCGCTCGCCCAGCGTCGGCGGCCTTGCCGCTCCTTGGGAGATCGGCGGCACCACGTGGGACCGCTACTACCACGTCATCCTGCGTTCCGACGTGCGGCTCTTGGCGCTGCTCGACGAACTCGATCTTACGTCGGCATTACGTTGGAAAAGCGTCGGAAGCGCGTTCTTTATCGATGGCCGGATTCATCCGTTTTCAACCCTCGCCGACTTCGTGGCATTTCCGGCCGTGGGACCGGTCGACAAAGTACGACTGGGCCTAGGCATCCTGAAGGCAACGCGCGAGCGCGACCTCGAACATCTCGATGCGATCACGGCAGAGGAGTGGCTTCGCAAGGTATTCGGTGCGAAGCTCTACGAGCGTTTGTGGCAGCCGCTCCTGCGAGCAAAACTCGGTGACGCCTACGCGCAGGCCTCCGCGTCGTTTATCCACGCAACGATCGCGCGGTTGTTCGGCGCCAGAAAGAACTCCCAGCAACGCGAGGAATTCGGCTACGTTGAAGGCGGTTACGCAACGATCGTCGATCGCCTCACCAAGCGTCTCGCCGAGGCCGGCGTCCGGTTTAAGACCGGTGTCGATGTCACCGCGATCCGCAGGTCGGGCGCCGGCCTGGCGATAGCGTACGATTCCGCTTCAGAGACCTTCGACCGCGTTGTCGTAACGGTGCCGACCCCGATTGCCGCGCGTATCTGCGACGCACTTCCGCCGGACGAACTGCTGCGCTTACGCTCGATCCGTTACCATGGTATCGTCTGCGCATCCCTCTTGCTCGACCGGCCGCTAGGCAACGCCTACATCACCAACATCGCCGATTCGCGCATTCCGTTTACCGGCGCGATCGAGATGACGGCACTCGTCGATCGCGACACGCTCGGCGGACACTCGCTCGTATACCTCCCGCGCTACGTCGATGCTCGATCGCCGTTCTATCTGATGAACGATGCATCGATTCAGGAGTCCTTCGTGCTCGGTCTTCAACGCATGCATCGAACGTTCGATCCGTCGCAGATCCGAGCGCTACGCATATCCCGAGCCCCGTACGTCTTCGCCCTACCCGAGGTCGGCTCGGCGCGCCGCGTTCTGCCCATGCGGACCTCGGTTCCAGGCCTCTTTCTTGCGAACTCAAGCCAAATTCTGAGCGGGACGCTCAACGTGAACGAGACGATCGGCATCGCGATGCAGGCCGCGGACGCGGTCGCCGGGTGCCCCACCGGCCAAGCGGAGGCGCGCTATGAAGCCGTATGCTAGCCTCTCGCTCGACCTCGACAACGCGTGGTCGTATCTCAAAATTCACGGCGGGACCAGTTGGCAGACGTTCCCTTCGTATCTCGATCGCGTCGTTCCGCGCGTGCTGGACTTTCTCGCGCAGCGCGATCTCACCATTACGGTGTTCGTCGTCGGCCAAGACGCGGCGCTCGAGAAGAATCGCGAGAGCCTCGCGTCGATTGCGCGGGCTGGGCACGAGATCGGGAATCATTCGTTCGATCACGAGCCGTGGATCGCGCACGCCGAGTATCGGGCGGTACGCGACGAGCTCGACCGGGCTCACGCCGCGATTGCCGATGCCACCGGCCGCGAACCTCGTGGATTTCGCGGACCGGGGTTCGCAACGTCACAGACGTTACTGGACGCCTTGGTGGACGGCCGGTACGTCTATGACGCGTCCCACCTGCCCACATTTATCGGGCCGCTCTCTCGATGGTATTACTTTCGCCACGCGGATCTTTCGCCCGAAGAACGGCAGGAGCGCCACTCGCTGTTCGGCCATTTTACCGATGGTTTCAAGCGCAACGCCGCTCACCTGGTTCGCACGTCACGCGGAGCGATCGCCGAGATTCCGGTCACGACCATGCCGGTTGTCCGGACGCCGATCCATTGCAGCTACCTGCTCTATCTCGATGCCGTCTCGCCGCGCCTAGCCGACGCGTATTTCGCCTTTGCCCTGAACTTGTGCCGGATCTCCGGGGTCGAGCCGTCGCTCCTGCTCCATCCACTCGATTTCATGGGAAGCGACGACGGCTTGGACGATTTGCGCTTCTTCCCGGGAATGAGCACGCCTGCGGATCGCAAAATCGAAACCGTTTCACGCTTCATAGCGTTGTATCGACGCCGTTTTCGCGTCGGCACCATGATCGACCACGCGGAGCGCGTACTCCAATCTGCAGGCCTGGCGACCAATGATGCAGGCGTTTCGATCGGCAACGTGGTTTGAGCCCTCTACCGCGCAGCGTCGTCTACGGCGTGCTGCTGGTTCTTCTTACCTCGATGTTCGTCGGTCGCGTCACGCAGACGAAACCGAATTGGTCCTTCGACGGATACACGTATGCCATTATGATGCAGATGGACGCCGGGGTTCCCTATGCGCGGGCGCGGCACGTATCCCAGCGCTTTTACGCCGACAAGCCTCCGGCAACCAATAGCGAGACCGCTCCGTATCTGAAGACCGCATATCCACAATATTGGCAGCTCTTCGCCCCGCGACTGCTCTATCCGCGCATCGCCTCTTGGCTTTGGCCTCACTACGGCATGCAAGCGCTGCTGCTGGTATCGGAGGCATCGCTCGTTGGATGCGTGCTGCTGCTCTTTCTCTTGCTGCTGGAATATACCGGGCCGGAAGCAGCGGCGCTTCTGGCCTTCGGCTTTGCCCTGGTCCCGGAAGTGCAGTTGCTCGCGAGCGGAGCCCTCACCGACATGCTGGCCACGTTCTTTTGGCTCGGAACGTTATGGTCGATGCTTCGTTTCGCGAAGTCCGGAAGCGTACCGTGGTTGCTTGGATACGCAACATTCGCGACGCTGATGTCGCTCACGCGCCCGATCGCCTATATCCCGCTCGCTTGCGCGGCCGTATTACTGTTGGCGGGCCTGCGACAACACCGTGCTCGATTCGTGGCGGCCGCGATCAAACTCGGCGCGATCGCATTCGCGCTCTGCGTCTTGCTGGTCGTCCTCGGAGCTCGGTCCGGTAGCCCCAGCATGATCGGCATCATGCAAGGACTGCGCGCCGGCAGCCATTACCTCAATCACGGGCCGTTTGCGATGTGGTATGCCGCGCGCGTCGTTGCGGTCCTAGCGACGTTCGCCGCCGCAGCGCTCGCGCTGCTCGCTCCGGTCGTTGCCGTTCCTGCGCTTTGGCAACGCCGAATGGATGCTGACGGCGCCCTCTGTGTCGGCGCAATGCTTTCGTCGCTCGTCACGGCACTCGTCGATCCGATCGTCGGTGACGCGACGCGCGTCATCTTGGTGCCGTTACTGCCGATCCTCTGCATCGGCCTCGCGATGGCTGTCGGTGAGGGACGCGTTCGTGCTGCGGCGTAACGGCCTCGCAACGATTGCGGTGGGTTTTTTGGGCGCGATCGCCTTGTTCGCGGCCTTTGCACTGCGGCCGTATCCGGCCACCGATTTCGGCATTTTCTACTGTGCCGGCCAAGCTGTTTCCGCTCACGCCGACCCGTATCGCGTAGAGCCGCTGCGAACGTGCGAACGAAGCGTCTGGGAGACCGGCTACCTCGAAGGCTACGCCGAGCCGGCCGCATCGCCCGGTTATGTCTTACCGATGTTTACGCTCCTCTCGCGGCTCCCGTTTGCGACGGCGAAGCTGCTCTGGCTGTTACTCCTGTGTGCGGCGTTCGGCAGCGCGGTCGTTTTGCTGACGAAACTCTCCGGATTGCGCCCGCTCGCCGTGTTCGCGCTCTGCATCGTGCCGGTGGGGCTGCTGAACGTTCGTCCGGGACAGATCGGCGGCATACTGCTCGCATGCGTTGCTGCAACGGCGTTCCTGCTGCGCACCGGCCGCGAGCGGTGGGCCGTCGTGCCCGCGCTCCTGGCGATGATCGAGCCGCACGTCGGCTTGCCCGTTGTGGTGAGCCTCGCGGTCTTCGCGCCGCGCGCGCGATGGCTGCTGGGCATCGGCATCGCAGGCCTGGCGGCCCTCCATTTCGCCGTCCTTGGCATATCGACCGGCATCGAATACGCTCGCGACCTCCTGCCCGCAATGGCGCACGCCGAACTGCTCGCGGCGGATCAATACGGAATGTCGTGGCTGTTGCATCAAGGCGGCCTCCCATCAAGCCTCGCATTGCCGATCGCAACGGTGCTCTACATCGTCGCCATCGCGCTCGGGCTGGCTGCCGCCGCACGCGCGTGGAAACGTACCGGCGATGCCGCGTTGTGCGTAGCGATTCCGGTAAGCGTCGCGCTGCTGGCAACGCCGTTTCTGCACGATATCGAATTCTGCGTCGCACTCGTCGCGCCGCTGGCGGCGCTGGGGGCGACGGGCGGCGGGGTGCGTTGGCTTTGGCTCGCGGCAATCGTTGCGGTACCCTGGTATGCCTGCATCGGTGATAGCGTGCTGGGGGCTGCCTCGGTCGTAACGATCGCCCTCTTCGCGTTCTTTGCCGTGCGTCGCCCGTTGCTGCATAGCGCCGCGGCGGCGCTTGGAACGGCAGCCGGCTGCGCTATGGTGCTGCTCGCCTTACGCATACTTCCGCTGCATGCGGGCGCGACCTTCGATCATGTCACGGTCGGCTCGCACGCGATCTCTGCGGCGAGCTGGGGTGCATTCTTGCGAGCCCATACGCTCTTGATCGCGTCGGGACCGCGCGTGCTCGTACCAAAGGCCGTTGCATGGGGAGCGCTTCTCGTCGGCGTGCTACTCGTCGTGCGTGAAAAGCCCGACAGGCTGGAAGTCCACCACATGTCGATCCGATCGGAGGCGCCCCATGCACACGCGTAAACATTTTCTGGCGGTCGCATCGCTGGCGGCGCTCGCGCCGCAGATCGCTGCCGCCGCACCACCTCCGCAATCCGCAGCCGATCTCCACGAGGTGCTCCCAAAGCTGAAGTTCGACGTAGCCACGTTCGACGCGACGCTTTCGAAAGCGGCGGCGCATCGACACCTCTTCAGTGCGGTACCGCTCGATGGCGGAACGATCTTCGTCGCGATCCGGAACACGCTGGACGCCTATCGCGACTTCTTAGATGTCGGCTACGAGCAGATTCTGCCGGTCGCCGTACTCTACCACGGCGTTTCGATTGCGCTCGGATTCAACGACGCGGCCTGGAACGAGCTCTTCCTTCCGGCGATGGCGTCCTACCCGCCTGCCGTTCGTGCCGCATTCGCCGCGGCACGCCGCGGGGGCGGCAACCCCTATCTGCACGCGAAGCAAGCGCACGATTGGTCGCTCGGATCGCTGGTCGCCGACTGCGGGCTGCGGACGTATATTTGCAACAACGCGATGCGCAGCTTCGCAACATCCGCGGCAAAGACGCTGCATACGACGCCGAGCGCAGTATATGCGCAGTTAACGGCAAACTTAGC
>Ga0307374_10015394_pt1 | contig 10294 bp, 16 predicted proteins | sample OX3MG_FD_202532 | JGI IMG/M metagenome (GOLD analysis project Ga0307374, IMG submission 202532) | Soil microbial communities from Risofladan, Vaasa, Finland - OX-3 | ecosystem: Environmental > Terrestrial > Soil > Coastal area > Acid sulfate soil | place: Finland: Risofladan, Vaasa | collected...
GTGGTCGTACGCTCGCCGAGAGCTCAGCGAGGTCAAAGCCGGATGTCATTGGTTGGATTGTCACCCGCGAAAGCCTATCGAGCGAATTCATCTTCGTCTCCACGCTTTGAGACGAACGGGCGCGTACCAATGTGTGTTGCCCTCGGCGAAATGCACACCTCCCCATGTAGACGCGAAGCAACTCGTCCATTCTCGCGTCCCCGCACGACGGCAAATTCAGGTCTGCGGAGGACGAACCCATTCAGCTTTTATGCCTAAAACCTGAATTGCAAGCATGTTGATTCAGGTAATCGTGACTCACGCTCAAGCCAATTCCAGTTGTAATGGCATTACCTGAACGATGTATCGGGGCTCTAAGCGTTGTTGAGTGTGGCGTCGTAGCCCACGGCGACCAGTGACAGTCCGCTCGCGGGGGCCGGTGGCGGCAGATGGTCGCGACGCAGCGTCTCCAGTCGCTCCGAAATCGTGGCCTCGGGAAGTCGTCCCTGACCGATCGCGACCACGGTGGACGTGAGGCAACGCACCATGTTGTGACAGAACGATTCGGCCCGAACCGTGAACTTGAGCGTCGGTGAAGCGTCAGGAGTAAGGGACCACTCATCGGCCAGCCGTTCCCATCGAGCGTGAATGACGCGGCGCAGGAGTGGCTCATCCGCCTCGGAGTTCGTGGGGCGACGACAGAACGCCCGAAAATCGTGCAGGCCAAGAGTCGCTTCGCTCACGCGGTTCATCACGTCGAGGTCCAGCGGTCCCTGCACCGACCACGACCACGCGTCGGTGAGGCCGAGGGCGGGGGGCGAGGTCTCGAGGATCAGGTAGCGGTACTCACGCCAGGTCGCCGAGTAGCGCGCGTGAAAGCTCTGGTCGACGTGACGCGCGGCGAGCACTTTGATCCGACCTCGCAACTGTTGGTTCAACGAACGCATCAGGCGCTCGGCGTCAGGACCGCGCTGCTCCGAGAACAGTTTCGCCGGCAGATCGACGTGGACGACTTGGCCGAATGCGTGCACACCACTGTCGGTGCGACCGGCCCCCACGATCGTCGGCTCGTCGATACTCAACGTGCGCGCGAGCGTCTCGCGCAACACGCCGACCACCGTCGTGAACTCGGGTTGATAGGCGAAACCGGAGAACGCGTTGCCGTCGTAGGCGATGTCCAGACGCCAGCGCTGGACCTCTAGGGGTGGATCAGACGAACTCAATGCGCGCCATCGGGGCGTTGTCACCTTGGCGCGGCCCGAGTTTCAGGATTCGCGTGTAGCCACCGGGGCGATCGCTGTAGCGCGGCGCGATCTCGGTAAAGAGCTTGTGCGTCATGTCCTTGTCGCGGATGAACGCGACGACGCGTCGATTGGCGTGCACCGAACCCTCGGGTGAGTTCTTCGCCGCCGTGACGACCTTCTCGACGATGGGACGCAGGGCCTTGGCCTTGGCCTCGGTCGTCACGATCGACTCGGCCGCGATCATCGAGGCGACGAGGTTGCCCATCATCGCCTTCTGGTGCGCGGAGTCGCCACCGAATCGCTTGCCCTTCGTGGGAGTGCCGCGCATGACTAGTCCTCGATTCGAAGCGACAGACCGCGCTCTTCGAGGCGGTCGTTGACGTCCTTGAGCGACGTGGCGCCGAAGTTGGTGATCGACGTGAGGTCACGCTCGGTGGCGTTGACGAGCTGGGCGATGGTGTTGATGCCGGCGCGCTTGAGACAGTTGCGCGAGCGCTCGGTGAGACCGAGCTCTTCGATGCGGATGTCGAGTTCGCTGGCGGCGGCCTGGGCCGTGCCGACGTCGCCCAACTCCAGGGCCGGGGCCTCGTCGTCGAAGTTGCCGATCAGTTCAACCAGGGAGCCGAGGGTCTTTCCGGCCGAGGCCAGCGCCTCGCGCGGAGTGATCGATCCGTCGGTCTCGATCTCGATCACCAGTCGGTCGAAGTCCTTGGACTGCTCGACGCGCACGGGCTCGATCTCGAAGCTGACGCGACGCACCGGGGTGAAGATGGCGTCGAGGGGGATGACGCCGATGGTCGACGATCCCTTGTTACCTTCGGCCCCGACGTAGCCCTTGCCGCGCTCGACCGTGAGCTCGAAGGTCAACGCACTCTTGGCGTTGGTCAGGTACGCGAGGTGCAGGTCACCGTTCAAGATCTCCACGTCGGCCGTCGTCGAGAGGTCCGCGGCGGTCACCGGTCCCTCACCGCGCTTGTCGAGTCGCAACATCACCGGCTCGTCACTGTGGACCTGCAACAAGAGGTCCTTCAAGTTCAAGCAGATGTCCTGGACATCTTCCTTCACGCCTTCGATGACACCGAACTCGTGCAACACCGCGTCGAACTTGACGCGCGTGGCGGCGGCGCCGGGGATCGACGAGAGCAGCGTGCGACGCAGCGAGTTACCGAGCGTGTGGCCGAAGCCGGGGTCGAGCGGTCCGATGCCGAAGGACTGGCGGTTGTTTAGCTCGTCGCCGAGGGCTTCAATGGTGGGGCGCTGGATGATCAACATGGGGACTCCTCTAAGTCTTGGAAAGGTTGGTTACTTGGAGTACAGCTCGACGATGAGCTGCTCTTTGATCGACTCGTCGATCTGTTCGCGTTGCGGGACGATGCGCACGGTGACACTGAAGCCTCCGTCGCCGCTCTCGAGCCAGCCGGGAACGCTGCGATCGAGCACGTCGAGGTTTCGCTTGACGTTGAAGTTCTCGCGCGTGACGTTCTTCAGGGCGATCACCTCACCGGGCCGTACGCGATACGACGGGATGTTGACGCGCTTGCCGTCGATGGTCACGTGACCGTGACGCACAAACTGGCGGGCCTGGGCGCGCGACGCGCCCCACCCGGCGCGGTAGGCGATGTTGTCCAGACGCAGTTCCAAGAACTGCAGCAGGTTCGTGCCGGTCATGCCGGGACGGCGGCTGGCCTCTTCGTAGAGGTTGCGGAACTGCTTTTCCAAGAGACCGTAGATACGTCGGGCCTTCTGCTTCTCGCGCAGCTGGGTCAGGTACTCCGAGCCCTGGCGCTGACGGTCGCGACCGTGCATGCCCGGCGGGAAGGCGCGCATCTGGCGGTCCGAGTTCTCGGCGACGGGGCACTTCATGGTGAAGCAGCGCTCGCCTTTCAGGTACAGCTTGGTGCGCTCACGACGACAGAGTCGACAGACGGGTCCGGTGTAACGAGCCATGACTAACCCCTACGACGCTTCTTGGGGCGACACCCGTTGTGCGGCAGTGGCGTGACGTCTTTGATGGCGACGACCTCGATCCCGGCCGCGGCGATCGAACGGATCGCGGTCTCGCGACCCGATCCCGGTCCGCGCACCAGCACGTCGACCTTCTTGACACCGTGTTCCATCGCGGCGCGCGCGCACTTCTCGGCGGCGAGCTGCGCGGCGTACGGCGTGGACTTGCGCGATCCCTTGAAGCCGACCTGGCCCGAACTGGCCCACGACAGCACGTTGCCCTCGGGGTCCGAGATCGACACGATCGTGTTGTTGAACGAGCTCTTGATGTGCGCGACGCCGAAGGCGACGTTCTTGCGCTCCTTCTTGCGACCCTTGCGAACCGTATTCGGCTTTGCCATTACTTCGTTACCTTCTTCTTGCCGGCGACGGTGCGCTTGGGACCCTTGCGGGTGCGCGCGTTGGTACGGGTGCGCTGACCGCGAACGGGCAGACCCTTGCGGTGGCGGATCCCCTGCAGGCAGTTGATCTCCATCTTGCGCTTGATGTCCTGGGCGACGTCACGGCGAAGGTCGCCCTCGACGGTGACGTTCTGGTCGATGTAGGTGCGAAGCTTGTTGACGTCGGCTTCGCTGAGGTCCTTGACCCGCGTCGACTCGTCGACGTCGGTCGCGGCACAGATCTGTTGGGCGATGGTCGGACCGACGCCAAAGATGTAGGTGAGTGAGATCACCGTGCGCTTCTCGCGCGGGATGTCCACTCCAGCAATACGGGCCATGTTCTTCTCCTAGCCCTGGCGCTGCTTGTGGCGAGGCTGCTCGCAGATCACCCGGACGACACCGGCCCGGCGAATCACCTTGCACTTCTCACACATGGGCTTGACGCTTGCGCGAACCTTCATGTTTCTCTTTCTCGATTGTCTAGAACGGGAGCTATTTGTAGCGGTAGGTGATGCGTCCGCGGGTCATGTCGTAGGGCGTGATCTCTACCTGGACCTTGTCCCCGGGAAGGATGCGAATGCGGTGCATGCGCATCTTTCCTGAGCTGTGCGCGAGGACGGTGTACCCGTTCTCTAATTCCACGCGGAACATGGCGTTCGGTAATGGCTCGACGACGGTCCCCTCAACGGTAAACGCGTCTTCCTTTGGCTTGCTCAGGTTCCTTCTCCTTGTAACGGCACGGCGGGACGTGAAAGAGCAAAAAAGCCCTTCACGGATGGACCTCGAGGCACGCCACGAGGTCGGCTGACAATTCTACCAAAATTTCGGCAAAACGCAAAATTTGGCCCACATTCGTCCCGTCGCGACGAAAATGGTCCCTCCATCATAGTGGCCAAGAATGTGACCTGAGACCCTAGACCCTCGAGGGGAAAGGCGTCCAAGATGGTTCAATGACCGCAATCAGCCCCTCGCTGTGGAGTGAACCACTCTCGCGTGACGAATGTCAACGTCATCTCCAAGACGCCAGCGCCGCGCGGGTGCTGCTCTCGCTGCGGGGCCTCCCGGCCGCCCTGCCGGCCCGGATCGAGCTCACCGAAGTGGACCAGTTGGTCATTTCGAGCCGAGAGAACGCCGTCCTCCTGGCCGCACGACGTGGCGACGTGATCTCGGTCCAGATCGACGGCCTCGACGAGCACCGCCATACCTGGTCGGTCACGGCGACGGGAATCCCCGCCTGGGCCTCGCCCGAGGGGTTCGCGGGCGGACGATTCAAGCGAATCGCGGACTGCGGCGCCGTGCTCACGATCCTTCCCCTGACCGTCGTGACGGGTCAGCGAGCGCCCTGAGTCCCTCGGGCGCTTTCGCGGACTGTGGGAGGATTCCCCTAGTGGCGTTTCATAACATCAGGGATCCGGAGCGGCTCCACGCTCTGATCGACGCAATCCTGCTCATCGAGACCGACGCGGAACTCGACGCCCTGCTGGCGCTCATCATCGAGACGGCGAGCCGCCTGGTCGGCGCCCAGTACGGCGCGCTCGGCGTCATCTCCCCCGACGGCACCTCGCTCTCGCGATTCATCACCTACGGCGTCGACGAGGGCCAACGCGCCGCCATCGGACCGGAACCTCGAGGCCACGGACTCCTGGGCGAGATCATCCGCCAGCGCACGACGCTGCGCATCGACGAATTGGCCGAGCACCCGGGGTCCTCGGGCTTCCCGATGAACCATCCGCCGATGCACCGCTTCCTCGGCGTGCCGGTGGCGACCGGCGACGGGCACATCTTCGGCAATCTCTATCTCACCGATCCCCTGGACGGCCGGGCCTTCAGCGAGGAGGACGAACAGCTCACCGAGGCCTTCGGGCGCGCCGCGGGCCTCGTGATCGACCAGGGGATGCTGCGATCGAACATGCGCGAGTTGACGCTCGCCGAAGAGCGCGAGCGACTGGCGCGCGACCTGCACGACACGGTCATCCAGCGCCTCTTCGGCGTCGGACTCGCGCTGCAGATCTCGCTGCCCGCCATCGCCGATGAACAGGTTCGCACGCGGATCAACAACGTGCTCGATGAACTCGACACCACGATCCACGAGATCCGGACCACGATCTTTGAGATCGACCAGGACCGCACCGGCGACCAGACGCTCGAAGAGCGCGTCTACGCCCTCTCGAGCGAGGTCGAGTCTCGCCTGGGCGTCCACGTCGACGTGAAGATCGCCTCGGGCATCGACCATGACGTCGGCGCCCGGTGCGCCCAACACGGCGTGCAGGCGCTGCGCGAGATCCTCTCCAACGTCGTGCGCCACTCCGAGGCCTCGGAGGTCGAGGTCACGGTCGACACGAGTGAGGATCTCATGGAGATCACCGTGCGCGACAACGGCGTCGGCTTCACCCCCAACGTCGGATCGGGACGCGGCGTGCGCAACCTCTCCTCACGCGCCCGCGAACTCGGCGGCAACTGCACGATCAAGTCGATACTCGGCGCCGGCACCACGGTACGCTGGACCGCGATGCGAAGGAAGTGACATGATCTCCCTGCTACTGGTCGACGACCACGAGATCGTGCGCCGCGGGCTGCGCGAACTCTTCGAAGCCGAGGGCGACCTCGAGGTCGTCGCCCAGGCCGGATCGCTCGACGAAGCGCTCGCGCTGGACCTCACGGGCGTGGACGTCGCGGTCCTGGACGTGCGCCTGCCCGACGGCAGCGGGGTCGACCTCTGTCGACAGCTGCGCGCAGTAAATCCCGAACTCGGATGTCTGATGCTGACGTCCTTCGCGGACAACGACGCGCTCAACGCCTCGTTCCTCGCCGGGGCGCGCGGCTACGTCTTGAAGAACGTGCGCGGCGATGAACTGATCACGTCGATCCGGCGAGTGGCCAACGGCGAGATGCTGCTGACGCCCGAACAGATCGGGCGCGCCAAGGAACGACTCCTGCGTCAGATCAAAGAGGACATCCGCCTCGAGAGCCTCAGCCCGCAGGAGCACCGGATACTGGACCTGCTGAGCGAGGGACTGAGCAACCGTGAGATCGCCGACGTGATGTTCCTCGCCGAGAAGACGGTCAAGAACTACGTGTCGAACCTGCTCGCCAAACTCGGCTTCCAACGTCGCACCGAGGCCGCGCTCTTCGCCCAACGCCAACAGGACCGCGCCCACCCGAAGGACTAGGTGACGGTGAAGACCTCCGGGCCGTCGTCGGTGACCGCGATGGTGTGTTCGAAATGGGCCGAGAGTTTGCCGTCGCGCGTCTTCACGCTCCACCCGTCGTCCAACAGGTACGTCTCGTAGCTCCCGACGTTCACCATCGGCTCGATCGCGAAGACCATGCCCACCTTCAGCGTCGGGCCCGGTGCGCCCGGCCAGTAGTTCGGCACCTGGGGGCTCTCGTGCATCTCGGTGCCGATGGCGTGGCCGACGTACTCGCGAACGACCGAGTACCCGGCGGCCTCGGCGACCTTTTGGACGGCGCGGCCGACTTCGTTGAGTCGGTTGCCCTTGGTCAACTGGTCGACACCGGCCCACAGCGAGCGCTCGGTCACCTCGATCAGTCGCGTCGCCTCGTCGCTGATCGCCCCGACGCCCGCGGTGTAGGCGGCGTCCCCGTGGTAGCCCTCGATGATCGCTCCGCAGTCGACCGAGATGATGTCACCCTCTTCGAGCGTGACGTTACCGGGGATGCCGTGCACGATCATGTCGTTGGGACTGGTGCAGATCACCGCCGGGAAGCCGTGGTAGTTCAAGAAGTTCGAACGGGCCCCGCGCTTGGCCAGCACCTCGGCCGCGACCTCGTTGAGCTGCATCGTCGTCACGCCCGGTCGGATCGCCGCGCGCGTCGCCTCGTGCATCTCGGCCACGACCCGGCCGGCCTTTCGCATCTTGATCAGCTCGTCGGGCGAACGCCTCACGCGAGGCCCCGTTCGTGGACCAGCTTCATGATCTCGTCGGTCACGGCCTCGGCACTCTGGTCGCCGTCGACGGTGACCAGCAGTCCGCGCGTGTCGTAGAACGAGAGGAGCGGCTCGGTGTCACGTTCGTAGTTCATCAGTCGCGTGCGGATCGCCTCGGGATAGTCGTCGGTGCGCTGGATGACGTCGCCGCCGCAGTTCGAGCACGTGCCCGAGATCGCCTCGATGTCCGAGTCCCGGTAGGTCGTGCCGCACTCCTGACAGACCCGGCGCGAGGAGAGTCGCTGGGTGACGAGTTCGATCGGCACGTCGAGGTTGATGCAGAGCTTGATGCCGTCGGCGCCGAGCATCGCCTCGAGGGCCTCGGCCTGGCCGATCGTGCGCGGGAAGCCGTCGAGCAAGACGCCTCGTTGCGCGTCGCGCTCGGTGAAGCGCTCCTCCACGAGCTGATTGACGATGTCATCCGAGACGAGGTCCCCGGCTTCGAGGATCGAGGCGACGTGCTTGCCGAGTTCGCTGCCGGCCTTGACGGCGTTGCGCAAGATGTCGCCCGTCGACACGTGCGGGATGCCGTACTTCTCGCAGAGCGCCGTGGACTGAGTGCCCTTGCCCGCGCCCTGTTTGCCCAGGACGATCAGATTCAAACGTGCCGTCATGACTAGCGCTTCAAGAAGCCTTCGTAGTTACGCATCATGAGCTGGCTGTCGATCTGGCGCATGGTCTCGAGCGCGACACCCACGGCGATCAGCAGCGTCGTGCCGTAGTACGGGAAGCGGTTGATGTTCCACAGGGCCATGAGGATGCTCGGCACCACGGCGACCGACGCGAGGAAGAACGCCCCGACCACGGTGATGCGCGAGAGCATCTTGGCGAAGTACTTCTCGGTCGGCATGCCCGGTCGGATCCCCGGCACGAAGCCACCCTGCTGGCGCAGCATCTCGGCCTGCTGGTGCGGCTCGAAGGCGATGTAGACGTAGAAGAACGTGAAGGCGACGATCAAGACGAAGTCCGAGAAGATGTAGAAGAAGCTCGTCGGGTGCAGCGAGGAGTTCACGAAGTTGGTGAAGCTGGCCCACGGCACAATGTTGCTCAGCAGGATCGGGATGTAGAGCACCGAGGAGGCGAAGATGATCGGGATAACCCCGGACTGGTTGACCTTGAGCGGGATGTAGGTCGAGTTGCCGCCCATCTCTTTTCGCCCGACGACCCGTCGCGCGAAGGTGACCGGGATGCGCCGCTGTCCGTTGTCCATGAACACGATCAGGACCAGCAACGCGATCGAGACCAAGAGGAGCACCACGAACTTGACCGGGCCACCTTCGTCGAGCACGGCATGTCCGCCCGAAGGGATGCCGGCCACGACGTTGGCGAAGATCAAGAGGCTCATACCCTGGCCGATGCCGCGCTGGGTGATGAGCTCGGCGAGCCACATGACGAAGGCCGTCCCGGCGGTCATGATCGCGACCATGAACAGACCGAGCGAGAGGTTGAACTTGGGGATGAGGTCGATGTTGAACCCGAGCAGGGCCTGGTCGTGTCCGTGGAAGGCGTAGATCAGTCCGGTCGACTGCAACAGCGCGAGCGCGATGGTGAGATAGCGCGTCGTCTGGGTGATCTTCTTTTGACCGACGGCGCCCTGGTCGCGCCACTGGGTGAGCTTGGGGATGACGGTGGTCAAGAGCTGGATCACGATCGAGCTGGTGATGTAGGGCATGACCCCGAGTCCGAAGACCGCGAGTCGGGTCAAGGCGCCGCCGGAGAAGAGGTTCAAGAAACCGAGCACGCCGCTGGCGCCGGCCTTGGCCTGCAGGTCCTGGACCTGGCTCCAACTCACCCCGGGGATCGGGATGTTGGCGCCGGCCTGGTACAGGCAGATGACACCGATCGTGAACAGGACCTTGTTGCGGAGGTCCGGTACGCGAAAGATGTTCCCGAGGCGGCGAAGCATTCGTGGACCTTAGCGGTTCTGGTGCTGGTTGCCCGAAGCGGGAGGACGAACGGCGAAGGGCAAGGCGACCTCGGTGGCCGTGCCGCCGGCGGCCTCGATGGCGGCCCTGGCCGACGCCGAGAAACGGTGCGCCGTGACCTGCAACGCCGTGGTGAGCTCGCCGCGACCGAGGACCTTCACGAAGTCCTTCTTTCGCGCCAGCCCGTGCTCGACGAGCACGTCGAGCGTGACGTCGCTGACGCCGAGCGCCGCGAGGGCGTCGAGGTTCACCGGCGTGTATTCGACGCGAAACGGGTTGGTGAAGCCCTTGAGCTTCGGGATGCGCTGGAGGAGCGGCAACTGGCCGCCCTCGAATCCGGCCGGGATCTGGCGACGGGCCTTTTGACCCTTGGTGCCACGTCCGGCGGTCTTGCCGCCGCGGCCACCGATGCCGCGTCCGACGATCTTCTTGCGCTTGATCGAGCCTTCGGGTGACTTGAGATCGTGCAACTTCATTCGTTGACCTCTTCTACTTTGACGAGGTGCGGCACTCGAGCGATCATCCCGTGGATCTCGGGACGATCAGGCAGCACGTTGGATTGGCCGATGCCGCGCAGTCCGAGCGCGCGAAGCGTCCCGCGGTGCTTGGGCTTGGTGGCGATGCCGGAGCGGATTTGGGTGACCTTCAATTGCATCTCAGCCCTCCGTGACCTTGAACAGGTCGCCCTCGCGCTGACGCTCGCGATAGGCGCGAAGGGTCCCGCTCGGGATGACGTGGTCGGCCGGCTTGTCACGCGAGGCGGCGATCTCCTCGGGACGGCGCAGCTGCTTGAGGCCCTCGATCGTGGCGTGG
>Ga0307374_10015396_pt1 | contig 10292 bp, 7 predicted proteins | sample OX3MG_FD_202532 | JGI IMG/M metagenome (GOLD analysis project Ga0307374, IMG submission 202532) | Soil microbial communities from Risofladan, Vaasa, Finland - OX-3 | ecosystem: Environmental > Terrestrial > Soil > Coastal area > Acid sulfate soil | place: Finland: Risofladan, Vaasa | collected...
CGCTGCTCGGCTACGGCCTCTACGCCCTCATGCGGGCGCGCTACGACGTGTTTCCGGAATTCGCCCCGCCCGAGGTCTCGATTCAGACCGAGGCGCCGGGCCTGGCGCCCGAGCAGGTGGAGGTGCTCGTCACGCAGCCGATCGAGAACGTGATCGTCGGCGCGCCCGACGTGCAGCGCGTGCGGTCCCGATCGATCCAGGGGCTGTCGGTCATCACGGTGACGTTCAAGACCGGCCCCGGCATCTATCTGGATCGGCAGGTGATCAGCGAGCGGCTGGCCACGCTGGCCGGCCAGTTGCCGGCGGGCGTGCAGGCGCCCGTCCTCACGCCGCTCACCTCTTCGACGAGCGTCGTCCTGACGGTGGGGCTCACGTGGCCCGGTCATTCACCGATGGATCTGACGACCGTGGCCGACTGGACGGTGAAGCCGCGCCTGCTCGCGGTGCCGGGCGTGGCCAAGGTGGCGATCTTCGGCGAGGCGCCCGAGCAGTTGCAGGTGCAGTTCGACCCGCAGCGGCTGGAACGGTACGGACTGACCGTCCAGGACGTCGTGGCCGCGGCGCGCGGGGCGACCGGAATTCGCGGGGCCGGCTTCATCGACACGCCGAATCAGCGCCTCGTCCTGCGGACGGCGGGGCAGGCGGTGACGCCGCAGGCGGTCGCCCGCACGGTGGTGATGCAGCGGCAGGGGGTCAACGTCACGCTGGGCGACCTGGGGCGCGTCGTCGACGCGCCGGCGCCGGCGGTCGGCGCCGCCACGATCCGCGGCGTGCGCGGCCTGGTCCTCGTGGTGTCGTCGCAGTACGGCGCGAACACGCTGCAGGTGACCTCGCAGCTGGACCGGGCGCTGGCGGAGCTGCGGCCCGACCTGCAGGCGCAGGGCATCGCGCTCCACCCGGACGTGTTCCGGCCGGCCGATTTCATCCGGACCGCGCTGCACAACGTCGGCACGTCGCTGCTGGTCGGAGGGCTTCTCGTCATCCTGGTGCTGGTGCTCTTCCTGTTCGACCTGCGGACGGCGGCCATCTCGTGCACGGCCATTCCGCTCTCCCTGCTCGCCGCCGTACTCGTGATCACCGGCCTGGGGCAGAGCATCAACACGATGACGCTCGGCGGCCTGGCGATCGCGATCGGCGAAGTGGTCGACGATGCGGTCATCGACGTGGAGAACATCCACCGGCGTCTCCGGGAGAACCGGACCCTGTCCGAGCCGCGACCGGCCTGGCGGGTCGTGTTCGACGCCTCGCTGGAAGTGCGCAGCGCGGTCGTCTACGCGACCTTTGCCGTGGTCCTGGTGTTCCTGCCGGTGGTGACGATGTCCGGGCTGGCCGGGCGGATGTTCGCGCCGCTCGGCATGGCCTACATCTGGGCCATTCTGGCGTCGCTCGTCGTGGCGCTGACGGTGACGCCCGCGCTCTGCCTGCTGCTCCTGGGGGGGCGCGACCTGCCGGCCCGCGAGCCGCCGATCGTCCGAGGCGCGACGGCGGTCTACCGGCGGGTGCTCGGCGGCGTGGAGCGTCATCACCGGCTGGTGATGGCGGCCGTCGTGCTGCTGATCGGCGCGGGCGCCGTCATGTTGCCGATGCTCGAAGCGTCGTTCCTGCCGGCGCTGCGCGAGGGCGATCTCACCGTGCATATGACCGAGGTGCCGGGGACGTCGCTCGATGAATCGCTGCGGCTGGGCGATCGGGTCACGCAGGCGCTGCTGCGGATTCCGGCCGTGCGGTCGGTGGCGCAGACGGCCGGCCGCGCCGCGCTGGGCGACGACACGAATGGCACCCAGTCGAGCGAATTCGACGTGAGCTTCCGGCCGCTCGACGGCCGGCAGATCGCCGCGGCGCAGCAGGCGGTCCGCCGGACGCTCGGCCGGTTCGCAGGTCCGACGTTTTCGGCCAACAGTTTTCTCACCGAGCGGATCAACGAGACGCTGTCCGGAGAGGCCGGCGGTGTGGTGGTCAACGTCTTCGGCAACGATCTGACGGCGCTGGATCGGGAGGCGCGGGCGGTCGCACGTGCCCTGGGGCAGACCCGCGGCGCCAGCGCCGTCCAGCAGCAGGCGCCCCCCGGGATGCCGGAGATCACCGTGCGCCTGCGGCCGCGCGCCATCGCGCGCTGGGGCCTGGCGCCGGTGCAGGTGCTCGACGCCGTGCGCACGGCCTACAGCGGGGACGTGGTCGGGCAGATCTACCAGGGGAACCGGATCGTCGACGTCTCGGTGATTCTGCCGCCGGGTGATCGCCGGCAGGTGGACACGATCGGCGCGCTGACGCTCCGGACGCCCGGCGGCACGTACGTCCCGCTCCGGCAACTCGCCGGCATCGCGCAGACGTCGGGACGGTATCTCATCCAGCACGAAGGCGGGCGGCGGGTCGAAACGGTGACGTGCGACGTCGAAGGGCGCAGCGCGGCGGCGTTCGTGGCCGATGCCAGGCGCCGGATGGCCCGGCTGCCGCCGGTGCCCGGCACGTATGTGACGTTTGCGGGGACGGCGGTCGAACAGGCCCGGTCGCGCACCGAGCTGCTGATGCACGCCGGGCTGGCCGGGCTCGGGATCCTCCTGCTGCTGTCGGTCGTCATGCAGAACGGGCGCAACCTGCTGCTGGTGCTGCTCAACCTGCCGTTCGCGCTGGTGGGCGGCGTGATGGCGGCCGCCGTCACCGGAGGCGCGCTGTCGCTGGGGGCGCTCATCGGGTTCGTGACGCTGTTCGGCATCACCCTGCGTAATGCCATCATGCTGATTTCGCACTATGAGCATCTCGTCGCCGTCGAGGGGCGGCCGTGGGGCCTGGAGACGGCGATGCGCGGCGCGTCGGAGCGTCTGGCGCCGATCCTGATGACGGCGCTCGTGACCGGCCTGGGGCTGCTGCCGCTCGCCCTGGGCAGCGGCGATCCGGGGCGCGAGGTCGAAGGGCCGATGGCCGTGGTCATCGTCGGCGGCCTGATCACGTCGACCGCGCTGAACCTCCTGGTGCTGCCGACGCTCGCGTGCCGGTACGGCCGGTTCGATCCCATCCCGCCCGCTGAGTAGCGTGGTAGATTCTTCCACTTGGGGACGGGTTCGAACCCGTCCCCACATTGCACTTCTTTCACACGGTGGCCTGATCAGCTACGATGGGCCAAGCGACTCCAGCAGCGACTCCCCGGGGCAAGCAGCGAGAAGCCGGTGCGCCCGCGGGAGCCCCCAAGGACGCCCGCATGTCGCCCAAGAAGAAAGTAGCCCGCCGGCCGCCGGCCTTTCCGGTCCGTCGCCCTTCCCGCAGCGCCAGCCAGACGCAGCTCCGCCGGCGGAACGACGTACTCCAGCGCCGCGTCGCCGACCGCACCCGATGGCTGACGCTCCTCCACGAGACGAGCATGGCGGTCACCGGGGCCGCGAGCGCGAATGAGGCGCTGCAGGAAATCCTCCAGCGGATCTGCGAGACCGAGCAATGGCAGGTGGGGTGCGTCTATCTTCCCGGCCGGCGTGGCGCCGAGGAACTGACCACGTCGGTCACCTGCGTGGCGGATGAACGGTTCGGCCCGTTTCAGGAGATCTCGAACCGCAGCCGGTTCAAACGGTCGCAGAGCCTGCCCGGCCGCGTCTACGCCGAAGAGCGGTCCGTGTGGATCGACGATCCGCGCGAACTGCGCCAGGCCCTGGTGGTCCGGGGGCACATCGCGAGGCAGCTCGGGCTGAACGCCGCGGCCACCCTGCCCGTCCGGGCGGACCATCGCGTCATCGGAGTGCTGGAGCTCTTCTCGGATCAGCCGCACCCGCGGAGCGATGAGCTCGTCGCCCTCCTCGATGACGTCGGCGCCCAGATCGGCCGGGCGCTCGAGCGGGAACGTCTGATGGGAGAGGTTACGGAGATGGTCTGGCGCGAGCAGCAGGATCTGGTGCACGCGCTGCACGATTCGCTCGGCCAGGAGCTGACCGGCATCGGGCTGCTGAGCGCGAGCTTGAGCAAACGCTGCCGGAATACGCAGCCCGCGGAGGCCGAGACGGCGCAGCGGATCGTCGAAGGCGCGCAGCGGGCGCTCGACTGTGTCCACCAGCTCTCCCGGGGGTTGTTCCTGCTCGACCTGGAGGCCGGGGGGCTGTTCGGCGCCCTGCAGCAGCTCGCCGCGGCGACCGAGCACGTCTACAAGGTCGCCTGTCGCGTGCGCGGCGACGCCCTGGTGGCCGCGACCAACGGCCACGCTGCCACACAGTTGTACCGGATCGCGCAGGAGGGGGTGACGAACGCCCTCCGTCATGCCGGTCCCTGCACGGTCAGCATCGAGGTCAGGCGGGACGGGGACGGCCTCGTCCTGTCGGTGGCGGACGATGGGATCGGCATCGACAGCGCGGCATCGTCGAAGGAGGGCATGGGACTGCGAATCATGCGGTACCGGGCGATGACGATCGGGGCGACCCTGACGATCGCTCCACGACCCGGTGGCGGAACCCTTGTGACGTGCCGGCTGCACGAATCCGCGCCGGCCGGCGCCTGAATGCCCGCGCGCCTGAAGATCACTTGTGAGGGAACGAGGATGGTGTCCGAGGTGAAGCCGACGCGTGTGCTCGTCGCGGACGACCATCCCATTGTCCGTCTGGGCATCCGGCAGATGCTCGACAACGAGCCTGACCTGTCGATCTGCGCGGAGGCGTCCACCCCCGAGGAAGCGGTCGAGTCCGTCGGCCGCGATCACCCGGACCTGGCGCTGGTGGACCTGTCCTTCGGTGCGTTGAGCGGCCTGGACCTGATCCGCCACCTGCGGGAGATCGCCCCCGACCTCCCGATCCTCGTGCTGTCGATGCACGACGAGAGCCTCTTCGCCCAGCGGGCCCTGCGGGCGGGCGCCAAGGGATACATCACGAAACACGAGGCGATCACCCACCTGGTGTCCGCCATCCGGCAGGTGCTGAGCGGCCATATCTACGTGAGCGATCGGGTGTCGCAACAGGTGCTGGAGGGATTGGGCCACACCATGGACCGGTCGGGCGATCGCGTGGCCACCCTCAGCGACCGTGAGCTGCAGGTCCTGACCATGATCGGCCACGGCACGGCCACGGCCGAGATTGCCGGGCGACTCGGGATCAGCATCAAGACGGTCGAAACCTACCGATCCAACATCAAGGCCAAACTCAGCCTCCGCGACAGCACCGATCTGATCCGGTTCGCCGCCAGCTGGGTCGAGCACCTCTGAGACCCGCCTCCGCCGCGCCAGCCCGCTCCCGAGTCTTGTTTCTCCACAATAATAGACGTGCGTCTTGTGGCGGGCTTCATATGACGCCAACACATGGAGTTTCCCTGATATATTGATGAGGTTGGCCCCGATGGACGCCGCGACCGTGGGCGGAAATACTGAGAAGTGGGGCGCAAAGCAACGGACACCATTTTGTCGGACCGAGGTGCGGTGGGCGGTGCGGAACGTGTGGGCCCAATCGCCGGGGGTGTGCCCCGAGACGGAGACGTCATGGTGACGAGCGAGGGGAGCGTGAGCGGTCCGTTCTGCCTCCGGCAGGCACCCGGTGTGCCGCAGCTCCGATACCGGGCGCGCCAGCAGGCCATGGAGGCCGCGCGGGCATTCGCGCGCGGCCAGCAGGTCGACCTGTGGGTCTGCGAGGGGGGCACCTGCGGGCGGCAGGAAGCGTTTCGCCCGCTCCTGCTGCTGCCGTCGAAGGCGTGAGCGGGCGGGTGCCGATTGCCGGGAGAGCGTCTCTGCCGCCTTCGCGAGCGGCCTCGCTGCAGCGGTCTGCCGGGCGTGGACGGGCCCCGCAGGCGATTCCACGCCATCGTGGCCGGCCGGCGCCGATCGACGCGCACGGCCGAACGCCGCAGGGCGGACGAGAGGAATCGGGAGCGAGCCGGGCCGGATGCGGGTGCCGAGCGGCGCCGGCCGTCGGCCACAGAGGTGAGCCGTGAGCAACGGGACGACGGTGGAACTGGAGCCGGCGCTGATGCGCCGCATCATCGGCGAGTACATGGAGATGCCGGGGCTGCGGCTGACCGGTCCGCAGGCGCAGCGCCTGCTGGGGCTCGACGGGCCCCGATGCCAGGCGGCTCTGGACGCCCTCGTCGACGCGCACCTCCTGCGCCGTCTCGATGACGGGCGCTATGCGCGCGAGGCGGACGGCCCGGCGCCGCGGACCGCGTTCCGGATGACGACGGCCGGGCTGCCGGCGAAGCAGGAAAAATCGTCCGCGGCGTGATCGGGGGCGTCGGCCGCCGCCGCGGCTTCAGGGAGGGCGGTATGCTGGTGTCTCCGCAGGTCACGTTCCGCAACATGGATCCATCCGAGGCGGTCGAGCGCGAGGTGCTCGCCGAAGCCGCCAAACTCGAGAAGTATTACGATCGGATCTCCGGCTGTCGCGTGCTCGTCGAGCGGCCGCACCGTCATCAGCGGGCGGGCAGCCGCGTGCACGTGCGCATCGATCTGACCGTGCCGGGCGAGGAGCTCGTGATCAGTCACGAGCCGGCCAGCCTGCACGCGTCGCTTCAGGACCTCGACCTGCCCGCGCGACGGAAGAGCACGGACATCGACGCGGTCGAGCAGTACGCGCCGGTTGCCGTGCGCGAAGCGTTCGACCTCGCGCGGCGGCGCCTCCAGGATTTCGCGCGCCGGCAGCGCGGCGACGTGAAGGTTCACGAACTGCCGGGGCACGGGCGCATCGTCCGGCGGTTCGACGCGGAGGGCTACGGGTTCATCGAGGCGGCCGACGGTCACGAAGTGTACTTCCACCAGAACAGCATCCTCAACGGCGCCTTCGACGAGGCGGTGGTCGGCGCCGAGGTGCGGTTCGCCGAAGAGAGCGCCGAGAAGGGGCCGCAGGCGAGCAGCGTGCGGCTGATCGGCAAGCACCACGTCGCCTGAGCTGGCGGCGAGCCGGGCGGCCCATCGGCCGCCCGGCCTGCGAATAATTCGCGTCGACCGCGAAATCACGACCACACCGCTCCTCCTGCCTGCCGCGCCGGTGCTCCACCCGCTCGCCGCGCGTGATTCCAGCCGTTGAGCCCGAAGCCCGCGGTCCGGCACGCCGTGGCACATGGATTGCTCTTTCCGAGGGCCAGGGACGCAGTCTGCGCGACGCACGCAGACCTCGTGGCCGCGCGGATCCACGGGAGTCCGGTGGGGGGACAACCATGAGCGGGCCGGAGTACGTGCTGGAGTTCTCGCAGATCGGGTTGAGTGATCTTGGCCGCGTCGGCGGCAAGAACGCCTCGCTCGGGCAGATGTTCAACCGGCTGAAGCCCAGGGGGGTGGGCGTGCTGGACGGGTTCGCCACCACCGCGGCCGCATACCGGCAGCTGCTGGAGGAAGCGGGTCTGCGCGAGCGCCTGCAGCGCGTCTTCACGGGCCTCAACGCGGAAGATCTGACCGCGCTGGCCGCGGCCGGACAGGCTGCCCGGGCGGCAGTGCTCGAGACGCCGATTCCCGACGCACTGCGCGCGGCCATTCTGGACGGCTACGCGCGCCTCACCGCCCGGATTGGCCGCGAGGCGGAGCTCGCGGTGCGCTCGTCGGCAACGGCCGAAGATCTGCCCGAGGCTTCGTTCGCCGGCGCGGCGGAAACCTTTCTGAACGTGCGGGGCCGCGAAGGACTGCTGCGCGCGGTGCACGCGTGCTACGCCTCGCTGTTCACCGACCGCGCCATCAGTTATCGCGCGCGGCTGGGCTACGACCAGCTGAAGGTGGCCCTGTCGGTCGGCGTCATGCCGATGGTCCGATCGGACAAGGGGAGCGCGGGCGTGATCTTCACGCTCGACACCGAGTCCGGATTTCGCGATGTCGTCACGGTGTCGGGCACGTACGGCCTGGGCGAGTTCATCGTGCAGGGCGTGGTGACGCCGGACGAATGGATGGTGTTCAAGCCGACGCTGGCGACCGGCTGCCGCGCGATTGTCGGGCGCCGGCTGGGGACGAAGGAAGTGCGGCTCGTGTACGGCGACGGCAGCCGGACGACACGGAGCGAGGCGACGCCGGCGGCCGACCGCGGACGCTTCTGTCTGAGCGACGATGAGGTGCTGCAGCTGGCGCGCTGGGCGTGCATCGTCGAGGAGCATTACTCGGGGCTGGCCGGGCACCCGCAGCCGATGGATATCGAGTGGGCCAAGGATGGGGAGAGCGGCGAGTTGTTCTTCGTCCAGGCGAGGCCGGAGACGGTGCACTCGGCGAAGGCCCACGCCGCGACCGCGGAGATCTACCGGTTGAAGGAGCGTCCGGGGACGCCGCTGGTGACCGGGCAGGCCGTCGGCGAACGGATCGGGGCCGGCCGGGTCCGGGTCGTGCTGAGCGTCGACGAACTCGGCGACGTCCAGGCGGGCGAGGTCCTGGTGGCGCCGAGCACCGATCCGGACTGGGAGCCGGTCATGCGGAAGGTGGCGGCGATCGTCACCGATCAGGGCGGACGGACCGCGCACGCGGCGATCGTGTCGCGCGAGTTCGGGCTGCCCTGCATCGTCGGCAGCGCGAACGCGACCCGGACGCTCAAGACCGGCGACGAGGTGACCGTCTGCTGCGCCGAGGGTGCGGAAGGGCACGTCTATGCGGGTGCGATCCCGTTCGAGGTGGAGCGGGTCGATGCGTCGAAGGTGCCGGCGTCGCGGACGAAGATCATGCTGACGGTGGGCGACCCGGACCAGGCGTTCGGCCTGGCGGCGATTCCGAACGCCGGCGTGGGGCTGGCGCGGACCGAGTTCATCATCACCAACCAGATCGGCATCCACCCGATGGCGCTGGTGCGATACCCGAAGCTGAAGGATCAGGCGGCGGTCAGGGCGATTGCGGCCCGGATCGGCGAGCAGGATCCGTCCGAGTACTTCGTGCAGCGGTTCAGCGAAGGGGTGGGAAAGATCGCGGCGGCCTTCTTCCCGAAGCCGGTGATCGTGCGGATGAGCGACTTCAAGACGAACGAGTACGCGCGCCTCCTCGGCGGGCAGGAGTTCGAGCCCGAGGAGGAGAATCCGATGCTCGGCTTCCGCGGCGCGTCGCGGTACTACGACCCGCGCTACGCGGAGGGCTTCGCGCTGGAGTGCCGGGCGCTGAGCCGGGTGCGCCGCGACCTGGGCCTGACCAACGTGAAGGTGATGATTCCGTTCTGCCGGACGGTCGACGAGGCGCACCAGGTGCTCGACGCGATGGCGGCCGCCGGCCTGCGCCAGGGGGACGACGGCCTCGAGGTCTACGCGATGTGCGAGATCCCGGCGAACATCGTGCTGGCCGAGGCGTTCCTGGGCGTGTTCGACGGCTATTCGATCGGGTCGAACGATCTGACCCAGCTCACGCTGGGGCTGGACCGCGATTCCGGGACGGTCGCCCGGCTGTTCGACGAGCGGAACGCCGCGGTCAAGTGGATGATCGCGCACGTCATCGAGACGGCGAGGCGGATGGGCAAGCCGGTCGGCATCTGCGGGCAGGCGCCGTCCGACTATCCCGAGTTCGCCGCCTGGCTCGTCGATCGCGGCATCGACTCGATCTCGCTGAATCCGGACGTCGCCATCACCACGGCGTTCGTCATCGCGAAGGCCGAGCAGCCGGTGCCGGCCGCCGCCCGCTGACGCGCGGCCGCTCGATCTGGCAGAGGAGGGCGATCGTGAACCGCCACACCGCCGGCGCCATCCAGCCGTGGCCGACGATCGTGAAGTCGACCCGGCAGGCGAACGGCGCGAACCTGGCGGACTACCGCCAGGCGTGCGCTTCGTTCACCTGGGACGAAGCGCGGAGCGAGCTCGACGGGCTGCCGGGCGGCCGCGGCCTGAACATCGCCCACGAGGCGGTCGATCGCCATGCCGCGGGCGCCCGCCGCGATCACCTGGCGTTCCGCTGGATCGAGCGGAACGGGCGGGTGACCGACCTGACCTACGGCGCGCTGGCGGACGCCACGAACCGGTTCGCGAACGTGCTGACGCGCCTCGGGCTGCGCAGGGGCGACGTCGTCGCCGTGCTGGCCGGCCGGATTCCCGAACTCCATATCGCCGCGCTGGGCACGCTCAAGGCGGGCGGGATCTTCAGCCCGCTGTTCTCGGCGTTCGGGCCCGAGCCGATTCACGCGCGCCTGACGATCGCGCAGGCGCGGTTCCTCGTGACGACGGCCAGCCTGTACCGACGCAAGATCGAGGCGCTGCGCCCGTCGCTGCCCGACCTCGAGCACGTGCTGCTCGTCGCCGACGACGGCCGGGACGTCCGGGAGCCCGGCATCGTGGACTTTCACGATCGGCTCCAGGCGGCCCCGGCCGAGTTCACCATTCCGCCGACCGACCCGGAGCAGCCGGCGCTGCTGCACTTCACCAGCGGCACGACCGGCAGGCCCAAGGGGGCCCTGCACGTC
>Ga0307374_10015397_pt1 | contig 10292 bp, 4 predicted proteins | sample OX3MG_FD_202532 | JGI IMG/M metagenome (GOLD analysis project Ga0307374, IMG submission 202532) | Soil microbial communities from Risofladan, Vaasa, Finland - OX-3 | ecosystem: Environmental > Terrestrial > Soil > Coastal area > Acid sulfate soil | place: Finland: Risofladan, Vaasa | collected...
GGAGACGACGGCATAGCCCGACAACGGTAGTCCCGCCGCATTCGGCCGGGGACCGTCACGACGGATCGGTAACGACAGCGACATGGAAGCGGCGCATGGAACAGGGTCCTTGGACCCTGGTCGCCGCAGCCCTCATAAGCAGACGATCACTGCGGGACCCGTGGCCTTCCGGCCTGGGGCGGAGGAAGGAGCACCACGATGGTCGAGACCGTAGGGATCGGGGTGGGCGTGCTGTTGGCCGGCGTGCTCGGCGAGGGGATACGCCGGGCGGTCATGGGGACCCGCTTCCAGCGGAGCATGGTCATGATGCCGAGGCAGCTGAGCGGGTCGTCGGAAGCGGTCGACGGCGGCTGACCGGCATGGGCTGATCGGCCCATCCGTGACCCGGCGGCGGCGCCGAGGGACGATGACACCGTGACGCTCTTGGCCACGGGCACCGGGTGGGGGAGCCGGCCCCGTGCCGCCTTGGCCACGTTGTCGCTGGTGCTCTTTCTCACCTTCCTGGACAACACCATCGTGAGCGTGGTGCTGGCCGATGTGCAGAAGGACCTCCACGCCGGCGTCGGGGGCCTGCAATGGGTGGTGAACGGTTACGCCCTGGCCTTCGCCAGCCTCATGCTCACCTTCGGCACCCTGGGCGACCTCTTCGGCCGCAAACGGATCATGGTCGGCGGCGTGGCCGTCTTCTGCGTCGGCTCGGTCATGGCCGCGCTGGCCCCCGACGTCCACGTGCTGGTGGCCGGCCGGGTGCTCATGGGCGTCGGGGCAGCCGCCTCGGAGCCGGGCACGCTGTCGATGATCCGCCACCTCTACCCCGATGCCCGCCTGCGGGCCCGCGCCCTCGGGGTGTGGGCGGCGGTCTCGGGCCTCGCCCTCGCCCTCGGGCCCGTGATCGGCGGCGCCCTGGCCGGGCTGTGGTCATGGCGGGCGGTGTTCTGGTTCAACGTCTTCTTCGGCCTGGTGGCCCTGGCCGCCGCCGTGGTGGTCCTGCCCGAGCACGCCGACCCGCAACGACAGCGCCTCGACATACCGGGCTTCTTCCTGGGCGCCGGCGCCCTGGCCGCCGCCTCCTCGGCCGTGATCTCTGGCGAGACGGCGGGCTACTCGGCCTGGTGGATCGAGGCGCTGTTCGCCGTATCGGTGGCGGCTCTGGCCGGTTTCATCGCCTGGGAGCGCCACGCGGCGAATCCTGTACTCGACTTGCGCGTGTTCAGGCGCCGCTCCTTCAGCGGATCGAACGTGGTGGCCTTCTGCACGTACTTCTCCACCTTCGCCATCTTCTTCTTCGTGGCCCTCTACCTCCAGGAGGTGGGTACGAGCTCGTCGTATGCCACTGCTCTCGACTTCGTCCCTATGGCCTCCGGCCTAGTGCTCGCCGCCCTGGTGAGCGGGCGCTGGGTGGCCCGGGTCGGCCCCCGCCTGCCCATGTTCCTCGGCTGTGGCCTGGCCGGGACCGGCGTGCTGCTCACCGACCTGCGCCTCACGCCGGCCTCGGGGCTCGGCGACATCGGCTGGACCCTGGCCATGGCCGGGGTGGGCTTCGGATTGGCCGTGGTGCCGGTTACGAGCTCGGCTCTGTCAGCAGTGTCGCCGGCGCACTCGGGCATGGCGGCATCCATGACCAACACCAGCCGGGAGATGGGGGCGGTGGCCGGCGTGGCCGTGCTGGGCTCCATAGTGAACGGCCAGCTGACCGTGGGCCTGGTGCACCGCTTAACCGCCTTGGGCATTCCCAAGGCCTTCCAGGGCCTGGTGGTGACAGCGGTGACCACCGGGACCTTCAACCAGCAGGCGGCAGCGGCGGCCGGCGGGAGCAAGAGCCTGGCGCTCCTGATCGAGCGGATAGTGGTGTCGGCCTACAGCGCCTTCGCCCACGCGCTCGACATCGCCCTGATGATCGCCACCGCACTGATGTTCTTCTCGGCGCTGGTGGCGCTGTTCACCATGAGCTCCTCCCCGACCAGGGATGAAGCGATGGCCTGAAACACCGTGTGCGGCGGATTCTGGTTGGCGGACGGGTTTTGGCCGGTGTTTGGGCTCTTGGCGGCGGCTGGTGCTCGGCACCAGCTACCGCTATGAGCTCGCCTCAGGGTTCAGGAGCTGTCAGTCGGGCAGTCGCACCACCGGCAACAGGCCGGAGGCCCCAGGTGACCCGCTGCCACCCGACGGTGGGCTCGAAGCCGGTGGCGAGGCGGGCGGGGACGAGGGTGCGGTGGTGGCCGGCCGGCTCGAGGCCGGTGCCCCGGCCTTCGGAGCAGCGGGACCGGCGGCGGCGGGCACCAGTGAGTCCGAAGCCCCCGGGTTGGACGAGCCGGTCCCGGCATGACCGCTCACCGGCGAGGAGGGCACGCCGGATCCAGCCACATAGGGCTGGGGCACGGCCAGGCCCGACGCGCCGAAGGGCGTCACGACGCTCTGCACCGGGGTCACGAACTGCTGGCTGAAGGCCAGGCCCACGTTCTTCTGGTTGGGGGGCAGGATGACCTGGTTGTCGTACGAGTCGATCTCGTCCACGGCCGTGGCCAGGTCGGCATTGTCGGAGTCCGACGTGAACAGCACGTGCAGGCCGTGGGTGGCGATGTCGCCCTCGAAGTAGCGCACGTCACCTTGGGGGCCGAAGTGCTGGTCGGGGGTGGGGTCCTGGGCCTGCGCCGGCTTCGACGCGTCGTAGGTGGCCGTGCCCGGGATGTTGTACGGGGTGCCGTTGGCGTTGTGGTTCCAGCATCGCCGGTTGTAGGACGTGGACCCGTCGTAGGTGGTGCCGTCGTCGGTGACCGTCCCGGAGTAGCGCTGCCCGGCGGACGGGGCCGGCGACACGGCCACCGGCTTCCCGTTCTGGTCGGCGAAGCCCCACGTGGTGGGGTCGATGTTGCGGGGGTCCACCTGGGGCCCGGGCGAGTTGCCGGTGCCGTCGTCGAAGCAGGAGTCGTCCACGTAGTACGGGACTGTCTCCACTACCCCCTGGGCCCCGCCGGGGCTCGGGTCGCTCGACTGGTCCACCGACCACTTCTCCACCATGGTCCCGGCCGGGCCGGTGAGCTCCTCCCAATTGAGCAGCTCCGGGGCCAGGCCCGAGAAGGTGGCGTCGGGCAGGTTGAACGAGCCGTAGATGCAGCTGTCGGGTGAGCCCACTTCGGGCACCGATACGCCGGGAACGGCGGCGCCGCAATTGTTCTTGTTGGGGCTGCCCACCGACAACGGCTGTCCGCCGTTCAACGACTGCTCCTGGCGACCGAGCTTGTCGTTGCTCGAGGTGGACACCCCGCTCGGCCCCACGAAGTCGTGCGTGTCGCCGTAGAGGACGGGGTTGATGCCGGTGACCGGCACACCCTTGGGGTTGTAGGGGTTGTAGTAGGTGTTGACCGAACCGGCCTGCATGTTCCACTGGGTGTAGATGCCGTCCAAGGGCGGGATCGGGTGCACGCGCAAGTTGTACTGGTGGTCCACCGAGTCGGCATAGAAGAAGTCGGTGCGGGTCACGTTGGTGCCCGAGTCCGAGCCCCACGTCACCCGGATGTCGCGCACCGGGCCCTGCTTGATGCCCATGGTGATGGACGAGCCGTTCCAGTTGACCTGTTCGTCCTCGTACCCGCAGCACGGCGTGTCGCCCCCGGGCGCCTGCTGGAAGGCTCGGCCCTTGAAGCGGTCGATCAGGCTGGCCCCGTAGTCGCCCTTGGTCAGCCCCCCGTTGTCAGGTGACACAGCCAGGCCGTCCATGATCCAGCGCCCGGCCAGCGAGGTGGCGGGGTCGCCGTACTGGAACTTGTAGCGCGGCGTGGACACGCTGGCGATGTCGAGAGTGCGGCGCTGCACGTAGGTGGACGGGTCGAGCACGATCTGGTTCGAGGCGTTGTACTGGAAGCCCTGGCCGATCACCGGCACCGGTGTCCCGTTGGGGCCCACCGCGCACACCGGGCCCACCGGGGCGTTGCCGTAGTCGCTGTAGTTGCTCTGGGAGTAGGCGTACATGTCGGCGTTGCGGTCCGGCGTGTACTTCACGTACGGCGAGTTGGCCGCCGTGTAGGCCGGGGCCACTTGAGGCTGGCCGTTCGAGCCCATGGCCGACTCCATGACGTACGCGTAGCGGACGGCACCGCTGGTGGGGTCGACCAGGCGCACCTGATTGGCCGACACGATCCCGGCCGGCAGCGCGGCACTGGCTGGAGCACGGGTGCCGGCGTCTCGGGCCATGAAGGCCATCTCGTCGGTGTTGATCAGAGACTGGTTCGGGTCAGGCGTGGTGGTGGCGTCAGGAGCGGTGCCACCGGGCCCTTCGGCCTGGCAGACATTGGCCGGGTTGGACGGGTCGAACTTGGGGTTCGAGGTGAGCAGGAAGGGCTCGGAGTCGAAGGTGTAGGTCAGCATCTGGTCCGCCCCCGAGTAGAAGGCGAAGCCCGAGGCGTTGTTGGTCAGGTAGTGCTGCCACTTGGTGTCCACCTGGAACGGGATCTGCACGAAGCGGTGGCTGGCCGAGTCCCAGCGGTAGCCCAGCAGGCTCTGGGCCGGCACGCCCTTCAGCACCGTGCGCACCGGCAGGTCGCTGCCCTGGAAGCAGCTGTGATCGCCATTCTGCTTGTCGACCTGGCCGTTCACGTCGGGCTGGGGGTTGGCCTGGAAGCAGTCGCTCTGCAGCCCCAGCGGGGCCAGAAGGGTGCCCTGGCTGTTGTAGACGCTGTAATCGGTCGGGGCCTGGGGAGGCCGGGCCGTCACTTCGGGGCCCGAGGTCCAGTCGGGGAAGTCCCCGCCGGTCAGCACCACCGGCTCGGTGGCGAAGGCGGCCACGCGTACAGCCGCTCCCGGGCGCGACGGGCGAGCCACCGGGGCGCCGGAAGTGGCGTTGGTGGCGTGGGCGGCGTGGGTGGCGTTGGTGGCGTGGGCGGTGCCGGCCATGGCCGGCGTGGCCCCGCCGATGACGGTCACCATGACCGAACCGACGAGCAGGCCGCTCGCCCACCACGGCGGGGTGCGGCCGGCGTGGTGGCGACGACTGGGCATGGGGCGACGGGACACGGTCACACTCCTTAGAAGGCCAGGGCCTGGGCCCCGGCGAAGACGTCGATCAGTAGTGGTGCGCCCCCGATGACCACGCCACGGGTGGCGGTGGAGTACCGGTAAGCGGTCCCGGCCGTTCCGGTGTCGGCAGTGGCCAGGTAGGTGGCCCAGGCGCTCGCATCCCCGGCACCGGTGCCCACGGAGATGGTGCGTGTCGCGCCGTTGGGCTCGACCACCTTGACCCCCACCGCACCCGAGAAGGCGCCGCATCCGGCTACCCACGACCCGCCCGCGGCCCGCCCGGTGTCCTCAGGGGCGTTGGCCGGGAACGGGCTGTCACACAGCCGGTTGTGGCTGTCGACGAAGAGACCGGGGAGTGTGGGTGTCCCTGAGCCATCTTGCGAGAGAAGGTTCATGAGCGCATCGGTGACCGCCACCCCGGCATTGGGCCCGACGCTCTCGCTGTCGTCGGAGTGCCCGTAGCCGAAACGGTCGCCGCCGGTGTTGCCGGTGTTCTCGTAGACCGACCAAGGGGACTCGAAGGTCTCGCCTTGGCTGCCGACGAAGTTCCCCGGCGGCACCACGTAGCCGATCATGTCCTGGCCCAGGCCGGCCAGGAACCGAAACGGCTTGGTCATCCGGCCGCTCACGTCGGGGGTCATGGGCAGTGTCGTGCCGCAGGTGTAGTTGCCGGCGCGCACGTTGGTCGGGTCCGAGGTGCTCGGCTCGTAGCAGTTGGTGGGGAAGGGCATCTGGGCGTCGTCCACCGGGCCGCCCACCTCGGTGATGGGGAAGACCTCGCCGGGCGAGTAGGCGATCTGGACGGGCCCGATGGTGGCCACGCCCACGCCGCTCTTCAGGAAGGCGGGTGCCCCGGCGTGCACGGGCGCCAGGGTGCTGCCCAGTCCCACCGACGGCTTCCCCGACAGCGACAGCCCCACGGTGCAGGCCGGGTCGGCGAAGGCCGGGCGGTCGGGGAAGAGGTCGGCGGCGAAAGCCGCCACGAAGAGGTTGTTCTCGAGCTGCAGGCACACCGAGCGGCTCTGGCCCGACAGGCTGGTCGGCGTCACCGTGGTGGTGTCCGAGCCGGACAAGGCGGACACAGCGGTGTCGGCCACGCTCTTGCCGTAGACGTCCACGAACTGGAGCGCGTCGCTGTAGGGCGCCACCGCTCCGGCGCCGTTGGCCGGCTCGGGGTAGATGCTGGCGCAGCGGTCGACGGGGTTGCCCGGCACGTCGTGGCGCGCGCCGGGCACGTCGAGGACCTGGGTGCCTTGGGGGTAGACGGCGGGGGTCTCCACGCTGCCCACCAGGCCGGCCATCTCCATGCCGACGCTGCCCGGGTAGTCGGACTCGAGCCAGTCGCGCACTCGGCCCGTCCAGTCGCCGCTCAGCATGGACTCGTACGACGGGTTGTTGGAGAAGGCCAGGGACTCATCGTGGGTGCCCACGTTCACCAAGGTGAAGATGGCGTGACCGGCCGAAGGGCCTTGGGTAGCCACGGCCTGCATCACCGGCATCAGGTTGGTGTCGATGAACGGGTACGATGACCAGCACGACTGGGTGTTGGCCGGCATGCGGGCCGTGGTGAGCTTCAATGCCGCCGGCTGGGCCTGGGTATCGGCCTGCACTATGGCGCCGGCCGCTTGGGTCACCAGGTAGTGCATGTAGTAGTCGTCCACGCCCGAGGTGACGCCGGCCGGGAGGTCTCCGTTCACCTGGTTGACCGGGGAGGGGTCGCCCGAGACGTCGGGCCCCCACAGGCCGATGGGGTCAGGCGCCGACTCGTCGTGGGTGGAGGAGATGAAGATGTTGGCTGGCGCCAGGCCCGGGTCGCGCCGGTGCACGATGGCGCGGATCTGGTCCATGGTGGTGTCGAACAGGCCGATGGAGTCGATGGTGACGATGGCCACCCGGCGCGTGCCGATGGTGAACACGGCCGCCTCGGCCCCGATGGGATCGGGCTTGACGAACGAGTTGGTCAGCGTGGTGCCGGGCGTGGCCGAGTCACCCGAGGTGAGCGGCCAGTGGTTTCCCCCCGACCCGCCGGCGATGTACGGCGCCTCGTAGCGGTGGGTGGCATCGGCATCGCAGAACGGGTCACCGGGCACGTACTGGCCGGCGCCGAACTTGTCGATGTAGGGCTTCTCGAAGGCGAAGAGCCGCCGGCCTGGCCACAGTTGCTGAACCTGAGCCTCGGACGTGCCGCAGAAGGGCACGAACTCAGCCGTATCGAGAGCCTGCCCGGCCGGGGTGACGAGCGCCGGTGGGGTCACGTCGCGCTGGGCAGCTCCGACCTTGAACATCGCCGGAGAGGCCGAGGCCGTGGTGACGAAGGCAGCGGTGCTCACGAGCAGCGGGGCGGTCACCGCCGCGGCGATTAGGCCGGCGGTAATGGCACGCCGGGCCCGATGCCGGATTTGAGTCTGGGGGGAAGCCTGCGAGGCCCGGGGCGAGGCGGTCATGGTTTCGGTTTCCTTTGTCCGGTGCGAGGCGTCACGCGGGCGCCGGGGTGGTCGGTGGCTCCAGGGTCGGGTCGATGAGGGTGGCGAGTGCCGTGGCCAGCACCGAGCCCAACGTCGAGGTCACGCTCGAGAGCAGCGACGACGCCACACCGGGCAACAGCGACGACACCGCCGGCGGCACCGGCGGCAGCAGCGAGGCACTACAGGAGAAGGCGGCCGCGCTCGTGGCGTCGAGGTTGTTGGTGTTGGACAGGTCGTGGTGCTGACGGGGCCACGGCCCACTCGAGGCGCAGCGGGTGGTGGGCGTCGACCACACGAACAGGTCACCGTCGCGGGTCCCGGCCGCCAGCACCTGGTGGGCCAGATCGCCCAAGGGCCCGAAGGACGGGCTGTTCACCATCCAGCCGCCGGTGAACTTGGGGAAGCCCGGCGCCTCGACGCCTGCGCTGTTCACGGCCCGGATATCGGACGTGGCGTCGCCTTCGACCACATAGGCGCCACCCACGTCACCAGCCACATCAGCCACCAGTGGCTGGTTGAAGAACTGCAGGTCGTTCATGACCTGCGGGAAGGCGGGCTGCATAGTGCCGGTGGTGGTGTTCCAGGCGTCGAGTTGGTTGTCGTTGGCGTACTGCTCGTCGGGCAGGGCGGCATCGAGCGCCTTGCCCAGCGAAGTGGCCGGGGCCACGAAGCTGGTCCCAGGTGCGCCGGGGCCCAAGGGGGCGAAGATGGGCATGCCGAGCGACGGGATGCTCGGCACATCCTGCGAGTTGGCCAGTGGGCCCGCCGCGTTCATGGACAGGCCTATGGGCTGTCCGTCGGGCCCCGTGCCCAGGTAGGAGCTGCCCGACGGCGTGAAGATGTAGGCCGGTCCCACCGTCGTCATGTCGCCCACGTCGAGCTGTCCGTTACCCGACAGGTCGGCCAGGGCCGGCGGCGAGGTCGTCCCGTCACCCACATCGGGTAGCAACCCGGCATCGAGGTCGACCATCTGGGCGGGCCACCCGGGCAGGATGGCGCAAGCATCGGGTTGAGCCGAGCTGGCACAGCTCGATCCGGCCGGGGCCGGAGTCAGAGTCCCGGTCGGGGCCAGGGCATAGACCTGGCTGTTGGCCGGGTTGAGCAGCGACGAGCCGACGCCGTCCACGGCGTAGTTGACGGCGTTCACCTCGCTGATGGCGCAGTTCGGGAGCCCCGGGGACACAGCGATGTTGGCGCCGGGCAGGGTGGCCGGGTTGCACCCGTACTCCTCGTCGGTGCCCACCACCAGGTCCGGTGCCCCGCTGCCGCCGGTGAGCTTCCCGATGGCCGGGGTGTCGAGGATCATGGATCCCATCTGCACGTTGACCGACGCCTTGAACGTGACGTGGTTGCTCACCGGGTCGACGCCCCCGGGCGCCACGGTGGCCGGGGCGACCACCAGCACCGGGTAGCCCGGCACGGGCCGCCCGTCGGGCTGCCAGGCATAGACGTGGCGGTCGAGCGACGACACCACCACGTCGAGCTGGCCGTTGCCGGTCAGGTCAGCCAGGCCCGGCGCGGCGAGGATCCCCGGCAGCAACCGGTTGTTGGGGTCGCGGGGATCGATCGAGGGCTCGGCCGCCGATCCGCCGTTGGTACCGGCGTAGGGAGCGGGATCCTGGGAGTAGGCGGTGGTGGTGTGCACCGGGTAGCCCGGCAGCAACTGACCGGTGGCATTCCAGGCGTAGACGTTGCCGCACATGTCACTGCCCACCACGTCCGGAGCGCCAGTGCCGACCACATGGCCGACGGCTACTCCGCCCACGATGGTGCAACGGGGCTGGGCGGTGACGAAGCCACTGGTATAGGCCTTTTCGTGGCTCGTGATCTCGGCTTGGCCGGGCAGGAGGTTGGTATACACCGGCCAGCCGCTCAACTCTTGGAGCTGGCTGCCACCGCCGCTACCCGCCGGCACGTAAGCGTGGATGGTGCCGTTGGCGGTGGGCACGATCATGGCGTTCTCGCCACCAGGCCCGATGGGCGCCAGGGTGGGCGGAGCGTCGATGGAGCCGCCGAAGTTGGTGGCCGGCTGGTTGATGGAGTTGGTACCGGGCCCGGCGGCCGCCGGCTGCACCGGGGTTCCACCGAGCAGCGTGGGGTCGTGGACCAGGTACTCGGTACGGCGGTCCATGCCGACGAGCCCCTTGGCGTCGGTCACCACCAGCCGCAGCGTGATGGAGTCGGCGTCGGGGGCAGGCCGCCCGTCGGGGCCAGTGCCGTTGGCTGACGGGGGCAGCTGGGCGGCGATGACCTGCAGGGCCGACGGCGGCAACGTGATGGTGCTGTTGGTGGGGGTGCCCGGCATACCGCCGGCACCAGAGCCACCGGTGACGTCGGTCCAATCGCCGGGCTGCGGTTGCGTGCCGATGCCGTACTGGAGCTCCCAGTGGTACGTCCCCGGCGTCCGTAGGGCGGAGGCCGACAGCGGGATCTGCATCGACTGTGAGACCGGGTCGTAGCTCTGGAACCACTGCATCTCACCGAAGGAAGCCTCGGGCGGCACCTTGCCGGCCTTCAGCCACGACAGGATGGTGCCGGCGTCGAGCCGGCCGTAGCCGGTGTACATGTCGTAGCCCGGCTGGGTGGGATAGCGGGTGGTCGGCACCGGTGAGACGACCCCGTAGTTGTCGGGGGGCTCGGCGTTGGTGGTCGAGGCGTCGCTCGGGGTTGGGACCACCGGCGACTGGAAGTCGATGTCGTCGGCCGACATCTCGATGAGCTCGCGTGCCTCGGTGGCAGACAGCGCCACCGGTGCTCCCGACGCCGTGGTCAGCCCCGGGTAGGCAGCCAGCTTCCCCTGCTGGAGGAGGTTCT
>Ga0307374_10015401_pt1 | contig 10289 bp, 9 predicted proteins | sample OX3MG_FD_202532 | JGI IMG/M metagenome (GOLD analysis project Ga0307374, IMG submission 202532) | Soil microbial communities from Risofladan, Vaasa, Finland - OX-3 | ecosystem: Environmental > Terrestrial > Soil > Coastal area > Acid sulfate soil | place: Finland: Risofladan, Vaasa | collected...
CCAGGGTCCTCAGCGATCACAGCGTAGGTGAAGGGGGCGTTGAGGGGGTACTTGTCGACGACCTTCCAAGAAGGGGACAAGGGCGCCCCGACGAAGGGGTAACGGGTAGCGGCCTTGGCAGGCTTGGATTCGAGCGGACCGCCACCTTTTTTCCCAAATGGGAGCTTGACCAAATTCTAGCTGCGACCCCGCTGATTAATGCTTCGGGCATTCGCGCTCTCTGCACTGACGTAACGGGCAATCGTCCGATCCTCGCCGGCGGCCGCGAACTTGAAAGAAATCAGCCCAATTACCTCGAACTTTGACTTTTTTGCGGTTCTTTATGATAAATAGCTTATGCATTCAGAATCAATTAATGCCTCATATCGCGCCGTCCTAGCATGACGGTCGCACTCGGTTGGCGAAAACCTCCTTCCTGTTCCTCCGCATCATGCTGGTGCCGGGTTTGATGCGGTATGTCTCACCGACCCAGAAATGTCTTGCAGCAAGACCGCTATGAATAGGTAGCCTAACGGCAATATCACCTGCAAGGGACCTTCTGGTATCGTCAGGCTCAATAATGCCACTGCCACCCCCAACAGCAATGTCCTCTTGTCCATGATCGAGGCGAACATCAGGGCGTACACCGGGACAAAGTAATACGCGAGACTTGCTTCCACAAAATCCGAGAAGAGCACCAGAGATACGAGGAGGGAGTAGATGCATAGCATCTGGAGAAAGTTTTGCGACCGCCGGCTTACGTAGAGGGCTGGCGCCAGCACCGCTAGAAGCAGCGGTTCGAGGAGGAATGCTGTCTGATTCAGCCTTCCCACGATCAAGGACGAGGCGAACTCCTTCAAGTTGACTATGGTCCCGCAAAGCGTCCCTGTGTACAGGCCTGGAAGCGTCGTAAGCCCGCAGCTTCCCACAGCGTTGGGTTCGGGAGTCGCGACGTTGACTATCCCAGACGCTATCGGCTGGCTTGGTTCAGCAGGACCTAAGTTGATCGGAAAATAGTTCAGCGAGGAGATGTAATCTCTTGGCGCAATTATCAAGAAAGGCAGAGACACGACGACCACGACCGCCACGAAAATGAGAATGCCCTTGGGGATGCTTCGCTTGTACTCCTTGGCATAGAGCAACAAGTACGCTGGCAGGACGAACAGGGCCTCTTGCTTGAACATCACAGCCACGGCTAGCGAGGCAAACGAGAGAATTGGTCTGTTGTCCTTGAACAGGTAGATTGCAAGGATCAAGAAGAGCGTCATCGGCTGACTGCTGAGCCAGAGATAGCCTTCGTAGTAGAGCACAAAAGGGGCGAACGCATAGAGCAGCCCGGCGGCGAAGGCGATTCTATCTGCTGCGAATCTCTTCGCAATCAGGTATACTAGCGCGGCCGTCGCGGCGTCTGAAAGGACTATTGGAATGGAGGCGGCCCGAGCCCCGGCGGCAACAAAGAAGGGATACAGCGAGTAGAGAAACAGCGGCGTATACTTGTAGGTGTAAAAGTCGCGGTATGGGATAAGGCCTTTCTGCAGGAATCCTAGCCATTGCGTATAACCGGAATAGAAGTCACCCCAGGTGCTGAGAGGAAACCCGGGGACCCCGTGCACCCCGTATAGCACCTGAGCCAGCGATACGACGGCTCTGACCCCTATCGCCATCCCCAATAATATGACGGTCTCCTTCGTTAACCAGCCGCGCCCTGAGCGCCGGAGTCGCCTCAACTCAGCGACCCAACCCTTCGTGATAGCCCGGCGTTCTCCGCATCCGGCCAGGGTTGCCTCCGGATGCCCGCCTCAGACGAACCGTTTTGTGACAGGGCCTCTTCCGTCATTTCTATCCCCACTCTCTCGGATATCGCCAATCCGAGCCGTGAGAGCGGAGACTCGGCTTGAAGATCTCAGGCGGGTAGCGCTTGTGCTGGGTCGTTCGCACCTGTTCAACAATGCCCTCGACTTTCGAAAGCGGCGTCTTTAGGTCGGCGGCTATCGACTCTTCGTCCCACCACAGGTCGAATCGACGGTATAGGATCCGGTCGAGCGTGGCGTAGTCGATGCCCAGCTCGGACTCTGCGGACTGCCCCTCCCAAAGGGCGGGCGATGGCAGCTTGCGGTAGACCCTTTCTGGAAGGCCCGCCTCTGCTGCGATCTGCCTGACCTGGGACTTGTATAGGTCACCTATTGGAAACAGATCCGCGCCTCCGTCTCCGAACTTCGTGAAGTAGCCAATGGTAATTTCCGACTTGTCGCCTGTCCCGACTACCAGCCCGGCCAGCACACCGGCGAACCCATGAAGCAGTATCATCCGCACCCTTGCCTTTATGTTGGCGACCGTGAGCCTGTTCTGCCGATTCCCCAGCGACGAGGCAAGCTCAGCGGTGTGCCTGTCGATTGAAACTAGTCGGCAGTTGTCTCGGGGGATCCTGAGTATCTCGACGACTGCCTCCGCGTCCTCCATGTCCTCGTGTGGAGTCGAGCTGCTGGGGAGGAGGTAGAGGTGAGTGTTCTCGGGTCCGACGGCCTTCGTAGACAGGTATGCCACGACCGCGGAGTCGACGCCGCCGCTGAGCCCGACGACGGCCTGCCGCCGCCCCGAGTATTCATTGATGTAAAGTGCGAGACGTCTAGCCAGATAGGCCGTCACTCGCGGAGTATTGATTCGTAGTTCACGGGGCATGATTTCTTCAAGCTCGAGGGTCATAGGTCGCGGAGCACCTCGTGAAACTCTGCCCTGAAGTCTCTGAATGATGAGGATCTCCTCGCCCTCTTCACGTCGTCAAGGTCGATGTCCGCCGCGACCCAGTCTGTCTCGTCTTTCTTTGCTCGGGCAAGTATCTCCCCGGCTGGGGACACCAGGGTTGACCCGCCCCAGAAGAACTCGTCGTCTTCAGGGCCGACTCGATTCACGAAGGCGACGAAGACATTGCTCATCAACGCGTGGGCCTGCAATAGCGACAGCCACTGGGACTCAATTGGTAGCTCGCCGGCGGGTTCGCTCTTGCTTATTCCTCTTGCAGGGGAGGAGGCGAGACAGAATATCACCTCCGCGCCCAGCCTCGCCAGCGCTTGGATCGGCTCCGGATGCCAAGCATCTTCGCAGATTATCACGCCAAACCTGCACTTGTCGGTCTCGAAGACCCTCAAGTCGGTCTTTGCATTGCCCGGTACGAAGTATCTCAGCTCTTCGAAAAGGCCATAGGTGGGCAGGAAGAACTTCGAGGTCGTCCCGATCACTTTCCCGTCCCCCATGATGGCGGCCGAGTTCTGAATGAGACCGAGGACGTCCTGTTTGACATAGCCGCACATCACCCGTTGTCCCTTGGTCGTCCTGCGCGCCAGGGTGTTCAGCGCGACCTTGCAATCGTCCACCACCTCATACGCCAGGTCCTTCAGTGAGTATCCCGGGAGAGATAACTCAGGGAAACAAGTGAAATCTACCTTTTCGTCTTCCGCCTTCTTCATGACCCCCGCGTGCCGCTTGGCATTTTCCTTCACGTTTCCTATCCTAGAAGAAAGCTGGGCGAGACCGACCGTTGCCCTTCTCAAGCTCGATAGCCCTTTTTGGAGACCATGTCCCTGCCCAGAGCGATGTAGCGAGACGCGTCGCTGGGTTTGTTGCCATTGAGCATTCTCCAGCAGTCCAAGACGACCTTGTTCGAGAACCTCGACTTGTCGATCTTCGAGAACCTCTGCCATGGAGTCCCGATCACGCACAGGTCGCTCTTGGCTACGCACTCGTCGGCGCTAGCCTCGACTACCAAGTTAGAAAGCTCGCGAAGCTGGTCTCGGCCGACGGCAGGGTCGTAGATGTGGACTTCAAACCCCCTCCTCGCGAGGGCCTCTGCGAGCATAAGGGGTTGAGATGATTCAGTGACGTTCGTGTCCGGCTTGTAGGTGACGCCAAGGATTCCTACCTTGATCGAGCCGGCGGCATGGCCATCCTCGATCAGCTCAATGATTCGCCGAACCTGCCGTCGGTTGACTGCATCAGTCGCACGTGCCAGGTCTGCCTTGACCCCCACCGTCTTGGCGAACCTGACGAAAGCCACGTTGTCTCTGGGGAAGCAAGGGCCTCCGTACCCGATGGCGCCTCTTAGGTAAGTTGAGCCGATTCTCCTGTCCCGACCCATGGCCTGCGTGATCTTGTCGACGTCGCCGTTCGGCAAACGCTCGCAAATCTCAGCCAATGTGTTCGCGAAGCTCATTTTCATCGTGACGAACGCGTTTACTGAGATCTTCGCCACCTCTGCATTCAAGAAATTCATTCGCTCCACCGGCGCGGAATTCGTGCAAACCTGGGCGTGTATCTTGGCGAGCAGATCTCCTGCCGCCTTGTCAGACTCGCCCACGAGAACGAGGTCAGGATTGCGCAGGCCTCCGATCACGTTCCCGAGCGCGATAAACTCTGGGTTGTAGCAAAGGCCAAAGTCACTTCCACATTTCTTCCCAGACGTCTTCTCCAGAGTCGGAAGCACCGTTTCATCCATCGCGCCAGGCATGACGGTGCTGGTCAAAACGACCAGATGGTACTGCGCCTTGTGCGACAGCGCCTCTCCTAGGCGCCTCATCGCGGGCTTCACATGGCCCAAGGAGAAACCCCCCGAAGAGTTGCTTGGGGTCGGCACCACGACGAAGGTGGCTTGAGTTTCTGCTATCGCCGTGTCGTAGTCGGTTGTCGCCTTGAGAGAGGCACGGGTGGAAGCCATCAAGCGGGCCAATCCCGTCTCGTAAATCGGGGACTTGCCCCTGTTGATGGCGGTGATTTTCTGCCCGTCCACATCGACGCCGGTTACTTTGAAACCGCTGTCTGCAAGGACGGCGGCCAAGCAGAGGCCAAGCTTCCCTAGCCCGATGACCGAGATTCGCTCTACGCCATCACCACTCCCTCTGCCTCGTGAAAGTCGATGTGAGGCCGCGGTTCTGTCACGCTCGTTAGGCACGAAGTGGAGCGGAGCGCCTGTCCCCACCTGCTCTATAGGGTTGAGCAATCGCTCTTGGTTTGGACGGCTCCTCGCGCGATTGGCGATGCCAGTCGACGGTCCTCCGGAGACCCTCCTCAAGGTCAACCCGTGGCTCCCAACCGAGAGCTCTGGCCCTGCTTATGTCGAGCGCTCTGCTGAAAGGCCCCTCGGGCTTCGAGAGGTCATAGTGTATCTTTCGCGGAGCGTGCCCCGATGTCCGCAGTATCAGCTCCGCTACGTCACGAATGCTGTATCTCTTGTCCCACCCGAGATTCACCGACGAGGCGTCAGTAGTGGCCTCCGCAGCCAAGATTGACCCATTCACGATGTCATCCACGTAGGTGAAGCCCCGCTCTTGGTTTCCAGAGCCCCAGACTACAAACGGGTCCTGGGCGTCCAAAGCCTTCTCGATTAGGGCTGCGATCGCGTGACTAGCGTCCAGCTCGCCCGGTCCATAAACCGTGAGATATCGGCTGACCGACGACTTGAAGCCGTGCTCGGTGTGGAGCACCAAGAGCTGCATCTCGCCCATCAGTTTGGCGAACCCGTAAAGGTTGTCGCTGGTCCTCCATCCTTCTCCGGTGCTGAGGATGTCATCTTCGCTGAGCAGGTGACCTGGCGTGTTGAGCGACGGAGGGTAGACGCATGCGCTTGATGAATAGTGCAGGTGTTCGACGCCTGCCTCGTGAGACGCGCTGATGACATTGTGGTCGATCGCGAGCATCCTGGAGCACTCAGTTTGATGGACGTCGACGAATTCCCTTCCTCCGAAGACCGCTGCAAGGTGGAAGACCGCGTCGTGGGCCGATGCGAGCAGTTGGAAGCGGTCACGCTCGGTCGAAAGATCCATGCACTGCAATTGCGCCGACTCGATCCCATGCTTTGAATAAATCTCTGATAGGCGAGCCAGTTTCGCCTCCCACATCCATGACTTTCCTGGATACACTAGCTTGTCGACGACTGTGACTGACGCTCCCAGCCCCAGGAGGCGATCCACGAGTGAACTTCCGATGAATCCCGCGCCGCCCGTCACTATCACCCTGCGTTTTGACCAGTTCATTCTTGTATGAGTGGCTCCGCGGAAAAAGTAGGAGAACTGAGTTTATAACCACGATAGGCTTTGAAATCCAGATTCCGAATTCGTAAGGAATAACCTTTCATATGGCGGAACATCTTCAATCGTCGATGGCTTCTGCAGAAAGCAAGCCTCGCAGCCTTGCGACCGTCTCCGTCGTCGTCTCGTTCCTTAATTCGGCCCGAACCATCAGGCAGTGCCTCCTAGCAATCCTCCTCCAGGACTACGCCCGCAATCTATTCGAGGTGGTTGTCGTCGACGGGGGTTCAACTGACGGCTCCCTTGAAATCTGCAGGGAACTAAAATCAGAATTCGCCAATTTAAACCTTATCGTGCATCCTGGCGCCAGTGAGCCCGAAGGTCAGTCAATCGGCGCGCAGAGTTCTGATTCAGATATCATCATGTTCACGAATTCGGATATCTATGTGCCACCATCTTGGATAAAGAAGCATCTAGAGTGGTTGCAACAAGGGTATGACTTGGTCGGCGGGAGGGTCTTTTGGGGCGGGGACAAGTTCGCGTTCACATGGAACATGCCCAAACCTCTGAGCCCAAGGTTCATACAGGAGCAAGGACTCGGTCTGGGATTCTCCAACTGCTCGACAACAAGAGCCACGTTTAACGAGGTCGGCGGCTTGAGCAAGATCAAGTCGCAGCATGACACGGAGTTCGCGTTCAGGGTGGTCAGGGCCGGAGGCAGGATGATTTTGGATCCGGAGATAGAAGTGTATCACGACCATCCTTTCGGATCCTTTAAGGCCTCGTTCAATCGTTCGCTTGGGTACGCTGTGAATCACGTTCTCGTGATGCGCACCGTTTACGGCAAGATCGTCTCTGGATCAGGGTCGCCAGCCATGCTGCCAATCAGCTCTTTGATTAGGGAGTGGACTTGCATCGCGGGCGTCAAGACATACAAGGAGCATGCCGCGAAGGCATTCGAGACAGGAATCCGAACCAGTCTGCCTGAGTTCCTTTTCATTCGCCTGTTTTCGACGAAACTTGGTCAGGGGATTGGCGTCTTTCTCGGCGCGACAAAGAGGAAAGTCGCTTTCAAGTCGGTCATTGACTTGCATAAACGGGCCCATGCGAACGAAGTTCTTGCTAAGAACCCGCGAGAGGGGCTTGAAAATCGCGCATTGCGGCTCATCGCTTGAAAACCATGAACCATTCAACCAACCGTTTTTCTGCGTTCTTTCGGTCGGTGCGGAAAGATTGGGAAGAGCGCAAGTTTGCAAGACAGGTGCTTCGCCGAGGGAAATGGTACGACCCATTGCATGGTGACACGGCACTCAGGCAGGTCGTGGACGGGATTGTCCAACAATGCGATATTTCATTGTTCGTAGAAACAGGTACTTTTGTTGGAGACACGAGCAAATTCGTTGCATTGACGCATCCAAAACTCAAGGTGCTTACTTGCGAGGTTAACCCGCGCTGGTTGAAACTGGCGCAGCGCTTTTGCGAAGGCGTTGACAATATCGAATTCCATGCAGGTCAATCCCCCCGATTCCTCGAGCGCTCATATGAGGTGCTGAAATCGGGTAATGTCCTTTTCTGGCTGGACGCGCATTGGGGAGACTACTGGCCGTTAGTCGATGAGACGAAGATAATCTCAACGCTCCCTAGCTTCGCAATCATCATTGACGATTTTGAAGTGCCAGACAGGCCAGCGTTCCACTACGACAGCTATCACGGAATCAAGAATGGTCTCGCTCTGCACAGTGGAGTACTGGGACCGGAATGCTTAGTTCCCAACTACGATCCGGATCCTTCCTGCGAGAATCCCGCCGGATACGGCGTGTTCTTCAAGAACATGAGCATTTCTGATTCAGCAATCCTCGGAAACCTAAAGAGACTATCTGTCTAGAGTGGCAAGATGCACCAGGGAGGGCTCAATTTAGGTACCCTCACATCAGGGCGAGTCCTCAGCGGTCACTCTTGCGTCGGTGTTTTGTTGCCCACTTCACGCGCTCTTCTCCAGAAAGAGGTTTCTGGAAGTCGCCGTCCTCAATTGACTCTCACCCCACTCAATAAGTTGGGAAAGTGATATCGGAATCGTCGCCCCATCGTCCAATATTGAACTGAAATTGAATCCCAGGCAGCCAAGCGGCCAGAGAAGGTCAACTGACTGACGTTGCCTCTGCGCCATGCCTCGTGGCCAGTATTCCATAACCATTTTGAGGTCGCCGCCCAGAAGCACACCGCTTTATGTCATCTTCCACGCAAGTCCTTCACCAACCGAATCCTCTTCCTGGCTCTGACGATGATGTGCCATCCAAGACAGTACCTGTCAGGAAGTTGAAACTTCACCTTCCTTTCTGCTGGCGTGTCAATCGCGTTGTAGTGGATGGCCGTTGATATTCCCTGAAAATCATCAGCAAGTAGCTCCCGGACCTCATCGTTAGTATAAGCCTTCGTATACGGACAGCCCTCGATTCTCTCCGAGTATCTGGAAACCGTCTCTTCTTCACTGAGACCCTTCGCCCTGTGCAAGAATAGAATCGAGTAGGCGTAAAGCAAACTATCTTTGTTGTATAACATGCAGATGAGTTCGCCTCGTTTTGCCAACTTCCTGGCGATTTCCTTGGTTACTCGCCCAACGTCTGGGATGTGGTGCAGAACCCCAAACGAATAGACGCAATCAAAAACACCATCCCTGAAAGGGAGATTTTGCGCCGCGGCGCGAACGACGTTGAATGAGCGAACTCTCGCTTCAGCAAGGGCGTCCCGAGTGCTTTTCGCTCCCATATCAGTGAAGTCCAAGCTTACCACCTCTGCACCGTTTCTGACGAACTCTGCAGAGTCTATCCCCCCGCCACTTCCAATCTCCAATATTCGCTTTCCCCTGAACGAGTCGAACGGAATCGCTTTCGCCATGTAGTCTTGAAGCGCATATCTTTGACGTCTCCTCTCCTGATATGCCACTCTTTCGCCGTTGAAGGTCCAAGGCACTGTCCTCTCCCAATAGTCTACGAACGCCGCCCCCTGCTTTTTCGGGCTATTTTTCATGGCTCTCGACTTGGCTCTTCGAGACACGAGCTCGCGGAATCATAGGTGTGCAAGCTTGGTTCAAAAGTCTTTTGGGCTCGGTGGACCAAATACGGTACAATCAGTAGCAGGAGCCCTCGCTGATTGAAAGAAAATCAAGGATGGTTGGAACCGTTTATTTGCCAATCCTTCACCCTTCGTTGCGGTCCTTATTTGACGGTACTAGTAAACAGCACGTCAGGCCGTTGGAGAGGGTCGCAGCGCCACGCAGCACCTTACCTGCCACAGCGTCGAGTGTCAAAGCATACAAGCAACACGTAGCAAAGGGCACCCCCGGCGGTATTCGAACCAACTTGCTCGAGTTCCGACCGATGAGATTATTTTCGGCGTAGCCGGGCCAAATATTTGGCTGTGTTCATCGGTGCGACAAAGAGAGAAGTCGCTTTCAGATAGACTTTAAGAAAATGGGCTGGGCGAGCACCTCTTTCATGTAGGCTCTTCGCCCGCAATTCTGGCACTTACTGCCAGGTTCCTGTGAATAGGACGGTTGCGCCGTTGGAGAGCGTAGCGACTCCGTTGTAGGTCTGACCGGCTGCAGCATTCGAAGTCAGCACAGTGGATGTTGTTGGGAAGACGATGTAGCTGGTAGCAGTGGCTGAACCTGCGCCTCCGACTGAGCACGTGCTAGGGCCGCTGAAGGCGTTGTTGGATCCGGCCCAGGTTATTGTTACGCTTACGACCGTCGCGGCTGCCGTTCCCGTGTTGGTGAGGGTGATGTATGCTGTAGCCGGCGCGGTGGTCGCGCAAGTGAATGTGGATGTCGATCCGCCTGTCTTGAAGTCGGCAGCCAGCATGGCCGTCCCTGTGACTCCGATCTGGGCGACGTTGGATGACGAGCCGAAGATACCGAAGACGAAGCCACCGATTGCTACTGCCGCAATCAGGGTGACCGCGATGATCAGCACCGTGGCGATGATGGGTGAGATGGCTCTCCGTTGTTTAGAAAAAAGGCGGTAGGAACCTGTCTTCGAGGAAAGTTTGCCGACCAAACTCTCGACCTACTGCCAGGTTCCTGTGAATAGGAGAGTTGCGCCGTTGGAGAGCGTAGCGACTCCGTTGTAGGTCTGCCCTGCCACCGCGTTTGCTGTCAGCACAGTGGATGTTGTTGGGAAGACGATGTAGCTGGTAGCAGTGGCTGAACCTGCGCCTCCGACTGAGCACGTGCTAGGGCCGCTGAAGGCGTTGTTGGATCCGGCCCAGGTGACTGTTACGCCTGTGACCGTCGCG
>Ga0307374_10015402_pt1 | contig 10288 bp, 14 predicted proteins | sample OX3MG_FD_202532 | JGI IMG/M metagenome (GOLD analysis project Ga0307374, IMG submission 202532) | Soil microbial communities from Risofladan, Vaasa, Finland - OX-3 | ecosystem: Environmental > Terrestrial > Soil > Coastal area > Acid sulfate soil | place: Finland: Risofladan, Vaasa | collected...
TTGTTGGAATGTAGATCAATCGCCGCGTAAGATTTCATGGTCGCCTCCTCGTGATGGGCAATACCTCTAAAGTTCGTTCACTTCAAAGGTACCGCCTGCACGCGGAGGCGGCCAGATGAGTATTCATTCTAAGGCTAGCGTCAACAGTCCAGCGGTTGATCCGTACTCGTTTTGTGCTTGAGAGTGCATCAAAGCCACTCATTATTCCTGCATGGCTCAAGACTGGCTGTGACGCATTCCTGAATAGCCATACGGGCAAAAGTCACTTAGGCAGGTTTGGCGCTCGCCCTCTCCGCGATGTACTGAATTACGTGCGGCTGGTGTCGCGTTTCTATCCGCCCTCGAGTATTGTTGTAAAGATGCGTCTTTGCCAGGGAGTCTCACCAAAAGATGCCCTTGCTAATCTCAAAAGCCGCCTTGGAACGAAGCTTACGTTTGTCGTGGACAGGAAAAGCATTCGCAGAGCAATGGCCGGTTGGGACATGGGTACGATCGCGATTGCACTTTCGACAAGTCGCATAAACACCGACAATAATATTCAAGTGTCCTATGGCGCTTGGTATGCCATGTATTGTTGCACCTTACTTATCGAATCACTAAATATCTAGATCGGACGTCGCAGGCATGCTTTGGTAGAAATCAAATACTTTATCAATCGCCACATCCCGCAGCCGCTCAAATCCAGGCCGCACGCGGATCATGTCCTTGACAACCTGTTTATATGTCTTCTGCATGACCAGCAATCGGGTCAATAGTACCTCCTGCTTTGCACGGAAAAGTATTTCTTCCTTCATTACTTCCCCCGGCTCACGCTCCAGTAAACAAGCAAGATCGAATACGTCGCGGACGGCGAATTCATCGGCACGGTAAAAGACCTTCTTGGCAACGATCTCAACGGGTCTTTCACGATTAATATCGTGTCCTTCAAACTGCCAACTCTCATAAGGGTTCTTCGTCAAAGGCGCGGCGACGATGAAATCGATCTCGCCAGTGTCCATGATAAGTTTCAGTACGTTTGAACTCTCGTTGTACTCAGTGTAGGCGGTAATCGTCTGGATTTGATCTTGCAAACGTGGCGTGAGCCAACCTAAGTACTGGGGGTCACGAACGAAGATATCGATATCTTTGCTGTCACGGTGGGCGTACGTCAACATCATGGCCGTGCCGCCACCGAAAGACCAGTTAGGTTTTATCCCATGCTGATCCAAAGTGTCAAGGCATGCGATTGCCTTCCTAAAGAGCGGCTTCCAAAGGTCATTGGACATACAACCAGGCCTCTGCATTACGGAACCGCTGTTCGGGCATCACATGCCGATTATAGGCATTGGCCGCCTGGTCCAATGAGATGCCATGCTCATTAAGGAACCGCACCGCGAGTATTGCCGGAACCTCAGCAAAGAATGTGGTTAGCGATATCTGCTCACGGGTGGTAAGCGGACGCGATGCCTTCAGCCCGGCGAGCAGATCCTTCACCGTGACCGGCTTAGGCAGGGAAACATTCATAGAAGTCATCACGGACCCGGTTACCGCTGGGGTAACGGCCAATGCCTTCTTTCCATTCCGCTCCACGGGAATAAGGCGCACGTATCCCCGCTCCTGCATAAGCTTCACGTTGTCATAAACCCGGCGGTAGGGACGGTCGAGGGCTGCAGATAAGGCGTAAATACCGTTCCGACCGCCGCCGTTCCTGACAGTCTGAAGCAGAGCTTTCTGTTTTGTTGTAAGTGTCTGAAATGTCATATATGACATTCTATTGGTGCCCCCGTGTCTTAGTCAAGAGGCCTGACCACAGCCCAGGATGCGTGCATTGGTGGCTGAGGGGCTCAACACTGCCCTCTTCCCTGGGCCCAGGTCCTGTCCGCTAGCAGCAGCCTGGGCACAGTTCTGGGCTTGAAATATGTCAGAAACATGTATATATTTCTGACATACAGATGAGGCAATGCCAGTGCGAACTTTGACCAAAACCATCCGAGCAAGGATCTCAACCCTCCCCGAGGGCGCCGTTCTGCACCCCAAAGAGTTCTTGCACCTGGGTACCCGGGCCGCCATTGATCAAGCCCTTTCGCGCCTTTGCCACCAGGGCCAGCTCACGCGCATTGCACGCGGTTCCTATGTGAAACCGGTATCGGGACGCTTTGGCGTGCGTGCCCCGGCTCTCGAAAAGGTGCTGGCCTCCTTGGAGGAAAAAACGGGTGAAGTGGTGGTCCCCCATGGGGCCGCGGCGGCGAATGCGCTTGGCTTGTCCACCCAGGTTCCCGTACGCTCGTTATTTCTGACGTCCGGGCGTAGCCGCAAACTCACCCTCGGCAACCGGATGGTGGAGCTGCAGCATGTGCCACCCTGGCAATTGGCCTTGGGTACCAAGCCGGCAGGGGCGGCAGTACGTGCGCTGGCTTGGCTTGGGCCGCAGTATGCGAACAGCGAACTTGAGAAATTGCAGGAGCGCTTGCCGCCTAAGGAATGGAAGGAACTCATGGAGCGGCGCACCATGCTGCCCGCTTGGATGGCCAAGGCACTAGGGCAGACATCGAAGTCCGCCTCGAATGTCTGAATCCTATCTTTCCCTAAACGCATCCGATCGTACTGAAGCTCTGGAAACTGCGGCCGACAAATCAGGTCGCCCCGCCTACCTTCTCGAAAAGGATGTCTGGGTCGTATGGACTTTGTCCGTGCTGTACGACTCTCCTCATCACGAACATCTTACATTCAAAGGCGGTACGTCGCTCTCTAAAGCCTATCATGCGATCGACCGATTCTCAGAGGATGTCGACCTTACCTATGACATCCGATTATTGCTGTCTGATTTACAAATACCGAAGAACGGATTGCCGGCGTCGCGCAGTCAAGCCAATAAATGGACCGCTTGTCTGACGTTAAGTGTAAGCCTGGGGACAAAATATAGCTTTAGCATCACCGCTAAAATGACTGAAATCTCTGGGAGAAAACATATGGCTCTCATTACATGCCCCGACTGCAATTCTGAATGCTCTGATCAAGCACCAGCTTGTCCAAAATGCGGCAGGCCGCTCGCTGGGCAGAAGTCAGTTATGACGAAGAACTTAGGTTTCGGTGGCTTCGTTTACGCGCTAATAATCATCGGCGGTCTAGTTCTCATCGTTAACGGTAGTCCGGGCGGATGGATATTAGTCGGGATCGGCGCCATCCTTCTGTTCGTTCGATTGAAGATATGGTCGGGTGTTGAGCGCAAGTGATGTACATGGCAAGAAAACCGCCTGCTCCGGATTGCTGCAGTTGGCCTGTCCGAGACATTAATACTTCTTGGCGTATTTGGCGGCGACGTCAAGAACGTCAGTGACGCAGACGCACGTGCCGCGCGTGTTGTCAGGGAGTTGCTGCGCGGCGCAGATGCTCGTCGCTGGTTTTCGATCTCCGGCCTGCTTCGAGCACTTGCAGAGGCAGCGCCGGCGGTATTCCTGGATGAGATAGAGGCGAATCTCAAGCAAAAACCAATCATCATTTGTGTTAATGTTGGCGACGGCTATGTTCTACGCGCTGATAATACAAATCCTCCATCTCGATATTAGGCTGTGCAATATGTTCGTCGGCAACGTGATCATCAATAAGTACATATTCAGTGCCACAGTATGGACACTGCTCATACCCGGTTTCCTGGATGGGTAGGTAAACACGTTGATGGGAATTCCATAAACTTGTACCGGGCATCGGGCAGGACAAGGGCAGATCCTTCCAACCGACATACTTGACCTTATCCGTATTGGCTGGTTTGAGACCGACAGTTTTAGGGTCACTATCCACAGATTCTCTTTCAGAAAAAGCCTCAACGTTCCAGCAGTGGTAACTTATCCGGCACACCGTCCCATTGCTTGGCATCCGGTGGTGCGGGAATCTTGGCAGCTAACACCGGCCACTTCGGAGCTAGGTCCGCATTAATAGCAAGGAAATGCTCTTGCCCATTGGGTACGTCGTCCTCTGCGAAAATCGCCTCGGCCGGGCATTCCGCCACACACAGAGTACAGTCTATGCACTCCTCCGGATCAATCACCAAGAAATTAGGACCTGCGTGGAAACAGTCCACGGGACATACCTCCACGCAATCTGTGTACTTACACTTGATACAGTTATCGGTAACTACATGCGTCATGCCACTACTCCTCGACGGCTAGGTCCCGGCCGCAGAAGCAGCATGCGCCGGTATGTGCCGGCAACGCCTTGATGCATATCAAGCTTACAGGTACCGTGGGCTGCAATTAAGCTTGCCCACGCTGCCCAGGGGGATGGCAATGAACACGACTGGCGCCATTGCACGCGGACTGCGCCATCATTACCTATTTGCAGCTCTCGATGAACTGCAGCGCACGCAAGTGCTGGTTCATACGCATCTACACACCTTTGCAGCAGGTGAATTGCTGTTCAGCCAGGGCGACACCGCCCCGACCTTTTTTCTGTTGCAATCGGGTGAAGTTAAGCTCTACCGCATGTCACCCGAGGGGCAGGAGAAAATCATGCGCCTCATCCGCCCCGGCCAAAGCTTTGCTGAAAGTGTAATGTTTATGGATGATCCGCGTTATCCAGTCCATGGTGCCGGCATTGAGCCTGGTACCCTGATTGCAATCGAGCGTGATGCATTTCTCGCCATTCTGCTGGAATCTTTCGACACCTGCCGTGCAGTCATGGCACAGATGACCCAGCGCATCCAGGCGCATTGGGATGAAATTGAGGCATTGACTCTACAGAACAGCCGGTACCGCGTAGTGCATTTTCTCCTGGGGTTGGTGCCTGAGGGGAGCCAAGGGGCCATCACCATCACGCTACCCAATCGCAAAATACTAATTGCCGCACAGCTTGCAGTCACACCAGAGACTTTCTCACGTGTACTGCGCGCGCTTGCGGACGAAGGTCTCATCGATGTTCACGACGAAGCGGTGCACATCCACGATACCGCCGTTCTGCGGCTATCTATGTATTAAATGTGGTTAACCGCCACCAGGTTTGAGATTCTGTGGCGAAGTAACGGCGGCCTCGGCAGAATACGTGGGGGTGTTAGCATAGGCCGATGGCACACGCCACATACTGGCCGCATACCACACTGCCCAGGCAACCACGAAGATGCACATGACCCATACCCACACGGGCACCGGTGAACGCGACTCCGCACGCCTAGGTTCGAATGGCTCTTCCGAACCGAAGGCGTTCACGCTCAGCTTGACCTGACCATGCACTACGGAATTGGGCCGCAGGCCGCTGACGGTGATGCCGGGTCCGTTACTTACTCGGAACGGTAGCTCACGCACGCCCACTTTGCCGGTGCCGTCACTGGCATAAATCGTCAACCGATGCGTGCCGTCCGCCAGACTTTGGGTATCAATATCCACATCCGCCGGCAACACACTATCCGTTATGGGTTCAGGATTATCATCAAGATAAATGCGGATACGGGCCTCTTCCATATTCATGCCTCCTCAGCGATCATCACGCAGAACGTCATGCTTGGGATGATGTTTGCTGCGCTCGCCCGGGCGCAGCAGCATCCAGATGGCGGCAACGAAACAGCCGAGCGTGATTATTCCCGCCACCACAATTATGATGATATTGCCGAGCAACGGTCCCATCAGGTGCTGTTCCATATTACCTCTAGCCAATGCTTGAGCTTGGCGCGTTCCGCTGCCACCTGAGCCGCAGTGGCCAGCGGCGCATGATTACCCCAGGAACTGCGTTCATGGTCAATGATGTTGACGATATCGGCGTCACTCAGTATCGAAGCAAAGGCCGGCATCTGGCCCGGATAAGCAATCCCACCGATGGTTGTACCGTGCAGTCCGCTCAAAATCACTTGAATCTGCTGGCTGGGGTTTGGATCATTCACCACCGCATTGTCCTTGAGCGGCGGGAACACACCGGGGATTCCCTCGCCCGTCGCTTGGTGGCAAGCGGCGCAATTGGCGGAGAACAACTGTGCGCCCTTGGCGCTATCAAATCCTGGACCCGGCGTGCTTTTGGCGCTCACCACGTGTGCTGCGGATGGTGTAATCGCCGTAGTGGCAGGCTGTGCAGCCGCACCAGGCAATAGCGGCTGCTTGAGTGACAATAGATATGCCACCAACGCCATGGCTTTCTGGGTAGGAATTACCACGCCTTGGGGCGGTGCGTAAGGCTTGGGTACCGGCACCGGCGCCACCCCCGCAGGCGCTTCCGGTACTACGCGGAACAGGAAATTGAAGGACGGCATGATAGATTGCGGCATCACCGCACGGGGTTCGTAAAGATGCATGTACTGCCACACTTCGCTCGATTGACGCGCACCCACGTTGGTCAGATCCGGACCAGTGCGCTCGGAACCCAGCAGCTCCGGTGTCTGATAGGCGAAATCGCCCGGGGCCGAGGGTCGGCCGAACACGCTGTCTTCCGGCAACGGTCGTACCTGTTGTGTATGGCAATAGCCGCAACCGTTGGCCACGTACACCGCACGTCCCTCGGCTTCCAGGGGTGTCAGCGGGTTAACATTCGGACCCGGCGGCGTGTGCGACAGGTCAATACCGGGCGACACACCCATCATCAATGCCAGGATTGCGTAAATAAGCGTCGAGCCCCCAATGATGAGCCAAAGAGCTTTCATGTTAGGCCTTCAGCGGTTTTGGACGCTAGCGGTACGGTTTTCGCACTCCGCCCATAAGTCATCTTCCAGACATTCCAGGCGAACACGATGTGGCTTAGGAACATCAGCAGTCCGCCGACTCCACGCCACACGTAATACGGTTTCATATCCACCACTGACTGGATGAATGGCTTGTCATGTATCCAGTCGAGACCCTGGATGGTGCCGCCGATGGACAATGAGATCACGTAAATGAAACTGCCCACCAGCGCCAACCAGAAATGCACCCCCATGCCGAGCACGCTTGCCTGCTTGCCGGTGGCACGCGGCAGCAGCGCATAAATCCCGCCCCAGATGGCGAAGGTCACGAACCCATACATGGTGAGATGCGAATGCCCAACGGTAAAATTGGTCAGGTGCCAGACCTGCTGTAGTGAACGGAATGCCTCGAAGGTGCCCTGGGTCGAGCCCACCAGATAACCCACCACACCTACGAAGATAAACATCAGCGGATAGGAATGGATCATATAACGTAGCCGGCCGCGCATGGTCAGCAGGAAATTGGCGCTGCCACCCCAGACCGGCACTAGCATAGCAACGCTAAACACAATGGCAGTTGTTTGCAGCCACCAGGGCAGTGGACTAAAGAGGAAATGGTGCGCTCCTATGATGGGGTAAAAAATCAGGTTGGTCCAGAAAGCAAACACCCCAAGTGCATAGGAATAAATCGGCCGGCTAAGTACTTTGGGGATTGCGTAATAAAAAATCCCTAGTGCCAATGGCGTGAACCACATACCCACCGCGTTGTGCATGAAATAGCCGGAAACCGACACCTGGCCGAGACCATATTGATACCAGGGAAGAATGGCGACGATGGCGATGATGCAGGTCCACAGCACCCCGCCCACCGTATACCAGTTGGATAAATAAATGTCCTCAGTGCTGCGGTGCGCCACCGTGCCGATAAGGTTCCACGCGGTAACCAGTAAGGCACCGAGAAAAATCAGACGAATCGGCCACGGTCATTCTCGGTATTCCAGATCTCCGTTGTTAAAACCAATATCTAGGGCGATAGTGCCAAGAATCGCCGCGAGATTGAATAATGCCAATCCCACCCACGCGAGTTTGATGCTGTAAAGCCGCGTTCAGCAACTGCGCGCCGCGACATAATATGCAAGCCCCACCAATCCAATGCTGGCCCAACCATAAAACGTGTCATTGGTGTGGATCGGCCGCAGCCTCCCAAAGGTCAGGTATTGCGCGTCCCAGAAGTCTGGTGCACCGAACTTGAACGCTAGTATTATGCCGACCAGAGTTGCAAATACCAGCCAGATCATGGCGCACATGATATAGGCGCTAAAGACGCTGGTTAGCGCATGATCATCCAGTTCAGAGGGCGCAGTGGTATGCGCAACCGCTGTACTTATTTGCATATCAGACACCTCATTTTAATTTTTCAACCTTGTTGCTCCACTTACAATCAATAGCGGAACTCGGATGCCATGAGTATCAACCGCATATGCAAACCGTTTTGTGATGGCGCGTTAGGAACATCCCGGCATGCTCATCTGATCCGTTCGATTTTCCCGCAGGCAATTGGCAAGGTGACCTGCGCCGGAATGGTGCCGAGTGAGGCGACGCTGGCCGGCAGCTTGACAGTCATAGGAACACCATGGATGAACACTACACGCCGGTCGAGATCGAGATCTGCATTACCGAATGCCTTTGCGAAAGCAGTTTTCATGGCCTTGAGTGAAACAGTTTCCTGGTAGCGGTATGCACCATCAGCCGAGGTTTTCGGATAGGTGTCGCTCACTATCTGCGTGGCTGCCGGGTTGTCATTGAACGGAACCATAGTTATACCGGATGCGGGCTCGGTTTCGATCAGGTCAATGATGCCATCGTGGTTTACGTCGGCCGTGGCCGTCGGACAACTCGCAGCATGGTTGTCCTTGAAACCATGAAAATGCTGCCAATGCTCGATATCAGGCGGCACTCCCTGCATTCGTATGCGGATGGTCAGCGTGTCGCCCGTAATTGTGAAGCGCGCCTCACCGATGGCTTGGTACCCGGTAACATTGGAATTCATCGCGTGAAGATGCGCCACGTACACCACGTTTGCCCTACCGTGGTCGCCGGCAGCTTGGGTTGTGAGAGGCGCAGCAAGCAGGCATATGCCTCCAACCAAAACCAAAATCTCAACCAATTTAATTTTCATCGTGATTTCCCTTGCATTTATCGAATACCAGCATTGTAGGCTCAAACATCTGCTCTGACAGTAACGGTTTGCATCATTTTGTACATGCATAGATATGGAAGAGTACACGTATGTAATTGTTAACACGTGTATTTACAGGAGGGGGATGCATCATTGAAGGCAGGGCACTGTGAGTTTATAAGATAGTCCTCACAGTGCGTTAATATCACCTCATCATGATCATTGAATCGCTGCTCGATACCGATCTGTACAAATTCACCATGATGCAGGCGGTGCTGCACCAGTTTCCCAGCGCCGAGGCTGAATACCGTTTCCAGTGCCGTGGTCCCGACGTTGATCTGCGACCGTTCGCCAGTGAAATCCGCGACGAGATCGCGCATCTGTGCGATTTGCGCCTCAGCGACGACGAACTCGGTTGGCTGCGTGCTCTGCGCTACATCAGTAATGACTTCATTGAATTCTTGCGTTTCTTCCACCTACAGGAACGATTTATCGAAGTCGACGATGCTGGGGAGCAACTGGATATCACCATTCACGGTCCCTGGCTGCATACGATCCTGTTCGAGGTACCGGTGCTGGCCATCGTCAACCAGCTGTATTTCCGTAACAGTGTGTGGCAGCCGGACCTGGACGAGGGCCGGCGCCGGTTGACACACAAGATTGCCGTCATCCGTGCACTGCCCGACGCTGCCGAATTCGCGCTCACCGAATTTGGCACACGCCGGCGATTCAGCCACGACTGGCAGCGCGAGGTGGTGGCGACGCTCGCACATGAACTGCCGGACAGCTTGCGCGGAACCAGCAATCTGCTGTGGGCGCGTGTATTCAAACTCACGCCGATCGGCACCATGGCCCACGAATGGATGCAGGCGGCCCAAGTGCTGGGACCGAGGCTGGCCTTGGCACAGCGTTTCGCCTTCCAATCCTGGGCGAATGAATACCGTGGCGACCTTGGCATTGCGCTCAGTGACAACTATGGACTCGACGCATTTCTGCATGATTTCGATCTGTACTTCTGTAAGCTGTTCGACGGTGCGCGTCAGGATTCCGGTGATCCCTGCGTGTGGGCGGAACGCGTCATCGCCCATTACCGCGCCAACCGCATTGATCCGCACACCAAAACCCTGGTATTCAGCGACAGCCTCGACATCCCGCGCGCCATCGGGATTTTCGAGCGTTTCAAGCACGCCACCAGGGTTGCTTTCGGCGTCGGTACACATCTCACCAATGATCTTGGTTATACCCCGCTCAACATCGTTATCAAGATGGTGCGCTGCAACGGCCAGCCGGTCGCTAAGCTGAGCGACGATCCGGACAAGACCCTTTGTGACGACCCGACTTACCTCGCTTATCTGCGCCAGGTGTACAGTTGTGAACACTCCACCGCCTAAAGGCGGTGGCTTCAGATTACGGCTCAAAGCCGGATTAATCGGCCAGGTGGCCGATTACACCACGTGAAAATCATCATCCGGCTCCGGCGGTGTCTGTTCCTCAAT
>Ga0307374_10015405_pt1 | contig 10288 bp, 7 predicted proteins | sample OX3MG_FD_202532 | JGI IMG/M metagenome (GOLD analysis project Ga0307374, IMG submission 202532) | Soil microbial communities from Risofladan, Vaasa, Finland - OX-3 | ecosystem: Environmental > Terrestrial > Soil > Coastal area > Acid sulfate soil | place: Finland: Risofladan, Vaasa | collected...
TCCCGCGCCACCCGGTAACGCCGCTCCCGCTCCGTTTCCCCTTGCCTCATCCACCCACTTCACCATCAACCCACACCCCTCCGCCACCTGGTTTGGCTGGACGCATACCGTAGAGCGGCGCCGCGGATCTGCGTGAGGCTGGAGTTGATGCGGGTATCAAAGTCGCCGGCAATCAGGCCCGGCCAAAGGCCACGCACATGGGGACCCGGCGCTTGCCTTGGTCCACTGTTGAGTCCACCATGGGCATAGGGCGACGGCACCCAAGCACAAGCCGGCGGTGGTCAGCGTCCGCGAGGCCAAGACCCACTTCTCCAAGCTATGGGAGCGGGTGGCGCGCGGGGATACCATCACCATCGCCTAGGCCAATCGCCCGGTGGCGCGGCTGGGGCCACTGCCGGTGCCACCGCGCTGGGGCACCGCCACGCCTTCCTTTTGGCGGTCCAAGCGCAGCCACCGGTAAGCCCGCGAGATAGGACGTTGCTGGACTCCGACGCCTCGCTGTGCCAGCGTCTTGGGAAAGCGTGATCAAGGTGGGATTGGGCAAGCGGAAGCTACCCTGTCCCGCCGTCGAATTCTTCACCACCCAAGCCGCGGCCAATCGCGTCGAGCTGCTGGGGATCGGCCTCGCCCACCTGTGCCCGATTGAGTCGCTGCCCCCGCACCACCGCGATCCCTTGGATCGCATGCTGGGGGCGCAGGCCTTGGCTCTGCGCCTGCCGCGGGTCAGGCCCACGCCCGCTTGGCCCGCTACGGGATCGCCGTCATCGGGTAGGTTCGCTCTCCAACTCGAGCGCGGCGAGAAACTTCCGGGCCACGCAAGGCGCGTTGTAGCGCAACACGTGTTGGTTGCCCGCCTCGCCCAGCCGCTCCCGCAGCGCGCAGTCGCCAAGCATGCGCTCCAAGCAGGCGCCCAGCTCGTCCGCATCGCCGGGTTCGAACAACAGCCCGCACTCCCCCTCCGGCACCACCTCCGGGATGGCGGCCGCGCGCGCCGCCACCACCGCCAGCCCCGCCGCCATCGCCTCCAGCAACACAATGCCAAAGCCCTCCTGCCGGCTCGGCAAGCAAAAAACATCGGCGTTGCGGTACTCCCGCGCCAGCTCGGCCCGCGAAATGTGCCCCAGGAAACGCACCCGCCCGCTGAGGTCCAGTTCCCGCGCCAATCGCCGCAACCGACGCAGTTCCGGCCCCACGCCCACGATGTGGGCCTCGACCCGGGTCGGCATCCCCGCCAGCGCACGCAGCAGCGTCGCCACGTCCTTGCGCGGATACAGGTGCGCCACGCACAGCACGCGCGCGCTCGTCCGCGCCTCGGGCCGAACGGCGGCGAGCATCCCCCGCCAAGTGGCTAGGTCCATCAGCTCCGGCACCACCCGGATGCGCTCTCGCGGCACTCCGTAATGGCGCCCGATGGCAGCGGCGGCGTAATCGCTGGTCGCGATCACGCGGTCGGCACGCCGCGCCCGCCAGCCCTCCAGCCCTGCCTGCAGCCGAAGGCTCGCACGCGCCATGCCGCGCTCGAACCGCAGCTCTTCTGCTACGACTCCCTTAATGGCGGCGATGTTGGGCAACCCGGCGGAGGCGACAAACATGCCATCCAAATCAAAACCCACCAGCGCCCCCTGCCGCGGCAGGCGCAGCCTGCGCCGCAGACCCCAGTTGAACCACAGCCGCCGCCACGCCGCCGCCGCCATCCGGGGTGGCGCGATCAGCTCGACCTCGTGCCCCAGCGCCACCAGCGCTCGCTGCAGCGCGGCAATGCCGACATAGGTGCCGCTGCCCTGCCGCACATTGGCGGCGGTCGAGGAGACGAAGATCAGCCGTGAAAAAGGCAATTCCCCTTGATTGTGGCACGGCCGCCAACCGCAACCAACCTGCTCCAACGGCCCAATCCCTCCTGCGCCTCCTCTCGCCCACCGCAAGCGCGCACGCCCAGTGCTGACTGCCGGGCCTCCCGCAGGCAGGCCCTTTTGCTGAATGTAGCGGCCGCAGGCCGCCTAGCAGCCCGTGGCGAAACTACCTCGCGCCCGCCACGGCCCCGTACGAGACCCGCGCCCAGAGCGGGTCTCGCGCGCCCCGAAAAGGCGAATCAACAGATTCGCCACGGGCTGCTCGCCTCTCACCGCCCCAGCGCCACCGCCGGCTGGCCCGCGGCGCTGAGCTTCTGGTTGAACGCCGCCAGCGCCCCGCTCTGAATCCCCTGGAACCGCGCCAGCACCCCATCCAGCTCGCCCGAGAGCTGCTCGAAGATGGTGTAGGTCTGGTCCGTGGGGCGGGCGTCGTAGCTGCCCTCGATCACCCCCATCAGGTGCCCAATCCGGTTGTTGAGCTTGATGGGGAAATTCAGCGGGTCCTCGCTGGCGTGGCTCTTGGGTTGATAGATGGTCTCTTCAATGCCGGTGAGCTGCGCCACCAGCGATTGGCCGGCGGACTTCAGGCCCCCGTCTTCGCTCTTGGCCAGACGGGCCTCGACCTGCGAGCGCAGCGCGCGCGCGTCAATCACCGCCTGGTTGGCCCGGCTCTCGGCCGCAACCACTTTCTGATCGAGATCGAACTGCGCCTGCAGGTCGGCCTGCGTGGCGGGCGAGTGCGGGTTGGCCACCACCCGGAACGGCACCGACTGCGTCGCGCCGTCCACCGTGAGCCGCGCGGTGTACGTCCCGGGCACGGCCAAGGGGCCGTTGGTGATGTTGGCGCCCCAGAGCACCATGCCCTTAAAAGTCGTGGCGCCGGGGTAGCGCAGGTTCCAGGTGAATGGGTTGATCCCCGCGCTGGCGGTGGGTGCCGCCACGCCGCCGCGCCCCCGTCCGCCGAAGCCCGCCGCTCCGCGGCTGCGGCCGCGGCCCGCGCCCGGCTTGGCGCTGGCATAGCTGTTGACCTTCCCTCCCTGGGCGTCGAAGATCTCGACCTTGACGCTCCGCGCCTGCGCCGGCAGGTAATAGTCGAGTGTCAGCCCGCGGCTGCCGCGCGCGGCGTCCTGCGGCGCGAACAAGTGCGGCGCTGCGCTGCCAGCGATGGCAGGCGTGAGTTGCCGCAAAATGTCCATGTTCTGCAACGACCAGAAGCCCCGTCCCATGGTCGAGATCACCACGTCGTGCGCCGCCACCGCGATGTCGGAGACTTGCTGGTCGGGCATGTTTAGGGACAGCGACTGCCAGGAATCGCCGTTGTCGAAGGAGACGTAGAAGCCGTGCTCGGTCCCGGCGTAGAGCAGCCCCGGGCGCACCGGATCGGCCCGCACCGCATGAACATAGTCGCCGGGAGCGATGCCGTTGACGATCTTGCTCCAAGTCTTGCCGTAGTCGCTGGTGCGGAAAATATAAGGGGCGCGGTCGTCTTGCAGGTAGCGCTCGACCGCCACGTAGGCGGCCCCCGCCTCCACCGGCGAGGCCTCGATCAGGCTGACCCGGCCCAGGTGGGGCATCTCGGGCGGGGTGATGTTGGTCCAGCTTTTGCCGCCGTCGCGGGTGATGTAGATCAGCCCGTCGTCCGAGCCGGTCCAGATCACCCCTGGCTCTTTGCGCGAGGGGGCGATGGTGAAGATGGTGGCGTAAACCTCCGGCCCGTTCATGTCGTGCGTGATCGGGCCGCCCGAGTCGCCCAGCGTCTTGGGATCGTGCGCCGTCAGGTCGGGGCTGATCTTGGTCCAGCTCTGGCCATCGTTGGTGGTCTTCCACAGGTGCTGCGACGAGGTGTAGAGCGTGTGCGAATCGAAGTTGTCGAAGACGATGGGGAAGGTCCACTGCCAGCGCTCCGGCAGCGAGGCCGAGCTCTCGCCCGAGAAGAAGCGGGGGTAGGGCTCGATGTCCCGGCTCTCGCCCGTGCGCCGGTCGAAGCGCGTCAGCAGCGCCCCCTGGCTGCCGGCATAGAGAATATTGGGATCGGTCGGGCTGGGCGCGATGTAGCCGCTCTCCCCGCCACCCACCCCGTAGAACGGCGCCCACATGCCGCCGCGGCCAAAGCCGCGGCCCCCGGCGGTGGACTGCACGCAGATCGTGCCGCTGTCCTGCTGCGCCCCGCACACCTGATAGGGGTCGTCCTGGGTCAGGGCCACGTGATAGAGCTGCGCGGTGGAGTAGGTCTCCGGGCTCCAGGTCGCGCCGTCGTTGACCGTGACCGTCGCGCCCGCGTCGTTGCTGACGATCATGCGGCGGTCGTTGCTGGGGTCAATCCAAAGGTCGTGGGTGTCGCCGCCACGCACCTGCTTCCAGGTCTTGCCGCCGTCGGTGGAGCGGTAAAAGCCGACGTTGCCGCCGTAGACGGTGTCTTTCTTCACTGGGTCGGCGATGATGTCGCTGAAGTAAAACGCCCGCTGCCGCAGCGTGTTCTCGCTGTTGACCAGCGTCCAGGTGGCGCCGGCGTCGTCGGAGCGGTACACGCCCCCGTCGCGCGCCTCGACAATCGCATAGAGCCGGTTCGAGTCGGCGCCCGAGACGCTGATCCCGATCTTGCCCAGAATGCCCTTGGGCAGCCCGGGATTGCGCGAGATCTCCTTCCAGGTCTCGCCCCCGTCGGTGGACTTGAACAATCCGCTGCCCGGCCCGCCACTCGACATGCCCCAATCCATCCGCCAGGCCTGCCACATCGCCGCGTAGAGCACGTTGGCGTGGTGCGGGTCGATCACCAGATCCACCGCGCCTGTCTTGTCGTCGCGGTACAGCACCTTCTTCCAGTGGGCGCCGCCGTCCACCGACTTGTAGACCCCGCGCTCGGGGTTGGGCGCGGAGGGATGCCCCAGCGCCGCCACATAGACAATGTCCGGATTGCTCGGGTCTACCCGGATGCGCGAGATGATCTGGGTGTTGGCAAGCCCCATGTGCCTCCACGTCTTGCCGGCGTCGGTCGTCTTGTAGACCCCGTCGCCTTGCATGATGTTGCCGCGCAGTTCCTTCTCGCCCATGCCGATGTAGACAATATCGGGGTTGGAGGGCGCCACCGCCACCGCCCCCACCGACGAGCTGTGGAGCTGGCCGTCGGTGACCGGACGCCAACTGAAGCCGCCGTCGGTGGTCTTCCATAGGCCCCCGCCGGTCGCGCCGGAGTAGTACTCGTTGGGGCGCGCCGCCGAGCCGGCGCTGGCGATCGAGCGCCCGGCGCGGTTGGGGCCCAGGTTCACCCAGTGCAGGTTCTTGAACAACGATGCCGGGTAGGCTCCGCCCGCCTGCGGCCGCGGCGCGGGCGCCATCGCCAGCATCCCCGCCGCGGCCACCGCCGCCGCCAACCCCAGGCCCCACACGTTTGCCTGCTTCATGACGCTCTCCTTTTATGGAACCGCTCCGTCCCGCCCGGCTGAGCGGCTAGGATAAGCCAGCTTCCCCGCCGGGGCAAGCACTGTCTGGTGCCCGCCTGCATCTCATAAAGAAGGAGGTCGTCATTATGCCTGGAGGAAAGCACCTGCGCGGCGTCAGCCCCAAGGAGCAGCGCGAGTACGAACACATCAAAGAGAAGGCGGAAGATTCCGGCCGCTACGGCAGCCGCGCCAAAGAGGTCGCTGCCCGCACCGTGCTCAAACAGCACAAGCAAAAGGGCCACCCCAAGGGCAAATAGCGCGGAACTGACAAGACCATTCGTTGGGGATCGCGCCGCTTTGCCTGCCGGCAAAATCGGCGCGAAGGGCTGCGAACCGGGACCCCCCACTGCCGCAACGGCTTTGGGGTGGTCGTAATTCCGCAGGGGCAGAAGCGCCAGTGGCGCTTCTGCGCCCCGGGCAGTGAAGCAGCACAGCGCCGGCATGGGGCCTCGGGCCCCCACGCCGGCGCGAGCATAAGCGGGACGCGCGGCAAAGCCGCGCAGGGGCCCGCGCCAACCACTGCTACGCCTGGGGTTTTGCCGCCATCGCGATCCTGTCGCTGCTCTCGGTGGCTGTCGCCCACAGCGCCGCCTGGGTGCGCGTCGCCGCCGTGGTCGTCCCCTGACCCCGCCTCACCGCGGCTTCAGGTACTTGGCGTACCAGGCGAGGTAGCGCCGCATGCGGTCGCGCTGGAAGCTGGGGCGGCTGATGCCGTGGTACTCGCCGGGGTAGACGACCAGCTCGGTGGGGACGTTGAGCGTCTTCAGCGCCTGGTACATCTCCTCGCCGCCCACCAGGGGAACGTTGGCATCAAGCGTGCCGCCCAGGAATAGCGTCGGCGTCTTGATGCGGTCGGCGTGCAGGAAGGGGTAGGAGATCTTTTGGTACGTCGCCCAGGCCTTTGGATTCCACGGCGGCCCGATCTCGTCGTTGTATTGGATGATGTACTCGTCCACGCCGTAGAAGGCCACCGTGAAGCCAGTGCCAGCCCCGCAGGTGGCGGCCTTGAAGCGGCTATCGCTGGCGATCATGTAGTCGGTGAGGATGCAGCCGTAGCTCCAGCCCCCGACGCCGAGGCGGTTGGGATCGGCAATGCCCATCTGGATCACGTGCTTCACCCCGGCCTCCAGATCTTGCACCTCCAGGTGGCCCCAGTCCGCCGCGATGGCGCGCGCGTAGGCCTGCCCTCGCCCCGAGCTGCCGCGGTAATTCACCTGCAGCACCGCGTAGCCATCGGCGGCAAACATCTGGTTTTCGTAGTTGAAGCTGTGGCCGTCCTGCCCGTTGGGTCCGCCATGGATGCGCAGCAGCAGCGGTGCCTTGCTGCCCGCCACATAGCCGAGGGGCGTGGTCAACAGCCCGTGAACGTCGGTGCCGTCTTGGCTGGCGAAGCTGACCTCCCGCACCTTGGCCAGCTTGAGCTGCTGGAAAAGGGCATCGTTCTGATGGCTGAGCTGGCGGCGGGTGGCGCCGGCGAGGGCGTAGACCTCGGTGGCGCGGTTGTCGTGCCCGACCAGCCCCGCTTGGCAGCCTCCGGCGTGGGTGAGCGAGCTGACCACCAGCGGCGCTGGCTCTAGCCGGGTGACGCTGTGGTCGGCGAGATTCACGCGAATCGGGTAGGCGGAGCGATCATCGGCGGTGAGCAGCTCGACCGACTGCCCGTCGGAAGAGAACCGCGGCGTCGAGACTCCGCGGTCCCAAGTGGGCGCGGCGAGGGCGGGCGCGTCCGCGCCATCCGTGTCCACGATGGCCAGGCGCGTCATGGCGTACGCGCCCCACTTGTTGGCCACGCCCTCGAGGAAGGCCAAGCGGTGGCCGTCGGGCGACCAGGAGGGCGTGGTGTCTTCGGTATAGTCGCTGGGCTTGGTCAGGGCACGCTCCACCCCCTCCGGACCGGATGCGGCGACGTAGAGCTGGCCATCAAGCTCGCGGTCGGGATGCGGATCGTGGTTGCTGATGAAGGCGATGCGACCGCCGTGGGGCGACCAGGAGGGGCTGCTCTCGTTGAAATTGCCCCGCGTGAGCCGGCTCAGTTTCTGGCTGGCCCGATCGAAAAGGTAGATGTGGGTCTGGCGGTCGGGAAGGAAGCCGATGCGGTCTTCGCGGAACTTATAGCGGTCAACCACGATGGGCCGCGGCGGAGCGCCGGGCTTGGCCACCGGCGCCGGGTCTTCGATCACCAAGGCCAGGCGCTGGCTGTCGGGCGACCAGGCATAGCTCTTGAGGCTGCCCTTGACGGCGGTGATTTGCCGCGCTTCCCCGCCCTGGCGGTCCAGCAGCCAGACCTGCCGACCCTTGGCCGGGCCCGGCCGGGCCGAGAGGAAGCTTAGGAATTTGCCGTCGGGCGACCAGCGCGGAGCAGTTTCGGAACTCTCGCCGGTGGTCATCTGCAGTTCGCGCGTGCCGTCATAGTTCGCCATCCAGATATGCGAGCGGTGGCTGTCGGCTTTGGTGTCCACCGTGCCGACGGTGTAGGCCACCCAATGCCCGCCCGGCGAACACTGCGGATCGCTGACGCTGCGCAGACGCGCCATGTCGTCCAACGAGAGCGGCCGCCGCGGCGCCTGCGCCCAGGCGCAGCCCACCGCCAGAAAGAGCGAGAGAAACATTCCCTTGCGCATAGGTCTGAGTATAATCCCTCTCATGAGCCACTCGCGGGGGTTGCGCCGCTTTGCACCGTGGGCAAAATCGGCGCGAAAAGCTGCGAAATTCGGGACGGCGGCCCGCCACCGGGAAGAAACGCAGGCGTGGCCCCAGCGAAGCGCAGCGCCGGCTTGGGGCGATGGGGCCCCAAGCCGGCGTGAGCATAAGCGGGGCGCGCGGCGCAGCCGCGCTGGGGCCCGCGCCAACCGATATGGTGTCGTCAGCTTGTTGACGCTTTTTGCGGTCGCCGCCGCTGGCCAGTCGGGTGCGCACGGCCCCGCCGGCCCGCCCCGCGCCCACGTCGGCGACGCCGAGGTCGCGGCAGTCACCCAGGCCACGCTGTTGATTGACACCCACAACGACATCCCCAGCAAGACCGTGGACGGCCTCGACATCGCCGCCCCAGGATACTGGAATGGGACCAAGAATCCCGGGTTCGGCACCATGACCGACATCCCCCGCCTCCGCGCCGGCGGCGTGGGCGCGGTCTTCTTCGCCGCCTATGTCGCCTCCCGCTACGTCGAGGGCAACCACAGCGCCAACCGGGCGCTGCAGATGATTGACACCATCCGCCACGACATCGTCGCCGCGCACCCCCGCGACTTCATGCTGGCCACCTCGGCCGCGCAGATCGAGGCGGCGCACCGCCAGGGCAAGATCGCGGCGCTGATCGGCGTCGAGGGCGGCCACGCCATCGAAGATAGCCTGCGCCTGCTGCGCGACTACTACGCCCTGGGGGTGCGCTACATGACCCTCACCCACACCAATACCAACGATTGGGCCGATTCCGAGGGCGACATCAACGACCCTAAGGTCGCCCACCACGGCGGCCTGACGCCCTTCGGCAAGCAAGTGGTGCTGGAGATGAATCGCCTCGGCATGATGGTGGACATCTCCCACGTCGCCGACGACACCTTCTGGGCTGCGCTCGCCACCAGCCAGGCGCCGCTCATCGCCAGCCACTCGTCTTGTCGCGCCTTGACCAACAATTCGCGCAATATGACCGACGCCATGATCGCCGCGCTGGCCAAGAAAGACGGCGTCATCCAGATCAACTTCTACTGCGCCTTCGTCCAGCAAAAGGCCGCGCCCCCCACTCTGGACGACGTGGTGGACCACATTGACCATGCCGTGAAGATCGCCGGCATGGACCACGTCGGCATCGGCAGCGACTTCGACGGCATCGAGTGCGCCCCGCTGGGGCTGCAGAGCGTGGCCGACTTCCCCCACCTCACCCGCGCCCTGCTCGAGCGCGGCTACTCCCACGCCCAGATCGCCCAGCTCTACGGCGGCAACACCCTGCGGGTGATGCGGCAGGTGGGGGCGGTCTCCCGCCGCCTCCGCGCCCACGCCGCCGCAGCTAGAATAGAGCCAGGGAAAAAGGCTCTCCATGCCAGCAGATAAAGAGAACCAAAGCCGCCTGACCCGGATCCTGCTGGACGGTTTCAAGACCATCTGCGATCTCGACCTGGAAATGGGCCAGAAAAATATCCTGATTGGGGCCAACGGCGCCGGGAAAAGCAACCTGCTGTCGTTCTTTAGCATGCTCAACTGGATCACAGGCAGTCAGGGTGGGCTGCAGGAGTACGTAGCCAAGAGCGGCGGCGCGAGTTCCCTGCTGCGCGACGGGCCTGAGGTCACGGAAAGGATTCGAGCTAAGCTTTGCTTCGATACGGCGCGTGGCGCCAATGAGTACCAGGCCCGCCTCGCCTTCGCCTCGGGCGACACGCTCATCTTTACGGAGGAAAGCTTCCGCTTTGCGCGCGCAGATCTTGGGTACGTGCCGGACTGAGCGGCACGATCTACCGCCGCAGCGGAGACTCTACCGTGTGGCAGCCCTGGGCCCGCTCGCTGTGCTGGGCGCGGCGGCGTGGTGGCTGCGGCAGAATTGGGCCCGGATTCCGCCGCGCTTTGCGATTCACTGGTGCCTGGATGGCACACCCATCGGCTGGGCCCCGCGGACGTTTTGGGGCGTCTACGGAATCTTGTTGCTGGGCGCCGGCGTTTGCCTGATGCTGGCGCTGATGGGCTACGCCACGCTCCATTGGGCGCACTCGCCGCACGGCACGGCCGATCGGGCGCATCGGCAAGCCACCGCCTGGTCGTTGCTGGCGGGCGGCTATATGCTCGCCGTGGCGTTTGCCGCTACCGCGCTGTTGCCGCTCACCCAGAATCCCCACCCCTTGATGATCGGCATCATCATCATGGTCCCGCTCTTGCTGGCGGGCGTGTCAGCGCCGGTGGTAAAAGTCTATAGAACGCCGGAATAGGAAGTCCCCCAAACGCCGATCACAATGAGCTCTTCCCGTTGAGCAACGGAGGAGGGCAAGTGATTGGGAAGGAGGACTTCATGAC
>Ga0307374_10015407_pt1 | contig 10288 bp, 6 predicted proteins | sample OX3MG_FD_202532 | JGI IMG/M metagenome (GOLD analysis project Ga0307374, IMG submission 202532) | Soil microbial communities from Risofladan, Vaasa, Finland - OX-3 | ecosystem: Environmental > Terrestrial > Soil > Coastal area > Acid sulfate soil | place: Finland: Risofladan, Vaasa | collected...
GGAGCTGGGACTCGAACTGCCGCTGGATGAGACGATTCTCACGGCCGAAGCCGGCTCGCCCATGGCGGCGCCGTTGACGATCGGGGGAGTGACGGTCGGCAATCGCTGGTGCATCCATCCAATGGAAGGCTGGGACGCCGAGCGCGATGGTTCCCCTTCGGAGCACACACTCCGTCGCTGGCGAAACTTCGGCGTCAGCGGCGCGAAGCTGATCTGGGGTGGTGAGGCGGCCGCCGTCGAAGAATCGGGCCGCGCCAACCCGCGACAGACGTTGGCGACCAGGGCCAATCGCGCCGGATTGGCCCGCCTACTGGCCGAATTACTTGCGGCGCACCGCGCCGTTTTCCTCACAAGCGACGATCTCCTGGTCGGCTTGCAACTCACGCACTCGGGACGCTTTTGCCGTCCGAATTCCGAGCGGCCCGAACCGCGCATCGCTTACCACCATCCGTTGCTCGACGCCAGGTTCGGCACCGACCCGCGCGACGATTCGATCGTCTGGACCGACGCGGAATTGGATCGGCTGATCGATCGGTACGTCGTCGCGGCGGGAGTTGCTCGCGAAGTCGGCTTTCGATTCGTCGATGTCAAAGCCTGCCACGGATACTTGTTGCACGAATTTCTCAGTGCCCGCGCGCGGCCGGGCCGGTTCGGCGGCGACTTCGACGGCCGAACGCGGCTCCTGCGCTCGATCGTCGGTCGCATCCGGCAGAGTTTTCCCGACCTGTTGGTTGGCGTGCGGCTCAGCGTTTTCGACACGGTTCCCTACGTCGCCAGCCGTGAAAACGGTGAGCCGATGCCCCACGAGCACCTGTTACCATACTCGTTTGGTTTTGGCGTCGATCCGCAAGACCCGCTCGCACCGGACTTGACCGAGGCCATCCGGCTGCTGAAGGTACTCTGCGACTTGGGGGTGGCGGCCGTCAACGTGTCGTGTGGCAGCCCCTACTATTCGCCGCACATCCAGCGGCCGGCGGCGTTTCCGCCCAGCGACGGCTACCCGCCGCCGGAGGACCCGTTGGTGGGAGTTGTACGGCAGATCCAGGCTGCCCGCGTGTGCAAACTTGCCGTGCCCGGCTTGCCTCTGGTGGGCAGTGGATACAGTTATTTGCAGGATTTCTTGCCGCAAGTGGCGCAGGCCGTCGTCAAGCGGGGCTGGATCGACGCGGTCGGACTGGGACGAATGGTGTTGGCTTATCCGGGGCTCCCGACCGACACGCTCACGGCTGGAGTGCTCGCGCGCAAGCGCATCTGCCGAACGTTCAGCGATTGCACCACCGCGCCACGACATGGCTTGGTCTCCGGCTGTTACCCTCTCGATACCTATTACAAGGCCCTTGAGGAGGCCGAACTTCTGCGCCATCTCAAGTTCGGTCGGGCGGAATAGGCGTTTGCCTGAAGGAAACGCCCTCTTGCGAATATCGCAAACGCCTCGATCCAACGCGACAATCCTAGCCCAGGAGCGGACCATCGCGTACAATCGCCGGTTTTAGCGAGCGGTGCCCGCGGCCATGTCCGACGTCATTCTCAAGCCACGCAAAGCCCGGCCCTTCTTCGGCCGGCACCCTTGGGTGCTCGACTCGGCAATCGAACGAGTCGAAAGCGAGCCGGCCGATGGCGCGGTAGTTGAGCTGCGCTCCGACCGTGGACAATGGATCGCCCGCGGAGTTTACAATCCGCACAGCCGGATTCGCGTGCGGCTTTATAGCTGGTGCGAGACGGAGCCGTTGGACGATGCTTTCTGGCGCAGCCGGCTCGAAGCGGCCGTGAATTGGCGACGGCGGCTGTTCGACAACATTGCTGACGGCGCCATGCGGCTGGTCAATAGCGAAGCGGACGGTTTGAGCGGGCTCGTCGTCGATCGCTACGCCGGTTACCTGGTGCTGCAAGTCAACGCGCTGGCAATGGCGACGCGGCTGGACTGCATCGTATCTGTGTTGGCCGAACTGGCCCAGCCGCGCGGGATCGTCGTTCGCGCCGAACGCGAGATGATCAAGCTCGAGAAGATGACGATCTGCGAGGGGCATCGCTGGGGTGAATCGCCCGAGGGCCCGGTGTTCATCAGCGAGCACGGCTTACGCTATGGAGTCGAGCTGGGCGAGGGTCAAAAGACGGGCTTCTTTCTCGACCAGCGCGAGAACCGCCGCGTGGCCGCCGGCTACCTGCGCTCGCGGCGGGTGCTCGACGTATTCTGCTATAGTGGCGGCTTCGGTATCTGCGCCGCGGCAATGGGAGGGGCGGCCGACGTGTTGGGAATCGACTCCAGCGCCAAGGCCGTGGCGCTGGCGCGAGCCAACGCCGCGCTGAACGAACTGACGAACGTCAGGTTCGAAGAAGGCGACGCCTTCAAGACGCTCGACGCGTTGGCGGCCTCGGGAGAGCGGTTTGGCGCCGTGGTGCTCGACCCGCCCAAGTTCGCCCGCCATCGTCAGGCGCTGGGCGAAGCCTTGCGCGCGTACCATCACCTGAACAAACAGGCCGTCGAGCTGTTGGAACCCGGCGGCATTCTGGTGACGTGCAGTTGCTCGGGCTACGTCACGCGCGAAGATTTCCTGCACGTGCTGGCCGAAGTTGCCGAGCGAACCGGGCGAAGCGTTCAGGTGCTCGAACAGCGAGGCGCCGCGGCCGACCACCCCGTGGCCGCGACCTGTCTGGAAAACGAGTACCTCAAGTGCTGCATCTGCCGGGTGGCATGAGGTATGAGTGTGGGGTGGGACTTGCGTGCGAAAAATGCCGCCATCCGACGTTTGCAGCGTTGTTGTTATTCCAGTCTTGTTCCGCCACAGCGTGCGGCATGCCATGCCACCGGCTTGCCCGGTGGACCGTGACGTTGGCAGCTACTCAAAGCTGGTTTCCGTTCCCGTCGTCGTACCCCGATTGCCCGGCCGCTGCCTTTGGCAGCGGCCGGGCAATCGGGAGATATTAGCGCCGGCCGTTTGTAGCTGACAACGTGAGACTCCACCGGGCAAGCCGGTGGCATCTTCTGGAACCACTGGGCGTTGTCGGTTATCGGCATTTACTCGTCCTTCTGCTTCTCCTGCAGCTTCCGCTCGCGGTAATCGGCCAGCACGCCTTCAGGGTCGTCATCGAACATGTCGCGGCAACCGGTGCAGCAGACGTAGTACGTCTTCCCCTGGTACGTGACCTTGATCGTCCCCAATCCGCCCGTAACGACGCACTCGGGCTGGCCGCTCCCCTTGGCGAACGAGCTTCCCACTCGGGTATAGCCGACTTCGGCAATGCGCGTGTAGCGGTCGCCGCCGGCGACGCGGCGTTCGTAGAGCACGAGCAGGCGGTGGCCCTCGGCAACCGTGCGGATTGAAATCCGCGAGACCGCATCGGCCTGATCGGATGAATTGGCCGCTGATCCGCCCTTCACGACCCCTGATGCGCCCGTGGTGGTGTCGCCCGGAGGGATATCGTCGACGACCGAGAGGACCAATTGGCCGTCGTCGGCCACCCGGCCGGTGAAGCGGTCGAGAGTCTCGCCGTCGGGGCGGGTGGCAACCAACTCAAATTCGCCCGACTCTTCGCACGGCACGATGCGGCCGGAGGTATGGTATTTTCCCTTGAGGGCCTCGAAAACGAGCGAGGCTCGGCCGTCCGCGAATTTCCAGGCCCAGTCGGCCTGCTCGGTCCAGGCGCCCTGGGTCGAGCCGCGGCGCAATTGGCCCACCCCTTTCCACCCACCAACATAGGCTTGAAGTCGCGCGAGCGCCGCCTTATCGGCGCGGACGTGGTCGGAATCAGCGGCCCGCGGCTGACCGTCTGCCGCCACGAACCAAAGGCACACCAGGCACCATGCGGCTCTGATTGGTTCCCCATGCATTGCCAAGCCTCCCGCGGGGTTGCTGAGAACGAGCTAATCAGTATACACGGCCGTGACAACGGAAAAAACACACTGGGTGTTAATTCTCGCCAGTAAAATGGGAAGGACAGGGCACATGCGCAAACGCTATTGAAGATCCCATCGGTAACTGCGGTGTCGATGAGCGATTTTGCGAGCGCTGTTCCATCGCGATTCCGTTGTCGTTAATGTATTACCCGATTGCGCCGATACCAAGCGGCACTGGCGGGGTTTAACGTGCGCAGATTCGGCCCTTCCAAATTATTCTGGAATTCACCGGGATTGAGGCAAGAGAGCGTATTCTTGATGGACTTCAAGAACATTGCGTCGGCTTGGACCAATTTCCGTCGGCGATTGACGAATGCGCCCATACGCGAGGCGCTCGAGAGGCTTGAACAACGCTCCCAGCGGCTTTCCGATCTGGTCGAAACGTTGAGCGCCAATCAAATCGGCGCCTCAAACCAGATGTCGGCGCTACGCTCGGAATTCGACCGCACGGCTGCCAGCGCCGCCGAGGCATCGCAGTGTCGGAAAGCGGAATTGGCCGAATTCCACGCGATTCTCCAGTCGGTGGCCGATCGGCAATCGTCGGAGGAGGCCAATCGACTACTGCAAGCCGCCGGCGAGTTGGCCATCTTTCGCCGTGAGCTGGCCGCATTGGAAGCCGATCTCCTGCCCTTGGCAGGCAGCAACCTCGCGGTGTACCTGACTCCGGAACTTCGACCCGCCGCAAAGCCATACCGCGGCGCCAGTCGACACCGGATCGTCGTCTGTTCGTTACCCAAAGCGGGAACGTATTTCCTGGCCGAGGTGCTTTCCCAAATGGGTTGCGTGTCAACCCAACTGCACCTTTCATCGGACGCTTTAACCGATTACCGCTGGGCGACGCGCCAAGAAGCGCGAGAAGAGTACCAGCGCTTCAATACGTCGCTGGAGCTTTCGAAATCGTTGAAATTGGTCCAGCCCGGCCAGTTTGCGGTTGGGCACTTGGGGTGTTCGCCGCAAAGCCGAGCGCTGCTTTCAGACTTCAAGAAGGTGTTTCTGTACCGCGATCTGCGGGACGGGCTGGCCTCGTACTTGCGTTTTCACGCCGACACCCAGCGCGAGGGGCCGCGGACACGCGATTGGAGTGATCTGCCCGACGGCCCGGGAAAAATGCTCGGTTTTCTCGACCACTTAGGCGGCTCGTACTTCGATATGTGCCTGCCGATGCGAGATTGGCTCGACCAAACCGACGTGTTCAAGCTATCGTTCGAAACGCTGTACGGTGACCAGGGGATTGAGGCCCAACGGAAAGCGCTGGAAGCCCTGTACGCCTACCTGGAGATCTCAGAACGATTGGTCCCTCCTGAACAGTTGGTGGCCAAGGCGATGGGACGGCCAACCAAGACCTGGTCGGGCCGGAGGACCGAACGCGAGATCTATTGGAACGCCGATGTCGAGGCGCGTTTTCGCGAATTTGGAGGCATCGAGCTCAACAAGCGGCTGGGCTACGATTGTGCCCGTGCTCGACGAGTGGCGTAACGAAATTGCCAACTGCACTTGCCGCCAAGACCGCCCGGCAGGTAGGTTCTTTCATCGACACTCTACCGAATGGAATCTCCGTCGAATGTTTTTTGCGAATCTGCCATCGCGGCAGCGGTACACGGTGGTGAGTGGCACACTCGTTGCCGTGTTGACGTGCTGTGTGATTTGCTACCTGGCCGTGGAGCGGTGGGCGCCGCCGCAGGCTGAAGCGAGCCAGGGCGGAGGATTGTTCGACGCACCGTACCGGCTCAATCGGCTGCTGATCGAGGCGGTGGAGATTGCCGATCCCCGGCCGCTGCGCACGGCGCACCAGTTGTGCCTGGTCTTACTCGGCGGCATCGCATTGCTCGAACTGGGGCGCGATGGTCGCTGGTCAAAGGAGTGGATTTCGCGCGTCTGTCGATTCAGCCGTTGGTTGATCGTCGTCGGACTTTGCGTTTTGATCTGGCTGGCCGCGATCATCTGCCGGCAAAGTCCCGAGTGGGTGGCGGCAGGTCTGGGGTGCGGAGCCGTCGGCTATTTTGCCGGACCCTGGCTGAGGCGACGAGTCGCAAATCACGGATTTGCCCTGCTGAGTGCCGGGCTGGTTCTTGGCAGCACCGCGGCGGCGTGGTCGTTGAAGTTGGACTTTAGCCGGCACCCCTGGGAGTCGATCGAGCGCGACATGGCGCATTGGCTGAATGTGATTAGCCATGCCGATCGGATGTACCACGGGGCCGAGTTGTTCCACTCGGCCAACCCGGTGTATGGTCAGTTGACGGCGATGCTCAGCGTGGCATTACAGCGCGTGTTCGGGGAGTTCAGCTTGTGCGATTATACACGGCTGATTCTTGCACTGGAGACGATGGGACTGTTGGTACTAGCAGTGGTGTATTTTCGATTGGCCAAAGGGCGCTGGCTGCCGGTCGTGTTTCCTTTGCTCCACGCGGGGTACCGCGGAGCGTGCCAAGGGGTGCGCGGCGGTTTGGCCGCCGCCGATTGGGCCGACCGCCAGGAGTTGCTCCAGCCATTCGACCGCCGCGCGGTAGTCGACGGCGGCCAGATGCGTCACCAGGTCGATCGCTCCGCCGCCGCCGTGGCCCCGCCGCCAACTCATGAACATTTGACCGGCGACGGACAAGGCGCCTTGTTCGGTCTCCCACTTGGACCGGTCGTGCGGATCGCGCTCGGCGCCGCGGCAGAGCAAGACGGCCTCTAACGCGATCTCACGGACCACGGCGGCACGCTGGCGAAGGTCGTCGAAGCTCATGCTGGATCGCTCGACTCGACCTCGTCCAAACGACCCCGCAGGCTCTTGCAGTTTTCCATGTTGGTCACGTGGCTGGCCGCCGTCAGCCGATCGAGCAAGGCACCGGTCAAATGGTCGTTCTTGAGAAACGAGCCCCAGTCGCTAAATCCCAGATTCGAAGTGATCAGCGTGGTCTTGGTCTGGAGTCGCTTTTGCATCAGCGCGAAGAACAGCCCGTCCTGCGCCGGTTCCACCTCGACATATCCGATCTGGTCGATCAGCAGGCAATGGTAGGCGGCGTACTTGCGCAGCACCTTGGCTTCCCAATGGTCGGGCACCGACGCGTAGAGATCCGCTATCAACTCGGCAAAGGCGATGAAATGGCCCCGGTATCCACGGTCGATTTCCTGCAACAGAAAACCGGTGGCCAACTCGGTTTTCCCGCAGGCGGTCGGCCCCAGCCAGACTAGGCTCTGCCGCTTGGTCATGTAGTCGAAACGGTCGTACAGCGACATGATCCGCTTGCGGTCCAGCTTCGGTTGACGGTCGAAGGGGAGCGTCTCCATCTCCAGCAGTTCCGGAATCCTGGCCCGTTGGCGGCGAAGCAGCCGCGATCGTTCACTCTTGCCGCGGAATTCGGCCTGCAGCACGTGTTTCAGCATCCGCTCATGAGAGAACCGTCCACGCTGGGCTTAGGCCAGCAACTCGTCCCAATCGGCCAGCAGGCCCGGTGCCGCTGACGGGCGTGTACCCGCGCGACGTCTACGCCGACGGGCATGAAGACACCTGGTTCCTGGTGACCACAAATGCCGACTGGTCGGCCCGGTGCGTGCGTGATCACTACGGCCTTCGCACCGACATTGAAGGACGGCACCGCCAGGGGAAGTGCTTCTGGGACCTGGCGCGGTTCCACTCGACGGCCTGGAACCTCGTGGTTAGGCAAACCTTGCTGGAGCACATGGACATGACGTTGAAGCTTGAAGGGAAAGCGCGCCGTCGTGCGCAAGCACAAATTCGCCGCCTGCTGAAAGACGCCGATGCCGCCCCATCCGCCCCTGCGATCGGCACCGACGACGCGGCCGGCGAAGGCGAGGCCGACAGCGACCCCGGCGGCGGAGGCGAGGCGGCTGGCGGTGGCGAGGCCGGCAGGGCCGGGACGGCTGCCAGTGGCGTAGGCGACCCCGGCGGCGAGGCCGGCGGCGGCGGCGCGCCGCCCGCTTACGTCTGAATCACAGGACTACGGGGACTACGGAGGGGCACTTGACAACTGCCGCAACGTTGGTAGAGTGCGGCCGACTCGCGCTTCATGGCCCTCCTCGGTGGGGCGGTCGTGAAAAAAGGCCGGCAACGCGTTACACGACATTGAGAAGCGTATCCCAAGCTCTCTGAGGATTGGTGTCATGAAGTTGCATCTCGCCCGTGCTCTTGGTCTGTTCTCCAGCGCTTTCACGAAAGGGAAGAAGGGGCCACGGCGGCGTAGCACCACTCTACTTCTATTGCGCCAAACACGCCGGACCGTGGAAGCGCTCGAAGACAGGTCCCTCCTGTCTGGCGTCCACTCGACGCTGGTCCTGATGTCTCCGCAAAACCAGTCGACGCCCGTTGGGCTTACTACTCCGTCCCAGATCCAGCAGGCCTACGGCTTCAACCTGATTAATTTCAGCAACGGCGCTGCCGGCACTGGCAATGGCCAAACCATCGCCATTGTCGATGCCTTCGACAATCCGCGGTTCCTGAACAGCACCGACCCGAACTTCGCCAACAGCGACCTGCACTTGTTCGATCAGGCGTTCGGCCTCGCGGACCCGGTCTTTACCATCGTCGGTCAGACGGGCGGCCTTCGTCCCACGGCCATAGACCCGACGGGCGGCTGGGAGATGGAAACCGCGCTTGACGTGGAGTGGGCCCACGCCCTCGCCCCGCAAGCTAAAATCCTACTTGTCGAGGCGAACACCTCTGATTTCTCCGACCTTTCCACGGCCGTTAATACCGCCAAAGGGACCAGCGGAGTCTCGGTGGTTTCCATGAGCTGGGGGTCGCAGGAATCCGCCACCGAGGCCTCGAATGACAGCGTTTTCAGTGCGACAGGAGTGACATTCGTTGCCGCCTCGGGCGATTCCGGAACGGCGCTGTACCCGGCCGTTTCGCCCAACGTGGTTGCGGTAGGTGGCACCAACCTGTTCCTCGCCCCGATTCCCGGCACTTCGACGTCTGCGGTCGTGCAAGAGACGGGCTGGCACGGTAGCGGCGGAGGCCAGAGCATCTTCGAGACGCAACCCACTTATCAGCGGGGAGTGGGCGGCCGGGCCGGGACTCAGCGAACCGCGCCGGACGTCGCGTTTGACGCCGGCCAGGGAGTCGCCGTTTACGACTCGTACAACGGCGGCAGCCTCCCGTGGTACTCGTTGGGCGGAACCAGCTTGTCGGCTCCGTCATGGGGAGCGATCATCGCGATCAGTAACCAGGGACGAGCACTGGCGGGAGTGGGAGCGCTTAACAGCTCGCCCACCATCCAGACATTGCCCCTAATCTACTCCTTGCCCGCGAACGACTTCAACGACATCACCACGGGGAATAACGGGTCGCTGGCCGGGCCAGGGTATGACTTGGTCACTGGACTCGGCAGCCCAAAGGCCGCATTCATCGTGGCTGACCTGAGCGGCAACCAGCCTGCTTCCACGCAGGTCTTCTCCGACAACTTCCAGCGTGCGGACAGCTCGAACTTAGGCAGCAACTGGGCGACGACGGCAGGCAGTGTCGGCATCAACTCCAACCATGCGCTCGTTAGCTCCTCTGCCAGCATCAGCGGGGCAGTCTATGTCAGCGCCGCGCTGACCGACGTCGATATCAGCGCCGGCGTCAATTTGTCGTCGACGAATAATTCGGTCGCCGGCCTGGTCGCGCGGTACTCCGGTCCGGGCGACAGCAACATGTACACGGGCTTGATTAACTGGTACGGCGGCCAGATGTCTGCCGACATTTACCGTAATATAGCCGGGAACTTCACCCCATTGGTCATCAACCCGATCAGCCTCACCCCAGGCACGGCGAACCTGGAATTCCGGGTGCAAGGCAGCGTCCTGCAGTTCTTTGTCAACGGCGTATTGGACGCCTCGGTGGTGGACACGCAGATCACGGCTCCGGGGCTGGTTGGTCTGCGCGCCAACAACAGTACGACCTATGCCAGCGTCAGCGCCCTTGCTCCGACGGCTCTGCCCCACATCAACGACAACTTCCAGCGTGCGGACAGCTCGAACTTAGGCAGCAACTGGGCGACGACGGCAGGCAGTGTCGGCATCAGCTCCAACCATGCGCTCGTTAGCTCTTCCGCCAACATCAGCGGCGCAGTCTCTGCCAGCGCCGCGCTGACCGACGTCGGTATCTACGCGAGCGTCAATTTGTCGTCGACGAATAATTCGGTCGCCGGCCTGGTCGCGCGGTACTCCGGTCCGGGCGACAGCAACATGTACACGGGGTTGATTAACTGGTACGGCGGCCAGATGTCTGCCGAAATTTACCGTAATATAGCCGGGAACTTCACCCCATTGGTCATCAACCCGATCAGCCTCACCCCAGGCACTGCGAACCTGGAATTCCGGGTGCAAGGCAGCGTCCTGCAGTTCTTTGTCGACGGCGTATTGGATGCCTCGGCGGTGGACACGCAGATCACGGCACCGGGGCTGGTT
>Ga0307374_10015408_pt1 | contig 10287 bp, 8 predicted proteins | sample OX3MG_FD_202532 | JGI IMG/M metagenome (GOLD analysis project Ga0307374, IMG submission 202532) | Soil microbial communities from Risofladan, Vaasa, Finland - OX-3 | ecosystem: Environmental > Terrestrial > Soil > Coastal area > Acid sulfate soil | place: Finland: Risofladan, Vaasa | collected...
TGATCGGAGGCGGAGCGCTCAGCCTGGCCGACCTGGCGATGCTGAGCCGCATCCGGCCCTTCTCCTGGCCGACCTTCTTCCTGGTCGCCCGCTGGGCCTTGCTGGCCTACGGCGTCATCGCCGGCATGCTCGAGTACGTTTTCGTCTTCGACCATACCCGGGGCGCCACCCTGGTCGTGCTCACCGTGGCACTGGCCGTCTTCGCCATCGATGTCCCGACCATCCTCGCCTTCACCGTGGCGAGGTACCAGGAAACCACGCCGCCGCCGACGAGGGTCCACAACGGCTGGTTGTAGTGGGCTCCGCACGGCTCGATGAGCGCCACGTCCTCCTCGCCGGCCCGGCGTAGCCGGGCGGCCACGGTGAGGCGGCTCCTGGGCGCCCGGGGTGTCGGCGGCCACCACCACGGAGCCGATGACAGGGCCCTGGGGGCTGAACCGGGCGGGTGCGCCGGTCACCGTTGGCGGTGACGGTGTCTAACCTGGGTTTGCCGGCTCGGGCTCTTGTGGACCGCTCGGTTGGGACCTTCGGCCCTGGTGAGCGCATGGTGGGTTCCCTAACCTTCCCGGCAAGGGTCGAGCGCACAGGGAGGGGCCCTGGCCATGCACGAAGTGGATGTTCCGGCCCCACCGGGCCGCCCAGGGATAGTGGGGCTATTGCGAATGCGGGAGCAGGCTCATCCCGACGCCCCCTGGCTCCGGTTCGAGGACGACGTCTACACCTGGTCGCAGGCGCTGGCCAACGTGCACAGAGCAGCCAACGGGCTGGCCGAGATGGGAGTGGAGCCGGGTCAGCGGGTCGCCCTCATGCTGTCGAACCGACCCGAGTTTCTCTGGGTGCACTTCGGAGCCGAGCTCATAGGTGCCACGAGCGTGACGGTGAACACGGCCCAGCGGGGTGAGGCGCTCTGGCACATCCTCTCCGATTCAGAATCGGTGGCCGTAATCTGTGACGCCGAACTGCTGCCGGCTGTGCGCGCCAAGGCAGATCGGCTCCCGGCCCTGCGCCAGATAGTGGCGGCATCGCCGGCCGGTGGCTCGGTTGGCCTTGGAGGCGCAACCACCTTGGATCACCTGTTGGACCAGCCCGATGAGGAGCCCCCGGCGCCCTCCGAGCATGAGAGGCGTCCACCCCCCGCCATCACATACACCTCCGGGACCACCGGCCCCCCCAAGGGGGTGGTATCCGTCGGTGGCCCCGGACCCCGCTCCCTGAATGCCCTGGGCCGCGTGCTGGGTGCCACCGGGGTCCACCCAGGCGAGGTGATGTACACCTCGCTGCCCCTCTTCCACGGGAACGCCATGGGTGTGACGGTCGTGGGTTCGGTGCTACTGGACTGCCAGGTGGCGCTGGGCCGACGGTTCAGCGCGTCCGGGCACTTCGACGCCTGCCGTCGGCACGGGGCGGTGGAGTTCAACACCCTCGGCGGCATGATCCCCATGCTGCTCAAGACGCCTGAGCGTCCCGATGATGCCGAGCACCCCGTGCGGGTGGTTCTCTCTGCCGGATGCCCCCCGTGGGCCTGGGAACAGTTCGAGACCCGTTTTGGAGTAAAGCTGGTGGAGTGGTTCGGCATGGTCGACGCCCCTGGCTTCCTGCTCAACGATGCCGGCCGGGTGGGTTCGATGGGCCGGCCAGTTGGGGACACGGAGTTCGCGGTGGTCGATGACGCCGACCAACCGCTTGAGCCGGGGCAGGTAGGGGAGCTTGTGTTTCGGGGCCCCGGAGGTCCGCCCACCGAGTATCACAACGATCCCGAGGCAACGGCGCGCGCCTACCAGGGCGGCTGGTTCCACACCGGGGACCTGGCGGAGCGCGACACCGACGGCTTCTTCTACTACCGGGGCCGGAAGAAGGAGTCGATGCGCCGACGGGGCGAGAACATCTCGGCGTGGGAGGTGGAATCGGCGGTGAACACCCATCCCGCCGTGGCTGAGTCGGCGGCCCATGGGGTGCCGTCGGATCTGGGCGAGGACGAGGTGAAGGTCATCGTCGTGCTGCGCCCGGGCGAGCGCCTCGACCCAGAAGCCCTCCTCGATCACTGCCGAGGGAGGCTGGCCTACTACGCCGTGCCCCGTTACGTGGAGATCGTGGACCAGCTGCCCAAGACCGGAACCCAGCGCCCGGACTACGGGGCCTTGCGCCGACGGGGTCTGACCGGGGGAACCTGGGACCGGGAGGTGGCAAACTACCGGGTCGGACGGGAGTAGGGACCCGGCCCGTTCGCCGCGGCCAGGTCACGGGCGAAGGCCAACACCCGGCCGGCCAGCACGCTCCGGGCGGGGCCAGGCGGGGCCAGGGTGTCGGCCTTCAGGACGGGTACCCCTAGGTTCGCCATCTCTCGGGCCTCGTCCCGATCCCGCTCGTCCACCACGAAGCCGTCGATGTACGGCGCGTAGAGGTCGGCCACCGCCGAGGGCCGGTGGGGCAGGCCGCAGCCACCCATGAGGCTGGCACGGGCCCGGTAGCGCTGGTCCTCCGCAGCCGTGCGCGCCCTAGCCGAGACAACAACAGGAGAGACCGCCACCGTCGGTCCGCGCCGCGCCACCAGGGCATCGTGCACGGCGGGCACCGCCAGGATGGGCCCGAGGCTGATCACAGGGTTGCTGGGGGCCAGCACCACTATCTCGGCCCCTTCGATGGCGGCCAGGACCTCCGGCGTGGCTCTGGCCTGCTCAGCACCGACGTATTCGACCCCGGTGACGGCAGGGCCAGCCCGGTGGACCACGAGGTACTCCTGGAGGGAGAGGGTCCCGTCTGCGGTGTGGACGAAGGTGGCCAGGGCGTCATCGGTGACCGGTAGAAGGGCAGAGCGCACCCCCCAGGCCGCCGCGATCGCACGGGTGGCCCCGGTCAGGGTGGCTCCGGCACGCAGCAACTCCGTCCGGCGCAGGTGCAGAGCCAGGTCCTGGTCCCCGACGGTGAACCAGTCGGATCCGTAGCGCCGCAGAGCCGCATGCACGTGGAAGCTGTCACTCTCGGGCCCCCACCCCCGCGTCTCGTCGAAGCATCCCGCCAAGGCGTAGAGAACCGAATCGAGATCGGGGCACACGTGCAGACCGTGGAATTCGGTGTCATCGCCCGTGTTGACGATGGCGGTCACCTCCCCGGCGTCTCCAACGGCAGCCACGAGACCGGGGAGGAAGCGGGCCGCGCCGAACCCGCCGCAGAGGATCGTGACGGTCGGCCCTGGCACGGAACCAACCTCAACATGTGGCCGGGCATGGCGCAAGAAGGAAAATCGGATAGGGCCTTTGTTCCCTGGCGGGGGATCAGGGTCACTCTTACCATTAGGCGGGCTGGGGCCCGCGCACCGGGGGAGGCCATGTCCACACTTCCACAGCCCGTAGACAGCCGACAGACGACTTCGGCCCCGCTGGTCACGCTGGCCGGGATGGCCGAGTCCCAGGCCCAGCGGCTGGGTCGAGCTCCCTTCCTGCTCTTCGAGGGGCGCACGTACTCCTTCGCCGATCTCGACCAGGAGTCGAACCGGGTGGCCAACGGCCTGTCGTCGCTGGGGGTGGGACCCGGAACCGGCGTGGCCATCGACATGCCGAATTGCCCCGAATGGCTCTTCAGCTACCTGGCCACCCAGAAGCTGGGGGCTTATGCGGTCCCTGTCAACATCGCCCTGCGAGGAGAGGGGCTGCGCCACGTCATCGACCACTCCGACGCAGAGGTGCTCGTGTGCGGTCCCGAGGAGGCCCTGGCCGTAGCTGCCGTAGCGGGTGGGCTTCCCAAGCTCCGATCCTTCATCGTCGAGGGATCCGGCCCATCAGCCCAGCGGCCCCCTACCGCCGGGTGGCACCGGCTGGCCGACCTGGCCAGCAATCGCCACGACCACCCTGCCCCGGCCATCGATGCCGAAGCCATCAGCACGATCATCTACACCTCGGGAACCACGGGGCCCGCCAAAGGGGTCGTTTCGCGGTATCGCAGCCTGAGCGTCGGGGGCGGCGGACCGCTCGGGATCGGCCTGGAGGCCAACGACGTGCTCTACACGTGCCTCCCCCTCTTCCACGCCAACGCTCTCTGGCTCACCACGGTGCGGGCCCTGGCTGCCGGATTGCCCATGGTGCTGGCCCGGCGATTCTCGGCCAGCGGGTTCTGGGAAGAGACGCGCCGCTACGGAGTCACGACCTTCAACGCCCTCGGGGCCATGATTCCGATCCTCGTCAAGCAGCCGGTGCGTCCCAACGATGCCGAAAACCCGGTCCGTGTGGTCCTGAGCGCGGCGTGCCCCGAATCGATCTGGGCCGAGTTCGAGGCGCGTTTCGGAATACGCCTGGTCGAGGCCTACGCCGCGGTCGATGGCGGAGGGTTCGCGACGATCAACTTCGGGCAGTCCCCCCGGGGCTCGATCGGCCGGCCGACCGGGCGTTGGCGGATCGTCGACGAGAAGAACGGCGACGTCCCGGTTGGCCTGGCAGGTGAACTCCTCTTTCGGATCGAGGAACCCGGTAGTCACCGGGTGGAGTACTACAAGGACCCCGGAGCCAGCCGGGCCAAGACCCGGGGTGGCTGGTTGCACACGGGGGATCTGGTCCGGGCCGATCCGGACGGGAACCTCTTCTTCGTCGACCGCAAGGCCGATACGCTGCGCCGACGAGGAGAGAATATCTCGTCCTGGGAGGTCGAGCGGGTACTGGAACAGCATCCCGCCGTGGTGGAGTCGGCCGTATTCGGCGTGCCCTCCGAGTTGGCCGAGGACGAGGTCATGGCTGTCGTCGTGCTCCGGGAGGGCGCCCGGCTCACGGCCGAGGAGTTGGTGGGCTTTGCCTCCGAGCGCATCGCCTCCTTTGCGGTGCCCCGCTTCGTAGAGTTCAGTCCCTCCCTGCCCAAGACGGCCACCCACCGGGTGCGCAAGGCCGAGCTCAAGCAGCGGGGCGTCGGCCCTTCCACCTGGGACCGGCAGGCATCGGTTTAGGGCCGAAGGGCCCTGTTCTACTTTCGCCTGCCGTCGTAGTGTCTCAAGGACATGGCTGTGCAGACCGGCTACCGGCCGGGGGCCACAGTTGCCCCAGGTTCGGAGGTTCGTAGGCGGCGTGCGACGGACTGGTTCGACCGAGGAGGCGATCGTGACGAGCGTTGATATTGAGTCCTTGCGTGAGATCGAGACGGAGGTGAGGGACATCGCTCACCGCTTTGCCGAGGAGGTCATGCGGCCGGCGGGGGCGGCCCTGGACAAGCTGGCGGACCCCGCCGACGTCATTCGCCCTGATTCGGTGTTTTGGTCGGTGTTCCACCGCCACGCCGAATTGGGCCTTGACGTCCTGGAGGGGGATCCGAGCCTGGAGCCTGAAGTCAGAGCGCGCCTGCGAGCCGTGGTCAGTGAGGAGTTGGGCTGGGGGGATGCCGGCCTGGCCATCAGTCTCGGCGTAGCTGGTTTTCCCCGGATGTTGGCGGCCGTGTCCGGCAAACCTGAGTTGGCTGAGGAGTTCAAGGACTCGGTCGGCTGCTGGGCAGTGACCGAGCCCGACCACGGGAGTGACGTGTTGGCGTTCACCGAGCGCCACTTCCACGACCCAGAGCTCAAAGCCAACTGCGTGGCCCGCCGGGTCGGTGATGAGACGATCCTGAACGGACAGAAGTCAGCTTGGGTGTCCAACGGCACCATCGCCACCGCTGCAGCTCTCTTCTGCACCTTGGAGGAGGGACAGGGTCTGGCTGGGGGCTGCGTGGTTCTGGTCCCCCTCGATCGGCCCGGAGTCAGCCGAGGCAAGCCCCTTGACAAGCTCGGTCAGCGTGCGCTCAACCAGGGGCAGATCTTCTTCGAGGACGTCCGCGTACCGTCGGAGTACATGGTCGTCGGCCCGGACACCTACCCGCTGACGGTCGAGGCGGTGCTGACGATGGCCAACGCCGGGATGGGTACCTGCTTCGTAGGCGTCGCCCGTGCTGCTCTGGAGCACGCCCTGGCCTACGCTCACACCCGGGTGCAGGGAGGGGCCGCGATCTTCGAGCACCAGAGCGTCAAGAGCCGGCTGTTCAAGATGTTCATGAAAGTCGAGGCCGCTCGGGCCTTGGCGCGCCAGGTGGCGGTGTTCAATGCCACCAATCCACCGCTCGTCCAGTACTCGATGGCATCGAAGGTCTTCGCCACCAACACCGCCTTTGAGGTGGCCAGCGAGGCGGTGCAGATTTTCGGAGGCAACGGGCTCAGTCGTGAGTATCCGGTTGAGAAGCTTCTCCGGGACGCCCGGGCGTCGATGATCGAGGACGGCTGCAACGAGGTCCTCGGGATCGTCGCCGCCTCACGACTGTGAGGGAAAGAAGGGACCATGCAACTTCGTGAGGTCATTGGCCGGCGCCGATCGACCCGCTTTCTACGCCCCTACCAGCCGGTGGAGATGGAGAAGATCCAACGCATGCTGGAGGCCGCACGGCTGGCATCGCACTGGGGCAACGTGCAGAGCCTGCGGGCCGTGGTCGTCGTGCGTGATCAGGTGCCCCCCGATGTGCTGGAGGCGCTCTTCGCACCTGTAGCAGGCTTCCAGATCAAGCTGGCGCCAGTGGTGATCGTCTGGTATCTCGATACCGCCGCGGTCGATGAGCAGGCCGACCGCCTCCGCGAGTTGTTGGCGGCCGGTGCTCTCGGTTTCGGCCCAGAGAAGGAACAGGCCCTGGAAGAGAAGCTGATCCCGTTTTTCGAGTCGATCCGCGACGGCCTCAAGGCGCCGGGATTGGGTGAGATCGACTGCGGTCAGGGTATTGCCCAGGCGACCTTGATGGCTTTCGAGCAGGGTCTGGGTACCTGCTGTCTGGGAACGCCCAAGGCCCAGGAGCTAAAGACGCGCCTGGGGCTACCCGAGTCAGCTCGGGTCCTGTTGCTACAGACGGTCGGCTATCCGGCCGAGAATCCTGAGGCCGGAGGGCAGCGCCCCAGGCAGCCCTTCGAGAAACTCTTTCACCTGAACAAGTTCGGGGAGCCCTTTCCCCGCTCCACCGAGGTCGTTGAGGAGCTCACCAGGGACGGCGTGTTCAGCTCTCCCGCTCCACGTCCCTACCGGGAGGCCGAGCTCGAGTACCTCCGGAATGCGCTGGGGCTGAAAGGGCACGGCCTGTTCTGAACGGTCTCTCCGTCGAAGTGAGGTAGCTGATGCGAATGAACGCGGTGGTGGCGGGTGTGGGTATGACCAGCTTCGGTAAGCACCTCGACCGGGGACTCAAGTCTCTCGGCGCCGAGGCCACCCGGGCAGCTCTGGCCGACGCCGGACTCGAGCCTGGGGATCTGGACGCCGCCTACGTGGCCAACGCGGCCGCTGGGCTCATCAGCGGGCAGGAATGCATCAGGGGTGAGGTGGTGCTCCGGTCGATCGGTTTGGGGCGGCTACCCGTTATCAACGTGGAGAACGCCTGTGCCGGCGCCTCGACTGCGTTTCAGCAGGCGGCTGCCATGGTGACCGGGGGTCTCTACGACGTCGTGCTGGCCCTGGGCGTGGAGAAGCTGTACGACCCCGACAAGTCAAAATCGTTTGCGGCCTTCACCGGAGCAGTGGACGTGGAAGCTCTCCAGGAGATCCTCAGGTCCCTCGAGGAGCGGTCCCGCGTCGGAGGTACACCCAGTACCGGCCCGCAGGCCGGAGTGAACCGATCGATGTTCATGGACATCTACGCCGCGGCGGCGCGCCGGCACATGGATCTGTATGGCACCACCGTCGAGCAGCTGGCCGGCGTGTCGGCCAAAAACTCACTCCACGGCAGCCTGAACCCCCGAGCCCAGTTCCGCCAGGTCCTGAGCGTAGAAGACGTCCTGGCCGCTCCGCTTGTAGCCGCGCCCCTGACCCGTCCTATGTGCTCCCCCATCGGGGATGGGGCGGCGGCTGCGGTCATCGTCAGTGAGCGCCGGGCCACCCGCCTCGGCATCACCAGGCCGGTGAGGGTGCTGGCCAGCGTCCTGCGTTCAGGGTGGGACCACACCAGCGACGAGCCAGGCCTGGCCGAGATCTGCAGCGCCGAGGCGTTGGAGGAGGCGGGGGTGGACCCTCTGGATCTCGACGTGATCGAGTGCCACGATGCGACGGCTCCTGCGGAGCTGATGGCCTACGAGCAGATCGGGCTGTGCTCCAAGGGCGAGAGTGGAAAGCTCATCGACTCCGGGGACACTTGCCTCGGCGGACGCGTCCCGGTCAACCCCTCCGGAGGGCTACTGCGCAAGGGACATCCGGTCGGGGCCACCGGTCTGGCCCAGGTCGTGGAGCTGAGCGAGCAGCTGCAGGGTCGCTCTGGGCCACGGCAGGTGGCCGATGCGCGAATTGGCCTTAGCCACAACGGCGGTGGTGCGCTGGGCAATGACGCTGCCGCTATGTGCGTGAGCATCCTTTCAACCTGAACCCAGGTCGGTTCGGCTGGCAATCACCGGCGCCTACACTCCCGTCAGCGAATCTCGGTTGGCAACTCAGGGCGCCACCGTGGTCCCGTCCGATAGCCAGGAACGCCAATCGGCCGGGACCTCCTCGAGCACCCGGTCGACCCGTCGGAGCAGGGAGTGCACCGTGGCGTGGGCCACATGAGTGAGCAGCCCGGAGTCAGTACCTGGCAGCGGACCCGAGGGGGGGACGGTAACGGCCCGAGAGGGGCGAGCTCGGATCGTTGCAGGTCGACGGCGGAGAGGCCATGCTCAGCAAGTGTGGCTGTCCCATCACCGCAGAACGCCGCCGGCTGATCTCCAAACAGCGTGGCCGCCAATAGGAAGCCGAGCTGTGCTTGGGATCGGTCCTGCTCCCACCAGATGACCAGCTGGTGGGCGTAAAAGCGCAGCGCCCGAAGCCCACCGCGCCTGTCCGACCTGGGTCTGCACCACGGACAACCGCCTTGGGGAGGGCCGTCTCGAGCAGGGGCGCGAGCTCGTCCCGATGTCGTTCCGAGGCCACCTCGGCAGGTCCCGGGAACCGGCGCAGAAGTGCCGGTCGGGAGGCCGCGGTTAGATCGGGGAGGTAGCCGGGACCGGTGGGCCTGCAGGCTCGGGTCTGGCCGGCTCGGGGCGACGCCGGGACCTTCGACCCTACCGGGAGCGCCTCGGCCGGGTTACAACGGACCTGGAGCGCTCGAGGTCCGAGAGGTGGTGTTGGCGTCGTGGCGACCCAGAACATGGAAGGGCCTGATCACGGGGGGATGAGAGAATGAGCCTTCGGGTCCTGGAGGACGCCTGCATCGGCTGCGGGGGCTGTGAGTACAGTTGTCCTACTGGGGCGTTGAGCAAGACCGACTCGTTCCTGGGCATCTTCTCCATAGACCCCTACACCTACGACGACTGCGGCCTCTGCATACCCAAGTGCCCGGTCGACTGCATCGTGGCCGACCCGGCTTGGCCAACCTGCTACGCCCGGGGCTGTCCGCTCGGCTCTCACCGGCTGACCGGCACCGAGTGCTCGGTCTGGCAGGACCGCTGTCCCGACTGCGGCAACGCCCTGTGGAGGATCGCCGGTAGTGACCGGTGGCAGTGCTCGACCTGCGAGCTGGGGCTCCGGGTGCGCTGCCCCAAGGTCCATCACCTGACCGGCGCCAGGAGCTGAAGGCCATGGCCGGTTCGCGGGACGCCCCTACCGCCGGCAGGAGCACCTCCCAAGCTGAGCCCAGCGCCATGCGCGGCGCGGATTCCGGGGACTACCTGGACACACTGAGCCGAGATGACTGTATCCGGCTCCTGGGGTTGCGCGCCGTGGGCCGGATCGGCGCCACGGTGCGCGCCCTGCCTGCGGTGTTCCCGGTCAACTACGTCGTTCGCGACGATGAGATCCTCTTCGTCACCCGTTCGGGTGGGGAGTTGGACGCCGCCACCCGGGACACGGTGGTGGCTTTTGAGGTAGACGACCTTGACACCTTCGCCCACGAGGGCTGGAGCGTGCTGGTCGTAGGATACTGCCGCCCGGTTAGCGACCCGAGCGAGCTGGATGAGTTACGCCGTGCGCACCTCACCCCCTGGGCCGGTGGAGATCGGACTTGCTACCGGCTCATCCCGATGGACGTCGTCACCGGACGACGGATCCGCCACGACCGCCCCGTGACCATCCACTCGAGGATCCACGGCCGCCTCCGAACCTGAACCACCGTGCAGGACCATCCCGCGACGACAGCGCTCGGCTCGTGGCCCGAAAGCCTGGGTGCGCGCATGCTTTCATATGCTGGCCGTGCCGTGAGGCCATGGGGGTCTAGCGCTCGCCTAGCGCCAACCCTCCTATCCCGCCGACGCCTGGGCGAGGTGGATGTCCTCGGGGTGGAACTCGGGGAGGCCCCCCAGGCAGGCGGCGCAGGCGAACTCCGGCACCACCACGCCTTCTGCTGAGT
>Ga0307374_10015409_pt1 | contig 10287 bp, 10 predicted proteins | sample OX3MG_FD_202532 | JGI IMG/M metagenome (GOLD analysis project Ga0307374, IMG submission 202532) | Soil microbial communities from Risofladan, Vaasa, Finland - OX-3 | ecosystem: Environmental > Terrestrial > Soil > Coastal area > Acid sulfate soil | place: Finland: Risofladan, Vaasa | collected...
CGTCACCACCGCCGCCGGCGCCGATCCCGTCCACCTCGGGGCTCGCGCCCGCCGCACCCGACCGGGTCCTGCTCGCTGCGATGCAGGCCGCCACGTCGCTCGTGAAAGCGCACCGCACGCATGGTCACCTCGGAGCCCATCTCGATCCCCTCGGCTCACCGCCGATCGGTGACCCCGCGATGGACCCCTCGACGTACGGGCTGACGCCGGAATTGATGGAGCAGATCCCTGCCGACCTGCTGCGCGTCTACGTCCCGGGTCGGACGCTGGCCGAGGTGCTCCCCAATCTGCGCAGCACGTACTGCAGCACGATCGCCTTCGAGATCGAGCACCTTTCCAGTCACGAGCAACGCGTCTGGCTTCGCGAGCACATCGAGTCCGGGGCGTACAGGCCGAAGCTCACCGCCGAGGAACGTATCCGTCTGCTCGAACGGCTCACCAAAGTCGATGCGATGGAGCGCTATCAGCGAGCCACATTCCTTGGGCAGAAGACGTTCTCCATCGAGGGACTCGATGCGCTCGTCCCGATGCTCGAGGCGCTCCTCACCGACGTCGCCGCCGACGGGATCGGCGAGGTGGTGATGGGCATGTCGCATCGCGGCCGGCTCGCCGTCGTGGCGCACGTCGCGAATCATTCGTACGAGTCGATCCTCAACGCGTTCGAGCTCGCATCAGCGCGCCGCGACATCGCGCGCTTCGCATCGACCGGCGACGTGAAGTACCACATCGGGGCCACCGGGACGTACCACACCGAGACGGGCAAGGTCATCCTGGTGCGCCTGCTGCCCAACCCGAGCCATCTCGAAGCGATCGACCCGGTGGTGGAGGGTTGGTGCCGGGCGGCGCAGACGCAGCGGCGTGCGACGACGCTGCACCTCGATCCGATGGCCGCGCTGCCAGTGCTCATTCACGGCGACGCGGCGTTCGCGGGACAGGGCCTGGTGCAGGAAGTGATGAACCTGCAGTCACTGCCGGGATACACCACGGGTGGGACCGTGCACTTCATCGCCGACAACCAGGTTGGGTTCACGACCGACCCTCAGGAGGCGCGGTCGACGCGTTACGCGTCGGACCTCGCAAAGGGGTTTGACATCCCCATCGTGCATGTCAACGCCGACGACGTCGAAGCCTGTCTTGCTGCGATGACGTTTGCCTACAACTACCGGCGCACGTACCGGCGCGACGTGATGGTCCACCTCATCGGCTACCGGCGCTTCGGACACAGCGAGGCCGACGAGCCGGCGTACACGCAGCCGCTGATGTACATGAAGATCCGCCAGCACCCGACGGTGCGCGAGCTGTTCGCGGCGCAGCTGACCGCCGAGGGATTGATCAGGCCAGAGGAGGTGGACGCGATGGCGAAAGCCGCGTACGGTCGGGTCGCCGACGCGCACAAGCGGGTGAAGGAGCATCTCGCCGCGGAGCTGGACGACCTGACCCACGAGCAGATCGTCCACGAACCCGACGATCCCATGCTGCGCACCGCGGTCTCGCATCGATCGCTGACGGCGCTCAACGAGCAGTTGCTCACCTTCCCGAAGCACTTCACGCCGAACACCAAGCTGGTTCGTCAGATGGAGCGGCGACGTACAGCGATCCTCGAGGGCGCGATCGATTGGGCCACCGCCGAATCGCTTGCCTTCGCCTCGTTGATCGCGCAGGGGCATCCGATCCGGCTCACCGGCCAGGACACCGTGCGCGGGACATTCAGCCACCGCCATCTCGCGTTTCACGATGAGCGCAACGGCGAGGTGTTCATCCCGATGCAGCACCTCACCGACGCGCAGGCGACCTTCGAGGTGCTCAACAGTCCCCTCAGCGAGGTGGGCACGCTCGGCTTCGAGTACGGGTACTCCGCGGCCGATCCGGAAACACTCGTGATCTGGGAAGCGCAATACGGCGACTTCTTCAACAACGCCCAGATGATCGTGGATCAATTCGTCTCGTCCGCTCGCGCGAAGTGGGGACAGCACTCGCGCCTCACCATGCTGCTGCCGCACGGGTACGAGGGCAGCGGCCCCGAGCACTCGAGCGCACGTATCGAGCGGTTCCTGCAGCTCTGCGCCAACGACAACATGCGCCTCGCGAACTGCTCGACTCCGGCGCAGTATTTCCACCTCCTGCGCAGCCAGGGCCTGCTCCAGGATCCACGGCCGCTCATCGTCTTTACGCCGAAGAGCCTGCTGCGCCTCAAGGAGGCAAGCTCCACGCTGACCGACCTGACGACCGGGCGCTTCCAGGCAGTCATCGATGATCCCACCGGTGCGCAACGTCGTGATGACGTTCGCACCCTGCTGTTGTGCACGGGCCGGATGTACTACGAGTTGAGCCTTTCACCGAAGCGTGCCGACGCGACCGACGTCGCCATCGGCCGTGTCGAGCTGCTCTACCCGCTCCCCATCGACGCGATCCTCGGGCTGGTCGCGTCGTACCCGAATCTCGAGCGGCTCTGCTGGGTGCAGGAAGAGCCTCAGAACATGGGCGCATGGGGGAGTCTCGAGCGCGCGGTCGGTCTCACGCGACCGATGCACGTGCAATGGGAATACATCGGCCGGGCGCGACGCGCGAGCCCGTCCGAGGGCTACGCGGGATCGCATCAACTCGAAGAGGAGCGCATCGTCAACGAGGCGTTCGCGACCTCACAGCGCGGCCAGGGCGGGTCGACGGTGACCACTCCGGACCCGGCGTCGATCGCACCGTGACGGAACGGGTGGTCGTCCTCGGCGGTGGTCCCGCCGGTGATGTCGCCGCGCTGCGCGCAGCACAACTGGGTGCTGAGGTCACGCTCATCGAGCGCGCCGAGCTGGGTGGCACCTGCCTCAACTGGGGATGCATTCCCACAAAGTCCCTGCTCGCGGGGGCCGACCTGCTGCGCAAGATCCGCACTGCTGCCGATTTCGGCATTCTCCTGCCCGAGCCCGAGATCGACTTCGCGCGCATGATGGAGCGCAAGGAAGAGATCGTCGTCAAGATGCGCAACGGCGTTGAGGCCGCGTGCAAGCGTCGCAACGTCACCGTCGTGCGCGCGCAGGGAACCCTCGACGGCGAAGCGGTGGTCGCCGGGGACGTGCGATATCCGTTCGATCATCTGGTCGTGTGCGTCGGCACGGAGCCGTCGGGCCTGCCGGGGATCGACATGGAGCATCCGCTCGTTGTCACGTCCAACGGCATCCTCCGGCTCGAGCGCGTTCCGAAGCGTCTCCTCGTCATCGGCGGGGGCGTGGTCGGCTGTGAGTTCGCGAGCCTGTTTGCCGCGTTGGGTTCGCGGGTCACCGTGGTCGAGGTGCTGCCGCAGGTGCTGGCCGGCGTCGAGCCGCGCGTGGTGGTGCAGTGGCGCCGGATCGTCGAGCAGCAAGGCATCACCTTTCTCGCCGGTCGCCGTGTCGAGTCCGTCGACTACGGCACCGACACGGTCACCGCGCACCTCGACGACAGCACAGCGCTCGAGGCAGACCTGCTGCTGGTCTCAGTCGGGCGTCGCGCTCAGACCCGAGGCATCGCACTCGAAGACGCCGGCGTGGTCATCGACGACCACGACCACATTGTCGTCGACCCATTCCTGCGCACTGCGAACCCTCATATCTGGGCCGTGGGCGACTGCATCGGCGGTCTCCAACTTGCGCATCTGGCCAGCGCGGAGGGTGGTCGTGCCGTCGAGAACGCGCTCGGCCACGACGTCATGCCGATGGACCGCACGGTCGTGCCCTCCTGCATCTACACGCATCCTGAAATCGCAATGGTTGGCATGAACCCATCGGCGGCGAAGGACGCGGGCATCGAGGTCAAGATCGGCCAGGCGCGCTACCTCGGCAACGGCAAGGCGCTCGGCGAGGGTGAGCCCGACGGTCTCGCCCAGCTCTACGCGGATGCCGCGACGGACCGCCTCATCGGCGCCACCGTCATGGGTGTGCACGCCGTCGAGATCATCCACGAAGTCGGTGTCGCCATCAGCGACGGGCTGTCGATGGACGACCTCGGTTCGATCGTTCACGCGCATCCCACGGTGAGCGAGTTGATGATGGATGCAGCCGAACAGGGCGAGAGTGTCGCTCCGTATCTGAGCTGATCGCCGCCCTTGACGGCGTCGATCAGGACGCGGCGGCCTTGCGCAGGCGCTCGTCGCGGCGGCGGCGGCTCCGCGCGCGGAGCGTGAGGAACAGCACCCGGCCCTCGAAGACCGCGGCGACTCCGGCCGCGATGCCCGCAGCGAGCAGGATCGCACCGAGCCAGCGCGGAGTGAGCACGATGATCGTCACGCCGGCCGCAGCGGCCACGACCGCTCCTGTGGCATACGCGGCCGTCAACAGCGCGCGCCACGTGAGCGACACCGAGGTTTTGACCGCATCCAGCGCCGCCTGGGCATCGATCTGACGCGGCTTCGGTGGTGTCCCGGGCCCCGCCTGCCCGCCCGGAAATGCGGTGCGGCGGCGGGTCGCCATCCGCCAGAAGAACAGGCTGGCCGCGAACCGGGCCAGCAGCCTGATCAGGATGGCCCACGGCATATCCCCATGCTACAGTCGCCGGGCGTTTGAACCGTGGGAGCAGCGAGATGATTCGTGCATACGTGCTCGTGACAGCGAGCGCAGGCAGGGCCCAACACGTGGCCGAGGAGTTGCGGGGCAAGGACGGCATCGTGCTGGTGGACGCCATCACAGGCGAGTACGACGTCATCGCCCAGGTCGAGGCCTCTGACGTTCCGGGCATCGGGCGTCTCATCCTCGACCGGATCCAGTCCGCGGACGGCGTGGTCAAGACGATCACGTGCCTCGCGGTCTGATCCCGGCGTTGCACCACTCACCGGGAGCGTTCGTCTGGGAGGTCTAGCCGCCCTCTACGGGACGGCGCTCGGGCGCCTGCGTGGGAGCACGCACCTCCGCGTTTCGCTGCTCATCTGGACGATGCTCGGGCTTGTCCTCGGGGAGGCGCTCACCGTGTTCGTGGCGACCGTCCACGGTCATGCCTCAGTCGAGGGCGCCGCGGTTGCGACCGCGGCGTGGTGGATCGCCGTGACGATCGGGATCATCGGCGGCGCCGCGCTGCTCAGGACTCCCGACGGCAACGACGTGGACCGCTATGGGATCCCAAATGGCCTGACGGCTCTGCGTGCCTATGCGTGCGTCCCGCTGCTCTTCATCGCGACACTCTCGCTGCCGGGCCGCCTGGCGCTCGCGCTGTGGGCCGGCATCGGTGGCTCGGTCGGGCTGCTCGACGCCGTCGACGGCTTCATCGCCCGACGCTATGGGCCGGTCACCGTGCTCGGGAAGGCGATGGACCCCTTCGGCGACGCGCTGTACTTCGTCGTCGGCGCGATCGGCTGTTGCACGCTCGGGATCGCGCCGCTCTGGCTCGCGATTCTTGTCGTCGCCCGTTACGCAGGACCCGTGCTGCTCACGCCGCTCGTGCTCCTGACGGGCCGCCGGCCGGAGCTTGTCTACACCGTGTGGGGGCGGCGGAATACCGGACTCACCGGCCTCGTGCTCTTCGTGCTGTTCTGGGTCCGTCTCCTCGGCGGGCCTGTTGATGTCGTCGCGCTGATCATCGCCATTCCGACACTCGTGCCCACGGTGCTCCTCCACTTCGCCGCGCTGATGCGGCGTGTGGGGGAGTCGCCGCGGGCCGGGTTGACCTGAGCGATCAGGCGGTCGCGCGGAGCGAGTCGCGAAGGCTGGCAAGCCAGGCCGCCGCGCCGACTCCCTCGGTCGCCGCAACGTAGTTGCAGTCGAGGCCGTCAGCGAGCAGGCGTGCCAGGGCGACGTCGTCGAAACCGGCGCCGAGCAGACGGTCGATGTCGTGTGCCGCAGCGGTCACCGTCTCCGGCGACGCATCACGGATGAACCCCTGCAGCGCTTCCCTCGGCGATGCATGGTCCTCCCGCCAGTCCTGGTGGTAGTAGCCACCGCACAGCTGGGCAAGCGCAGGGTAATCCGCCTCCGCGCCGTCGATGGTTTCCATGTCGATCGTGCCGTTCATATCGATGCTCCTAGTGTCGCTTATCGCGAAGCGGGGTACGGGTGGGGTAGGCGGTCACCAGGGTGAAACCGCCGGGCAACTCGTCGTTGCGGCGAAGGACCAGTCGCACTGCGGTCACCTGGGTGGGAACGACGACGCCGCGACTGACGTCGGCGTACGTGAGAACCTGACCGACGATCTCACCCATGTCCTCGACAAATGTGTACGGCGCGCGCTTGTCGCGACCTGCGAGCCACCTGGCGACGTCGGCGCTTCGCCGCGTCACCGCAACGTCCACGCACCGCTGCGCCGTCGCCCTGCTGACGAAGCGCCCCGCTGCCGCCACCCCCTCGCGAAGAATCCGGCGCATCTCATCGCCCGGCTTGGTGTCGACGTGGCGGCGCAGCGTATGCCCGCCGTGTGCCTCGTAGACGCTGAGGTCTTCGACCGGAATCCGGCGGGGGCGTGGCCCCGGGGCCGGCCCGCCAATGCCATCGAGCATGCGCATCTCCCTTCGCAGCTGGTGCTGAGCGGCACCGGCGCCGCGATGACCCGAAGTCTCTCGGGGGGCGGCGGACAGCGAGCAGACGGTGCCGGGTGGGCCTGGGACGAACGCATAATCACCGCGCCGTGCTCGCCATCCTCAAGCAGACTCCCGCCCCTGGTTTCGTGATCAGCGATGTCCCGGTGCCGGAGCCCGCCGCCGGCGAGGTGCTGCTCCGGGTCGCCTCGACCTCGGTGTGCGGGACCGACGTCCACCTGTACGACTGGAACCCATGGGCGGCGGCCCGGGTGGTTCCGCCCCGCGTGGTCGGCCACGAGGTGTGCGGCGAGGTGGTCGGCTGGGGAGACGATGTCGCGGGACCCCCCATCGGCACGCGGGTCGCCGTCGAGTCGCACCTGGTCTGCGGGCATTGCGACGAGTGCCGGCGCGGCGACTTCCACGTCTGTGAGAACACCCGCATCCTCGGTGTCGATGTCGACGGCGCGTTCGCAACCCATCTCGCGGTGCCGGCCGCCAACGTCTGGCCGGTCGGCGACGGGGTACCCGCGGACATCGCAGCCGCCATGGAACCCTTCGGCAATGCCGTCCATGCGTGCTCATACGGCGAGGTCTCCGGGCGCACGGTCGTCGTATTTGGATGCGGTCCGATCGGGTGCGCCGCCATCGCGGTGGCGCGCGTCCGGGGCGCGGCGCGCGTCGTCGCCGTCGATCGCAACGAGTATCGCTTGAACCTCGCCGAGCGGATGGGTGCGCACGCGATCGTGCGTGCAGGCGACGGCCCGGCCGACGACGCGATCCGGCGTGCCGCCAGCGAGACCATCGACTGCGTGCTGGAGATGAGCGGATCGCCGGTCGCGGTCGCCTCCGCCACGCGCCTCGTACGTCCCGGCGGGTGGATCAGCCTGCTCGGCATCGGCGACGGACCCGATGTGGTCGATCTCTCCACCGACGTTGTGATGAAGGGGCTCAGCCTCTACGGGGTAGCCGGGCGGCGCATTCCCGCGACGTGGGAACAGACCACCGCGTACGTCCGCGACGGCGTCATCGACGTCAGAGCGCTGATCACGCATCGCTTCGCGTTGCGCGAGATCGACGCGGCGATCGAACTCATGAAATCCGGCGAGTGCGGCAAGGTCACCCTGACGCCCGAGTGACGCGCTCGGGCGTATGGTTTGGCCATGGTCACAGGCACGAGGACGTCGTCGGCGGTCCAGGCACTTGACGCCTCCCTGAACGAGGATCTCGAGGCGCTCCGCCGGGACGGACTGCTCCGTCCCTTGCGGGTGCTCGAATCAGCGCAGGGACCCGAGGTGGACATCGCCGGCAAAGCGGTGATCAGCCTGTCCAGCAACAATTATCTCGGTCTCAACACCCATCCGCGGCTCGTCGAGGCCGCGTCGCGCGCGGCGCTGGAGTGGGGCGCAGGCACTGGCGCCGTTCGCACCATCGCGGGAACGCAGACGCTCCACCAGGAGTTGGAGCGGCGGATCGCTGCCTTCAAGCGCACGGAAGCTGCGCTGACATTTCAGAGCGGCTACGCGGTGAACGTCGGCGTCATCGGCTCGATGCTCGAGCAGGGCGACTGCGTGGTCAGCGACAAGTTGAACCACGCCAGCATCATCGACGGCATCCGGCTCACCAAGGCCGATCGAATCCTCTACGAGCACGTCGACCCCGACGATGCGGAGCGCGCGCTCAGTGAGGCGCGTGCCAAGGGATACCGGCGCATCCTCCTGGTGACCGACGGCGTCTTCAGCATGGACGGCGACATCGCGCCGCTGCCCGCGTTGGTGGAACGTGCCGAGCAGTACGGTGCCGCGGTCATGGTGGATGACGCACACGCCACCGGCGTTCTCGGTGACCACGGCCGCGGAACGACCGACCACTTCGGCCTCCACGGACGCGTCGCGCTCAACATCGGCACGCTCAGCAAGGCAGTCGGCGTGGTCGGCGGATATGCAGCCGCGTCGCAGACCGTGCGCGACCATCTGATCAGCAAGTCGCGGCCGTTCCTCTTCTCGTCGTCGCACCCGCCCGCCGTCGTCGCCGCCTGCATCGCCGCCATCGACGTGCTCGAGCAGGAGCCGGCGCTCATGGAACAGCTCTGGAGCAACAGCCGTCACTTCAAGAGTGGTCTGCGCGAGCTCGGCTTCGACATCGGCCACAGCGAGACACCCATCACACCGGTGATGTGCGGCGAGGCACCGGTCGCGATGGAGCTCTCGGACCTGCTCCTCGAGCGCGGTGTCTTCGCACAGGGCATCGGGTTTCCGACCGTCGCCCGCGGCCAGGCGCGAGTTCGCACCATCGTCTGCGCAACCCACACGCACGACCAGCTCGATCGCGCGCTCCTTGCGTTCGAGGAAGCGGGAACGCGCCTCGGGTTGATCGGCGAACACCTGCGGGCGTAACGCTGTGAGCCCTGCACGCTTCTGCGGAGTGCGTCCTTCGCGGGGAAGGCAGCTGTAGCGATGGCGCATCGCACCGCGGCCGAGCTCGAGGAGGAGCGGCTCGAGATCCTGGCCGCGCAGCGCGACCGAGCGGCATTCGCGACGCTCTACGAACGCTACGTCGACCAGATCCATGCCTACGCGTACACGCTCACCCACGACATGGAGCAGGCAAACGACGTGACCGCCGCCACGTTCACCAGGGCCATCGAGGAGCTCCCACGCTTCCAGTGGCGCGGGGTGCCGTACTCGGCGTGGCTGTATCGTGTCGCGGCTAATCTCGTCTCGCGCGAGCGGCGCCGCCCCGGGTGGATCGAGCTCGAGCCACGGATGCTCCCGGACGCGAGGGCCGATCCGGCACTCCAGGCCGAGGAGGGCAGCCGAGCGGACGAGGTGCGCGCTGCGGTGGCCGGGCTCCCGCACGACCAGCGTCAGGCGATCCTGCTGCGCTTCGGGGGCGACCTCCGCAATCGGGAGATCGCCGACGTGATGGGCCGCAGCGAGGGCGCCGTGAAGTTGCTGACCTTCCGTGCGCTGACAGCACTCCGGCGCAGGCTGGGCGCGCCCCTCCCCGCCGAGCGTCTGACGAGGTCCGGGTCTTGAACGAGGCAGATCGCCTCGACGCGGCGCTGGAGAGCGATCTCGCCGCCTTCGCGGCATCGCCGGATGTCCGGGCGATGATCGAGACCGGGGGCGAAATCGGCGAGGCGCTTGATGCCTGGGAGCTGGGCCCCGGGGTCAGGGAGCGCATCTACGCGCGCGCGATCGCCGGCTCGCGAAGTCGAGGAGTCGCCGCCCGGTTGCGTTCGCTCGGGCTCGACCGGCGCGTCCAGGCGGTGGCAGGCGGGACGGTCGTGACGATCGCAGCGGCCGCTGTGGGTGTCGCCGTCACTCGAGGTCGGCGCCATTCCGACGCGTCTGCCGCCTGAGCCGTGGACTCAGAGCCCGACCTGCCTGACGCCGAGCGCGAGCGCGTCCGGCACCGTGACCGCAAGCGCGAGCGGCGCATGATCGTCGACAACGCGGGGATCAAGCGTGTCCTCCCTGCGATCGCCGAAAAGCGGCGCCGGTCGGCGCCGGTCGTCCCTCCTCAGGATGACATCAACTGACCGATGAGCACCTGTGCCCCGGTCGGCGCCGGGCTGCCGCCGACGGGCTCATTCGTGGCGGCGATCGAGTCGTAGCCCGCGAGGCTGACGTTGACGACGGCGGTCCAGCTTCCCCCGGATGGGCTCGGCGTCAGGAAGGCGACGCCTTTGGGCGCACCATGGGCGGGGACGAGCCACACCTCGTACACCTCGGTGCTCGGGAGCACGGCAAGACCCTGGACGGTCAGGACTGACTGTTCCGACGTCGTATCGACGTTGAGCGTGCCGGTGACCG
>Ga0307374_10015410_pt1 | contig 10287 bp, 9 predicted proteins | sample OX3MG_FD_202532 | JGI IMG/M metagenome (GOLD analysis project Ga0307374, IMG submission 202532) | Soil microbial communities from Risofladan, Vaasa, Finland - OX-3 | ecosystem: Environmental > Terrestrial > Soil > Coastal area > Acid sulfate soil | place: Finland: Risofladan, Vaasa | collected...
ACCCTTCGAGGGATCGAAAAGAGATTCGGCGATCTCGTCGCGGTGAAGGAGCTCAGCCTGTCGTTCCGGGCGGGTGAGGTCCACGCCTTGCTCGGCGAGAACGGCGCCGGCAAGACAACCCTCATGAACGTAGCGGCCGGCTTCCTCACGCCGGACCAGGGTGAAATCGACGTCGGCGGCCAGCCAATGAGCTTCGGGTCACCGCGCGTCGCGCTCGCCGCAGGCATCGGCATGGTGCACCAGCACTTCCGGCTCGTCGAGAAGTTTACAGTCGCCGAGAACCTCGCCATCGGGGCAACCGACGTTAGCCAGGTGACGTCCACCCACCAACTAGTCGAACGCGCATCGAAGCTCGCCGAGCGATTCGGTGTGGACATCGACGCGACCCAGCCCGTCTGGGCGCTGTCCGAGGGAGAGAAGCAACGCGTGGAGATCCTGCGGACTCTCTCGCGCGGTGCGAAGGTACTTATTCTCGACGAACCGACCGCGGTACTCAGTACTGAAGAGGCCGAGCACCTCTGCACGAACTTGCGGATGATGGCCGCCGAAGGGACCACCGTCGTCTTCATCTCTCACAAGCTCCCCGAGGTTCTTAGCGTCGCCGACCGGATCTCCGTCATGCGACACGGAGCATTGCTCGCGACCAAAGATCGTCCAGACTGCACGGTCGAATCGCTCTCGAAACTGATGTTCGAAGAGCTCGATGCGGTTCGCGAGACACTTCGTCACCGACAGAGGAAGGGCGGCGGCGAGGTCCTCAGGGTGTCTCACTTGTCGGCGCGCACTGAGCGCGGCGTCCCCGCGCTTCACGATGTGTCGTTCTCAGTGAACCAGAACGAGATCGTGGGGATCGTCGGCGTCGCGGGGAACGGTCAGTTGGAACTCGTCCACATGGTCACGGGTCACCGCCGCCCAGACGAGGGCGAGATCACCATCGGCGGCAAATTGGTCCAGGACATTCGCGATACGTTGCGGGCGGGGCTCGCATACATTCCTGAGGACCGCAAGGGAACGGGACTCATTCCCTCCCAATCGATCTGGCGTAATGCGATCATGCGCAATTACCACGAGGCGCCTGTGAATAGAGGAGGCGTCATCAGTGGGTCCGAAGCACGAACGTTAGCGGCGGAGCTCATCGACCGAGTCGACCTATCCACCAAGGACACCGCGGTGCTCGTCCAGCAACTGAGCGGCGGCAACGCGCAGAAGCTCCTCGCGGGACGAGAACTGGATCATCGTCGACGCGTCGTGGTCGCCGTGAATCCGACGCAGGGACTAGACGTCCGCGCGGCGTCGGCAGTGCGCGACGCGCTGGACGACGCCTGCGAGAAGGGGCTCGCGGTGCTCCTGATCTCGGCGGACCTGGACGAAGTCTTGGGACTCGCCGACCGCATCCTGGTTCTTTACGAGGGCAAAATCGCGGGTGAGTTCAACGCCGAGGAAGCTGACCGCGACCGCATCGGCCTGCTCATGGGGGGCGCGACGCCGTGAGCGTGGAACCGGCTCGGCGAGTCTTGTCCAACTACACGCCCGTAACGCACGCCAGGCCCCCGCGGTTGCGGTGGCGGATCGAGCGACGGGCCCAGCCGTTGAACCTCAGTCTCTTTCGTTTCGGAGCCGTCTTCATCGGGATCATCCTGTCGCTGGCGGCTGCGCCACTCTTCACGACCGCGTCGCCCCGATCGCTGTACGACGCGATGTGGAGCGGCACGTTCGGCACAGCGACTGGACTCGCCAACGTCCTAACCATCGCGATCCCCCTGCTGATCGCCGGCCTGGCGGCGTCGATCCCGTACCGACTCCAGCTCTGGAACGTCGGCATCGACGGGCAGATCTACATCGGCGCATGGGCGGCCACGGGCATCTCGTACCACCTGACCAGCCAGCGCAGCTTCGTGATTATCCCCATCATGTTCCTAGGAGCGATGATCGCTGGCGCGCTGTGGATCCTCATCCCGGCGCTCGCGCGGGTGTACCTGGGCGTCAGCGAGGTCATTCCCACCTTCCTCATGAACTTCGTGGCCCTCGGGTGGCTGATGTACTGGGCCACCGGGCCGTGGTACGCCCCGAGCGCGGCCGGCGGGGTGTTCGCGATCGCAATTCCGCCGCAGGCGGATCTGGGCAACCTCAACATAGGGAGCCTCGCGGTCGACTGGGGCATCCTCTTGGCGGTGAGCTTGCCCATTCTCTTCTGGGCGGCGAACCGTTTCACCCGCTGGGGATACGAGGTCACCATGATTGGCGCCAGTGAAAAGGCGGGGCGCTACGCAGGAATGAACGTTCGCCGCACCCTCATTGCCGCGATGCTTTCCGGCGGCGCCCTCGGGGGGCTCGCCGGCGCGCTAAACCTCATGGGGTCCAGTTACCAGCTCGGGCCCGGCGTCACCAACAACACCGGGTTCAACGGGCTGATCATCGCCGTCCTGGCGGGCGCCAACGAGCTCGGCGTCCTCGTGCTCGGCCTCGTCTACGCCGTCTTGCTCTCGGCCGGCGACGCCATTCAGGTCGTCGGCGCGTCGGCCGACATGGTCTTCGCGGTCATCGGAATCACGCTCATCTTCGGGACCTTCGGCGAGGCGTACGCCCGTCTCCACCTCGTACGGACCCGCGCTCCTGAACCGTCCCTCGCCGAGACTGGAGGTACCGGGTGAACGACACCCTGCTCGTCGACTCCATCGCCAGCGCCATCTCGAGCAGCACAGCCGTGCTGATCGCCGCCACGGGAGAACTGCTCGTCGAGAAGACCGGCGTGTACAACATTGCCCTCGAAGGCGTCATGCTTGTCGGGGCCCTCACCGGATTCTTGGTCGACCTCTGGACCGGCTCGTGGATGGTGGGGCTCCTGGCCGCGGGAGCCGCGGGCGCACTCTACGCACTGCTCTATGGGGTCATCACAATCCTGTTCCGCACCGACCTCATCGTGGTCGGCGTTGCGCTCATCCTCATCGCCCAGGGGGTAACCAACACCCTCGGGACGAGCCACGTAGGGCAGACCACCCGATCGGTGATCCCGCTGTGGAACGTGCCCGGCCTCTCAAACATCCCCTTCATCGGGCCCGCCATCTTCCGGCAGTCGGTCGTCACCTACATCGCGATCCTCCTTCCATTGGGCGCGATCTTCCTCTACAGCCGGACCCGCCACGGACTCAACATGAGGTCCATCGGAGAGAACCCGGAGGCCGCCGACACCTCCGGAATTCCCGTGATCGGCTGGCGGCTCTTCTACACAGCCCTCGGCGGCCTCTTCGCCGGGGTCGGCGGCGCCGTGATCACGCTGGGCATCGTCAAGGACTGGGTGAGCAACGTCACCGCCGGCGAGGGCTGGATCGCCTTCGCCGTCGTGTTCTTCTCGGGCTGGCAGCCGGGCTGGATCATTGTTGGCGCCTACTTCTTCGGGGCCCTCAGCGTGCTCGGCTACGTCGGTCAAGCCCTGGGGTGGCCCATCTCCAGCCAGTTCTTCACGATTCTTCCCTACATCGGGACCGTGCTGGTCATGATCCTGCGCGCCTGGCTCCAGCGGCGCCGCGGCCAAGTCAGCTGGCCGGCCGCTCTCGGACTGCCCTTCTACCGTGGCTGAGCGTCGCGCCACGAGTCCGGGGTACCCGAGGCGACGAGACCGCTGGCGCGCGCCGCGCGGTGCGAGCCGAGCGACTGTTTGCTCCGAAACCCGAGAGGAACCCCGATGACGGTAACGCCGACCACGAAGAAGGGACTTCAGACCCGCCATAAGGTGCTCGACGCCGCACGGCGCGTGTTCGCCCGCGACGGCTACGTCGAGGCCCGAATGCTCGACGTGGCGGTCGAAGCCGGACTGTCCACCGGCGGGCTCTACCGGTACTTCGACAACAAGACTGACCTCTTCGCTGCGGTCATCGCCGACCTGCACGAGGAGTTCTACGAGCGCAGCGGCCACACGCGCAACCTCCTGCGCGAGGACCCATACGCGGCGCTCGCTGAGGCGAACCGCGGCTACATCGAGCATTACCACCGACACCGCGAAGTGATGCGCGTGTTCATCGAGGCCGCATCGATCGAGGAGCAGTTCCGCGTGATCCTGCGTTCCATGCGCGACCGCCACGTGAAGCGCTTCGCCACCGCCTACCGCACCCTGTACGGCGACGCCGACGTCAACGGCGTGCGCCTCGAGGTCGTCACGGAGGCAATGGCTTGCCTCACCGAGCAGTGCTGCTACGTCTGGTTCGCGCAGGAAAAGGACAACCGCCAACCGACGTCGATGGACGAGGCCGTGACGGTCACGACGCAGGCGTGGTACGCGATGCTGTTCGCGGGCCGGACGCCCGCTGCCTGATCAGGGCCGCCGCAGCGTCCCGCTGAGGACGGGGCCCACGCCCGCGACTGAGGCGACGTAGGTGGTTCCGGCGTGCCCCTCCCACCCGGACACGCCGATCGTCGCGCCCGGCAGCACGGGTGCGGAGAAGCGGGCGGTGAGCGCGGCGAGGTCGGTCGGATCCGAGCCCGCGACGCGGGTCATTTCAAGCGCCACGGCACCCAACGTGCACAGTCCGTGGAGGATCGGGCGGTCGAAACCGGACGCCCGAGCGGCCTCGGGGTCCACGTGCACGGGGTGCCGGTCCCCCGTCAGACGGTAGAGGACGGCCTGATTCTGCATCGTCGTGACCGCCGTGGTCCACGACGGATCGCCCGTCGGCGTCGGTTGTGAAGCGCTGGGTCCACGCTCCCCGCCGAAGCCGCCGGCCCCAGGCACGAAGATGAGGTAGGTGGCGACGAAATAGTCGCACGTGGCGACGAGCTCCACGAGCGCCGCCGACCCCTTGTCCCACACGTTGGCGATCGCGCCGGTCATCTCGATCGTCCCGGACGGCGGCAGCGCTCGGATCACGGTGAGCTCCTGGCCGACGTGCAGCGACCTCGAGTCGTCGTAGGCACCGAGGCCCCCGGCCACCTCGACCGCCCACAGACCCAGCGGCAGCGCGAAGGTGGGCAGCACGCGCAGGTTCCGCTCGTAGACCAGTTCCAACTCGTCCGCTCTCGCGCCCACGGTCAGCGCGTAGAGCATTACGTCGCGCTCGTCGTAGGCGGACGCCCGCGTCCCCAGGGATCGCCCGCTCAACTCGCTCATCGCGGGCGCGACCATTGACTATCCGCCTTCCGCGCGGTGCGTGCCGGCGCGGCGCAGGGCCTCTCGGCGCTCTTCCGAGTCGAGGAGCTGCTCGCGCCGATCACTCCAATGGGCGAGGTCATCGTCGGCACCAAGGAGTTCGGCCAGCAGCTCCTTCGTCGCCCGCACCGCGCCGGACGTCTCCCGGCTGACGCCCTCGCAGAGAGTCAGTGCCGACGCCAGCGCGGTGCCCCGGGCACACACGTGGGTCGCCAGCCCGCCGGCGAGCGCCTCGGCGGCCTCCATCCGCTCGTTGAAGAGCAGGAGGCGCGCCACGGTTTCTCGGCCCACGACGGCGACCATCGTGGCGAGGGCCTCGGGTCGGTAGAGAAGTCCGAGACGAGTTGCCGGCACCGCGAAGAAGCCGCCCTCGGCGACAACCCTGGCGTCACCGCAGAGCGCCAGCTCCACGGCCCCGCCCACGCAGGCGCCCTCGATCGCAATAACCAGCGGCACGGGAATCGCGCGCAGACGAGCGACCGTGGCGGCGAGAACGCCGTCGACGTTGAGGTCGGCAGCCCCGCGGCCCAACTCGTCGAGGTCAACGCCGCCGCTGAACGCTTCGTCGCCGCCGGTCAGTACGACCGCGACCGCCCCGTCGGCGGCTGCCCGCTCAGCGAGCCGGGCGACCTCCTCCAGCATGAACAGGGTGAGCGCGTTGCGCTTCTCGGGCCGCGAGATCCTGATCACTGCCGCGCCATCGGATTGCTCGAGGAAGACCAACGCCATCGCGCTAACGGTTGAGCCCGACGTGGCCCCAGCGGCTCTTCATCACGCCCACCGTACTGGGGAGTGCCGCCTCGAGCTCTTGGCAGAAGTCAATCAGGTCGCCCTCAGCGTTGTAAGGGGCGACGACCTGGAGGCCGACGGGAAGGTCCTCGGCGAGTCCGACGGGCACACTCGCGGCGGGGGAACCCGACACGTTGAAGGGAGCTGCAAAGGGGAATGGTCCCCACAGCGAGTCCACCTTGACCCCGTCGATCTCGGTAGGCCTCTGTCCGAGCGTGAAGGGCAGGCACGCCATGGTCGGGGTGAGGATGAAGTCGTAACGTGTGAACAGCTCGCCGACCCGTCTGCGGATCTTCTCGCGCATCGCGCGTGCCACGGCGAGATCGGCTTTGGTGACTTGCTCGCCGCGCTCGATCGCCTTGCGGGCGTAGGAGGTAAGGTCCCCGGGTCGCTCGAGAAGGTGACTCCGATACCGCCATTCGTCGTCGAGCACCGGCGGTCCGAACGCCTCGGGCCAACCGTCAATGGGCAGGTCAACCTCATCGATCTGGTGACCCATCTCCGCCAGCCGGGCGACCGCCGCGGCCGTGACTTGGCGCACCCCAGGGTCGACCGGGTGACCCAGGGGTGCCGGATTCCAGGCCAGGCGCCGGCGCTCCCGAGGGGCCCGCGCGGTGAGGTCGCGCTCCAGCTGCACCGCCAGCATTCGTCGGGCGTCGTCGACGACCCGGGTGATCGGCCCGGCGCAGGCGAAGGGCGACATCGCCTTGAAGCTCTCGTCCTCGGCCAGCTCGGCGAACGTCGGCTTCAGCCCGAACAACCCGCACATCGCGGCCGGGATGCGGATCGATCCGCCACCGTCCGAGCCCAGGGCCGCGGCGGCGAAGCCCGCGCCCACGCTGGCGGCGGCGCCCCCACTCGATCCCCCGGCAGTGCGGGTCGGGTCCCACGGGTTGCCACATGCCGGACCCAGCAGGTTGTCGGTGGTCGCGCTCTGGCCGAACTCCGCCGTATTGGTCTTGCCGACGAAGACGGCTCCGGCGGCGCGCAACTTGGCGACCGGCTCGGAGTCGGCCACGGCCGGCTCGTGTCCGTAGAGACGCGAGCCGAGGGTCGTCACCGCCCCTTGGACGTCGAAGAGGTCCTTCACCGAGATGGGAACGCCGAGCAGCGGCAGCGTCGCCTCGCCATGCCGGTAGAGACGTTCGGCGGCTGCGGCCTGCTCTAAGGCGATCTCGGTCGTCACGCTCAGGAAACTGTGAAGCTGGTCGTCCAACCCGGCGATGCGGGATAGGGCGTCCTCAACAACCTCGACGGGGGAGACCTCACGCGTGCGATACGCCTCGAGCAGTTCGGCGATTGGCCAGAACAGGAAGTCGCGATCAGCCATGGGGCAGGACACCGCCGCTGATGCCGTAGGTCTCGCCGGTGATGTAGCCCGCGCGATCGCTCAGGAGGAAGGAGGTGAGCGCAGCCACGTCCTCGGGACGGCCGACGCGGCCCACCCGGCTGCGCCGCTCGGCGTACCCCTCGAAGAACTCCGCGGGGTAGACCTTCAAGAGGAAGTCGTTGTAGATCAGACCGGGCGCGATGGCGTTGACCCGTATCCCGCGCCCGCCGACCTCGGCGGCGGCCACCCTGGTCAGGGCGGTGACACCCGCCTTGGCCGCCGAGTAAGCAACGCCGTGCTCGGTCGAAGTCTCCCAGGCCGCGATCGAGGAAATGTTGACCACGGCGCCGGCGCCGCGTTCGATCATCACCGGCAGCACGTGACGCAAGCAGTTGAAGGTCCCGTTGAGGTCGACATCGATCGTGCGCAGCCAGGTCTCGCGCTCCATCTCGACCAGCGGCTGCAGCTTCGTCCAGCCCGCGCTGTTGACGAGTGCGTCGACGCCGCCGCGCCACTCGACCGCATGGTCCACGGCCGCCTTCACCCCGTCGAAGTCCGTGACGTCCAGGGGTATGGCCAGAAACTCGCGACCGTGGGTCTCGCCGAGCTGTCCGGCAAGTTCGTGGCACCGCCGTTCGTGGGCGTCCGTGATGACGACGTCATAGTCGAGCGACGCCAGCTCGCGCACGATGGCCGATCCGATCCCGGCACCGGCCCCCGCCGTCACGAACGCGACCTTTCGAGGCGACTCACTCATGCGACCCCCAGTCGTTCCACCCACGGGCGGGCCGCTGAGAGGAACTCCGGCTCGGCCACGTCCATGACCAGGTGGCCCACACCGGGTAACTCGACGAACTCGGCGTGGGCCAGGTGCTCGAGCATGATCTCGGCCGCCCGTCGCGGACACCACGGGTCGACGGATCCCGAGAGGACGAGGACGGGCTGCATGATGGTGTCCAGACGATCGTTCAACGGTTCGTCGTGCATGGATCGCACCGCTCTCGCGCCGTTGAGGTAACCCGAACCGTCTCCAATCGCGGCGAGTCGACCCTCCACAATGGTGGCAAGATCGGCATCGGCGTGGGCGAGTTGCGACCGCGTGTCGCTCTCGATCATCTCGCGCAGCATGTCCGCGTCGCCGCCGACCAGTTGGGCGATGCGCCCGTCCATTGACTCGGCGGCGGCGCGTCCCACTACCGACGACGTGGCCACGGCGATCACTGCCTTCACAAGGTCCGGCCTCTCCGCGGCAGCCCACAACGCCACGCTGCCTCCCAGTGAAAAACCCACGCAGACCGCTGGGCCGACGAATTCCAGGAAGGCGACGAGGTCGCGGCCGAACTGGTCAATCGTCCCCTGCGCCTCGCCAATCGACGTGCCGCCGTGGCCTCGCAGGTCGTAGGCATAGGTCTCACACTGCGTCCACGCACTCTGGATCTGCTCCCACATGGCCAGGTCTTGGGCGAGGCCGTGAATCAGGACAAGCCGGCGACCAGTCCCCGCCCGGCGGTAGGCGACGTCGACGTCGCCCAGCGTGACGCACTCCACCTGGGGGCGTTCGGTCGTGGCCACGCCCTGCCTTTCTCGCTGCGGTCTGACGTCACTTTAGCGATAGCGACGTCACTTTACTACAACATTCTGAAAGCGTTTTCAGACTGGCTTTCCAGTGCGGGTCACCCGGCTTGGTAGAGGTCCACGACCTGCTGCCACTCGGCCGGCCAGTTCTCGGGCTCGGTGAAGCGAGCGGTTCTGGCGATCTCGTCGAGGTGAGCGGCGACGTCGGCGGCCGTCAGCGCACCCTCGCGGCCGGGGTGCTTGTAGTAGCCGGGGGTGCGCCCGGTGAAGAGGCGCGCCACGCTACCCGCGCCGACCGACCAAATCTCGCCGTTCACGGCGCACTCATCGGAACTCAGGTACGTCACCGCGGGGGCCACGTGCTCGGGTCCCACTGCCTCGTCCGGCAGTGCGGAGTAGAGGTCGTCACCCGACATCCGTGTGCGCGCCATCGGGGCCACGGCGTTCACGCGAATCCCCCACCGCTCGCACTCCAGACTCAGCGCGGCCATCAGACCCCCGACGCCACCTTTTGCCGCTGCGTACACGTCGGCGCCGTAGATGCCGAAGATGCCCAATCCCGACGTCGTGAAGACGATGCGGCCCCGCTTCCGGCCCATCATGAACCGATAGGCCGGATGAGTGACGTAGAAAGCTCCCCCCAAATGCACGTCCTGGATCTCGTGCATGGTCCGCACGTCAAGCTTCGCAAAGGACGAGAGGCGCATGTTCCCCGCGTTGTTGACGACGATGTCCACACCGCCGAGCGCGTCGATCGCATGCTGGATGATGGCCTCACCGCCTTCGGGCGTGGCGACGGACGTGGTATCCGCTTCCGCCCAACCGCCTTGGGCACGGATTTCCTCGGCGACACTGTGGGCCGGAGTCGCATCCGTTCCCACACCATCGAGGCCGGCACCGATGTCGTTCACGAGGACCTTCGCGCCGCGGGAAGCCAGGTCCATCGCGTACGCGCGTCCGAGGCCGGTCCCCGCCCCGGTCACAACCGCAACGCGGCCCCCGAGCTGCAGGAAGCACCCGCAGCTGTGCGAGCCTTCGCATGAGCAATCGACGCACGTGCAGTTGAGACAGTCACAGCGATCGTTAAGACATTTCCGTTGGGATGTGGGCACGGGATTCACCTTTCCTAATGACCTCACCTTCTAGCAGACTCCCCCATGAGGAAGGTCCGGACGAGCGATACCGATTAGAGACTCTTCGCTCAAGTGCTACCCCGACTCTTCGCAACCCAATTCAGCCATATCCAGAGTTCAAATTCGAGCACCGAGTTGGAATGCCATGCGAGCCTTACGTTCTTAACGCCCATGGAGCGCCCGAAACCATCGGAACTGAACTTGGCGTTTCACGAATTCGGTATTGATCAGGGACTACTGCTCATCCGGAGTTTCCCGCATAGCAGCTTCCCAAGCTGAGGGCGCGGACTCGATTCCCGTCGCTCCGAATTTCACCTGGT
>Ga0307374_10015411_pt1 | contig 10286 bp, 9 predicted proteins | sample OX3MG_FD_202532 | JGI IMG/M metagenome (GOLD analysis project Ga0307374, IMG submission 202532) | Soil microbial communities from Risofladan, Vaasa, Finland - OX-3 | ecosystem: Environmental > Terrestrial > Soil > Coastal area > Acid sulfate soil | place: Finland: Risofladan, Vaasa | collected...
GATATCTTCTCAGAGCGCTATATGAGGGACATTTTCTGGGGGCAAGGTCACCCCTTGTCCAGCAAGGGGGCGACGCACTCCATTGACATCCGGGGGTAAGGGGGGCAGCACTCACTCTGCTGTAAGGAGTTACCTCCCATGCCGCATGACCGATCATCGATTGCATGGTGTAAGTGCCGCTGATGACTGTGCAATACAGCTTATCGATCCGCGTGACAAAAGTTGCGCGCAGCCGGGCAGTTTGGCGCGCTGGAATTGCCGGGGCTCAAGATTTTCTGGCTTCCGTGCCTCCTCCGGCTCGACGAACGCTCATGCAGGAAATTGCTCCGCATGCCACCAGGCGCCGGATTGCGCGCACAAGAACTCTGATTGCCGCCACAAACTACTAGAAGGTGCGGTCGAGGCGCGAGTCGGGACGATCCAAAAATCCTTACAACGCCCGTGACGGCGATCACAGCATTTTGCGTCCCTACATGGCAACATGGCCAATAAGGAAACAATGTTGACTCATGGAAAAGTGCAAACCTTCGTGAAACAGGCAGAGATGCTCAAGGCTCTTGCCCATGAATCTCGCCTGATGATTGTGGATCGGTTGAGTCGAGGGGAGTGCTCGGTTGGAGAGCTGAGGGATCTTGTCGGCGGCGATCTGTCGACCGTTTCAAAACACCTGGCATTGCTTCGCGCCCACGGCATCGTTGAAGCCAGACGCGAGGGAACCACCGTGTATTACCGGCTGTTGACGCCTTGTGTCTGCAACTTCTTCACTTGTGCGACGCAGGTTCTGAAAGAGAGAACGAGATGACCGCACAAGTAGAGGCATTGAACCGCGATTGCAGATCCACACTGAATGATCGTGCGATACGCCGGCACAGCCGCCGCTTTGCCACGCGGCTGGCGGTCCTTTTCGTTCTTGCGTCGCTGAGTGCTACACAGGCCTCGCTAGCGCAGCAGCGGGTGCAGGAGGACTTTTATCCTGCCTGGGCCGCGCAGGCGCGCTATCTTCAACCCCTTATGGTTTTGGACACCGACAGCGCGCTGGGCAGGCGCAATCTGTATCCGAAGCGCATCACGCTGAAAGATGTGGCGCGGATGCACGGTCACCTTTGCGATGGCCTGGTGACGGCGTGGGTGGAGTTGAGCGCCGCGTTGCAGGTGCTGTTTCCGGATGGTGTTGTGGACCGCACGGACGTCAGGGTGCTCTCGAAGAATGCTCCCTGCTGGGCCGATGCTGGCGCATGGATGACGGGCGCGCGCATCAATCAGGGAACGCTCATTTTGGATAATTCGGTCGGCGACGGCTTTATTGTGCAGCGAATTTCGACCGGCAAGACCTTGCGGGTGTCACTGCGGTCGGGCGTCTATCCCGCATATCTTGCGGCACTGGAGCAGTCCATCCGCTCCCGCCGTGCGCATGGCGAAGCCGTTGCGCCTCAGGAGATCGACCGCTTTGAACGAGACGCCAATGAATACGGCCAGAAGCTGCTGAACACGCCACCGGATCGGGCGATCACGCTCGAACGTCTCGCCGATTACCATTTCCCGGACCATAGCCAAAACCCGCTTGCGCCGCGCAGTGACACGATCAACCGCGATGCGCCTCGAAGCAGCGCCTATACCAGTGGGGAAAGTAAGTGACGATGACCCGGGCAATTTCAATACGGTACAGGGGCCACTTGCAGAGGTAAGACCATGGCAATCCAGATAAGCAACGCCACCGACGTCAAGGATGGAAGTCAGAAGAAGGCACCACAGGAATCCGCACTTCGCAGCGCTGTTCTGATCGGTGCGGGGATCGTCGTGTGGTGGATGATCTACCATCGGTTGAGCGCCGTCGCGGACTGGTTTGCGTTCACGATCCTGCACTGTTCCCCCGCATCGCGGCTGGGTTCCGCGATCCAGTTCATGGTCTTTGAAACGCCGAAAGTTCTGATGCTGCTGTTGCTGGTCGTCTTCGGCGTAGGGATTGTGAGGTCGTTCTTCACTCCGCAGCACACGCGGGCGATTCTCGCCGGGACGCGCGAATCGATGGGCAATGTGCTGGCAGCTTTGCTCGGCGTCGTCACGCCATTTTGCTCCTGCTCGGCGGTGCCGCTGTTTATCGGATTTGTGACGACAGGCGTTCCGCTGGGCGTTACCTTTTCTTTTCTGATTGCGGCTCCGATGATCAATGAAGTCGCGCTGGTGCTCCTCTTTGGGCTTTTCGGCTGGCGTGTCGCCGGCATTTATGCGGGAACAGGTCTGCTGATTGCGATGATCGCCGGCTGGACGATTGGCCGCCTGAAGATGGAACGCTATGTCGAGCCGTGGGTCTATGCGGCGCAGATGGGCGACAGCGCGGAGCAGGAACAGCTCAGCTGGGCTGAGCGCATCCATCTTGGCCGCGAGGCGGTGCGTGACATCGTCGGCAAGGTGTGGCCGTACGTGATCGCGGGAATCGCCGTCGGCGCGGGCATCCATGGCTACGTACCTCAGAACTTCATGGCGCACATCATGGGCAAGGGCGCGTGGTGGTCGGTCCCGCTGGCAGTGCTGATCGGCGTTCCCATGTACTCGAATGCCGCAGGAATCATCCCCATCGTGCAGGCCCTGCTCCAGAAGGGGGCGGCGCTGGGTACCGTGCTGGCCTTCATGATGTCGGTCATCGGCCTGTCATTCCCGGAGACCATCATCCTGCGCAAGGTGCTTCGTCCACAGTTGATCGCGGCTTTCGTGGGCGTCGTCACGGTAGGAATTCTGATCGTCGGCTATCTGTTCAACTTTTTGATGTGAGTCAAGGACTGGAGAAGAAAACATGAAGACATTGCAAATTCTCGGACCAGGATGCGCAAATTGCGTGCGGCTAGCAAACAACGTAGAAGCTGCGGCTACGCAACTCGGCATGGAGTTCACGATGGAAAAGGTAACGGACTTTCAGGCGATTGTGCTCGCAGGGGTGATGAAGACGCCAGCACTGGTTGTGGACGGCCAGGTAAAACTCTATGGCCGCGTGCCGAGCGTCGAGGAGATCAAGACCATCCTCGCCTGAAGGAACGCGCCATGATACGAGGCGCTGCGGAAGCGATAGGAACGATTTTGCATTGTGACGACATCCGTTTGTTGCGCGGGTCATCCGATGCCGCCACGGGAGATGATTTGTATCGGTGGAGTAAAACGAAAATGCTTCCAGTCAAAAGAAACCCTGATGGTCCGAGGAAAGAACAAGGCGCCATTCGGCTGAAACGACGTTCCATGGCAGTCTGCATGTCCCTGTTCGCTTTCTTCGGGTGTGTGACTCTCCATGCCGTCTCTTCTGACGCGGAGGACCTGCAGACAGCCTATAAACAGGCTGCTTCGACTTCTCCTGTCATCGCCCAGGCGCGCGCGCAGTTGGACACCGATCTGGCGGGCAAACCGCTGGCACGTTCGGCGCTGCTTCCGCACATCAATGCTGGCGCCAGCGGAGGCATGAATACCGCCCGTGTCACGGGCTTCGGCGCGCAAACGATTTCTACGGGATATCATTCCGACATCTTCAGCGCCAGCCTGACGGAATCCATCTTCAACGGTCAGGCGTTCACGGCGATGAAGCAGTCCGACAGCCGCATACGGGCCAGCGAAGCGGCCTTGGCGTATGCGCAGCAAGTGGTCGCGCTGCAGGTGACGCAGACATACTTTGGCATCTTGCAGGCCGAAGCCAACCAGCGCGTGGCCCAGCAGCAAATGGACCTGCTGCAAAGCATCGACAAGCAGACCCGAGCCAGCCTGCATGTCGGCAGCGGAGACATTATCTCCGTCCAGGAAGTGCAGGCGCAGTTGGATGCGGCGAAGGCTGACCTGATTGCGGCGAACAATGCTGTCACGGTGGCGAAGAATCAGTTGGAGCGGCTGACGCACCAGCCCGTAGGAACCTTGGAGGACGTCGCCGCGTTGCAACCGACGGGTCCGCAGCCGGACACGATCGGTCCATGGCTTGCGGCGGCGCTCAAGAACCAGCCACTGCTGCAGCAGGCGAGGGCCACATTGAAAGTGTCTGAGCAGCAAGTGCAGTATGCCAAGCGGGCGCGTTGGCCCACGTTGACGCTGAACGGCATTGGCCAGCACGCCGCCGGAACGCTGATTCCGCCCGTGGCCATCGACCAGATTGGCGGCTCGCTGAACTTGTCCATTCCGATTTATGAAGGCGGCGGCACCCGAGCGGAGATCCATCAGGCGGAGGCGCTTTCCAAAGCCAGCCGCGCCAACGTCGTCAACGTTCAGGACCAGATCAAACTGGACACGCAAACCGCATTTCAAGATCTTCAGGACAGCGTCGCGCAGTTTCAGGCGACGCAGCAATCGGTCGCTTCCGCCAAAGTATCGATGGAGGGCACGCGGAAGGGGTATGAAATCGGCAGCCGCTCCATCATTGACCTGCTGACGGCAACGACAAACTATGCCGCCGCGCAGCGCAATTACTATCTGGCCCTGTACACGCAACTGGTCGCGCGAACGCAACTGAAGGCGGCAGCGGGAGTATTGACGCCGGCGGACATCGATGCCATCAATACTTTGCTGGAAAGCAGTCCTTCAAAGTAGGCAGCACCGCTGTTTCGTTGGGAGAACATCCATGGCTTCAGTCAAGAAACGCGTTTCGATTCTGGCAATTTTGGTCCTTCTTCTTGGTGTGGGCTTCTTTGGGTGGCGCTGGTTCCAAGGGAAACATGCTCCCAGCGATACCATCACGCTCTATGGCAACGTCGACATTCGCCAGGTACAGCTTGCCTTCAACGACAGCGAGCGCATTGACAAGCTGCTGGTGGATGAAGGCAGCGCCATCCATGCGGGCCAGCTTGTCGCTCAACTGGTGCAGCAGCGTTTTCAGGACGCGGTGGCGAAGGACCGCTCCACCATGGCGGCGCAGCAACAGGTGGTTGCGCGACTCCTGGCAGGCAGTCGTCCAGAGGAGATTGGGCAGGCGCGCGCGGATGTCGCCGCCGCGCAAGCGGACGTGGCTGCCGCACAAGCCAACGTGACGAATGCCGAGTTGCTCTATCGCCGCCAGCAGACCCTGGCGAAGCAGCAATATGTTTCCATGCAGATTCGCGACGATGCCGAACGCGCGTATGTGGCCGAGCAGGCTGACCTGGCGGCAAAGAAGCAGGCTCTGGTGGCCAAGCAGCAAGTCCTGCAACTCGCCGTCATCGGCCCGCGCAAGGAAGACATTGCCGCAGCCCAGGCCACGCTCCAGGCGGACGCTGCGACTCTGGCCCTGGCGCAAAAAGAGCTGGCCGATACGCAGCTCTACGCTCCCGCGGATGGCGTCATTCAGGACCGCATTCTGGAGCCCGGCGATATGGCCACTCCACAGACGCCGGTGTTTACGCTGGCCCTCGACAATCCAGGGTGGGTCCGCGCCTATTTGCCGGAACCGCAGATGGGTCAGGTAGCGCTCGGTATGCGCGCGTGGATTGAGTCGGACAGTTTTCCCGGGCAACGATTTCCCGGTTGGATCGGCTTCATTTCTCCTGTCGCGGAATTTACGCCGAAGAATGTGGAAACCACGCAGCTACGCTCGCAGCTTGTCTATCGCGTGCGTGTGTATGCCTGCAACCCGGACCATCGTCTGCGCCTTGGAATGCCGGCGACCGTCGTCATTCCGCTCGGCAACAATCCTCCCCACGCGATCGACGCCCAGCCGTGCGAGACCAACTGACATGGACGCAGTGGTGGTCAGGGACCTAAGCAAGTCCTTCGGCAAAGGAGCGGCCCGCAGAGACGCGCTGAAGAACATCTCGCTCGAAATTCCCGCGGGGAGCATGACGGCGCTGATCGGCCCGGATGGCGCGGGCAAAACCACGTTGCTGCGGCTGCTGGCCGGTATCCTGACGCCCGATGCCGGAGAGATTCGCGCGCTCGATCATCCTTTGCCGAAAGAAGCCCTCGCGCTGCAGCGTCAGATTGGCTACATGCCGCAACGTTTCGGCCTCTATGAAGATTTGACGGTCGAAGAAAACCTAACGCTGTTTGCCGATCTGCACAGCATCCCGCATGAGAAGCGAGAAAGCCGCTTCGATGAGTTGCTGACCATGACGGCGCTCGGTCCGTTTCGCCGGAGGCTGGCGGGACAGTTATCCGGCGGCATGAAGCAGAAGCTCGGCCTGGCCTGCACATTGATCCATCCGCCCGAATTGTTGTTGCTGGATGAAGCCAGCGTGGGCGTCGATCCCATTTCGCGCCGGGAACTGTGGAGCATCATCAAGCAACAGGTTGCAAGCCAGAAGGTGACCGTCCTGCTGAGCACTGCGTATATGGATGAGGCCGAGCGCTGCGATCATGTCATTCTGTTGCACGAAGGAGAAATCCTGGCGCAGGGAAATCCGGCACAACTCGCCGCGTCCTTCCAGGGCCACGCCTTTGTTCTTGAAAACGTTCCCACCGCGCCGCGCAACCTGCAGGCGCAGATTGCCCAGCTGCCTGGCGTGGTGGACACCGTGATTTTAGGTGATGGGCTGCGCATCGTCATGCAACAAGCGGAGCAGCCTGCATTGCCGGAAAAGCTCATTAGCTATGGAACGCCGAAGCCAGTTCCAACGCGGTTGGAAGATGCCTTCGTCAGCCTTTTGTTTAGTCGTACCGCTCGCCATCCTATTCCGTTGCCGCCGCCGCGGGACACAACCGGCGACCATACAGCCGTTGTCGCGGTAAAGGATCTCTTCCGCTACTTCGGCGCTTTTGCCGCAGTCAAGAATGTCAGCTTCTCGGTGCGCAAGGGGGAGATTTTCGGCCTGCTGGGCGCGAATGGCGCGGGTAAATCGACGACGTTCCGAATGCTCTGCGGGCTGCTGCCATCCTCGTCTGGAACACTCCGCGTCGCCGGCGTCGATCTGCGCACAGCGCCAGCCGCGGCTCGCGCGCGCATTGGCTACGTGTCGCAAAAATTCTCGTTGTATGGCACTTTGAGCGTGCAGCAGAACTTGTCCTTCTTTTCGGCCGCCTACGGTTTGCAAAATCGACGTAGAAAAGAACGGATGGCCTGGGCTCTGGAAGAACTGGAACTCAAAGACTACACCGCAATGAATGCGGGAGATCTTCCGCTTGGGTACAAGCAGCGCCTGGCTCTGGCCTGTGCGCTGATGCATGAGCCGAGCATTCTCTTTCTCGATGAACCCACCTCCGGGGTCGACCCGCTGGCGCGGCGCGAATTCTGGGCGCGCGTGAACGCTCTTGCGGAGGGCGGGACGACCTGCCTGGTCACCACACACTTCATGGAGGAGGCCGAATACTGCGACCATCTGGTGTTGATGTCGCTTGGGGAGGTCCTTGCGCAAGGCACGCCCTCGGAAATCAAAGCGAAGGTCCGTCGCGCAGACCACCCCAATCCAAGCATGGAAGATGCTTTTATCTCCCTGATTGAAGAGCATGAGCAGGCGAGCCGGAGAGCGTCATGAACACCATGCGCCTGGTGGGCCTGATGCGGAAAGAAGTGTATGAGATTGTCCGCGATCCTTCCAGCATTGCCATCGCTTTCGTCCTGCCGCTGGTGCTGTTGCTCATCTTCGGCTACGGCGTTTCGCTCGATGCCCGCCGCATCCTGGTGGCGGAGGTCGTCGATCATCCCACGCAGCTCACCGCTTCTTTCCTGGCGGAGTTGCAACGCTCTCCGTGGTTTCGTCCGACGCTCTATCCTGACCAGGCATCGGCGGAGCAGGCGATGATGCGCGGACGCGCCAATGCCATCCTTTGGCTGCGCAGCGACTTCACGCGCCAGTCCTACAGCACCGGCAGCGCACCCATCCATCTCACTGTGAACGGCGTCGATGCGAATCAGGCGCGCATTATCGAAAACTATGTCAATGGCACATGGCTGCTTTGGTTGCAGCAGGAAGCGACCCGGCAAGGCACGCATCTGGCGACGCCCGTGGTGGCCGATGCGCGAGTCTGGTTCAATCCCGCCTTGCGTAGCCGCGACTATCTGGTTCCCGGGTTGATCGCCATCATTATGACGCTCATCGGAGCGTTGCTGACAGCGCTGGTGGTCGCGCGGGAGTGGGAGCGCGGCACCATGGAAGGCATCATGGTGACGCCCGTCGCCAAGACGGAAATTCTGCTGGGCAAGCTGATCCCATACTTTGCCATGGGGATGGGTGGAATGACGATGTCCACCGCCATGGCCGTCTTTTTGTTCGGTGTTCCGCTGCGTGGATCGCTGCTCGTGCTTTTCGGCACGGCGGCCCTGTTTCTATTGACGGCCCTCGGCATGGGCCTGGTCATCTCCGTGCTGGCCCGCAGCCAGTTTGTCGCCGCGATGATCGCCATTGTCACCACGTTTCTTCCCGCATTTATTCTGTCCGGCTTTATTTTCGATATTCGTTCCATGCCGCAGATTATTCAACTCCTCACCCACATCGTCGCAGCCCGCTACTTTGTGACCATCCTGCAAAGCACGTTTCTGGCCGGCGATGTCTGGCCGGTCCTGCTGCGCAACGTATTTGGTATGGGCGTCCTGTGCGCGGTCTTTCTCGGCATCGCGCTGCTGCGCTTTCGTAAGAGGCTGGACTGATGCGCCTGGTCATCCAACGCGTCTTGGCGCTCACTGTCAAGGAACTACTGGCCCTGCTGCGCGATGCCGCCAGCCGCGCCGTCCTGATCGGGCCGCCCATTATCCAGTTGCTGGTCTTCGGTTATGCCGCCACCTTCGATCTGAAACACGTTCCCTTCGTCGTTTACGACCAGGATCAGGGAAGACTCTCGCGCGACTTCATCGCCCGCTTCGCAGGTTCTCCCAGCTTCAGCCTGTTGCGCGTCGTTCATAATCAGAACGAACTTGGCCAGGCCATCGACGATAAGTCTGTACTGATGGCTATGGACATTGGCCCGACATTCACCTCCGATATCGAGCGAGGAAAAACGACGCACGTCCAGCTCGTTCTCGACGGCAGAGATTCCAACACGGCTGCCCTGGCAATGGGCTATGCGCAGTCCATTGTCACCACGTTCAATAAAGCGCAGGTCGCCGCGCATGGAGGAACACCGCCCTCGACCGTGTTGCTGGATCGCGCCTGGTTCAACCCCAATCTCGACTCGCGATGGTTCATCGTTCCCGGCATCTGCGGCATCTTGACCCTGCTGGTGAGCATGTTGACGACAGGCCTGTCGGTCGCGCGCGAGCGCGAAATGGGCACCTTCGATCAGCTTCTTGTGACTCCGCTGCGTCCGACAGAAATTCTTCTTGGCAAAGCGCTGCCCGGCTTCATTGTCGGCTTCGCTGAAGGATCGTTTATCGTTCTGGTTTCCATCTTCTGGTTTCACGTCCCATTCACGGGCAGCGTTCTGGGGCTCTATATCGGCCTTTTCTGCTTTCTGCTGGCGACGGTTGGCATAGGGCTGATGATTTCATCTCTGGCTGTGACCCAGCAGCAAGGTCTGTTGGGTGTGTTTCTCTTCATGGTGCCGGCCATTGTTCTCTCCGGCTTCGCTACGCCGATCGCCAACATGCCGCAGATTGTGCAGTACATCACTCTGCTCGATCCGCTCCGATATTTTCTGATCGTGCTGCGCGGCAGCTTCCTGGAAGGTGCGGGAGTTTCCCTCTTCTGGCCGCAGTATTGGCCGCTTGCCGTCATTGGCGTCGTCAGTATGATCGTGGCCGGCCGGCTGTTTCGCCGCCGCCTTTCCTGAGTGAAAGTCTGCGCGCCCGGCCACTGCTCGCCACGTTTGAGAGCTGCTCTCTCAGGTAGATTCGGTTTCTTTGACGATCCACGTGGCGCCATTCAGTCGCTCTTTCCAGATTGCCAACAGCGATTCGGCTGCGGAAAAGATGACAGGGCCAAGAACCAGTCCGGAGATTCCAAATAACCAGATACCCCCGAGCAGCGACAGGAAGATGGAGACGGTATGCTGTCGCAGCTGTGCTCCGACCAGCATCGGGTACAGAAAGTTATCCAGCGTGCTGATTATCAGCGATCCGACAGCGATCAGGATTGCCATCCTGATCCAGTGGCCGCTCATGGCAAAGTAAATGGCAACCGGAGCCCAGACCACGTATGCACCGAAATAAGGAACAATCGCGACGATCGCTGTAATCACCCCTAGAATCGCGGCGTCGCGAATTCCGAGAGCGGCGAAAATGACGCCGGCGACCAAGCCCTGGATCGCCGCCACAACGAAGTGTCCGAGAAAAGTAGCGCGAATCGTCTCCTCGATTCTTTGCAGCAGGTAATGCGTTTCGGAATCGACAAGCGGGAACAGGTTGTAAAGAAAGCGAAGGGCAACTTCCTCGTCGCGATAGAGGAAGAAGAGGAGAAACAGCATGATGATCGTTTGCGTGA
>Ga0307374_10015412_pt1 | contig 10284 bp, 9 predicted proteins | sample OX3MG_FD_202532 | JGI IMG/M metagenome (GOLD analysis project Ga0307374, IMG submission 202532) | Soil microbial communities from Risofladan, Vaasa, Finland - OX-3 | ecosystem: Environmental > Terrestrial > Soil > Coastal area > Acid sulfate soil | place: Finland: Risofladan, Vaasa | collected...
GGCGTAGGCAGCCTGCGCCTGCTCGTACCCACCCTGGGCTTGATCGAGGGCCGCTTGCAGATCCTTGTTTTCAAGTTGTGCCAGAAGTTGTCCGGCTTTGACGTGGCTGCCGCGGTTTACGTAGAACCTTTCTACGGGCGCGCTGATCTTCGGGACGATGTTGGCTTCGCTTTTCGGATACAGAACGGCCTCGGTGGAAACGATTTGCTGAATGGTCTTTCGTTGCACGCTGGCCGCCTGAACCGTGACTACAGGTTCGGCAGCCGGCTTATTGCTGGAGCAGCCGGTCCACGCGAACCACGCGCATGAAATCAGAACGAATGCTGCGGTGCGATTCAGCCTTTCTGAGCCCAGCGTCCGCGTCCTCACGCTCAGAAGCTCCCCGTCATCGTCTGCAGAGCAGCCAGGGCGTTGCGGTAGCGAGCCTCGCCGCTTGCGTAGCTATCGCGCGCGGTCGCCAGCGAAGTTTCAGCGTCAAGAACTTGCAGGACGGCCGCCTCGCCCGACTGGTACTGCAATGTCACCAACTGAAGATTCTGCTGCGCCAAGTCGACTGATCGCCTCAAACTCATCAACTGATTCCATGCTACTTGTGACTCGTCATAATAAGAGTGCAGCAAACCTATCACTCGCCGCTGTGCGAATAGAAGGTCGAGTTTCGCGGTTTTTTTTTGCTCTTCCGCCTGGTGAAGTTTACTGATACGCGCACCCCAGTCCCAGACCGGAACGTTCATCGAATAGGTTACGAAATAGCCTAAATTTGGCTCCACTCGGTCCGGAGATGTCGTGTTAACGCTCCTGAGAGCGAAACGATTCGCCTCGATCCCGTAATCGAAATCAACTGAAAAGGACGGCCAAAAAGTCGTCCTGGCGGAAGCCACGTCAATACGCGCGGAATCATACGACGCGAGCGCGGACGCGACCTCCGGGTTGTGATCTTTCGCCAAGTCCTCCGCCTGCTTGAAAGCCGGCAGCACCGGAGGCGTATCCAAGTCGTCCACAACCGTGAAGTCGTCGTCGAAAGTGGGGAATAGCAACACAGCCAAATTCAAACGCGCCTGCGACATCGCCAATTCCGCGTCTTCAAGGTTGCGCTCGGCCTGGCTCTCCTGCAGCTGGAATCGAAGGACGTCCGCGTGGGCCACTTCACCGCCCTGCTCCAATTGCTGGCTGATTTTCAGAAACTTCTGTGCGCTGGCGAGGGTTTGCTGCGCAGTCGCGTAGGCCCGCTGCTCGACGAGCAGCGCGTAGTAATCTTGTGTGACTGTCACCACCAGACTGCGCTTGGCGATCTGCGCGCCGGCGTCGGCCACAGCTTTTTGGTACGCGGCTTTGCGCGGACCAGCGTCGATGAAAAAGCTTGCTGGCATATTCTCGTGAGCGACGGCCCAGGTGCGATACACGTGCACGCCATCATTGGTTACAAACCTTCCAACGGGAGAAATGCCGTTACCTTGCGTGTTCAGATATTGGGAAAGTCCGCTGATGGTCGGCAGCATCGCTGCGCGGGCCTGCACCTGATTCCCGTGCGCGATGTGCACAGCCGCCAACGCGCGCTGAAAATCGGGGCTGTTTTTCTGCGCGCGCGTCAGTGCATCGGCCAGCGTCAGCGTAATCGGCGGTGCTTGGCCTGACGTCGCTTGCGGTGTCGACTGCGCATTCGTCTCGATCGACGGACCTGCCAACATCGTTTGCGCAAAAGCCGAGCTCGCATTGACGCAGATCATAGGCAGTAAGGCGGCCGTCGTCACCCATCGATGGCGTACTCTCGCGTTCACGACACCTGCTCCTCCGCGCATGCATGCCGTCTGCTCCCAGCATTTCCGCGCTGCGTTCTGTTTGGCATCCGTGTTTTGCTCTTTGTTTTTCTTCTCAAAATTCTAGTCGCCTCGAGATAAATGCACGATTAACGCACCAGTCCTCTGTTTCTGCACACCGGGACCGACACGTCGGCGCGCTCGGCGAGCCTAATGGACGAGAAAGATAGGCAGAGTGGGCCCTTCGGCTTTATCATTCCAGCATGCGAGTATTGCTGGTGGAGGACGATTCGAGGGTCGCTCGTTTCGTGGCCAAAGGATTGCGGGAGCAGAGCTACGCGGTGGACCTGGCTGAGTCTGGCGGGGCCGCGCTTTACCAATCTGAAGTGAACAGCTACGACCTGATGATTTTGGACGTGTTGATGCCCGGCCTCGATGGATTCGCCGTGTGCCGCGAACTGCGCAAGTCTGGGCACCGATTGCCCATTCTCATGCTTACAGCACGCGACGCCGTCGAGGACCGAATCGCCGGACTCGACGATGGAGCCGACGATTATCTTACCAAGCCTTTCGAATTCAAGGAGCTGCTCGCCCGTATGCGAGCTCTTCTTAGGCGACGAGAAGAACTAGTGCCTCGCGCGATTGTGATAGATGATCTAGTAGTTGACACTGCGGGACACACGATTTCACGCGGCGGAAGACCCGTGTCCGTGACAGCCAAGGAATATGCCCTGCTCGAATTTCTGGCGCGCAATGTGGGCCGCGTTTTGGGGCGAGAGGAAATTGCTGAGCATGTATGGAATGAAGACTTCGATCCATTTTCGAATCTGATCGAAGTGTACGTAAATCGCCTGAGGCGGAAGGTCGATGCTGGTTCCGCCAGGCCCCTATTGCATACGCGGCGTGGAGCGGGATACGTGCTTTCCTCGGAGGAGGATTCGCCAGGACCGGAAAAAAGTGAGTAGGCCCGGCAGGAGAACCGCGACCTGACGGAGCGTCTTATCGTAAGGGTGAATTATGCTGAATTCGGTGCGAACGCGGCTCACCGCGTGGTACACGGCGGTATTGACGTTGATCCTGTTGGTCCTTGTGTTCGCGACGTACGGCATTCTTGCGAAGAATGTTGTTCGCGAGGCCGACGATTCGCTGGTGAACTTGGCCGACACGTTTCTGACGACCGTTCATGCGGAAATCAATGACAAACCCGGGCCCGACGCCATCGTCTATGCGGTACAGACGGCTAGAGTCGAGCACAACGTTCCGGGGGTTACCTACTCCGTTTTTGATAACGCTGGTCGGCCAGTTGCGATATCCCAACGCTCTGCTTCATATGCCCTCTCCGAGCAGAGCATTGCCGATGCGGTTCGCAGTCACCACTTACAGCGCTCGCTAGGACCCTGTGATTTGTCTAGCACTACGCGTGTTGACAAGATGTACCGCGGCTGCGCTCAGCATTTTAGGATTAATGGCGCCGCGTATGAGCTGGTGGTGATTGAGTCTCTTAAACGCGAGGAAGAGTTTCTTCGGGACGTACGAGAAACGTTCGCTTGGACCATTCCCTTAGCGATCCTGATTGCTGGCGCAGGCGGTTACTTTTTGGCGCGTCGGAGCTTATCGCCGGTGGTGGCGATGAGCGCGAAGGCAGGGCATATTGGCGCTGCGAATTTGCACGAGCGGCTGGCAGTTCCGAACGAAGCAGATGAGCTTGGAAAGCTGGCGATTTCATTCAACGGCTTGCTCGACCGGCTGGCTCAATCCTTTGAGCAGCAAAAGCGCTTCGTCGCGGATGCGTCCCATGAACTGAGGACGCCAGTTGCGATTCTCTGCGGTGAAGCGGAAGTATCTTTATCCCGCGTCCGAAGCCCCGAGGAGTACCGGGAATCGCTCACCGTACTGCTTGCGGAATCTATGCGTTTGAGGCGCCTGGTCGAGGATCTGTTCACTCTTGCGCGCGCTGATGCCGGGCAATACCCTTTGTCTTATTCGGAGTTCTATTTGGATGATCTCCTCGCCGAGAGTTGTCACGCAGTTCGGACGTTGGCACTGGCGAAACAGATAAGCCTGCGCTGTGCAGCTTCGCAGGATCTTCGGACTCGTGGCGACGAGATCCTTCTTCGCCGGATGATCCTAAACTTACTCGATAATGCGATTAAGTACACGCCGAATGGCGGTTCCGTTGAAGTCTCCTGCACGAAACACGACTCACGATACAGGCTGAGCGTGACCGATACGGGTTGCGGTATACCCGTTGAGCGACAGCCGCACATATTCGAACGATTTAGCCGAGCCGAGCCGTCCCGCTCGCGCGCCGAACCTGACGGGGGCGCCGGGCTGGGACTGTGCATCAGCCGATGGATTGCTGAAATGCATCAAGGAAGTTTGGAACTGACTAGTTCGCGCGCCGGCAGCAGCACCTTCACCGTCTTGCTGCCTGTTCCACTGGATTTGGCTTGTGACTCTCCTCGTTAATCGTGCGTTTAACTTACAGTGGCTAACATTCGGCGGTAGATCGCGATGTGGGCGGATGAATCATGGGCCGGATCGTCCTTGATCTCTCTTAGTGGGGGAATCCGTATGGCCGCTGATCCGCCTGCAAACGGAGACAGACATGAATACATGCTCGCGTTTTCAAAGGCGGATACTTCTGCCGGCAGGAGCTTTGATCACGGTTCTATCCTTTAGTTGCCAACCCGCCGTGTTCGGACAAACGTCTCAATCGAGCCACAAAACTCTTGCTCAGAGACTCGTCGAGTCCACGCAGCAGAAACATCCCGAAATCCTTGAATTGGGTATATCTACCACCACAAAACGCGGATGTCGGGAAATCGCCTCGACGGACCACACGGATATCGGAGAGAAATGCGAGAAAGAAGATGTGGAGGCGATGCAAACTCAAAAGCCAATCCTCGCAAGGGAACATGAGGGCTTCGACGTGTCTCTTCCGTTGCGCGATGCCAGCGGAAAGCTAATTGGCAGTGTTGGAATCGAGCTTAAGGCCGTCACCGGCGAGACAAAGGCAACTGCAGAGCAGAAGGCAACACAAGTCGCGACAGAAATGGCAGCGCAGATCTCGTCAAAGGCTGCTCTCTTTCGGCGCGCTGGGCGATAGCGCCCCTGCCGGGTGGCCGCGTTTGCTGAGGCTGTTCTGAGGAGCAGGCAAGCGGCTAATTGGCGGACTTACAGATCGCGCACGTGAAAATGATAGATTCCAACCGCGAGCGCCACAAATAGATACACGACGGCGTATGCGATCATAGTGTCGCTGGGGATAGAGACGTTTGCGAACGGCGAGAACGGCAGTGACGCGGCGACCGGTGTAGCCATGTCGGCCGCAGCGCGCCTCCAAAGCGCTTCGCTCGGCATGATCAGGCTGGTGATGATTCCAATAGTCACGAGCTTGGCGCTTTCCGTGAACCCGCTCATTTGTTCGAGCCAACCGCCCATAAACGCCAAGCCGTAAAGTCCGATGACGATTACTCCGCTCGTTAGCGTCGAAAACCAGGTGCTAAACAGGAACGTCATCGCCAAGGCCAGCAGACATTCCAGCAGGACCAGTAGCCCTCCGGACAGTCCGTTGTCCGGCGCGACTCCCGCCATCAGATAAGCGACGCCGATCGTGCCGCCGAATGTGAGCGCCACAAACGCCGAGATCATAGCTGCAAAGCCGAGCCACTTCCCCATCAGAATTTGCCAACGCGGCAGCGGCTTCATGGCGATCGCCTGAATCGTGCCGGAACTGATTTCGCCGGAGACACTGTCGACCGACGTGAGGATCGTCATCAGAACGGCTAGTAGATTCACGACGTACAATGCGACGAGCATCATGGCGCTCAGCACTTGATAACGAATAAAGGGCGAAGTGGAACGCGCATCAAAGTCGCGGATTTGGAAATGTAGAGCGAGCGCGAACAACAACAGAAAGCCAACGCCGGCTCCGAGCGCTGTCCACAGAATCTTCTTTCGCGCTGCTTCCCGAAAGGTTATCCCGGCAATCACCCAGGTGCCGATCACAGGCCCCTGTCCTCGCCCATGATGCGGACGAACAAATCTTCGAGCGAAGCCTGGCCCGGAGTGAACGAATACACTTGAGCGCCCGCGAGGACTAGATGCCTCAGAATATCGGCTAAAACTTCCGTCGAACGCGCTACAAGCGAGAGTTTCTCGCCCTCCAAATTTGCAGACACGGTCCATCGCGCCAGTCCCGCCATAGCGTCCGCGGACAGGCAGCGCGCCTGCGCGGTGACGTGCACTTCCGAGTTTGCGAACGAAGCAAGGTTGCGTTGCGCAACGACTTCGCCGTCCTTCAGAAACGCAACAGTGTCGCAGGTGATCTCGACCTCGCTCAAAAGATGCGAATTCAGGAACACCGTCGCTCCGCGATCGCGCTGCGCTCGAATTACGTCCCGGACGAGGCGACGGCCCATTGGATCCAGCCCTGAAGTCGGCTCGTCTAGAAATACGATTTCGGGCTCGTGGATGAGCGCTTGCGCCAGTCCGATCCGCTGCATCATGCCTTTCGAAAACGCCCCAACCCGTTTATCGCGATGCGGCGTGAGACCGACGAGATCGAGAAGAGCCGGCACGCGCTCGCGCAGTTTCGCCGGAGCGACTCCACAAAGTTTAGCGTGGAACCGCAGAAGTTCCGCAGGCGTAAGCCAATCGTAGAACCGGAAATGCTCCGGCAGAAATCCGATCTTCCTCCGTGTCTCCACATCTCCTGCCGGCGCGCCGAGCACTATCGCCGCGCCGCTAGTCGGCCTGACCAGCCCGAGCAGCATTTTGATCGATGTGCTTTTGCCCGCCCCGTTTGGGCCGAGAAAGCCGAAAATCGAGCCGGCACGAACGGCCAGCGACAGGTTGCGTACGGCTACTTTGCCTCCGTACGCCTTGCGCAAATTCTCGGTTTCGATTGCGAACGTGCTGGAATCTACCAGGACCGGCCTCCGCCGCTACTTGAGCGAGTTCGCGAGCGCTACGGCATCCGTCGAATTTCCAAAACCCGTCAGCGAATAGACCATTCCGTTTTTCGCCCACACCAATGCATAGGTTGGCCCGCGCCGCCCGGCGGTGTTCAGCAGCGTTCCCTGCACGCCATTCACTATGACGGCCTCGTAGGATCGCATGAAGCGGGGAATCGAGACGCCGAGCGTCTGTTTCCAGTTTACAGTTTGGAGAAATTGCCGCGCTTGCTCCTGAGTCATTCCTGCAACTTGCAGCGCGATCTCGGCAATCTTCTCGAAATCGACGCCGGGTGGGACATTTACGATTGGGCTCGGGCCCTCGCGGAGCAGAACGCAGTCGCTATATTGCACGGTACTGGGCGGCGGAGTGGCGAGGTTGGCCGTCGCGCTCGGCGGCGCGGGACAGTCGCCATATCGCGCCATCACCGTCCGGGGAATGGTTACCGCCACGGTCTCGCCGTCAACCGACGCCGGGAGTTTCAGATCCGAACGACCGGCTTCTTTCAGTATCTCCTGAAGACGGGCACGGTCGATGGCAAGCTCAAAAGCATGCTCCCCGGCAACCTCCAATTGAGGCGTCTCTTTTCTGGCGCTCAACAGCTGGACGTGAAATCCAGCCAACTGGCTGGCCATCTCGGCGTTGGCGGCGGGTTGCCCCGGTTGGTTGACCGTGACTTTCACCTTATCGGAAACCATCTGCGTGACCATCTGGCGCAGCGCCGGATCGGCGTTCGAGCCAGTGAAGTTCGACAGGTTGATGTTAACCGCTTGCACTTTCTGAACGCGCAACGACGAGAAAAAATTGCCAGCAATGCGGCGTCCATATGGAGTAAGGACAAGAACCACCACGACGGCAATGACGGAGAGAATCGATATGAGAAAGCGCGAGTGCTTGTGGGTCGGATCAGCGGCCATGGACGACTCCTTATCAGCTGCGGGGGGAACATTGTGCGATTCACGGACAGCAGATATCCCGTGCGCGATTGCATTGCGCGCCCCTGGAACGACGGGCTTCGGCCGGCATCTGAAGATGCGCGGCCGCATGCGCAAGCTCACACCATAATCGCCAAAATATCGGCGGAAGCAAGGGCTGACTGAAAAATAAATTTCAATTTATGTTTCGAGATGCAGTGACTCGGCGCAGTCTGCGAGCGTAATTTACGGACCGTTTCTTAGTAATACCTATACGCGCACTTCCAAGTGAAGGCCGAGGGCGCTTACCGTTTTGCAAAGAACCGGACCGCGCTCGTCTCGGCTGTGAATGTAAACAATGAAGTTTTCAGCCTTTACAACGGTAGCCCACAGTGCGTGTTGCATCGGAATTTTATGGCACCACGTACGGAATCGGCGTTCGGCGGGATCTCGGCGGGCGTTGATCACCTGCTCGAATTACGGCGATAACGAGGATCCGTAATGTCAAAGAACAAAGTGCCTGCGTCCAGAAGGAGAGGAGGAGGTTGCGCCGTCTCGCCCCAGTGAAACCGCCGCCTATCAAACATTCATTTGTGGACCGAACTGGACCGCCGCCGAAGTGACTGCCTTGATATAGGGTGTGAATTCAAGTGAGAATCGCTGACTTGAGATTATGCGCGCACTAGCAATCTCGAGTGCTGATTGACGCGCCTCCAGCTAGGATTAGGTTTGTGCGCCTCTCCAAGCCGCTCGACTGTCTCCGTCAAGCGATGCAAGAAGTCCCTGCATGCCACAGACAGCAACGCATCCTTTGCGCGTATCAAATGGTAGTCAACCCACAACTCAGGTCCGTGGATCGGCTCTGCTATCAGCCGCCCCTGCTCCACTTCACTCATTATTGCAAGGCTGGCAGCGACCGTGGCCCAGTCCGAAGTTCGAACGAGTTCGAGTGTCCCGAGCATTCCGTCGATCTCCAGAATCCGGCCCGACGCCTTTACCGTCTTGCTGCCTGTTCCACTGGATTAGGCGTGTGATTCTACTTGTTAATCGTGCGTTTAACTTATATTGGCTACATTCTGCGGCGGGTCGTCGTGGTCATTTGATGATGCCGAGCCGGATCAACGTACTGAATTGGCCTCTCCGTTTAAAACACGGGAGGAGGAGCCGTATCCATGAAAAAAGTCGCTACGGGTATTGCACTGTTTTTCATCGCCGCAGGGCTGGCGTTCGCGGCGGCTGCTCCATTGAAGCTCGTGGAGCGGTATAAGATGCCGGAAAACGTGAAGGGCCGATTTGACCATCTGTATGCCGACGTGCAAGGAAACCGGCTGTTCGTTGCCGCCGAGTCCGCTCACCAGGTGCTGGTTTTCGACCTGCGAACCGGAAAATACCTTCGCTCCATCACAGGCATTCAGATTCCCCACGCTATTTTCGTGCGCGATGACTTGCACCGCATCTACGTCACCGACGGCGGAGCCGGCGAAGTAAGGATTTTCGATGGCCGCAACTATCAATTGATCGGCACCGTGAAGCTCAAGGTCGATTCCGATTCGATCGGCTACGATCCGACGACGCACGATCTGTACGTGGACGATGGCGGCGGTGATGCGCACGAGTCTTTTTCGATGCTAAGCGTGGTAGACACCACGCACGACAAGAAAGTTGCCGATATCAAAATCGACGGCGATACGCTCGAAGCCATGGCGCTGGCGAAATCATCGCCGCTGCTTTATGTGAACAACCCGGCGAAGAATTGGATAGACGTCGTCAATCGGCATACGCGCCAGGTGGTGGCGACATGGCCCGTGACGGCGTGCAAGCGCAACGTAGCGTTAGCTCTCGATGAGAGTTCGCATCGGCTGTTCACTGCTTGCCGCAGCGGGGTGATCGACGTGCTGGACGCGAGGAGCGGCAAGGAATTGCAGTCTCTGCCGATTGCGCAGGGCGTCGACGACCTCAAGTTCGATCCCGCAAACAAGCGCCTGTACGCAGCCTGCTGGGGCGACGGCGGGAAAATCGCCGTGTACCACGAGGATAGTCCCGACCATTACTCATCGCTTGGCAGGGTACCTTCAGGCACGTCTGCTAAGAACGAATCTCTGGCGCGCCCCATCCACAAGCTGTTCGTCACGGTACCGCCATCGGAGCGTTCCGTCGGCGAGATCTACGTTTACGACGAGGAAGAGTGAACGTTTCTATCAGCGTCGTGCGATCGCAGCTTTTTGACAGACGGAACGCGACCGGCGCAATACCCGAAGAAGTCTGCCGCACCGGACTCAGCCTCGCTGTAGTTTGGCGGCCGGAGCGCTCGCCGCTTGTTCTCTGGCCAACAGTGTCTTGGCTTGACGATCTCCGGCGTTAGCTTCCTTTACAGTGTAAGCGTCCGGTCTGAACCGTCTGGACGTTACGAGGCCCAAGCAAAGATGATTGCCTTTGTGGACACGAAGATCGTGTCCACGAAGGTGGATCGTGGACACTTCGCAAGCTATACAAGTGAGAGGTAGCGGGTCGAAGCGGCGGTTTCGCGCGGTGGAGGAGAAGCGGCGGATTGTCGAGGAAACGCTGATGCCCGGTGCTTCGGTGGCACGCGTAGCGCGAGCACACGGCGTGAACGCCAACCAAGTCTTTGGTTGGCGTCAGCTTTATCGGCAAGG
>Ga0307374_10015413_pt1 | contig 10284 bp, 5 predicted proteins | sample OX3MG_FD_202532 | JGI IMG/M metagenome (GOLD analysis project Ga0307374, IMG submission 202532) | Soil microbial communities from Risofladan, Vaasa, Finland - OX-3 | ecosystem: Environmental > Terrestrial > Soil > Coastal area > Acid sulfate soil | place: Finland: Risofladan, Vaasa | collected...
GGAAAACTATGATATTGTAGCTCCAGATCCCAGTACTCTTATCGAGTCACTAAGGGCATTTGGTTACACCCCTCAGGCTGCTATTGCAGACTTAATTGATAATAGTATTACGGCGGAGGCAAAAAATATCTGGGTAAATTTTATCTGGAATGGAGCTGGTTCCTACATCACTGTGCGCGATGATGGCAAAGGCATGACACCGACAGATCTGGTGACAGCAATGCGTGCAGGAAGCCATAATCCTCTCAATAAACGTAGTCGCAAAGATCTTGGCCGATTCGGTCTTGGGCTGAAAACAGCATCATTTTCTCAATGCCGCCTCTTGACTGTCTCCTCTAAAGTATCCGGATTATCTAGCATAACTAAGCGGTGGGATCTCGATTATATAGGTCAAGTATCAGAGTGGCGATTACTTCATAATGCCGCTCCTGGCTCAGAACAGCGCATCTCAGAGATCGAGAATCAGGAATGCGGTACAGTGGTTCTCTGGGAACACATGGACAGGATGGTTGGAAATGCCCAGGTGGACGATCAGAAGGCACACCGACGATTCCTTGCTCTCATCAGTAATGTCGAAGATCATCTGGGAATGGTATTTCATCGCTTTATCGATGAGCTACGTGGGATTACTATCCGCGTTAATGGTCGCAAGATCAACTCATGGGATCCTTTCCTGAGGAACGAATCAGCTACACAGCAATTACAAGAAGAACGCCTACATTTACATAATGACATTGTTAAAGTTCGGCCATATGTGCTTCCTCATCATTCCAGGCTCTCATCGAGCGTACATGAACGAGGAGCTGGTTCAAAGGGTTGGAATGCTCAGCAGGGCTTTTATATCTATCGCAACCAACGGCTGCTTCTTGCTGGAGATTGGTTGGGGCTGGGTTTTCAAAAGGAAGAACACTACAAGCTTGCTCGTATTGCCATCGATTTACCTAATTCAATGGATCACGAATGGGATCTTGACGTGAGGAAATCTCGTGCCAGTCCCCCAGGTATTTTACAAGATGATCTGCGTCGCATAGCCAGGATCACGAGGGAACGAGCGATCGAAGTTTATCGGCATCGGGGTAAGGTACTGGCACGCAAAATGTCGGAAAACGACATTTTTGTTTGGAATAAGGAGATGAAACATGGCCGCATAACTTTCCGCATCAATCGTGAGCAACCACTCGTTGCACAATTGCTTCAATCTCCTCATGAATACCGGAACAAAGTAGAAGCACTACTGCGGCTGATTGAAGAAACGATTCCGATACCGCTTATCACGTTAGAAAGCTCTGCTCATCCAGATGCACTATTGGCGCCGTTTGAAGGGCAGCTCTCTTCAGAAGTGCTTGAAATCATTAAGCAGGTGTATATGTCTCTCCGGCAAGTGGGTAATTCGCATACACAGGCCATAGAACGACTTATAACTCTTGAACCGTTTCAACATTTTAAAGAACTGATCATGGCATTAGGTGACGAGGAAATAATAAAGGAAGAACTATGATCGACACCAACCAAAGGGAAATGATTATCAGGATCGTACTCCAGATACTTCGGAACGAAGATTTACCAACAACTGAAACTATTCGCATTAAGGTGCGCAATGTTACGAAAATGTTTCGTGAAATGAATCAGTATTCAGATGTAAACAATGTTGATGAGGATCAGCTTGTTAAGGAAATCGAAACACTGTGCAATATTTACGTTCCAACAATGTCTACTCTTGATGACATACGTGATCATCAAGAATGGTTGTCCTCTCAACGTGCTCAAATACCATGGCGTTTTTGGGAGCGATATCAGCACTATCTTGAAGATGACCCACGGATGCCTCCGCAGGCAGTCCGGCGACTTGACGATGTTACCAATCAAACTCTCAGTCGATTAGAAAATCCATTACGGCCTGGTCCTTGGGATCGCCGCGGCATGGTTGTCGGTCAAGTCCAATCCGGTAAAACCTCTAACTACACAGCATTAATGTGCAAAGCCGCAGACGCTGGATACAAGCTCATCGTTGTTTTGGCCGGAATTCACAATAGTCTGCGAAGTCAAACACAACTCCGTCTGGATGAAGGCTTCCTAGGCTTTGACACCCAGAAACGCAGTTTGTATGATCCCAATAATATTCGTCTTGGTGTAGGTCTCCTTCCCGGTACAAATCTATATCATGTCCATTCTTTGACAAATAGTGCTGATAAAGGTGACTTTAACCTGACTGTTGCTAAGCAAGTAAGCGTTATGACTGGTGGAGCGGAACCTGTTTTGTTGGTAGTTAAGAAAAATGCTTCAGTACTCAGGAACCTATTAAAATGGTCGACTATTTTACAGTCAAGTAACCAGGGTAGTATACATAGCCGGGTACATGGAGTACCCTTGCTTCTGATTGATGATGAGGCAGATAATGCTTCAATCAATATTAACCCCGTCTTTGATGAAAGCGGCAATCCCGATCCCGAGATGGATCCATCGAAGATCAATGGCCTGATCCGCAAACTACTCAATAGTTTTGAACAATCGGCTTATATTGGTTATACTGCAACTCCATTTGCCAACATCTTCATTGCAAACCAGGTTACCAGTGAAGAGTTCGGTGAAGATCTCTTCCCACGCAGTTTTATCATTAACCTTCAGCCGCCTTCCAACTACTTTGGCCCGGCAAAGCTCTTTGGTCTTACAGAAGATCCTAAGACTGGTCAGGAAACTACTTCAGGTTTGCCCCTTATTCGTCGCATTGATGATTATTTAAAATGGATGCCAGATAAACATAAAAAGGAACATCGACCGAGTCAGTTGCCTGAATCAGTTAAACAGGCTATAAAAGCATTCATCCTTACATGTGCCATCCGATACGTACGTGGACAAGCACACGAACATAACTCAATGCTCATTCACGTTACCAGGCTTACTGCTGTACAGTCATGTGTTTCTGAGCAAGTAAGAGAAGAATTATCCTTTCTCCAGCAACGTCTTCGATATGGTGATGGACATGCTCCAGGTCCGATCACGGAGGAACTCAAGATCCTTTGGGATGCCGACTTTGAACCGACCATGCAAAAGTTTAGTGAACCAGACCTCATCCCGGTGACATGGGATCAGGTGAAGGAAATGCTTTATGCTGTGGCATCGAAAATTGAAGTTAGAAAGATCAATGGTACAGCCAAAGATACTTTACAATATATTGAACATCCAGAGGGACTGAATGTAATATGCATAGGCGGAGATAAACTTTCTCGGGGTCTTACGCTGGAAGGGTTGAGCATCAGCTACTATTTGCGCGCCTCTACAATGTACGATACACTCATGCAAATGGGACGCTGGTTCGGTTATCGTGTTGGTTATGCTGATTTATGTCGCCTCTATACAAGCTCAGAACTGATCGGTTGGTATCGTGATATCACGGCGGCTGACGAAGAGTTGAGACAGATGTTTGAAGACATGGCTGCGCAGGAAAAAACACCGGAGGATTACGGGCTGGGTGTAATAAAACATCCAGGTGGATTAATGATTACTGCTGCCGCTAAAATGCGTAACGGACAAACTATAACGCTTTCGTACTCAAATCGTATCGTCGAAACAGTGGTCTTCTTCAAGGATGGTCAGATCAATCAACAGAATCTTTTAGCTACAGAGCGGCTGATTCGAGATATAGATACAAGATACCTGCATCGAGTTGATAGGACAGGTAACTATATCTGGGAAAGTGTGAACGGGGAGACCATCGTGGATTTCTTAACCGATTATACTACCCATGCAGCAGCAAGAACCGTCCAATCATCAATTCTCAACAAATATATCAGAGCGCGAATGGCTGATAATGAACTCATTGAGTGGACTATCTCGCTCATTTCGAATCGAGAGAATGAAAAGAAGTTTAGCGTCTGTGATCTGAGCGTTGGGCTAACAGATCGTCAACGTGTAGATGGTGATGATTCGCCAGATTCCAAATATAGAATTCGCCGCCTCGTAAGTCCAGGTGATGAGTGGATAGATCTATCAGAGGAGGAGTTTGCTCTCGCAACGATTGAGACACAAAAGGCGTGGAGAAAAAATCCTGGTAAGTCTAAAAGTAAAGAACCTCCAAAGTTTCCTTCTGGCACAATTGTACGACGAACACGTCCGAGCAAGCGTGGACTTCTACTTCTCTATATGCTAAATTATAAGTCTGAAACACCTCCTATTCCAGATGTTCCTATTGTTGGATTTGCAATTAGCTTTCCTGAAAGTGATCGAGGAGAAAAGTTCGGCATTGAATACGTCGTCAACGATATCTATCTGCAACTGGAATTAGGAGACTCTTTGTGATATATAAGGAAATCTGGCAATCACTCGAAGCCTCTGCTTTGGAACAGTCAACTGGATATGTTAGACGTAGGATGAAACCTCAATCAGTTTGTGGCATTTTTTTAGCTGTCGCAAGACCATCCAATCAGCATATGCTACAAATTCAGCTGACAGAAGATTCTGCAACTATAACAGGTGATCTGCCGTCTGCTCGTGGGCTTGAAGTGGTCGTAATTCCTACCGAAAACGCGCAAATTGGTTTCACAATTCAGCTAGTATTGAGAGAGCAGCGCTTTGATGATGTTTTTGACGCGATCATTAACGATGTCATCGAAGTTGTGGCTCGGGTACAGACCGAGCCTGCTGCTATTTCAGCATTTATCAGGCGCTTGAAGCATTGGCAAAAATTTCTGGAACAGGTTGGCCCTAACGGTTTGAGTAGGGAAGCACAACAGGGATTATACGGCGAGATCTGGTTCCTACGTGAACGACTGATACCTCTTCTGGGTCTATATCCTGCCTTATTGACCTGGGTCGGACCCAGCGGCGCGCATCAAGATTTTTTGCTACAATCATGCGCTATCGAGGTAAAGACGACAGGAATGAAAGAACCTCAGCAATTAATAATTCAGAGTGAACGCCAACTCGACGATACTGGCCTGACCACGCTTTTCCTCTTCCATCTATCCGTCGATGTACGTGATGGCGTGGGAGAGCCTCTGGTCACGATGGTCGCTTCAATACGACAACTACTTCAAGCCGACGTTGCAGCTCTTGAGCTATTTGAAGATCGATTGCTCGAAGCAGGTTATGTTCAATTACATGCCCAACAATATGAAAGAACAGGGTATAGCATCAGACAAACCCTTCTCTATCAGATCAGAGATTCTTTTCCACGTATTATCGGGACTGATCTAAAACCAGGCGTTGGCGCCGTCAGATACGCTATTGCGGCTGCTGAGTGCCGTCATTTTGTAGTTACCGAAGATGTACTGAAATTTCAAATAGCAGGATTGAATTATGGAAAATGATCGCGAGCTAAACGAATTTGCAATACATCTACAGCAGGAAATCATCAGCATTGCGGATATTGAAGACAGCGAGAGCCTGCGAGCTGATGCCTTCACGCAGTATATAATTGATGTGCTTATTGAGGCCGGAGAACTGGAAGATGGTATAACTTGCTACCATGCTGCCAGAGGAATTGAAGTAAGCGGCTACAATCTTGACAGTGATGGCACGCTCAATTTATTTACTACTATCTATACACAACTTGTTCCACCGGAAACAGTTGGGAAAAGTGACGTTGAAGTTGGATTCAGACGTCTGAATAGATTCTTGCAAAGGGCTCTTGACAGATATTATACGGTGCTTGAAGAGGCTTCTCCCATCTTCGATATGGCAGAGTATATTTTTGAGTGCCGTCGGGATATTATTAGAGTTCGTCTTTATCTGTTTACTGATGGTTTGACAACAGTGGATACCATACCTGATGCGGAATTAAACGAGTTGCGGATATCGTATCACGTCTGGGATCTTCGCCGCCTGTATCGTTATGTCAGTTCTGGTAAGCATAAAGAGCCAATCCACATCGACTTCATTGAACTATTTAGTATGCCTTTACCTTGCCTGCAACGGTCTGATGAGGCAGCTGATTACTCTTCATATCTAACAATTGTCCCCGGCGATATCTTGAACTCGTTGTATGCGTCATATGGCTCTCGTTTACTTGAACTGAATGTTCGCTCATACCTCCAGGCAAAGGGTAAAATCAACCAGGGCATACGACGCACGATTCTGGAACAACCTGAACGTTTTCTAGCATACAACAATGGAATTTCAGCAACTGCATCAAATATTGAACTTGTGCCTCTAACAGGAGGTGGACTTGGCATCAAGTCTCTGAGCGATCTGCAAATCGTAAATGGGGGGCAGACCATGGCTTCAATTTTTCATGCTGCTCGCAAAGATAAGGCTGATGTATCGCGGTTAAGTGTTCAGGCCAAAATCAGTGTTGTTACACCGGACGAGATTGCTAATCTCGTCCCCCTGATTTCTCGATATGCTAACAGCCAGAACAAAGTTAGTGAAGCTGATTTTAGCGCAAATGAACCTTTCCATGTGAAGCTGGAAGCATTATCACGATCAATTTGGGCTCCTGCTGCCGATGGGACTCAACGCCAGACAAGATGGTTTTATGAGCGTGCGCGTGGGCAATATCAGGATGCTATTACTCGTGAAGGTACTCCCGGCCGTCAGCGACAGTTTAAGGAAATTCATCCAACAACACAAAAATTTACCAAGACGGATTTAGCGAAGTTTGAAATGACGTGGGAACAGTTGCCCCCGATAGTTAGTCAGGGTGCGCAGAAATGTTTCACACAGTTTACTCTGCGTCTGCAAAAAAAGGACAATTTTGAGGTTGATCAAATGTACTTCCATCATCTGGTTGCCAAAGCTATTTTGTTTCGCCAGGCTGAAAAGATTGTAGCAATGCAAAAATTTGGCGGGTATCGGGCCAATGTAGTAGCATACACTCTTGCTTATATTTGTCATCGTACCGCCGGGTGTATTGATCTCGATCGTATATGGCAACAACAGAGCATTGGAAAAGGATTGAGTAGTGCAATTGAAAGTGTTTCTCGTCAAGTGCATGAGGTCATAATATTGCCGCCCGGTGGCAAAAATGTAACGGAGTGGTGTAAGCGCCAGGAATGCTGGATCAGGGTGCGCGACCTCATGATTGATTTGCCTGCATCGCTTACTGATGAGTTGCTGTCTGTTAACCAGCAAGGAAATGCTAGAATCGATAGAGGCGTTGAAAGTTTAGACAATGCGGAACAACAACAGATTGATCAGGCAGCTACAGTACCTGCTGAAACTTGGTATCAATTATCGATCTGGGCCAAGCAAACTCATAGCCTCCAAGCTTGGCAACGTAGCCTTGCTTTCAGTCTTGGTCGGATCCGACAATACGGCAAATTGCCTTCCAGGAAACAGGCTGCGCAAGGAATGTTGATTCTTGAAGAGGCTTATAGATTCGGCTTTAAACCAGAATCTCCTGAAATGTAGCTGATTAAATATATTCAAAAAGTTTTATAGTCTCTTTATAAAGATTTTCTGGCATATTGTTCAGTTGTTCGCATGTCTCTCCGGCCAGGAAGATAATACTAAATGGCTCTCTAGTAGCAGCTATGGTTACCCTATCTGGTTGACGGTTTGGTCTTTTCCAGTAGCACAATAAGGAAGCAGAGGACAAGCCGAGCAATTCGGCTTAGCAGGTGTACAGATAAGTGCAGCTATATCTAACATGGCATAATTGTAAGATTTTGGATTTTCTCGATCCAGCAAAGCATGTAACAGTTTTCGCACTGACTTTCTACGTCGGGATTCTGCGTGGGTCGGTACACCAAACAGACGGCCAACCACGCGCACAGTATTGGTATCGACAATAGTCACAGCTTGTTCAAAGGCAAAGCAGCAAACAGCGCTAGCAACATAGTCTCCTATACCAGGCAAGGCAATAAGAGCGTCATAACTTGGGGGTATAGTACCTTTATATTGCTCCACGAGAGAGTGTGCTATCTGCTGAAATGCCGGTACACGCCACACCAATCCGAGAGAGTACAGGGTGTGAGCTACTTCTTCTGCTGGAGCCATTGCAAGAGCATGAGCGTCAGGATATTTCACTATAAAAACATTGTAGACCTTAACCACCTGACGAGCTTGCGTGCGCCGTAGCATTAATTCGGCCATCATGATATGGAAAGGATTATCTGTCGTACGCCATGGAAAAATGCGCCTGTATTGAGCATCCCATGTGCGGAGACTCGCATGGAATGGCTTGAGAGAAAACGAGTGGTTGTTCGCCTCAATATTATCTGGCATTACCCTATTATTCATCATTTTTATCAAACTCGGTTTTCAATAGGGGTACCACAGCCATTTCTGACCTCGATGAAAGCATTCCTATATTGATACTCTTTCGTGTACTCGTCTCGCGACAGTAAGCAAAAGCTCTCTGATATGCTTTCCCAGTTCATATGATTGGAGGGGAGCAACGGAATTTCCGATCTGTGTGAATGCAGAATTCATTGCACCTACAAACTGGAAGTTATCTGGAAAGGACTGGAGTCGTGCAGCTTCACGCACAGAAATCACACGGGCCTGATCTGAATCATAATGTATATGAGAGTAGGTATCTTTTCCCATGTGAGCAGTGAGAGTACGCGATGGTTGATCAGGATTAAGTTTCCACCACTTATTGGGAAACTTACCCGGGTCATAGGGCGGAACAGTCTTTTTTAAGAGATCTTTATATACTTCTGAGTCTTCGGTTATTTCTATGCCGTACTGCTCCTTGTATTTGAGGAGTTTATCTCGCAATAATTCCCAGGCAATCTTATGAGCTTCTGGATATTGATCATCACACCGCATACGCTGAAATATCTGGTAGTCACGAGGAAGGGAGCGTATTACATGATCAAATATACCCTCATGAGATTCAAATTCAGGCCACTTGCGCATATCACGGGCGTAAGCAGAAAGCTCAGGAATCTCAACATAACGAGCCAGGGTATCAAACTTTCTGGCGCCTCTTCGCATATTTCCTTCCAGATGAGCTGAAATGGGTGGAAGATCTGCCAACGCATCGCGTACAGTAACAGCAGTGGATAGTTTTTCAAGCGGCAAGGGTGGATGAACATATCTGATAGTATTATGGTTGAATAGGCTCAACGTGCTTAGAGCAACAGAATGAGCCGACTCATATCCCGATGGTATTCGAATATAGTGGGTCGGCTCCGGAAAACTGAGTTGAATGTCAAGGGCATCCAATATAGCAATGAGATAGAAGCGTTGTCGTAGCTGAGGGATACCATAGTGAGCAGTATTTAAAATAGTATAGCGGCAACGATACCCCATCTCCTCCAATGATACAGCAATTTCTTCAGCAACATTCGTGCCTCCATAATTCATAATATCAGAGACATTCTCCATGAGAACGGCGAGCGGTCGAAAGAAATCCACATACTCCAAATAATGAAGGTAGAGATTGGACCGTTCATCTTCAAGAAATGCTTGCGGATGCTGTTTCACTGCTCGTAATTTCGCACGACCAATTCTTGAGAATGCTTGGCAAGGAGGGCCGCCGACGATCATATCCACGAGGTTCTCAGGATGCTCTTCTTGGAGAACCTCATTCAAAAACATTTCCGGTGTGAAAGTAGTAATATCATGTGGGTTGCTATGAGTTTCAAAGATATCCTGATCAAGTCCTTTGAAAAGATTCTTGGCGTAGGTACTGATAGCATTTTGATTAAACTCAACCCCACCAAGAATAGTATACCCAGCACGCTTCAGACCTAACGACATTCCTCCACATCCGGAGAATAAATCGATTACACGTACTGATTCACCTGCTCTTAGCCTGGCAAGTTTTTCCTCAAGGTCACTATTAACAATATCATTTGCGAGGTCCGCAGCCATCCGAAATACCCTCTATACAATTAAACTCTACAGTAAAGTCGGCGTGAAGACAACTTTCCTGTATGATACAAGAATAGGTCAAACTTTTCAACCTCTTATCTCAAATAGAGAACTAATGGCTTATTATTGTGAGTCGCCCGTATCAGCCGCTGTAGGATATCAAGCCACTCTGAACGTGCGATTTTCCATCACAGTTCATCTTGATGTTTTTGTTCACAGTAGCAACCTCTTTGTCTGTTTTCAACCTCCGATTCGTGGTGGAACCTTGCTTTCACCCCCCTTGTCATCTCTCACAATCTATGCTATACTTCCCTTGAGACAACACCGCTCGCTTGCCTCACTGCCTCTCACTATCACCGTTGTTCGTGTTCTATCATCCTCTTCCAACTCTCCTCAGAAAGGAACCCTCCCCATGAATGCCTCCTTCGACCCTTATCCACTCCTCACTCCCGACCATGACCAGCCTACCCCTGGCATTCCCCTCTCCACCATTTCCGCGCGGCCCCTCCCGTGGCTTTGGCT
>Ga0307374_10015414_pt1 | contig 10283 bp, 5 predicted proteins | sample OX3MG_FD_202532 | JGI IMG/M metagenome (GOLD analysis project Ga0307374, IMG submission 202532) | Soil microbial communities from Risofladan, Vaasa, Finland - OX-3 | ecosystem: Environmental > Terrestrial > Soil > Coastal area > Acid sulfate soil | place: Finland: Risofladan, Vaasa | collected...
AACAAAGAAGTAATCCAGACGCGAAAGGTTTGTTATTGCGGGGAACGCGGTGATGAAGAGATCACACTGCCATTACGAGATTGCTTCGCTACGCTCGCAAGAAGACCGTCTGATCAACCGGGGTTTCAGCGGATGCGGCAGCCTTTACCAGGCCGCGTTGCCATTCTTGCCGGCGTGGCTTGAACAAGGAGCGCGTGAATCCCCAGACAAAGCAGGAATTGAGTTGAACCCAGATTTCCCATTAACCAGGATTTCTAATGGAAGCCATTCGGGCAAGGGTATGATTTTGTGGGAGTTTAGGGGTAGATTGGCGGTGGGAGTGGACGCACGGTTCGAGTACGCAGCAATACGGAGGCGGCATGGGATACGAACTACGGTTTTCCGATCGCGAGATCAGCGCCTGGGGTGGCATGGGGCTGATGAAGCGGATGTTGGACCATATTGGTTTTGAGCGGGCCTTGGGGGTGAGCGGATTGCCCCAACCCGGGAGTAATCGGGGGTACCGTCCCGAGCAACTGATTTTGCAGTTCATGCTGTCGGTGTGGTGCGGGGCCAATCGTTTTGAACACGGGGAAGTGACGCGCTACGATCCGGTGTTACGGCGTTTGTTCGGATTCAAACGCATGGCGAACTTCAAGGCGGTGATGCGGCTGTTCCGCAAGTTCACGCAAGCCACCAACGAGCGGGTGTTGGGCTCACTGTATCGCTGGCTGTTTGAGCAACTGGCCGTGGACGACTTGACGCTCGATCTCGACTCCACCGTCATGACCCGCTACGGGCAACAGGAAGGTGCGGTGCGCGGGTACAACCCACAAAAACCGGGGCGGCCCTCCCATCATCCGCTGATGGCGTTTGTAGCGGAGGTGCGGATGGTGGCGAACTGCTGGCTGCGGCCGGGGAATAGCCACACGGCCAACAATGCGCAAGCCTTTCTCGACAGCACTCTGGACAAACTGGGGGGCAAGCAGGTGGCCTTGCTGCGTGCGGACAGCGGCTTCTGCGATAACGCTTTTTTGCAGGAATTAGAGGGGAAAAGGCTGCATTACATTATTGCCCTGCGTCTGAACCAACCCTTGCAACGGGCGCTGGTGGATGAGCGCGGGTGGTGGATGTTGGATGACGGCATCGAACTCGTGAGCTTCGAGTATCAGGCGCCGAGTTGGAGCCATCCCCGCCGGGGGGTCGGCATCCGGCAACACATCCAGAGACGGGCCAACGCCAAAGGCAAGACGCTGTCGCTGTTTGCCGACGATCCGTATCTGGGACAGTATCGGTTTGCGGCGCTCGTCACCGATCTCGATCTGCCGGCCGCCGAGATCTGGCGCAGCTATCGGGGCCGTGCCGACTGCGAGAACCGCATCAAGGAATTGAAATACGACTTTGCCGCTGACAGCTTTTGTATGAACGACTTCTGGGCGACCGAGGCCTGTTTGAACACCGCGATGCTCGCCTACAACCTGATGAGCCTGTTCCGCCAGGCGGTCCTCAAAGCCAGTGTCCTGTACAGCGCCGGCCAGGACGTGCAGCACACCTTGAAAACCCTGCGTTACAAACTGTTCGCCAAGGCTGGTTACACCACCCGCGTGGGCCGCAAAGACATTCTCAAACTGTGTGTCGCCATGCGCCAGCGGCAATGGATCGAAGGCCTCTGGGATCGATCCAAAACCTTCTCGCTACCCGTCCGTTTCACGCCCGTATCCTCCACCGCGTAGGTCCTAATGGAAAATCTGGGTTGAATTTGTGGTTCGATCATTGAGGGGTATCAGAAAATGCCCAAGCGTAAAGCCGGAGTCCTGAAACAGGCAAAAAACGGCAGCGCGGCGAATCACGGCTTTGAAGCCAAGCTGTGGGCCACCGCCGATGCGCTGCGCAACAACATGGATGCGGCCGAGTACAAGCACGTAGTACTGGGTCTGATCTTTCTTAAGTACATATCTGACGCCTTCGAAGCGAAGCATGCAGAACTTGAAGCCAAGAAAAAGCAGGGCGCCGATCCGGAAGATCCGGATGAATACCGAGCAGTCAGTATCTTTTGGGTTCCGAAGGAAGCGCGCTGGCATCATCTAAAGGCAAGTGCGCCGCAACCGACTATCGGAAGAATCGTTGATGATGCGATGACCGCTGTTGAGCGCGACAACCCTTCGCTTAAGGGCGTGTTACCGAAGGACTACGCTCGTCCCGGCCTCGACAAGCAGCGTCTAGGCCAAATTATCAACTTAGTAAGTGATATTGCACTGGGTGCACCAGCAGATCGTGCCAAGGACACGCTCGGCCACGTGTACGAGTATTTCCTCGCGCGCTTCGCCAGCGCCGAGGGCAAGAGCGGCGGCCAGTTCTACACGCCCTCGCGCGTGGTGCGCGTGCTGGTCGAGATGCTGGCGCCCTACAAGGGCCGCGTGTATGACCCCTGCTGCGGCTCAGGCGGCATGTTTGTCAGCAGCGAGAAGTTCATCGAGGCACACCAGGGCAAGCTCGGCGACATTTCCATCTACGGCCAGGAGTCCAACTACACCACCTGGCGCCTGGCCAAGATGAACCTCGCGATCCGCGGCATCGACGCGCAGATCGCCCACGGCGATACCTTTCATAATGATAAGAACCCCGACCTCAAGGCCGATTACGTACTTGCCAATCCGCCGTTCAACGACAGCGACTGGCGCGGCGAACTGCTCAAGGACGACAAGCGCTGGGTCTACGGCGTGCCGCCTGCTGGCAACGCCAACTACGCCTGGGTGCAGCACTTCATCCACCACCTTGCGCCCACCGGGCTCGCCGGTTTCGTGCTCGCCAATGGCTCGATGTCGTCCAACCAGTCGAGCGAGGGAGAAATCCGCAAGGCCATCATCGAGGCCGATTTGGCGGATTGTATGGTCGCGCTGCCGGGCCAGCTCTTCTACTCCACACCGATCCCAGTCTGCCTGTGGTTCATTGCCCGCGACAAACGCGGGCAACCCTCACCTGGCCTTCGGCCACCCTCTCCCAGTGGGAGAGGGGCTGGGGGTGAGGGATACCGAGACCGGAGGGGCGAGGTATTGTTCATCGACGCGCGCAAGCTCGGCTCCATGGTGGATCGCGTGCACCGCGAACTCACCGACGACGACCTTGCCAAAATCGCCGGCACCTACCACGCCTGGCGCGGCGACAAGGGCGCGGGCGAGTACGCGGACATCCCCGGCTTCTGCAAATCCGCAACGTTGGAAGACATCCGCAAACACGGCCACGTGCTCACGCCCGGCCGCTACGTCGGTGCCGAAGCCGCCGAGGACGACGGCGAGCCGTTCGAGGACAAAATGAAGCGCCTCACCGCGACGCTGCGCGAGCAGCGGAAAGAAGCCGCGAAGCTGGACACTGCTATAGCCTCCAACCTGAAGGAGCTTGGGTATGGCGGGTGAGTGGTCGCAAGTCACGCTCGGTGATGTGATTACGCTCCAGCGTGGGTTCGATTTGCCCGCGCAAGACCGTAAACCCGGAAAGATACCTATCGTCTCATCATCGGGTATCACGGACTATCACTCAAAGGTCAGCGTTCCGGGCCCCGGCGTAGTAACCGGACGTTACGGTACCATTGGCCAAGTGTTTCTGATCAAAGAGGATTACTGGCCACTGAACACGACGCTTTGGGTTAAGGATTTTCACGGCAACGATCCTCAGTTCGCATCGTATCTCTTGCGGACTGTTGATTTTCGGTCCTGCAGTGATAAGAGCAGCGTTCCTGGAGTGAACCGCAATGACCTGCACCTGATTCCTGTTTTGCTCCCACCGCTGACCGAACAACGCGCCATCGCCCACATCCTCGGCACACTGGATGACAAGATCGAGCTGAACCGGTGGATGAACGAGACGCTGGAGGCGATGGCGCGGGCGCTCTTCAAGTCGTGGTTCGTGGACTTCGATCCCGTGCGCGCCAAGGCCGAAGGCCGCCACCCCGGCCTTCCCAAGGCCGTCGCCGACTTGTTCCCGGATTCCTTCGCGAACTCGGAGCTGGGGGAGATTCCGAGGGGGTGGAGGGTTGGTTGCGTCGATGACGAGTTCGACCTGACGATGGGGCAATCTCCGCCGGGGGACACTTACAACGAGGCTGGGGATGGATTGCCGTTCTACCAGGGCCGAACAGACTTCGGCTTCCGTTTCCCGACCCGTCGTGTGTACTGCACGGCTCCGACCAGGCTCGCGAAGCAGGGCGACACTCTCATCAGCGTGCGCGCCCCGGTCGGCGACATCAACATGGCCGCGGAGGACTGCGCGATCGGGCGCGGCGTGGCGGCCGCCCGCCACAAGACGGGAAGCCGTTCCTACTCCTACCAGTTCATGCGCTCACAAGCGGAGGTCTTTGATCGCTTCGAAGCAGAGGGGACTGTCTTCGGCTCAATTGGCAAGAAGGACTTCCACGCTATTTCATGCGTGGTGCCGCCGCGTGGCCTCGTGGTGGAGTTCGAACGGCGGCTTGCACCGGTCGACGGTCGAATCGAAGTCACCGACCATGAAACTCACACGCTCGCCGCCCTGCGCGACACTCTCCTGCCCAAGCTCGTTTCCGGCCAACTGCGCGTCGCGCAACTCACCAACGGGCGTAGCCATGAATAGCGCCAACTACTCTCGTGGTTCAGAGTGGCGGAAGTGGGATCTGCACCTGCACGCACCGGGCACGAAACAGAACGATCAGTTCAAGTCGCTTGACGGTAGCGACGTGTGGGATGAATACTGCCGGAAGCTGCACGATTCAGACGTGCAGGCGTTTGGCATTGCGGATTACTTCTCGGCGGACGGTTACTTCTCCGCACGCGAGAAATACAAAGAGCGCTATCCCAACTCAACCAAGGCGTTCTTCCCAAACATCGAGCTTCGGACGAACGATGTCGTCAATGCGAAGCAAGAAGAGGTCAACATCCACCTGATCTTCAACCCGTTCCGCCACGATCACGCAGACAAAATCAAATCCTTTCTCAATTCCCTTAAGACGAATAAGACAGACGGCTCCGGCAGGAATATCAGGGCACCGGAACTCAAAATCGAGAACGACTACGCTGCGGCAACGACAACGCGGGCGTTTATCCAGGAAGCTCTTGAAGAGACCTATGGCAAGGGCGCTGACTTATTGGATTGCGTTCTTATCGTCACCGCAGCGAATAATGACGGCATCCGGGCCGAACGCGGCAAGAAACGCAAGCTCCTCATCACCGATGAGCTCGACAAGTTCAGCAATGCCTTCTTCGGCAACGCCTGGAACGTCGAATATTTTCTCAAAACCGACCGTGCGGAAGACAAGGGTGAGTACACCGAACCGAAACCCGTGCTTTCGGGCTGCGACGCCCATTATCTGACGGAACTCGATGACAAACTCGGACAGGTCGTTTCCGACGCCACCGACGGACTCGTGCATGAGCCAACCTGGATCAAGGCCGATCTCACGTTCGAAGGTCTCAAGCAAATCATCTTCGAGCCGCGCAACCGCGTATTCATCGGAGCAGAACCGGATATCGAGCGCCGGGTCCGGGAAAACAGGACGCGCTATATCGAATCCCTGCACATCAACTGCATCGGTGGGTATCGGCAGGATCAGCATGGTGCGTGGTTCTGCGATGAGAAAATCGCCCTCGGCAAGGAGCTTGTCGCGATCATCGGCAACAAGGGCAGCGGCAAGAGCGCAGTCACGGACATCATCGGGTTACTTGGCAACAGTCACAACCAGACCTCCAAGGGCTTGTCGGGCGAGAAGGCCGACGAACTCTTTTCATTCCTGAACAAGGAGAAGTTCCTCAAGGGCGGATGCGCGAAGCACTTCCAGGGAGCGCTCAACTGGTATGAGGGCGAGCCGGACCGCAAGCTTCTTGATGCGCAGGTCGCAACGCACCTGCCGGAGAAAGTCGAGTACCTGCCGCAGAAATACTTAGAACGAATCTGCGCGAACATTGCGGACGACGAGTTTCGCGCGACGCTCAACGAAGTCATCTTCCGCTATGTCAAGCCGCAGGATCAGCACGGCAAGGCCAATCTCGACGAGCTGATCAAATACCGTACGCAGCAGGCAGAAGAAGACATCGCGCAGAAGAAGCAGGAGCTTCGTCAGGCGAATGCGACGGTCGTGTCCGTCGAGAAGAAGCTGACGGAGGATTACCGCAAGGAACTTGAAGAGAAGATCAGGCTGAAGAACGAGGACCTGGTGGCGCACGCCAAGACCCGCCCGGAAGAGCGGCAGAACCCTGAAGCGAGCGCGGGAACGGCATCGGCGGGAACAGCGCAGATCAAACAACTCATGCAGAGCATCACCGGATTTGCGGAGCAGATCACGCAACTGGAGGCGGAGCAGGTTTCGGTCAGCGGCGCCATCGAAGAACTTCAGCAGGTCAGGCAGGCCATCGTGCGCGAGGCCAACGCTCTCACTGCGCTCGAGGGGGAATATCAGGCCACGCTTACCGCCGCCGGGCTGACCTTCGGCCAGATCGTAACTCTCAATCTGAATTTCACGGCCCTTGATGTCGTCGTTACGCAAAAACAAGAGAGAGCACGGCAGATTGACGCCTTGCTTCTGAGCGGAGCCGAGATTGCTGCAATGGGCGGGGCTGATGAAGCCACCGCGTTAGCGGCCCGCGCCTCGGCGACTGCCGCAAGTCTCGTTTGCCAGAAAGCGGCGCTGGAGAGGCAGAAAGCTGAGATCGTCGTGCAGTTGGGCAAACCTGCGCGCGAGTATCAACAATACTTGAGCGACCTGAAGCTCTGGACGGACCGCGAAAAGGAACTGTGTGGCGACGATCAGAATCCGGGCGCGGAGACGCTAAGAGGGTTGGAGAAGGAACTGGATGACGTCAACACGGTCTATCCGGGAAGCCTGCACACGGCCCGCGCCGAGCGGGAACGCATCAGCAAAGAGGTCTTTGGCAAGAAACGCGGGCTGACGCAGTTCTATAACGCAGTCAAGCAATCCATCGACGGCGAGATCGTCAAGTGCCGGGAGCATCTGGGCGAATACGATATCGCCATCGAAGCGGGCCTACGGTTCAATCCGTCCTTCCTGGACGAGTTTCTGAGATTCATCAACCAGGTAGCCGTCGGCAGTTTCCGCGGACAGGAGGAAGGCCGGACCATGCTACGCCGGTTCACCGACGCTGTGATGGATTGGGAGGATGAGGAACAGGTCTTCGCGGCGCTTGCCGCTATCGTCGAGGCACTGCACGCCGACAAGCACGACGGCGTTTCACCGCAGAACGTGGCCCGCGATGTCTTCAAGCAGATGAAAGGCCAGAAACCGGTTCAGGAGTTGTACGACTATCTCTTCGGCTTCGACTATCTCGGCACAAAGTACGACCTGAAGGTCGATCAGAAGGATTTGAGCGAACTCTCGCCCGGAGAGCGCGGCGGCCTATTGCTAATTTTCTATCTCATGCTGGACCGGCAGGACATCCCGCTCGTGATCGACCAGCCGGAGGACAATCTTGATAACAAGAGCGTGTACGAAATTCTCGTCACGTTTATCAAGCAGGCGAAGAAGCGGCGGCAGATCATCCTCGTCACCCACAATCCGAATCTCGCCGTTGTGGCCGACGCCGAGCAGATCATTCACGTCTCGATCGACAAGAAGGACGGGAAGCACGACTTCGATTTCTTTTCTGGAGCTATTGAAGAGCCGCGCATCAATAAGGCAGTCGTAGATATTCTCGAAGGTACTCTGCCGGCATTTGACAATCGACGGTTGAAATACCCAAAGCAAAAGCGGCGGGTGTGACATCGTTCTCCGAATCCGTCGTCGAAAACGCCGCCCTCGCTTGGCTGAAGTCTCGCAGCTATGCTGTGCTGCACCTGCCTGCGCCCCCTGCTTGTGCGTTGTACGCAGACAGGCAAAGCATCGTGTCGCGGCAGGCAGCCTCGACATTACGCTCGTATACTGTCGCTCAAGCATACTGAACGCACAATGGAGGTGACGATATGAGTTTTCTCCTTTTCATGGATGAGAGCGGGCATGACCTGAAGGAGTCACCATATGAAGTGCTGGCAGGAATCTGTATTGAAGATCGTGATCTGTGGAACTTTATTTGCCGAATTCAGGATTCGGAAACGCAGTTTTTCGGCCAACGGGTCACGCCTGGAGAGCTGGAACTGAAAGGCAAGGAATTCTTGAAGCGTAAGACATTCCGGCTTGCAGCACAGATGCCCGCGTTTGAACTCGCAGAAAGGACGCGTCTTGCGCATCAATGTCTATTGAAAGGTGCTGCTGCAAAGGGGGGTCCAGAGCGTAGCACCGCGACGCGTGCCGAGTTGACCGCATTGGGGCAGGCTAAGATCGCGTTTGTTGAGCACATACTGGAACTTTGCGGGCAGTATCGTGTGCGCGTGTTCGCAAGCGTTGTGGATCGGGATGCGCCACGGCCCCATGGAGATTTTCTGCGCAAGGATTATGCGTATCTTTTTGAGCGTTATTTTTATTTTCTCGACGAACAACACGCTCACCAGCTTGGCCTCGTCGTTTTCGATGAACTGGAGCGAGTGCTCTGCCATATTCTAGTGGATCAAATGGGCAGATACTTCCGCGAGACGGCTAAAGGTAGGATGCGTGCTGCACGAGTGATACCAGAACCGTTCTTCGTGCATAGTCATTTGACGACGGCGGTTCAGGTAGCTGACATAGTCGCGTACGTGACTGCATGGGGTGTGAGGGTAGGTGGAATGACGAGACCGGCACGAACGGAACTTGCGCGCCTTGCGGACCGTGTCTGCCAGCTTCGCTACAGTACGGTCCGGGACGGGGAACACGTCACCTGGAGTATTGCGGTAATTGATGACTTGCGCCCGCGGGACGAGCGAAACGAAGGGCAATAAAAAAGGCAATGCCAACTTGCGCCGACAAAGCCTCCGGGGGGAAATTATCGTCCTGCAGGGGAGAATCTGCAAATTTGCTTGCAAAATCTGCCTTTCTGGGCCTGATTTTTATTAATGAGCTAACAGTTGGAAACATAACTATAGATAAAATATGCATATATAACAACAGGTTACTTATTTAAGGCTTTCCCCGGGAACGCGACGAAATGACTCCTTTTACCGAATCCGTCGTAGAAGACGCTGCCCTCAGCTGGCTGGAGCCGCTCGGCTATGCCGTTCTTCACGGCCCCGACATCGCGGCCGGTGAACCCACTGCCGAGCGCAGCGATCCGAACTACCGTGACGTGATACTGGAAGATCGGCTGCGCCAAGCGCTGATGCGTCTCAACCCCGAGCTGCCTGCCGAGGCGCTGGAAGATGCCTACCGCAAGATGAGACGCGCCGACGCACCGTCGCTTCTGGAACGCAACCGTGCCGTGCACCGCATGCTGGTGGATGGCGTGACGGTCGAATACCGACGCAAGGACAGCTCGATTGCCGGCGCGCAGGCGAAGGTGATTGATTTCGATAAGCCCGACAACAATGACTGGCTGGCCGTCAATCAGTTCACTGTTTCAGATGGGCAACACACGCGTCGGCCCGACGTGGTGCTATTCGTAAACGGTCTGCCTCTGGCAGTCATAGAACTCAAAAATCCCGCTGATGAAAACGCAACTATTGATAGTGCGTTTCGTCAGCTTGAAACCTACCAGGCTCAGATTCCGCTGCTATTCGCTACCAATGTGTCGCTGGTAATTTCAGACGGCGTCCAAGCGCGTATCGGCGCACTGGGCGCCGGCAAAGAATGGTTCAAGCCTTGGCGCACGATTTCCGGGCGCGAGGATGCCGCGGCGAAGCTTGCCCAATTGCAGGTATTGCTGGAAGGCGTATTCGAAAAGCGCCGCTTTCTCGACTTGGTGCGGCACTTCATCGTGTTCGAAGACGAAGGCGGTGGCAAGCTCGTCAAGAAGATGGCGGGCTATCATCAGTTCCACGCAGTGAACGCGGCGGTGGAAGAAACGCTCCGTGCCGGGCAAATCGCATCGACGTCCGTAGCGGAGACGCCGGGTCGTTACGAGGCTGGGATCAATCCCGGCGGTGAGCCCGGCGACCGGCGCGTCGGCGTGGTGTGGCACACACAGGGGTCCGGCAAGAGCCTGACCATGGCTTTCTATGCGGGTCGCGTAATCCTGCATCCGGCGATGGAGAACCCGACCCTCGTTGTGCTCACTGACCGCAACGACCTCGATGATCAACTTTTTGGCACCTTCGCGCGCTGCAAGGATTTGATTCGTCAAGACCCCGCGCAAGCTGAAGATCGTGCTGACCTGCGGGAGAAGTTGCGCGTTGGCTCCGGGGGCGTGGTATTCACCACGATTCAGAAATTTATGCCGCCTGTGGCGGCGCCCTCACCCCAACCCTCTCCCAATGGG
>Ga0307374_10015415_pt1 | contig 10283 bp, 12 predicted proteins | sample OX3MG_FD_202532 | JGI IMG/M metagenome (GOLD analysis project Ga0307374, IMG submission 202532) | Soil microbial communities from Risofladan, Vaasa, Finland - OX-3 | ecosystem: Environmental > Terrestrial > Soil > Coastal area > Acid sulfate soil | place: Finland: Risofladan, Vaasa | collected...
TGTGGTCGAGAAAACACTTGTACACGAGAGGCGGGGACAAAGGCGAGACCAGTCTCTACGGCGCTAGCCGAGTCCCGAAAGACTCCCCGAGGGTCGAGGCCTACGGCACGGTCGACGAGCTCAACAGCTGCATCGGGGTGGCCGTCGCCGGATGCAGGCACGAGGAGATCTCGAGGACGCTAAAGCGCATCCAGGCCGATCTTTTCACCGCGGGTGCTGACCTTGCCTCAGAGTTCGCGGCGAATGGAGGCCCTCGCGTCCCCCGGATAGGGAAGAATGACACAGAGCGGCTGGAGAAGATGGTCGACGAGCTCCAGGGGAAGCTCCCCAGGCTCGCAAGCTTCATCCTCCCGGGAGGCTGCCAGCTCTCGTCGTCGCTCCACCTCGCCAGAGCGGTCTGCAGGAGGGCGGAGAGGAAGGTCGTCGCGCTCAGCCGGGCCGAGAAGATAAACCCCGAGATGGTCCCTTACCTCAACAGGCTCTCCACCTACCTCTTCAACGCGGCGCGCTACGCGAACGTCCTCGAGGGAGTCGAGGACGAGGTGTGGAGCCAGAAGTAGCCGTCGGCCCGCGCTAGACCTTGCGGTTGTCCCAGGAGTCTACCTTCTCGGGGACGAACTCGATGAAGGCCCTCTTCTCCTTGCTCCTCTCCTTCACCCAGTCCTCGGGCATCTCGTCCGCCTTCCACTGGCGCTCGGAGTACCTTTCGTCGAAGAGCTCCGTGAGCTTTGCTATCAACCTCTTCTCCGAGATCAGCCTCGACCTGCCCCACATCACCGCGCCTCGCAGGTCTCGGTACTTGTCCCCGTCGTCTATCACCACGCAGGCCTTCCCCTTCGCCGCGAGCCCGACCTTCACCTTGTAGTCCTGGGCGCGCATGTAGACCCTCTCGCCCACGATGACGAACCAGATAGGGGTGACGTGGGGGTAGCCGTTCTCCATCGCGAAGCCCAGGTAGACCCGGCGCTGCGACTCGAGGAACTGCCAGACCTCCCTTCGAGACATGGCCACATACTGCCTGTTCGCCCGTCTGTAGAGAGCCAAGCCTTGCGGCGGGGCCGCAGCGTTGCCGAGATAAGCCTTTTCTGGGAATCTCAGGGCTGTGCCTTTGAAGACTGACCTTAGGAGCCCTATTACGGCTGCCTTATCAGGGCGGGGCCCCGGGTGGCGGCGAAGCAGAGGAACGCCAGCAGTAGTGCTGACGGGCCAAGGAAGTATCGCTCCCCGGTAGTGGCTGATGCGAAGTTGGCGAATGCGCTGAAGGTCATGCCAACGACCAGTACCCAGGTTCCCCATTGGAAGATGGCGGAAGGCAATCGCGGTCTCCAGTACCCGGCACGCCCGGAGACGACCAGAGCAGCTAGAACAAGCAATACCGCGGATACCGCACTGGCGAGCCGCAAAGCTGGCGTCAGCGCCGCGCCATCCCACGCCGCGCCGCCGAACTCGATCCCGAGGGCTAGCGACACCTGATACCCGGCGACGACGACGAAGCCGACCGTGGCGACCCGGCGGCGGTCATCGATAGGCCAGCCGGTCGCGGACCGGGGTCTGATAGGTCAAACTCGGGCTCCAATAATCAAGATATCGCACCATGATGAGTGGGAGTAATTTATGATAGGGAAGAAGGATTGATACCTACGATCGTTGCGTGTGCTCGGAAGGACTGATAACAAATCAGTTCTGTCGACCCGGTTCGTTTCTCCCAAACACGAATATCATGGACGAACGCGAACCCGCCAGCCGCTCCTTGCTTTTTTAGGCTCGACGCCGGTCGCGGGCCTGTCGAGCAACGATCGGCGTCTCCGTGCCCGCATAGGGACGGAGTGAGAATTGTCCTAACCTCTATATATTCGCCGAGGCACGTTGGAATCGTCATGAAACAGATACTCGTTGCGGTGGATGAGCACCCTCACGCCGAGCAGATAGTTGACAGCGCCATCGAGTTGGCACAGGGGCTGTCCGCCAGGATTCTCCTGATGTACGTTATTGACAAGAGCTCTGTCCCCGAGAATTATCGCGACGAGCACGGAGACGCGCTACCTGAGCATTACTACGAGGACGAGTTTCAAAGGACGGTCGGCCCGCTGATGATGGCGATTGAGAAAGCAGGCATAAGGTGCGAGGGGATAGCCGCCTCCGGAGACCCCGTACAGGAAATTCTCAAAGCGGCCAAATCAAAGGGCGTGAACTACATAGTGATGGGAGCTCGGGAGCTGCGCGGCCTGCGTCGCCTGAGGGCCATCAACAGCGTGTCAAGGAACGTGATAGAGAAGTCGACCATCCCCGTGGTGGCCGTGCCCTAAGAATTTCTCGATGCGCGGAAGTTCGGCTCCGCTCCCAGGGGCGTCACTTTCCCACGAAGTTCGGCTTCCTCTTCTCCAAGAACGCGCTCATCCCTTCCCTCTTGTCCTCGGTCCCGAAGAGATCGTAGAAGAGCGTGCGCTCTAGCTCCAGGCCAGACGAGATGCCCATCTCCTGAGACGCGGCAATCGCCTCCTTCGCGGACCGCACGGCGATAGGCGCCTTGGATGCGATCTCCGATGCCAGATTGGTGGCCTCCTCCTGGTATTTGCCCGGCGGCACGACGCGGTTGACGAGGCCGAGCGCCTTCGCTTCCTCAGCGGAGATCGTCCCTCCCGTCAGGATCATCTCCATCGCCTTGTATTTGCCAACGGCCCTGGGTAGGCGCTGTGTCCCTCCTCCTCCCGGGATTATCCCGATGTTGATCTCCGGCTGACCCAGTTTTGTCCCCTCGGAGGCGATTATGATGTCGCAGCACATAGCTAGCTCGAGCCCGCCCCCGAACGTGTAGCCGCTCAGCGCTGCGATGAGAGGTTTCTTGAAGCTCGCAGCCCGGTCCCACGCCGGCCTGAGGTGGTCGGAGGTCTCGATGTCCGCCTCCGACAGACTCGCCATCTCCTTGATGTCCGCCCCGGCGCAGAACGCCCTGTCGCTGCCCGTCAGTACGACGCATCTGACGGAGTCGTCCGCCTCCAGCGCGTCGAGCGCGGACACCAGCTCGCGCACTAGCACCGAGTTCAGGGCGTTGAGCGCTTCGGGCCTATTGATCTTGACCGTGGCGACCGGCTTCTCCATAACGAGAGATAGGGTCTGGTAGTTCTCCATGCCGGCAGCGGCAAAGCGAGAACGTAAAAAAGCCTAGCTCTGCGCCGATGCGCGCATGCCCGTCGAGCACACTGTGAAGCTGCGCGTAAGGTTCGCGGAGACGGACGCGATGCAGGTTGTCTACTACGCTGAGTACTTCGTCTGGTTCGAGGTAGCGAGGACCGAGCTATTCCGGTCGATGGGGATACCCTACAGCGTGATATCGAGGAAGAGGGGGTTCCACACGCCGGTCGTCCAGGCGCACGCCGATTACAAGTCCTCTGCGAGGTATGACGACGAGGTCGCAGTAAAGGTGTGGGCGAGCAAAGTTGGGACTTCGAGCGTCCGTCTCGACTACGAGGTTACCAAGCTTCCGGACAAGGTGCTTCTGTGCACGGGGCACACGGTGCACGTCCTCATAGGGGAGGACGGGAAGCCGAAGGTGATCCCCCCGGACATCAAGGAAAGGCTCTCCGCCTAGGCGGCCCGGGCTAGCTCTATCGAGATTATGGCGGTGGCGCGTCTTCCTCTCACACCGTTGAAGAAGTCGGTGAACCTCAAGCCCGCGCCGTACTTTTTCTTGAACATCTCGGTTTTCCGGTCTGCTTCTTGCCCCTCGATGAAGTGGGCTTGTCCGTCCACCCACTGACCGGTCACTTTCCCCCGCATGTCGGACGCGGCGATGCGGACGCGAGGGTTCTTCCGGATTCGCTTGGCCTTCCAACTAGTTGGGTCGGTGCGCACGTAGACCACACCGCCATCCTCCACCACCCAGACGGGGCTCTTGACCGCTTCTCCGCTCTTCTTGTACGTCTCCAGGCTGATGTATTTCTCGTTAGAGAACAGCTTCGCTGAATCCATCGAATCAAAAGCAGCTGGCGGGAGTTATAGACTTTCGCTACTTTCCGGATGAGGTCTTGGTCGAGGAGCGGGAGCCCCACTCGTAGAACCCCTTCCCGACTTCCGCAATGAGAAATGGATTCCGCGGTGAATAAATAGTACTTCGACACTCTGGTCCATTGGACTCCGACAAAGAAGGTCCAACGCTTGCTCCGGGCACTTTCAGAAAGGGACGAGTGTTGAGGCGAGAAGACGTTGAAGCTGCCGTAGACAACTCAAGATCGATATACGAAGCTTGCGCACTCCTTGCGGCTCACAATGGCTCAGCCTATAGGGCTATGCAAAGATTTGAGATACCCAAGCCAGCAATCTGGGAAGAGTCCCATCGATTCAATATTGGGAGGTTGCGAAAACTCAGGCTCTCGACGATGATCGAGTCTGAGACTAGCAACGCATACGTGGGTGTTATTCTCGGGACCGAAGGTGGAATGACTCTCGGCTACCAGAGTCAGCGTGAAATTACCGAACTCAGGTTAATTGTAGGGATGACAGACAGGCATTGGGTCGCCGAATTTTCCGAGTTGTGCGGCTTGGGTCCTCTTCGGCGCGTTCCTTCTCATAAGCCAGGATACAAGGAAGTGTGACAAAAACGATCAAGGGCCTGCGAGCGTTGATAATCTTGAATGACGTGCTTCCATATTTGATGGGCGAGAAATTGAGGGAAGCTCAAGCAGCGATAGAGTTCTTCTCCCCGACAGGTTATCGAAAGGGCAGGTTCAGGCCAGCGGATGTTTGGAGGCCTGCTTCTTTTCGATACAGGTACCAAATCGCATTAGATTGCGAGCAAGTCCCTGAAAATGTGTCGTGATGTACTCGCCTTATTTCGACTTGGAATTTGGCGCGGTCCAATCATAGAATCCACGTCCAGACTTCCTGCCCAACAATCCTGCCCTCACCATTTGACGAAGAACCGGGCTTGGCCGATATTTCGAATCCTGGAATTCCTGCATTAACACTTCCGATATTGCCATGGCCGTGTCCAGTCCGACGTAGTCGAGGAGCCTCAGCGGCCCCATCGGCCAGTTGAGGCCCAGGGTGACCGCCTTGTCGATGTCCTCGGGGTTAGCCACCCCTTCGCTCACCAGGAGGGTGGCCTCCGTCAGGGCCGGGAGGAGGATCCGGTTTACGATGAAGCCCGGGGAGTCCTTCTTGCAGAGGACAGTCTCCTTGCCCATCTGCTTCGCGGCGCCCCTTATTGCCTCTACCGTCGCGTCGGAGGTCTTTGCGCCCCGGATTACCTCGATGAGCGGCATGAGCTGCGGGGGGTTGAAGAAGTGCATCCCGGCGACGTTCTCGGGGATCTTCGTCGCGGAGCCCAACAGCGTGATGCTGATGGAGGAGGTGTTGGAGGCGAGTATCGCGCCCGACGGCAGGTGCTCGGAGACCTTGCGGTAGAGGTCGAGCTTCAGCTTCGGATCCTCGGTGGCGGCCTCGATGACGAGCTGCGACTCTTCGACGGCTGCTTTCAGGTCGAGGGTCGTATGTATTCTCGAAAGGATCTCGTCTGCTTTGCCCTTGTCGAGGGCCCCCTTCGACACGAACCTCGAGAGGCTGTCCCTGATCATGGACATGCCTCTGTCGACGAACTCCTGCTTGACGTCGAGCAGGGTGACGTCGTATCCCGCGGTCTGTGCGCAGACCTGCGCTATCCCATGCCCCATCAAGCCGGCGCCAAGCACGGTAACCCTCCGGATCTCGGAACCCATGCGGGCGCGCTCCGTGGAGCGGGTAATAATGATTAGGAAGCTTGCTAGCATAGGGCTGGCTAAATACAATCTTCATCTCAAAGCCCACGGACACTCGTGATTACTCGAGACTAGGCAGAAAAGGAGCCAGGCGTTTCTGGCAGAGATTCCGCTCCGATATTGAATTCTCCAATGCCATGAAAGCGGCCTGGAGAAAGCAAAAACATACACCTGAACAAAGTCAGAGATCCGCCACGTTAGGAGCCGAAGCATTATGGCGGAAGTATCATGCGAATCCCGAGTTCAAGAGGAAGCTCGATGTCAAGCTTCGAGAGTCGCGATCCAGAGGCGGTACAAAGTCTCTGTGGAATCTCGGAGAGGTCGGGTTCAAGCGAAGGCTTGAGACCGGTCACGAATACGCAAGGGCAACGCTTTCTGATAGTTTGGGCCACAGACTCCGCAGCTCTTCAGAAGTTCGCGTTGCCGAACTTTTGATTAAATCAGATATGAAATTCGTCTACGAGCGGAGGACTGAAGCGAGCGGGCATGCATTTTATCCAGATTTCTCCCTAGACTGTGGTACGAAAATTATCGAGGTTGTGGGATATGCTGGCGACCGATATTGGAATCATACAGCTCGCAAGCTTCGGCTACTCGCTGAAGCCGACTCTTCCCTCGAAGTAGCCGTAATAACAACCTATCTAAAAATCGTTGAGAGGAAGCTAAAAGGGATACCTAGGATTACAACCTTTAGTCCTTATCAAGAGGCTGAGATAGTCCAATGGTGCCGGGGTAACGCCGGGGTACACTAATGCCTGAGAGCAGAGTGGTCTAATGCGCGGGCCTTGAGTCTCACAGAGACAGCCTGTGACCCATCCGGGTCTCGTGGGTTCGAATCCTACCCCCGGCGCCATTTTATTACCAAGGCTTACTGCAACCGCTATGCCCTTCCATGAGAATTATCGCGACGCGTCCAAAACGGATTTCGGTTGTCACGATGAGTCGCAGCTGACAGGGTAGCTTAGGCGCGGAATGATTCTTGCCGAGCGAACCAATCCGGACTGTGCTGATCTCACCACACTCAGACGACGCGGCATACTCCGTGGGAGGGGCGATCCTCTCGGGATTTTTCCCTAGACCACTCCTCATCATCACTCCTTTCACAGCCAGCATCTCGGGTACCTACATCTCCGGAGAGCACGACATTGAAAGGGTCTCAAGGCTCAGGGCCGCAGAAGACGATGCCTTCGCTCTGGAGGTTGGCTCTCGCGTGTTGAGGTTCGACCTCCCAGAGGCCACGCTCAGCAGCAAGACGGGCGCTTACTTTTTCCCCCTCGTTGTTTCGGCATCCCTCCTATGTGGCTGGCCACCGCCCAGAAATCGCGTGGAGCAGTCCATACGAAGGATTGCGTCGAGGACGCCGTTGACGCTGAGGTCGGCGTCCCTACTTCGCCTGGCGAGATTCGAAGGTCTTCGAGTAGTCCTCCGTGAGCGAATCACCCACGTCCTAGACCAGTCTCCTCAAGCTATCTTAGTCTCGCCCATCGGGCTGGGAAACAATCCGAACCATGTTTCACTCGCAAGCCTCTGCAGAAGCCTGAGGAAGACAGTCCCGCGCCTGTACTTCTACGAAGACCTGCCGTATGCTGCACGCTATTCGCTCCGGGAAATTGAGCGGTATGTCGCCCTTTTCGATGGAAGGCTCCGTCCCGTTGTCGTGAACATCGAAGGAGCCATGGAAGGAAAGGTCAAGAACTTGTCCGTTTACAGGTCGCAAGTAGGACCCCGCGAGGTCGAGAGAGTGAGGGCTAATGCGAGGAGGCTTTCGTCCGGACGTCTGTCCCAAGAGCGGCTCTGGACGTATCCGATGTAGAGCGTCGCGGAAGGCTCGACGAAACCGCAACAAGAGTGAGCATGCGCGGCGCTGCCGGGACGCCTATGGCAGGCTTGTCCGCTCAGGGGCATCGCACCGCCACTCTGCTCGCTGTTCTCGCTGTCCCTCGGGTCTATTGTTTTAGTGCCCGCTCGAAGGTCTCGTAGGTTAGTGCCGCAACTCTGTTCCAGCGAAACGAACGCGCCAGAGCCAACGACTTCCTGCTCAGCTCCTCCCTCTTGGCGTCGTCGAGAAGGAGGGTGGAGATTGTTTCTGCCAGACGGGCGGGGTCACCGCAGGGGACAAAGACGGCTGCACGACCGTACAACTCTCTCAGACCGGGGAGGTCGGATATGACGCACGGCACCCCACACGCCATCCCTTCTGCGACCACCCTCGCGAACCCCTCACCCTCGCTGGGGAGCACGAGAAGCCTTGATGAGTGCAGCAGCCTCCGAATCTCGTTCGTGTTCCGTACGTAACCCGCGAAAGTGACGAGATTGCCCGGCCCCATCTTCTGGGCGCGCCGCTCAAGTTCCTCGCTCAAAGCACCAGAACCAACCAAGAGCAATCTGCTGTCAGCAAGGGAGTCCGAGACGACCTTCCACGCGTCGAGGAGCGTGTACACGCCCTTCCTATCGTGGAGTCTTCCCACGAATATCGCGTCGTAGACTTTGGTGGAGTCGGAACTCCCGGGTTCGAACCAAGAGCCGTCGACCCCTCTGCCTATCACCACCGCGTTTTTGGCTCGGAGCGTGGTCCTCGCGTAGAACGCCAGTTGACCCGTGGGTACCACGACCCCATCTGACGCCCTGACCGTGAGTCTCCTAAGGAAGGCGGTGAGCACTAACCGCATCCCACGTTTGCCTTTAAGCATCTGCGTGATCAGGTCGGTCAGTTGAAGTTTGTCTTGATGTTCCAAAAACGGGCCCGCAAGCCCGACGAAGAGCGGTCTTCTGAGAATCAGGTGCGTCACGAGCGCGACGAATAGGGATTCGGGCCAATAGACCGTCGGCGCGAAGACAACCTGGCATCGGCGGTTCAGCGCGATCCTGATGGTCTCTAGGGTGTGGATGAGGAGCCTTGGGCGTCGCGAGGTCGAGTCAAGACTGTAGTGGTTGAAGCGCGACGTGACCACGGTCGAGACAGATGGGGGAACCTCGACCGCGTCGACCTCCACGCCCATCTCGACAAGGGCGTTGCCGAGTTCGACAAATGACCGTTCAGAGCCCCCAATCTCGTCATCCGCGTCGGTTCTGATGAGAACCGCGAGAACTCGCAAGGGCAGATCTTTGCACGAATCCTCTAAGATATCAGTTTATTGTGACTCCCCTCCGTGGACAGGGGCAGAACTGTGGAAGAAGGCGGCTGGCGTGACGCTGACAAGCTTTTCGTCGTCAAGCCTTGATTGCCGCTCACTATTTGAAATATCGAGGTCTGCTCAACGACCTTCAACTGCCAAACACACCCACAAAGAGCGAGCCCTTGATTGAAATCAACTGAGCCGGCTTCCTCCCAAAAGGGCGTGCTTGAGGAGTGAAGGGAGCTGACCTTCACGCCCGGGGCTTCAAGGGGTTCGGGGAAGGTTCTCGACGCGGTCTTCATAATCTACATCGTAGTCATTGCGGCGAGGGGACTGGTCCTCTTCTACCGGACAGGAGGCAGACGGGTCGTAGATTATCCGGCCCACTACGAGGACGAGGGGGTGACCGTCACCCAGCACGACGGCGATACGGTTCGTCTCACAGGCCTCTTCGAGCTCGTCGGCTTCAACCCAAGGTTCAGCAGATCGAAGATGGACTGGCTCTTCGAGACGGTGACCTCGCGTTTTTCTAGGCCGTGCAGGCTCGAGCTGAGCGAGGCGGGCGTTGGCTACCGCCCTTGCACGCCCGACCAGCTTCCGGTGGTGGGGCGGATACCTCGCTGCGAGAACGGCTACATCCTCACTGGCTCGACCAGAAAGGGGATGGCCCTCGCCCCAGCCCTGAGTCAGCTACTGATGGGCTGCGTGTTGGGCTCGGGCGAGACCGAGGACCCTCTGCTTCAAGCCTTGGACCCGGGAAGATTTGGATGAAATCCACCTCCTGCATTCTCGCCACCATCCTGCCAAAGTTTTTGAGCGGCTGTGAAGAGCGGTCCTTGTCATGGCTGGCGCGGACGAGTTCATCGCTCTGATCGAGAGCATGGGAAGGCGCGTGTTCGTGACCGACGAGCTCATCGACCTCGGGAAGCTCGACCAGCCCAACGAGATCTATGTCCTCCAGATGCTCAGCGCCTCGACGGCCGCCGGGGGGAGGGGCGGCGGGATGGGAGACAGGCGAGTTGTCAAGGTCTACCATTTCACGTGCGGCCAAGGGGAGTGCAAGAAGGTGGGCGAGACCGAGGACGCCGAGAAGATCGAGGGCCTGGACCTGCCCTATCACGCGACCGCGTTTCCCATCCTCTTGCCCGACGGAAAGGAGAAGCTCGTCTCTGGGGTCGCGGACAAGGCCCTGGCCGTATCCTACCGAACGGCGTTAGGCCTTTAGCTTCACAACCTAAATAACGTCAAAACGGCGGACCCCGATTCCCCTTGAAAGTGCTGGTAACGGGCTCGCAGGGCTTCGTCGGAAGGCACGTCATGAGCTACCTAGCGGGCCACGGGTTCGAGCCGATAGGGACGGACGTATCGGCTGGCGCGGACGTCGTGGGAAGCGTCGTCGACGCGTCGTTCGTCA
>Ga0307374_10015416_pt1 | contig 10282 bp, 11 predicted proteins | sample OX3MG_FD_202532 | JGI IMG/M metagenome (GOLD analysis project Ga0307374, IMG submission 202532) | Soil microbial communities from Risofladan, Vaasa, Finland - OX-3 | ecosystem: Environmental > Terrestrial > Soil > Coastal area > Acid sulfate soil | place: Finland: Risofladan, Vaasa | collected...
CTTTTCGTCATCGCCGCGAAAAAGAATTGAGCTGCACGAACAGACGGTCATTGTCACCGACTGGTGTGATTTGTGTCACTGCTGAAGCGAAGACGGGAATGTTTCCTTGAGACAGGAGGCACAAGTGCTTCCTGAGATTTGAGATTAAGGAGAACTTCCGTGAAACAAGTACGAGTGTTGCATTCCGTCCGTCACATCGGCTTGGCGGCTATCGTTTTTGCTGGACTGACGATGACTTCGCATGCGCAGATGCGAGGATCTGGGCGCATGAGCGCGCCAGTGTACAACGCTTCGCCGAGGTGACAGTTAAGGGGACCGTCGAGGCCGTAAATCAGCTCACGGGACCGAATGGCTGGGGCGGTACGCATCTGACATTGTGGACTAAGACTGGGGTCCTGGATGTGCAGTTGGGGCCCTCCTGGTATTTGACAGAAAAAAAGGTTAGTTTTTCCAAGGGTGACAAGATCAAGATTCTGGGTTCCAAGGTGACGTTTAACAATGCCGATGCGCTCATAGCCCGCGAGGTCAGTAAGGGCGACAAGAAGTTCGCGTTGCGGGATGCGAACGGATTTCCTTTGTGGTCTCGCGGGAGGCGCTAACCCTAACCCAGCGAATATGGCCAGGCGAGGAGACGCGGCGGTACCGATGAAAACAAGGCAATGGACGCTGATCTTTCTGGCTGGCTTTGCTGCCATCGCAGTCTTCTTCTGTTATTTGTTGGTGGCTCCTTTTCTAAAAGCCATCGTGTTCTCCGCCATCGTGGCGATCATCTTCTATCCCCTGCACGCTCGCGTCCATCGATGGACTCGCAACCGCAATGTTGCAGCGGCAATCTCGACATCATTCGTCGTTTTGTTCATGTCGACGGCATCGCTCTTTCTTGTAACCTCGGTCACGCGGGGGCTGAGGAGCGTATATCGTTCGCTGAGCGATCCCGTCGGTGCGGCCAATAGCGTCGTCATTCGTGTTTCTGACATTATCGAGCGATTCGTCGCCGTCGCCAGTGGATATCTTCCGGTTTCCGTAGGTGACTTGCACGACGCTATCTCGGCGCAAGCGGAAAAGATTATCTCCGGACTCCTAAATCTCATGGCGACAATGTTGAGCAGCATAGCGTCGCTGGCGATTGAAGGCGCGATTTCGTTGGTTGTCTTATTCTTCCTCTTCCGCGATGGACGATCCCTGGCACGCCGTGTCGCCGTCCTTCTGCCGATGCAGCGCGACCAGGTGAGGCGGTTGTATGAACATGTCGGGCGTACATTGAATGCGATCCTGTACGGCGTTTTGGCGATCGCAGCCATTCAGGGAACACTCGCTGGGCTTGCCTTCTGGCTTCTGGGAATCACATCACCAGTTTTGTGGGGTGCGCTGACCGCTCTATGCGCTTTGGTGCCAGTCATCGGCACAAGTTTGGTCCTGTTTCCGGTCATTTTGATTCTCATAGCCGGTGGTCATTGGCCGCAGGGTTTGCTTTTGGCTGCTTGGTCCGTTGGCGTGGTCCAGACCGTGGACAATCTGCTGCGACCGTATCTGATTGGCGGGCGAGCCAGATTGTCGACAGTTTTTGTATTTTTCGCGCTGCTCGGAGGCTTTGAAGTCTTCGGTGGGCTCGGTCTGTTTATTGGGCCGTTCATCCTGGCGACGACGGTCGCCTTGCTTACTTTTCTCCGCGAGGAATGGAAGTCGTCAGAATGGAACGCAAACGCAGCTCTACCCAATATGGTCCACAGGGTTCCAAAACGCGCGGCACGCTAAATGGACTGGCAGACGACCCGTCCAGAAGCGCGCATCCGGCAGTAGGGCGACTGGTCCTATGAATGACGTTTACCGCATGCCGTCAGCGGCTGTTCTCGAAGATCTCGGTGTTGAACTTCGGGTAGGCCTCACTTCCGAAGAAGCGTCTCGCCGGTTGAAAGCATTCGGCAATAACCAACTGTTGCAGTCGGGTACCAAGAATCCGTGGGGCATACTGTGGGAGCAGATGACGGCCTCTGTAGTGGTTGTGTTGATTGCCGCCGCCATAATTTCGGCGCTGCTGGGCGACTATAAGGACTGTGTCGTAATCAGCGCGATCGTGGCTCTAAATGCCGCCCTTGGTTTCAGCCAGGAATATCGAGCGGAGAGGGCCCTGGCTGCCCTGAAGAATCTGTCCGTACCAAACGCCAAAGTACGTCGGAACGGGGATGTACTCAATGTTTCGGCAGTCGATATCGTCCAAGGAGACATCATCCTGCTTGAAGCAGGAGATCTGGTGCCCGCCGACTGCCGGGTAATCGAAAGCCACAGCCTTCAGACGGTCGAGGCCGCCCTCACGGGCGAATCCGAGCCAGTCGCAAAGGTCACGGACGCAATCGACCGACCAGATGTTCCACTGGGTGATCGTCGAAATATGGCGTACGTTGGCACGTCGGTGGCGGCGGGACGCGGCACCGCGCTCGTTACGGCGACCGGAATGCGGACAGAACTGGGACGCATTGCCCGCTCTATTCAGACCGTCGACCGCGAACCCACGCCTCTGCAACGGCGTTTGCACCATTTAGGCAAGACGCTAGCTGTCGCCGCATTATCGCTGGTGGTGGTGATTTTCGTGCTGGGCCTGCTCCGCGGAGAGAACCTGAGGCTTATGTTCTTGACGGCGGTCAGTATCGGAGTCGCGGCCGTTCCCGAAGGACTCCCCGCGGTGGCTAGCATCGCGCTAACCATCGGCGCACAGCGAATGCTCAAGAAGAACGCGCTTATTCGTAAGCTTCCGGCGGTCGAAACGCTAGGCTCGGTGACGGTGATCTGTACGGATAAGACCGGAACGCTGACCGAGAATCGAATGCGCGTGGTGACTCTTCAATTCGCCGATCATTCAATCGACCTGACCAACGACTTTTCCTCTCAGAAACGCGATGAGCTGCTTCGCAGTCCTTCCGCCGCTCCGACACTGAAACTGATGCTGGCAGGTGGTGCGCTCTGTAACGATTCGCATCCTAGATCAGACCAGTCGAAGCCGCCTGTCGGAGATCCAACGGAAGTCGCTCTACTTACCGCTGCATCGGATTTCGGCCTGGAGAAGAATCAGCTAGAACGGTGGATGCCACGGGTTGCTGAAGTCCCATTTTCGTCGGTTCGGAAGCGGATGACGACAGGTCACATACTCGCTTGCGAAACGTCTGAGCTACCAAAGGAACTAACCCAGCTCTGTAATGGGGATCGCTCGCGAGCCGTGCTGTTCACGAAGGGTGGTGTCGATATCCTTCTGGAACACTCGACCACCGTTTGGGTCGATGGGAGGATTGAGCCGCTGAACCGACACTGGCGCGAGCGCATCGCAAAAGCGAATGACAGCCTAGCTCGAAAAGGAATGCGCGTCATCGGACTCGCGTTCCGCAGCGTTGACGCGGCGCCGCAGCTAATCGCCAGCGAGGCGATCGAGCAGCAGATGACGTTCGTGGGGATGTTTGGCCTCATTGACCGCCCCAGACGGGAAGCGGCTCTTGCCGTGGCCACCTGCCGGTCAGCAGGTATCCGACCCGTTATGATAACTGGGGACCATGCTCTCACTGCCGAGTACGTCGCCGAGAAAGTCGGCATACCTAACGCCAAGCACGCGCTAACCGGGCCCGATCTCGATAGGCTTTCTGCTCAACTGAAATCCGTGGTCGCGACAACAGACGTTTTTGCGAGGGTTACCCCGGAACACAAATTAAAGATCGTTCAGGCACTGCAAGAGAATGGGCAAATTGTCGCCATGACCGGCGATGGAGTGAATGACGCACCCGCTCTCAAGAAGGCGGATATCGGCGTGGCGATGGGCGTCGCCGGAAGTGATGTCGCCAAGGAAGCATCGGATATTGTTCTGCTGGATGACAACTTCGCCACTATCGTCTCAGCCGTTAAAGAGGGGCGGATCGTCTACGACAACATTCGGAAGTTCATCAAATACATTTTGGCGACGAATTCCGGCGAGATATGGACCATGCTGTTCGCTCCTTTTTTGAATATGCCTTTGCCGTTGCTGCCCCTTCAAATACTTTGGATGAACCTGGTCACCGACGGCCCGCCTGCCCTGGCTCTAAGTGTCGAGCCTGCTGATCCCGACATCATGCAGCGGCCGCCCTATCCTCCGAACGAGAGAGTCTTTGCAAGAGGGCTGGGCACCCACGTCATTTGGTTGGGTTTGATGATGGCGTTTGTCTCGTTGGGCGTGGGTTACGGCTATTGGACCGCAGGCCGTCAGAACTGGCAAACCATGCTGTTCACGACGCTGACCCTCTCGCAAATGGCGCACGTGATGGCGATCCGGTCCGAACGCATCTCGATTTTCCGTATTGGCATGCTGACGAATAAGCCGTTGCTCGCGGCTGTGCTTTTGACCGTGATTCTTCAACTCGGCCTGATATATGTTCCGTTCCTCCAGAACATTTTCAACACGAGACCGCTCTCGGCCGCCGATCTATTTCTGAGCGTGGTCCTGAGCACCGTCATCTTGGCAGCGGTCGAAGTCGAAAAACTCCTGCGCGGATCGCGGCAATCCGCGCCCAACAGCCCGGCCCGCCATGAAGCGCGCCGCGCCGGGACAACACTCTAATGCCGACGCGGGAAGCGTTTTCTCTCCGTAGCCGGGGCGTGCTCAGGCCTTCGGGGACTTGTTACATCCACTTATCGATCGAGAAGCTTCTGCCGTAGCTAAAATTGGCGACTTGCGATACAGGATCGGTTTGGCCGCCGATTACGACGACGGAGATGCGGTTGGGATGCGGAAACTTCGGAATCACCGCGTCGTCCGGCAGTTTGTACCACGTCGCAAACGGCTCGACGCCCTTGAGCGCCTGTCCGTATTCGAACAGGTAGGACCAGTTTCGGTCGCGGTAGTCCTTCGCCGTTTGCGTCGTGTTTTTGTAGAAGTAATCGATTAGCTTCTCTTTCGTGTCGTAGCCCTGTTCTTTGAGGCTTTCGGCGCAGATGGGTTCGCAGAGCAGCAGGGCGCCGAAGAAACCTGTGAAATCGTAGAAAAGGTCGACATACTGCTGGTCAAAATGAGGCGTGCCGCCCACGCCGCTGCCTTTTCCGACCTGACCTGCGGAGATGCTATTTCCCGCGAACATGCTGACCACGTTCTCGTCTTTCTTGAAGCCGTGCTGCACGTGGAACGGTTCCCAGGGGCTGGCCTCTTCATTCTCGGCCAGGATCAGGTTGATGTAGTTGAGGGTGTTGCCCATGTCTCCCATGTAGGTTTCGCCGGGGATGCCGGCGTTGCCCAGGTTTTTGGAAACTAACGTCCAGGCGCGACCGATGGTGGCGTTGGCCTGCGCGAATGGGCCGAGGGCTCCGATGCCGCTATTCATGTTGATCTTGCCGCGGATCGGGCCATTAACTAGCGCGCCGTACGCGAGGTCGTTGGTGGAGCTGATCAGGGAAATATATCCAGATGCAGCGATGGCCAAGATCACCGGCATGTATTCAGGGCGCGCGCCGGCCATCACCGCGTTCATCGCCACGTGCCGCACGGTAAACGTCCAGGCCTCCATCGCGTTTGTGCCGCCTGCCGCCGCGAGCTTGCCGACCACTTCATCGGGATGGTGGCTGGTGCCTTTGAGCATTTCGTCGACGGCTTCTTCCGTGGGAATGATGATGGGGAGGTAATCGGTATAGCCGTTGTTGCGATAAAACTCCTGCAAATTTTTCGGCGTGTCGGCGTCAAACTTCGCGGGTCCGACGGAAGGAGTTTCTGTGCCGGTCCTTTTGTCGGCGTCGCTGAGCGGCTTGGTGAGGGCGCTGATGACTTCCTGCATCAGAGGCCGTCCGGTTGCGGGATCGGGACCGTTCATGTAAGCCCAGAGTTGGTCGGGAGATTTTCCCCAGACTGGGTGCGGCGAGAAGACCAGTCGAAGCGTGGGCATGCCGCGCCTGGCGGCGTTGAGTTTGCATTCCTGTTTGAATGCCACCGTGACGATGGGGCAGGTGGGAATTCCCATTTTCTCAAGCGTTATGCAGTGACCGACGGTCGCTGGGGCGCAGGAGCTTCAATGCCCGACACCCATTATGACCGCGGCGCCGGCGGCTTTTACTTCCGCCCACAGTTTGGGATCATCCTCCGGATAATCGCCGGCCTTGCGGCGGTAGATGGTTTTCACGGTGGGCATGTGTTCCTTGAACCAGCGCTGCATCTCTTGGAAAAACACGTTGCCGTTGTTGAAGCCGATGTCGACCATGTAGATGGTTTTGTTGTCGAGAGAGCTGAACGCCGGCCGGCGCGGCGCCATGGGCAGGAGGGTGATGGCAGGGGGCATTCCCTTGGGATTTAAGCCAACGATCTTGTACTCGCTGCTGCTTGTGACCTGCGCCGCATTGGCAGCGGCCGGCGAGCCGGCCAAGAGCGCCGGCGACATTCCTAGAGCCTGCAATAGTTTTCGTCGATTGATTTTCATTCCGCCCCCTGTGGCAAAACGATTGGTCGCAGCGCCGAATCGGCAACCACCCGGCGCTGCGACAATCTAAGGCGTTAGAAGTAAAACTTCAACCCCAATCGAATGATTCTCGGCGGGAACGAAGTGCTCGCAATCCGCCCGGCTATCTGACTGGTACGATCTGTCTATGGGGTTGAATTGCGCATGGTTCCAAATTGCCAAAAACAAAGGTATTACTTCGCTTTCTGCCGCTCCTGATACCAATCAGATGGCGTGAATATCTGGGGCTCGCCAAAATGGCGCCCGGGCGGCGGCGCGACTGGGCGGATGGCCATAGTGGGTGGGAAACTTGGTTCAAAGTGAGGCTTGGCGCGGAGGGCTGCCTGCGATAGGCTGGGAGCACTTTTGTCGCTTAGGAAACGTGCCCAATGACACAACAAGCGCCGGTGCAAACGGCTCTGGCCTGCTCGCAATGTGGCGGGACGTTCTCGCAGTCGGATTTGGTGCAGATCGCCGGGAACTGGGTGTGCGGGACTTGCAAGCCGGCGTTTTTGAGCCGGGTGGTGGCGGGCGGCGTATCGCAGTCACGTTGGCACTATGGCGGGTTCTGGATTCGCTTCGTCGCCGTGTTCATTGACGGGCTGTTGATGCAGGTGGTAAGAATGCCGATCTCGTTGCTTGTCTTGGGCGTCGTGGTTCCTCCATTCCGGAATCCCGGTACGAATCCGACGGTTTTAACGGGACCCTCGCTGACGCTGACGGGTGTCACTATACTCGTCGCTTTCCTATACGAAGTGACGATGATTCACTACTACGGCGCGACGCTCGGCAAAATGGCCGTCGGAGTGAAAGTTGTGCGAACGGACGGAAGCGGCATCAGCTGGGGAATATCGATCGCGCGGTATTTCATGAAGATGGTGAGCGCGTTGATCCTGCTGATCGGGTACATTATCGCGGGATTCGATAGCGAAAAGCGGGCGCTGCACGATCGCGTTTGCGACACGAGAGTCATTTATAAACGGAGTCTGGCCAAGTAGCTGAAATCACGTCGAGAAGGAGCGTCCCATGCTCGAAGCCCCAACGCAGACGAATTTGGCGTGCTCGCAATGTGGCCGGACGTTCTCACGGTCGGATTTGGTGCAGATCGCCGGGAATTGGGTGTGTGGGTCTTGCAAGCCGGCGTTTTTGAGCCGAGTAGTGGCGGGCGGCGCTGCTGTGTCTCAGCGACACTACGGCGGATTCTGGATGCGCGTTGCCGCGCGTATTATCGACGGGCTCGCGCTTTCGGTGGTGTTCCTTCCGTTGTTCTTCTATTTCGCATTTCCGACTTTCAGGGCTGCGATGGTTCCTGGCAGGCCCCCTCAGTTGGGGGCGATCATGCGCATCGAAGTCGGAATCGTCCTGCTGTTCTTCGTGCTGTGGCTCATTTACGAAGTGCCTATGTTGCGATACTGGGGCGCCACGCTGGGAAAGATGGCTTGCGGGATTAAAGTCATCCGGTCGGATGGCCGGAGCCTCGGATGGGGCGTTTCGGTTGGGCGTTACTTCATGTATGACGTGGTCACGGCCGGAATTCCTTACGTGAATACAGTCCTCACGATCATTAGCAGCATTATGCTCGGCGTTGATGCCGAGAAGCGCGCGCTGCATGATCGGGTGTGCGACACGCGAGTGATTTACAAGCGGAGCGCTGCGTGAGTTTGAACATCAACATGTTTACCCCGGAGCAGCGGCCGGACCAGGGCAGCTCCGCAACGGGCGCGGCCGCGGTATCGCACTCGAATCTGCCGGGAACGATTGAGTGTCCGAACTGCGGAGGCAGCGTGGCGCCGATCGAGACGCGGACCGGATGGCAGATCTGTCCATTCTGTGAACAGCGGCTGCAAATTCATACTTGGCCTGTTGTGCGGCAGAGCGCGATTGCTGCGGAGGCGATGCCGGAACAAGCTACGTGCTTCTTTCATCCGGAGAAGGCGTATCTGGCTTGCTGCCAGCGGTGCGGGCGCTTCGTGTGCGCGCTGTGCGATTTGCAGTTGGGAGCGGAGCACGTTTGTCCCACATGCTTTGAGCGTGGCCGCGCCGATGGCGGGTTAAGCGATGGCAAAGCGGAATGGCGGCACCGGGACGTGCTGTACGATTCGATCGCGCTGGCGATCGGTTGGGCATGGATTATCGTTTGGCCGGCGTTTGTTGCGGCGCTTCCGGCCACGATTGTGCTGCACGTGAAGTATCGCAAGGCTCCGCGCGAGTATTTGATTCCGCGTTCGGGTTGGCGTTTCTGGATGGCGTATGTGGGGCTCGCGTGGCTCCCGCTGCTGATCGGCGGCTCGCTGTTGATCCTGCGATTCAATCTTAGGAGGCACTGATTGCGAAGTGCATTCCGCAAAATTTCGCGCGTTGGCAGTCTGGTTGGCGCGACGAAATGGTATCTGACTGACGATTGTTTGCTGGCCGCGAAGAACACCATGTACGCGGTGGAGTATCGCCGGTTCTATCTGCGCGATCTTGAATCGATTGTGGTGTGGCCCAGCCGCTGGTGGCTTTTGCGGCCGATGATTCCAGGATTGCTGTTTGGCGTGGCGGCGGCGATGCTGTGGTACTGGGCGAATCCGATAGCTGGCGAGGTTGCGATTGGCGCGGGGGTATTGTGGGTGGCAGCCGAACTGGCTCTCGGGCCCACGGCGAAATCGCGCATTCGAACCACGGGCGCCACGGTTGATCTTCCGATCGTGAAGCGAACGCGCCGTGCGCAGCGCGTCCTGGCAAAAATTGACGCGGCGATTCGCGCCGCTGGCGGAGGCGCGGCCGAGCCGGTATCCGCTGCCGCTTCCGCTCCGCAACCTGCGGCGCCCTCTACCGAGTTCAAACCCGAAGCTGCCCCAGCGGCTGCTCGCGTTGGGGATCTTACGTAACGGATGGCTCCTAGCACGCCAGCGGCGCCCTCCGGCAAACCCGCATTTTCGGGCATGCGCCATGCGCGCTGCTTGTTTCATCCGCTACGCGAAGCCGCGGCTCGGTGTCCCCATTGCGGCGGCACATTCTGCCGCGAATGCGTGACGGACGAAGACGATAAGCTCGCATGCCCGCCTTGCCTGCGCAAAATGTCGCGCCCTCCGGCGCCGAAACCATCGGCGGCGCGGCGTTTCCGCCAAGTGCTTGCTGGGGCCTCCGCGCTCATGTGCCTGATGGCGCTCTTTTTTTGGCTACTGAGCTGGAGAGCGAGGACGCCTGAATCCCACATGACGTTTCTAGGTCCGAACGTTCGGGTGGTGAATCCGCGCCTTGCACCACGACTCGATCGGCGGCCAGTGCAATGAGTGAAGCCGCGCTAGCTCCGGCCACTGCGGATTCGCAACGCTTGCCGCCCGCACGTCCGCGGCGGAACTGGCTGAATCCTCTCGAAGCGCTGGAGCGCGGTTTTGCGCTGTTTCAGGCAACTTTTTCGCAGGAGGCGTGGCGCTATTACGCAGGCGCGGCGCCGCTGGTGGTGTGTTTCATTCCGATTTGGGTGATCGACGGGCAGATTCGGGTTTCCGACGGCTGGCTGATGTTGGAGGCGGCGGTGCTTGCCAGCGCGTATTTGCTGCGCGCTTGCACGACTGCCAGCTACATGCAGCGCGTTCGCGAGCGCGCGTTTGGCGTCCCGCGAACGAAGGCATTAGGCGCGGGCGCGCGACTGGCGGCCATCGGACGGCTGCTTGCCTGGAAAATTGTTCTCAGCGCCGGCGTGCTGGTGACGCTCCCGACATTCGCCGGGGCCGCTTGGTTTTACGGCGCGTCCCAATTCGCTGGCCTGGAGGCGCAGGAAGACGCATCGGATCGACATTCATTTCGCGGATGCCTGGCGCTTTCCGGCAAATGGTTCGCGGGCGCGCTGCTTCTTTTCC